>Ga0187781_10000263_pt1 | contig 37225 bp, 28 predicted proteins | sample 0715_SJ02_MP02_2_FD_132447 | JGI IMG/M metagenome (GOLD analysis project Ga0187781, IMG submission 132447) | Tropical peat soil microbial communities from peatlands in Department of Meta, Colombia - 0715_SJ02_MP02_20_MG | ecosystem: Environmental > Terrestrial > Soil > Wetlands > Peat | place... | reverse complement strand
GTGGCGGTGGCGGTGGAACACTGGAAAGAAGGGGGGCCGGGCCGGCCGCCGATTCCTGGTCGGGCGGCCCTGGCGGTGCTGCCCAACGTGACCACCGCCAGCGTGCGAGCCTTCTTGGACAGCCAAGTGAAAGCGGGGAGCGTGCTGTGGACGGACAAATTCTCCAGCTATGGGGGGCTGAGCTGGCGGGGCTTTCCACACGCCGCCATCCCGCTGGCTGGGGACCGGGAGTTGACACGGCGCTTCTTTCCCTGGGTGCATATCGTGCTGTCGAACCTGAAGCGCTTTCTCCTCGGCACCCACCACAAGCCGGAAGCCAAACACCTCAGCCGCTATGTGGCGGAGTTCACTTATCGGTTCAACCGGCGCTGGCAGGAGCGCAGTCTTTTCCACCGGCTCACCCGCGCTTGCCTCAGCACCAACACCATCATCTATAAAGACTTAGTGGCAGAGCCGGAGGCAGCTTGATAATCACAAGTCAAGGAACAAAGCCGGAATGTTGATGAAAACAAAGCACAAGGACAAAAAGTCGAGAAGCTGGAAATCCAATCGCCGGATCGGTGTGGGTCAGCGTGCCCACCCGGCGTGAGTCAGCTCCTCAACTACTCGACTTTTCAACTTTTGGCTGGAACAAAGCCGGAATGTTATAGAAAACAAAGGTACTTCACTTTTTGGAAGACGGCACGGAGGAGAAAATGAAGTCATCCAGGCGGCGGGAGTTCCTGAAATCGGGTATCGTCTCGGCAGCGGGGCTCACTTCACTCAGCTTACCCAAAAGTAGTGACGCTTTGGCTCGCACGTCTGCGGAAGTGGCCGGGACGCCGCCGCCATTTCATCTGGGCTTGGTCACCTACAACCTGGCCGCTGACTGGGACATTGAGACCATTATCACGAATTGCGAGAAGACCGGCTTTACAGGCGCGGAACTGCGCACCACGCACAAGCACGGTGTCGAGCCAACCATCAGCAACGAGAAACGGGCGGAAGTGAAGAAGCGCTTTGCCGATTCGACGGTGCGCCTCGTGAGCCTGGGCACGACCTGCGAATACGAATCGCCGGAGGCTTCTACGGTCGGGAAAAATATCGAAGAAACGCGCCGCTGGTGCGAACTGGCGCAGGACTTGGGCTGCCTGGGCGTGAAAGTGCGGCCCAATGGGTTTCCGCGTGACGTTCCCCACGAACAAACTCTCGAGCAGATCGGCCGCGCTCTGGCTAAGTGCGGCGAGGCGGCGCGCGACCACGGCGTCGAAATCTGGATGGAAGTCCACGGGCCCGGCACGCAACTTCCCCCCAACGCTCACCAAATACTCTCGGTCGCCAATCACCCCTCAGTGGGCGCCTGCTGGAACTCGAATCCCACCGACGTCGAGGAGGGCTCGGTCGAGAAAAGCTTCGAATTGCTCAAGCCTTGGATTCGCAGTTGCCACATCAACAACCTCGATGACAAGTCTTATCCCTGGCGGCAACTTTTCACTTTCCTGCGCTCTATTAACTTCGACCGCTACACTTTCGCCGAGATCGGCGAGCCGAGCTGTGAGCCGCTCCGCTTCATGAGCTACTATCACGCCGTGTGGGACTATCACGCGGGGCTCGGAAGACCGTAGAAGAACAGAAGGCAGAAGGCAGTTGGCAGTAGGCAGTTGGCGGTAGGCAATTGGCAATTGGCAGTAGGCGGTAGGCAGTGGGCAGTAGGCAGCGGGCACTGGGCAAGATCGAGTCCCCAGCCCTCGCCCCCTTGGGGGAGAGGGTGGCTCGCGACGGCGTTCTCATCAGCCGTCGCGGGCCGGGTGAGGGGTCGCCGGAAAGCAGAAGGCAATCGGCATTTCGTGTTGAACTCCAGTCGATCGAAGGCGAAATGCTCCGCAGCCTCGCGCGGACGCACTGCAAAGGAGCGCTTGACATTTCGCTTTTTGTTCGCCTACAATCGGAGTGTTCGCCAATCAAAACCACCAAAGGGAGGATTCCATGACGATCAGCGAAGCGCTTCTGCCTGAGTTCGATCAAGAGATGACCAAAACACGCAAGACCCTGGAACGCGTTCCGGATAAACCGGAGTTCCTGCCACACCCCAAATCGATGCCGCTGGGCAAGCTGGCGCCCCACGTGGCCGAACTTGCCGGCTTCGGCCTCACCGTGCTCACCACCGAGCAATTGGACTTTTCCGCAGGCAGCTACAAGCCGCTGCCGTTCGAATCCGCAGCGCAACTCGTGCGGGTATTTGATGAAGGCGCCGCCAAAGTTCGCGACGCTCTCATCCGCGTGAAGGATGATGCCTGGGAGGAGAACTGGAAACTGGCGTACCAGGGCAAGACCATTTTTGAAGGGCCGCGTTTTCTGGCTTACCGGGTGATGTTCCTCAACCACCTCGTCCATCATCGCGCCCAGCTTGGCGTCTACTTGCGGCTGAACGGTGTTCCCGTACCCGCCATCTACGGGCCTTCAGCCGACGAGTCGTGGGGGTGAGCGGGAATTGCAATCTCTTCCCAGTCTTAAGATGGCTTCTCGCGGCGGCGTTGAGGCGGAGCGACGGAACTGCGGAGGTTCTTCGCTCCGCTCTCCTGAAAATCACGGCCAGACACGTCATTCCCGTGAAAGCGGGAATCCATCCGACATGGGTCCCCGCTTTCGCGGGGACGACGCTGATTTTCATTGCGCAGGTTGGGCCGCAGGCCCCTGCTAACTCTCTCGAAAGTGCTGCGGAAGGGCGGGGCCGAAGCCCCGCCCTTCCGTCTCACTTTCATCTCTAAGGGTGGGCCGAAGGCCCATGTGCACTGAGAATGACTGGCAGGCGCTTCGTGCCGACTGTTGCCGGTTACGCCGGCTCGATTCGGTAGCGCTCCCCCGCTTGCGTCGGGAACTGCGCAACTTCACCTTGCACAGTGATTACAACCGGCTGGCCGTCTTTTGCCCGCGTCACCTTGAGCTGCGATTCAGCCCAGGGGTTGGCGAGCTTGGCCGTCGCACCTTTCTCGCTGAGCAGAGTGACTTGTGAAACCGCTCTGCCGTCATAGGCTGCGCTCACCAGGAATGCCCCCACCGCGCGAAGGTCTTGAAACCGCGCACGACCCAAGCCCTGCGTGTTTGGGAACAACCGTATGACGCCGGTGAAGCTCTGAAGCATGCACTCATTCAGGACCGCCGGCAGCGAGAGGTTCTCCGTCCAAACGCCCATACGCATCATGAAGTCAAAATCCGTATTGTCGTCGTAGCGGCCATCGATCTGCCGCACCCGATCGTTGGCAATGCCGTTAGGCAACGTGCAGTAGCGCACCTCGTTCTTGAACCATTCGAGGTCCAGCATTTCGAGCCGCGCGCGGATCAGAGGCTGAAAGACAAGGTCATTGCCGCCTTCCAGTCGAATCGTGTGAGCCGTGCGACGAGCGATCTCGAGTTGCGCTCCGTTGCGCCCGATTCCCACCTGCTCGCCGGGAAAGACCGGAGCCAGCGTTACAGGAATGTTGTAAACGTGCTCCGGGGGCGCATCGAGGACGTCCAACCAGACTTCCCCATAAGGTCCTTGAATCTTCGGATAGGCGGCAAGGTTATGCCGGACCTCCGACCAGCGGCGGCGCTCGTCCTCATCAACGTGCAGGATTCTAGAGGCGTCGAGAATGGCGTCGAGCAGAAACTCCACCAGCGCCAGATCCATGATGCAGTCCTTGTTCAGGCGAAAGTCCACCGTGCAACCCCAGTTTTCCGGCGAGGCCGAGGGCACAATATGGAATTTGCCGTCCGGCTCTTTCTTGACATAGGCGACCACGAAATCGGCGGCCGCGCGGAAGATCGGATAGACGCGCTTCAGGAATTCCTCGTCGAGTGTATACAGGTATTGCCACCAGAGGCTCTGTACCGTCCAAGGCGTCTCGCAGACTTCGTAACCCCAGGGCGGCGCCGGGTAAGGCACCACCTGGCTGGGCACGGGGTACGCGGAGTGGGGGAAGAAAGCGCCGGGCAAGCCGAATTTCTCGCGCGCGTAGTTGCGCGCCATTGGCAGCAGGCTCTCCACCACTTCCACGTAAGGAAGATTCTGGTCCACATGATTGCTCGAGAACACTCCCCAGAAAACCTGTTGGGTGTTGTAATTCATGTGGTAGTCGCCATGCCAGGCGGTGCCGATCTTGCCGCTCGTCCAGTTGCCGAAGAGGCCTGGCGCTACCTTGCCCGCGCGCAGGCAACAGGCCAGTAAATATTGGTTGTGATACCAGATCCTTTCCAGTTGCCGGTCTTCGAACTCGACTGCGGAACGCGACCAGAATTCCTTCCATCCCTTTTCCGTCTCCGCTTCGAGTTGCGCGACGGGGAGTTGTGCCAGGCGCGCCACCTCGCTGTGAGCGAAGTTCACATTGTCGGGGTGATCGCGCGGCGTGAAAAGCGTGAGGTCCAGGCGGAAGACCTGTGGCTTCGCGCTGCGCAGCAAGACGCGCTCCTGCGTTCCCTCCCCGCCTTCGACCGACCAGGAGCCTTGCAGGCGCCCGCACAGAGCAAAGTTGCGGTCTTTTGCCGTGTGAGGAGGATTCGGATTATCAGAGGTTGGTACGCTGGCCGGGAAATGCTGATAGCCCGAGAACTCCGTGAAGTCATCGCCCGCTTCGCCGTCCAGTTGCGGCAAGGGCAGTCGCGCCCCCCTGTCGATGTTCGGATCGTAGGCGACCGAGAGGAATGGCGCCGGTTCGTCGCTGGAAACTAAGACGTGCCCGGTATTCCAGTTCACGAAGCAGCGCACTGTAAGCTTGTGGAGTTGTCCGCGCAAGTCGTCGTGCTCGAGGTCGAGCGTGAAGAGGCCGTTCGAGGGATCGAGCGCCTGCCGCAAGATGCGCACCTGGCGCGAATCCCAGTGAATCCACACAATGCCGCAGGGCCAGGGGCGCGGCCACGACTTGGCGTAGGAGGACGCCACTTTCGCCGTGTACTCGCGGAAAAAGTCGATGTTGTCTTCGAGGCCCTGCATGTCAGGCTTGCCCTGACGCTTGGCTTCTTCGCTCGCCCGCTTCCAAAGCTCCAGCAGTCCGTTAAAAGGAAGAACGTGTTGGTAGTGGTCTTCGCTCACCCGAATGTCCCAGGAGTCTTCTTTGCCCAAGTGAAGGCCCAGGGCGTCCGGGCGCACCGTGACGCAGAGGCCGATGTCGCCGTTTCCCAGCAACATGCCCTCAAAGAAATTGGGCGTAGGCAGGTCACGAATGATCTGATGTCGCTTGGCGATGCTGAATCCGTCCAAGTCGCCGCCGCCGGAAATCGAGCGAGTCCCGGCGGGCAGCATGCCGGCGGCGGCCGCGGCGGCGCCGGCTTGCAAAAACCTTCTGCGATTCGTTTTCACGGGGACCTCCAGGAAGTTCCGTCAAGGGGCATATACTACCCCGAATCCGTGGATAATGGGTACTGACCTGGGCACTGATTGTTACCCATATTCTTCGCTGGATAGCGAGGCTGAGCGCGTGGGCCACCACGCCCTGTAAGGGCCCAAGTCAGTAGCCGGGGGCAACGCCCCCGGACCGAGTCTGGAGGGGTCCCATGAACGCCCGTGGGGATGCACAGCAGACGGGCCAGGGAGCTTTGTTCGACCCTTGCAGGGTCGGTGTTGGTGCATAACGTTCCCGCGGGCGTTGCCCCCAGCTACTATATCAATCCCCTGCGGGGATTCTCGTTGGCACGCACTGTCCGGTCAAAGATGTTGGAGATGCTCTGGAGATCGGTTGGCGCCCACGGGGCATACATTAATTCCCTAGTTCGCGATTCGCCTGCGGATGGAGGCCGCAAAGCGGCACGTCAGAGCGGATAATTAGTCGCCATCGAGAAGGAAAACCCCTTAGGTGCGGCGAACATCGAATCAAGAGGATAGTTGTTCGCGGCTGGCAAGAATTCCGCCAACTGAAACCTTGACTCAACTCTGTGATCAAAGCCGCACCAAATACCTAAATGCTTACGAGGGTAAAACCGGAATGAAACCGCTGTTCTATCTGCTCTCTATCATCGCGCTCACTCCATCTAACGTCGCCTCGGTCGCCCCGCCGCCTTGTCTCGGCGGCGCATCGTTGAGCACGTTTCGTCTCCTGCTCCAACGCGACGGCAAGGGCCCCGCATTGCCGCTGAGTTCGGTTAATCTGATCGAGCCGGGGGAGAAGCTGAAATATGAGCCGATCCACATCCCGGATGTCATCAAGGACAAAGCACAAATCGCGATCCTGCTGGTGCCCGCTCCTACGCCTTCAAGTGAGGATGGGGAACATGGCGCGGCTGAGCTGCTGGCGGCACTGCCCATCGCCGCTACTCCGTCGGGGTCGGTTGGATCGAAGAGCGCCTCGGCCACTCAAGGCACTGCGTCACGCGAGGAGAACAGCAAAAGCAAGCAGCGCGACCTCGTGGTCTTGGAAGCTCGTCCGGCAAAGAGCCCCGCGGCGTGGGTGATTCCGACCCGAGCCTCCATCGTCGGCGTGGTTTTCGGCCCACACGGACTGGATGTGAAGAAAGTGAGCTCGCTGGTCGAGAAAAATGAGGATCTGATTCCGGAACTCGCCGACTACGCGCAGCAGACCGCCACCGTCGAGGCACTGGTGCAGACGCTCTCTCAAGTCGAGCAATCACCCGCTCCCGGAACTGATTTGAACGCAGCCTTGCGCGGTTTTTCCGCCTCGTATGCTCTGGCGATTCCCAAGCTGGATACCACCGCTCCCACGAACCAGCAGGCGACTCAATTACTTGAGGCGGTACTGCCTTCGCTCTCCAGCTACGACCCGCTAACTTCCGAGCGGGCTGCGGTGGTGGCGCAGTCCACGGGCTTGGCGTCCTCGGTGGCGGCGCTTTTCTTCGGCACGCCGGTGGGCCTCGCGGCCGGCGGCGCAGCGCTTTTTGAGAATCTGCGCATCATGGTTTTTCCGGATACCGATTTCCACTCCGCGTTCACGCAGCCGGTGGCGAGCAATGGGCTGGCGCTATGCAGCAAAGACCAGAAGCTGAAACCCCGCACCCGGCCGGCCTATCTCTGGATGCTGCGTGTTCCGGACGCCGCGGCGCCCAAGGCCTCTCTGGCTGCGATCGAGAGCCTGCCGCTGGGCTGGAAATCCACAGTCAAAGTGGCGTGCGCGAACTCGAGCCAGCTTAAATCGCTGGGGCGCGTGCGAGACTGGGAACTGGTCTCCTCCGGCCACGCAGCGGAAATTCCTGTCACGGTCAAGCTGGGGGAACCGGACGACGATTTGGAATTGGACCTCAGCCACGCCAAGCTTCCCGAAGGGCAGTACCGTTTAGCAGCTAAATGGGACTGGGAACCGATTGAAGTGAAGGGCGAAATCGACTTGCGTCCCTTCGCGGATTTTTCGCGCGCCAAGCTCAGCCCGGATTCGGAAGATCGCTTGGTGGAAGGCGCGGGTTTAGTGAGGATTCAACTAACGGGTGCGGATTTCGAGTTCGTCAACAAGGTGACGCTCTTGCCTTCGAGCGCGACGCCGGGCTTAAGCCTCGCCGTTTTGAAGACCAGCGCGGCGTCCGATGGGCCGGCCGGCACTGCCGGCGAAGCCGCGTCGAGTGTGTCTGGGATGATCGAGGCTGAGGGATGGCCCAAGGGGTTGCCTTTCACATTTCCCCAAGCTAAGGGTGGCGGAGAAGACACGATCCTGGAAACGGAAATCGACACTTCCCACTTGCGTCCTGGTTCGTATGTTCTGAAGCTTACCCAAACCAACGGGTCGACGCATGATTTCGCCATGCTAGTCCATCCTCCAAACCCCACCTTGTCCAATTTCCCCTTGCGCGCCAACCTCGGCGAGAGGCAGCAGACGTTCGCCCTCGAAGGGACCGGACTGGAACGGATCGAGGGGCTTTCGTGCGAAGGCGCAACATGGGTCTTGGCTCCCGTTCCGCCGGATGCGAACAATCTGCAAGAGCGCAAGGCAACCATCAAGCTCCTGCCGCAAGTGAAAAAAGGCGAAACCCTCGACGCCAGTATGAAAGTCTTGGAGCTTCACAGCCCCCTGAAAATCTCGGATGTTCTGCGCGTGGTGGGGCCACGGCCGAAGATCACCGGCGTGAGCGAATCCACCTCCCAAATTGCGGACGTGGCTTTGCGCCAGGGGGAGATCGCCGCCGGCGCGCCGGCGAGTTTTGCGATTCAGACGGAAAACGCCGGCTCGTATCCGACCTTTGACCTGAGCTGTGCTCAGGAGGCCGACGTGAAGAAACCCTTTTCGCTTCATCCCGGAGACCGAATCGGAAGCGCCCAGTTAGACTTTGCCGGTGAAGGCACACTCTTCTTAGCCGTTGATCCGGGATTGGTGGGCCGCCCCGGCTGCCAGTTGCAGGCGTCGCTCACAGTTGAGGAGACCGGCGCGTCCGAACCCTATACCCTCGGACGGATCATCCGGTTGCCGCACATTGAAAAATTCACCCTCAGCGATGAGCAGGCAGGAAACCACCTGTTTTCTGGGCGTCTTGTAGGCCAGGAGTTGCAGGCCATCGAGAAGACAGGCTGGGACGACAAGAATGGCTATCCGGTACAGGGAATTCCTATCCCCGACGCGGGCGAGCCGCCGATACAAACCCTCAAAATCGAATTGCCGTGGCCGCCACCTTCGCCCCGTGCGCCGCTCTACGTCTGGCTGCGCGGCGAAACCCAAGGCCGCATGACGCAAGCGCGGTTTTAGCGATCTGCGGGGTGAAGGGACTGAGACAGTTCCCGCCAGGGCGCGAAGTCGCCAAGGAACGCCAAGCAAAAGCCCCTTCTTTCTTTGCGAGCTTTGCGCACTTTGCGCCTTGGCGCGAAACCGCCTCTTCCTCCACGTCCCAGGTTCTTATAGCGTGTGCCAGGCGACTGTCAAGCATTAATCTCGGATGTGGAGCCTCCGAACTTGACTTGTGCAACTCGGGTGCGTATCGTTTTCGTTCTCGAACGTTCTGCGGAAGGGCGGGGCTTCAGCCCCGCCGCCTTGTGGCCGGGTAAAAGTCGGGGCCTTTAGGCCCTGAAGCCGGCTCGCTTCAGGGGCTAAAGCCCCTTCTCCGTCGGCCGCGTTGAGCGGCGGGGCTGAAGCCCCGCCCTTCCGACAGACTTTCGCCCTCAGGGGTCGGCCGTAGCCCACGCCCACTCGGACGAATTGCGGTTCCGGGTAGCTTCTGGAGAGGTTGTCGATGAATACACCTAAAGTTCGCCGGATTCCGCGCTCGAGGCTTGTGCGAGGTGGGTCAAGAATAATTGGTCGCATCTATCTCTTCCTGCCGCTGCTCGCGCTGCTCGCTGCCATCATCGGCGTTTCGGCCAAGCGCCCGGCGGCGGCTGAACCATCCAAGACTCTAGGCGCCGCTGTGCAACCGTCTGTGGACAACCACACGCTGGCGGGTGCGGTAATGCTGGTGGCGTCGGCGGACGGGGTGCTCGATCTCGAGGCGGTGGGGTACCTGGACATCGCCCGGAACCGGCCCATGCGCACGGACGCGCTGTTCTGGATCGCGTCCCAGTCCAAACCCATAACGGCCACGGCGTTGATGATGCTGGTCGACGCGGGCAAGGTCAACGTGGACGACCCGGTGGAGAAATACCTGCCGGAGTTCAAAGACCAATGGGTGAAGGCGGAGGCGGACGCGGACCACGTGCTGCTCAAGAAGCCGGCGCACCCCATCACCGTAAAGAACGTGCTGAGCCACACCAGCGGACTGCCGTTCCACTCGCCGCTCGAGCAACCCACTCTCGACTTGTTTCCCCTGGAATTGCGCGTTCGCAGTTACGCCATGCTGCCGCTCGAATTCGAGCCGGACAGCAAATACAGTTACTCCAACGAAGGAATCAATACCGCCGGCCGCATCATCGAGGTGGTGAGCGGAATGCCCTACGAACAGTTCCTGGACGAGCGCCTGTTCAAGCCGCTCGGGATGAAGGACACAACCTTCTGGCCAAGCTCCAAGCAAGTTCAACGGTTGGCAACGTCTTACAAGCCGGATGCGGCCAAAACCGGCCTCGAAGAAACGACGGTGACGCAGCTTCGCTATCCGCTCACCGACCGCTCCCGCCAGCCCATGCCCGCCGGCGGCCTGTTTTCAACCGCCTCGGACATGGCCCGCTTCTGCCGCATGATCCTCAATGGCGGAACGCTCGAGGGGAAGCGCTATCTCTCCGAGGCGGCGGTAAAACAGATGACCAGCAAACAAACTGCTGATGCCGTGCCGGAAAAATACGGCTTCGGATGGAGTGTGGGTGAGAGCGACTTCGGCCACGGCGGCGCTTACTCGACCGACATGCGAATCGATCCCCAGCACGGCCGGATCTATATCTGGATGGTTCAGCACGCCGGCTACCCCGGCGACGGCGCCAAGAGCAAAGACGCGTTCATGCAAGCCGCCAAAACCGCGTTTGCAAAATGAGACATCGCTTGCGCCGAAGGCGCATTTCTCTTCGTTCACACCGCCCCGATGCCCAAGCCATTCAGATGCTTCGTCTCCATGTAGCCATCTTTGATAATGAAGACGCCTGGGAAGCGCTTCTCCCAACCTTGATTCGCGGCAGGCATATATTGGCGGGAATTCGCTTCGATGGCCTTCACGTCCGGCACGTGGGCCGCCAGGCTCGCGGATTGGATCAGTGAGGCGCCCGGGCAGGTCAGGTCCTGGACGCACAGGAACATCTTCTGCTTCTCGGCCACCGAGGCGGCGATCATCATGAAGCTCTGTCCCTTGCAGGCCTTGAGTGCCGCTCCGTTGTAGCCCATTTCGCGCGAGAGCAGCAGCGACTCGAGATCGGTGAGCGATTCATCGATCACCACGGGTTTTATCCTCGAGGCCGCCTGCATGGCGTTCTCACGATGGGCTTTCAGATCGCGCGCGGTGGGCTGCTCGACGTATTGGATGCGCCGGAATCCCTCCGGAGTCTTCACCTTGACGGTACTCAGGAAATCCACCAGGTATTGCACATTGGGGCAGCGCTCGTTGAAGTCAAGCGAATAGACCCAGTCCGCCGCGCCGCGCTTTTTCTGCGTCTCCGTGGCGATCCGGTCCACGCGCACCACCCGCTCCACGTCCCATTTCGCATCGTCGCCATTGAGCTTGATCTTCAGGTGGGTGAGCCCGTTGAAACTGATCCACTCGGAAAGCGTCTCCGGCAGCCCGTCGTTGACGCGCTGCGCGATGTCGGAGTCCTCGAGCGCGTCCACCGCGCCTACCAGGTGATAGAGCGGCAAGCGCGCCTTCGGCTCTTTCAAGAGGTAATGGCTGGGATATTCGCCTTTATATTCCGGACCCGCGTAGTGAGAGAGATCGTAGGTCATGAACTCCGGCCCGTAAGTGTAGTAACAGTTCAAGCCGTGCAGCTTGCCAAACGCGTCGTGTACAGCCGCGTCGAAGGCGCTCGCCGTCACTTCCGTGCACAGTTTAGGGACCGGTTCGACGAGACGCATTTCCTGGGTAACAGCCTCCGCGGCTTCCAGGTACTGGGGCTGCAAGGCGTAGTTCAGGTCAATAGGATGGCCGTATTCCGGAAAGTGTGCGGTAAGCTTGGCCATCCGTTCCGCGAGCCGCTTCATGGCTTCCAGCGTGTCGGCGTTCGAAACCCGGCGCGATGGAAACGACCACGTGTTGCCCAGCGGCATTGAGCCGAAACCCTTGGCCGTCTTGCCGCCCTTCGCGCTCACGAGGCAGTTTACATTCAGGATCGTTGCATGGTCCGTCACTACGCCGCCGAACTTGATCGGCACGCGATAGTGGTAAGAGACGTAATCGGTCGTAACCTCTTGAAGCCGGATATCCGTGCTTCGCGGGCCCGCCTTGAGGATCGCGGGGGCTGCCACTAACCCGGCCATGGTAGTTCTGAGGAATTTTCGCCGTCGCATTCGCATCGCTAACTGAATTAGACGCCCGCTGGAACCGGGAGTCAAGCTCACCCCCTCACCCCAACTCCCCTCCCCCTCTTCCCTCTCCCCGGGCAGAGGGAAGAGGGGTGATAGGCTGAGGGGCTGGTCGTGAGAGGAATTCTCGGAGCATGCGGAGGCAGATCACGGTAATCGGGCAACAAGTCGTCGCCATGGCTTCGCTTTTTGCTTGACAAAGCCGCCTGGCCGTGATAGCCTATAGCCTATGAGCTTCGGTGCATGGATGGAGCCGACAGCATCCACGCCAGGGGTGAACCGCGTCGCGCGGCGTTGGGCGCGGAAAGTTGGCTGGACTCAGAAACAATCCCATCCCGGACGCCGGGAGCGACGCGAGAAAAACCTAAAAACAATACGAACGAAGCCACTATATCATTGAAAACACAGGAAGGCACATGCAAAACGAACCGAAAACGAACCTAAGATGCACTCCCCAAAGCCCGTCTATGTGCGCAATCGACGCTGAATTTGCGTGCCGGAACGCGCCCGCGTATGGGCGCCCAGGGGGGCTACACTGGGTACTCATCCGAACGAACGGGGTGGAGGGTGTCTTGGCGATCACTCCGGGTTTTCTTGACGGACAAAATGTCGCTGGCGGTTCCCGCCCCCGCCCCCTCGAGCGCCCCCCTGACACCTGGCACCCGACACCTGAAACCTGCTCCTCTCTCCGCCATTCGGGTGTAGACTGGTAAGCCGCATGACTGCGAGTCCTCGCCAGAGGTCCTGATATGAAGATCCAATTAACCCTGCTTTTATTCGCCTTACTTGTCCCGGTGGCATTGCTGGTGATCGGCCTGAAGGATTTCGGTTTGAGTGCAGAGCAAAAGGTCAGGCCGCCCTACGTGGCGGGAGGCTTCTACCCGGCCGATGCGAACGAATTGGGAAAGATGATCGACGGATTTCTCGCCCAAGCCACGCCCGAGAAACTGGATGGCAACCTGGTGGCGCTCATCTGTCCTCACGCCGGCTACCAGTATTCCGGCGGCGTGGCCGCTTATTCGTACGTCCAACTCAAGGGCCGAAGCTACGACCGTGTGGTGGTGCTCGCTCCCTCGCATTACGAGAGCTTTGCCTTCTCGTCCGTTTATGACGGGGACGCTTACCACACGCCCCTGGGCGACGTTCCGGTGGACCATGACTTCGCGGCCAGGCTCGCCAAGCTGAGCCCCACGATCAAAATCTCGGATCGTGGCCACGGCGAAGAGATCGTGCAGGGTGGACGCTACGGTGAACACGCGCTCGAGGACCAACTGCCGTTCCTGCAGCGCGTGCTGGGGCAGTTCAAGATGGTGCCCATTGTGATGGGCGACCCGCGTTACGAGGCCTGCCGCGCCATGGGCATCGCGCTCGCCAAGGCGGTGCAGGGCACCAACACTCTCATCCTGGTGAGTTCCGACCTCTCCCATTATCACGCCTACGATGAGGCGGAGCAGATGGACCATCAGATCATCAAGACCATCGAAGACTGGGATTACCTGACGCTCTCCCAAAACCTCGAGCGGAACCTCTGGAACGGTCCCTGCGGAGGCGCGCCCATCGTGGCGGCCATGATCGCCGCGGAACGGCTGGGGGCGCATCGGGCGCAGCTTCTGAAGTACGCGAACTCCGGGGACGTGACGGGCGACAAGGCTCGCGTAGTAGGTTATGGAGCGATGGCCCTGGTCGCCGGGCAGGAGAAGGAGAACAAGAAGCACGAGCGCCAGACGGCCGATTTCTCGCTCACTCCGGCCGAAAAGCAGGAGCTCCTGAAAATCGCCCGCCACTCCGTCGAGGTCGCGGTGCGCGAAAAGAAGGTCCTGCCGGTACCCGCGAGCGAGCCGGAAGACCTCCGCCTGGCGCGCGGCGCTTTCGTGACTTTGAAGGAGCATGGGGATCTGCGCGGCTGCATCGGCTATATGTCGCCCGTAAAACCCCTCGCCGAAACGGTGCGCGACGTGGCCGCCTTCGCGGCGCTCGAAGACCGGCGCTTCCGCCCCGTCAGCGAAGACGAATTGAGCGTTCTCGACTACGAAATCTCCGTGCTTTCCCCTCTGCGCAAGGTTGAGGACATCAACCAGATCCACGTGGGCCAGCACGGGCTGCTCATTCGCGAGGGCCAGTATGAAGGCGTGCTGCTGCCGCAAGTGCCTACGGAAGAAGGCTGGGACCGGAAAACCTTCCTCGAGCAGGTGTGCGTCAAGGCGGGCCTGCCGCAGCAGGCATGGAAAGACGAGGATGCCGACCTCTTCATGTTTACGGCGCTGGTGTTCAGCGAGCCGACTGGGCCGAAAGCCCCTTCGTTTGACGATCCCACGCCTCAGAGGCCGCCAGGGCTATCAGGGCCGCCGGTCCCAGGTTCACCACGGCCATAAGGAAAGCGGTTCGCAGGAAGCCATAAACCGGGAGCAGGTAAGCGCTCAGCGCCACCGCGCCCAAGCAGGCGCCCAGCAAGTCCAAGCCGTAGAGTACGCCGGGATTGGGCGAGCCATTCATTGTTTCGTAATTATATATTTGATTTGACTCATTATAGTTAATATTATGTAAATGGTTAATGCGTGCTGCGTCGGCAAAATAAAGCCGGCTGGCCAGCGGAAACTGAGATCCACCCATCAGGCCGGCGATGAGAGCCAGCACTGGAAATATCGCGGGGCTGGCGGTGAGAAGCGCCGGCGAACTTCCGAGGCTCGAGAGCAGAACGAACAGTCCGTAGAGGAGCAGAGGCGCAGCGGCGGCCGTGAGTTGCAGCAAGACGAGTTTGACGTAATCGGCGGCACGGGCAGGCTGCGCGCCGCCGCGCCGCGCGCTATCCCTCAAGGCCAGCCACGCCCCTCCCGCCATCCCCACCATGAATAACGCCACCAGGATAGCCAGTCGCTGGTACACGTATCCGTAGAGGGCTTGGAATCCGAGAAGCAGAAGCACTTCGAGACCCAGCAGCGTGAATCCCATCGCCGCCACGGCGAGCCCCAGCGTAGCGCGGTGCTCTGGTAAAGGCGGTTTTACAGGACGATCTTGCGGCGATCCCGAATCCGATCCCCGCAACATAAAGTCTCCGCGGCTGGGCTGCCTTGCGGTTTTGCGGTGCTCGTAAAGCCCCGCCATCAGGCTCAGCGCGAACCATACGAAGGCCACGCCCCCAACGATTACAGGAAATCTCACCCTTGCCAGCGACTCAACCAGATCGCGCCAGTCGGACTGGAATCGGGAGCTCCACAGGACCACGTCGAAATAGTAGGCAACGGGGGTGAAGTCGCGATTAACGGGCGTCGCGCCCTGCGGCTCAATTTGCGTCTCGAGGTCGAGCATGCGGTCCGGCGACATTTGGAAGGGGATGTAATACTCGCGAAAATACTGGGTGCGGATGCCGCGCTCGTGCAACCGGGTGATCAGGGCGCTGGGATCGCGAGTGAGCGATCCCGGCCGATTGCTCGCCAGAAAGTGAACGGTCTCGCCCGGAATCGCGGCCACTTGGGGGAACACCGCGCGCAGCGTCTTCTGAAGGCAGCTCAAGAGCTCCGCCAGTTCCCTGCTGATATAGTTCTCCGCCCCGGTCACCTGAAAAGACAGGACTCCGCCGGGGTTGAGCTTCAGCGAGGCCTCGCGGAAAAACTCCTGGGTATAGAAGCGGTTCAACTGCGCGGTGAAGGGATCAGGCAGGTTGATGATGATGACGTCGAACTTTAGGCTGCTGGTTTTGAGGAACAGTCTCCCGTCCACAGGGTGCAGAAACACGCGGGGGTCGCTGTGCGCGCGCGTCCACGCCGGCGCGAAGCGGCGCTCGGCCATGCCCAGAATGGCGGGGTCCAACTCGACGTAATCGACGCGCTCGAGGCTCGAGTACTGGAGCGCCTGTGCCAGGCTGCCGTTGATGCCGCCGCCGATCATCAGCAACGAACGGGGCGCGGCGTGTTCGAGCAGAGCAAAGTGTACGGACTCCTCGGCGGCCGAGGGGTCAGGCACGGTCAGAATCCTCAATCCGTTTTCGAAGAGGCTGCGGCTTTCGCCCGTCGCCACCAGCGCCAGATTGCCGTAAACGGAATTTCGCGTCTCGACGAGGCTGAAGCCGCGCCAGAGCAGGGCCAGCGATTGGGCCTCGATGCGGCGAGCGGCGAGCGGAGCGGCAAGCGCGCCAACCAGCACCAGAGCCAACAGCACGCGGCGGGCGGGCGCGCTCGACCCGATCCAAACGGCGGCGAGTAGGTTGAGAAGCCCCACGCAGGCGGCAATTTGAAACGAGCTGAAAGACGCGATCAAAACCAGGCTGGCTAGTATTCCGCCCGCGCCCGAGCCCGCGGCCTCGAGCAGGTACACGGAGCTTGCCGCCGTGGCCCTTGAACTGCGCGCCGCCTCGCCGTACAGCCTGCTACCCGCCGCAAACAGGGCGCCCGAGAGCAGGCAAAACAGGCTCAGGGTTGCCAACGCGGTGAGGAACATCGGACCCGGGCCCAGGATTTCGCCCGGGACCGACTCGAGCATGGGGCGGCTGGCGCGTACCGCAAAAATGGTCAACGGGAAGACCGCCGCGATGAGGGTTTCGAGGCCGGCCATTATCTTGCGGGAACTGTGCCAGCGCCGGAAAATCCTGCCCGAGAGGCTCGAGCCGATGGCCGTCCAGAGCAGCCAGCTCGCCAGCATGATGCCGAGCGAAATCTCGTTGCCGTAAAAGACCACGATCAACTCGCGCATCAAAACGATCTGGGCGATGACGGAGGTGAAGCCGATGAGGGCCAGAACAGATCGCATTCCCTGCGAGAGCCTGATTGCTCCCTGCGGCACGAGTTCGAAGGTAGGTTGGTTGCTCACCAGCTTTGCGCCAAGGCAATACTACTGCTGAAGCTGCCATCGGCGCAAAGAACAGGAGTCAGGAGTCAGAAGTCAGGAGTCAGAATATCATCGCCGCCGCTTGTTTCTCGTCTTACGCGAGTCCAGCCATTTCTTTAGAGACTGAGGACGCTCTCCGGAGCGCTTCCCCTCCACGAGACCTGCCACCGTCAGATCTTCGTCAAGGTCAGGCCAGTGGATGTAGGCGCCGTCTCCGAAAATCTCGAAATGGTTGCGCTCCTGCGGCGTCCCATGCCAAAGACGCGGAAACCAGCCGAGCGGCACCATGATAGTTCGCCCGTCCACCAGATCGACCGTCAGCCCTTCGTCGCTCACCTTCACGGACTTGCCGCGTGGTTCGTGCACTTCAACGACCAAAGAACTCATACCAACTCCTTGTCAGATGCATTCGGTGTTCATCAACGAGCTTCAGTATTGCATTCAATTCGACGCGGCCAAAGCCCCCGGTGCGTTCAAGCGCCACGGGATCAAGCCAGATTTTCGCCACCATGTTCTCCCGTTGCACGTGGATGTGCGGCGGCTCGCTCCTATCTAACGATACAAAGAAAAACCGATAGGGGCCGCTTCTGAGAACAGTTGGCATTGCTTTCTAATTCTATCCCGATGCATGCGGTTTGCGTGACGAAAAGAGTGAGGCGGAAATCGCTTTCAACAGTTAGGGAAAACAGAAAGGGCGATTTGACATCACTTAGGTGGTCGGCTAACCTGAGATGGCGGGGTGAAGTGTCAACAGTGAGAAGAGTATATTTGGACAACAATGCGACGACGCCGCTGGCGCCGGAAGTGTTCGAGGCGATGAAGCCTTATCTCGTCGAGGATTACGGTAACGCATCGTCGATTCATTGGTTCGGCCAGCGGGCCAAGAACGCGGTCGACAAGGCCCGCCAGCAAGTGGCGAAGCTGCTGAACGCGCGGCCGAGCGAGGTGATCTTCACGAGCGGCGGCACGGAATCGGATAACGCCGCGATTTTCGGCATCGTCCAGGCTTCGCGCGTGGCCAACCCGCACCTCATCACCACGGGCATCGAACACCATGCCGTCCTCAATACGGCGCAGGAGCTCGAGAAGCGTGGTGCGAGTGTAACCTATGTGCCGGTAGGGTCGGCCGGCGTGATCGATCCGGAGGAGGTGCGGCGCTCGATTCGCCCTGAAACTGTGCTGATTTCGATCATGCATGCCAACAACGAAATCGGCGCCATCCAACCCCTCGAGGAAATCGGAATCATCGCCCGCGAACGCGATATCTATTTCCACACTGACGCGGTTCAGTCGGTGGGCAAGATTCCGGTCGATGTCGAGAAACTGGGTGTGGACCTGCTTTCTCTCTCGGCACACAAGTTGAACGGGCCGAAGGGAGTGGGCGCAATGTACATCCGCCGCGGAAGCATCCTGAGGCCGCTGCTCTACGGCGGCCATCACGAACGCGATCGCCGTCCGGGCACCGAAAATGTGCCGGGGATTGTCGGGCTGGGGATGGCTGCGGAATTAGCCGCTGCTCATCTCCAGGAATATGGGCATGGGGTAGCCGCGTTACGCGATCGACTGGAGCAAGGCATCCTCGAAAAAGTCTCGGCCGTCAGCGTCAACGGTGATCCCGCGCGGCGTCTTCCCAACACCTGCAATCTCAGCTTCGACTGCGTCGAAGGGGAAGGCTTCGTCATTGCCATGGATTTGAGGGGCATTGCCTGCTCGACGGGAGCAGCGTGTTCCTCGGGTTCGGTCGAGCCGTCGCACGTCCTCTCCGCCATCGGCCTCACGCCCGCGCAGGCCAGGGCCAGTATCCGGCTCAGCTTGGGCCGCTACAGCACGGCCGAAGATATCGATGCCACGCTTGCCACCCTCCCTGCCGTGGTGGAGCGGCTCCGCGCCGTATCGCCACGGTGGGGGGCTAGGGGCTAGGGACTGGGGGCTGGGGACCGGTTCCCAGTTTCCGTTTTCGACTTTTCGAGTTTTGAACGTCGAGGTTCGATTTTCCAGTTTCCATTTTCCAATTTCCAGCTTCGATTTTCGGATTTCGATTTTCGAGTTTCGGATTTTCAGTGATGACCATTGCAGTCGCGATGAGCGGAGGCGTGGACAGTTCCACTGCGGCCGCCCTGCTCGTCGAAAACAATTCGCGTCCGGATCGAGCGCCCTCCCAGACCGCTTCGGTGATCGGGCTGACAATGCAGCTCTGGAACCAGCGCCGCCTGCCGAGCTTGCAAAGTCAGGGGAGCGAAACCAACGCCCAGGGGCACGCCAGCGGCCGCTGCTGTTCGTTGGATGATGTTTACGATGCGCGGGCCGTGGCGAACCTCCTCGGCATTCCTCACTACGTGGTCAACCTGGAACAGGAATTCGAAGCCGCCGTGGTGCGGCCCTTCGTGGCACGCTATCAGGCCGGAGAAACGCCCATTCCGTGCAGCCTCTGCAACACCGAAATCAAGTTCGAGCGGTTTATCTCCCTGGCGCGCCAGACCGGCGCCGAGCGCATCGCCACCGGCCATTACGCGCGACTCCGGCGCGACGATACTACGGGCCGCATCCAACTCCTGCGAGGCGTCGACCGGAGCAAGGACCAGGCCTACTTCCTCTTTGGGCTGACCCAGGAGCAGTTGGCGCGCGCCCTTTTCCCACTGGGAGAACTGACCAAGGAGCAGGTGCGCTCGCTAGCCCGCGCGCACCGCCTTCCGGTAGCCGATAAAATCGAAAGCCAGGAAATCTGCTTCGTCCCTTCCAACAATTACCGTGATTTCATCGCGGCGTTTCTGGAAGAACAGGGACGCAAGCCGGAATCGCAACCGGGCGAGGTGGTCTCGACCAGCGGGCAGGTGCTCGCCGAGCACCGGGGGATTCACAACTTCACGGTGGGGCAGAGGAAGGGCTTGGGAGTCGCCGTAGGCTCACCTCTCTACGTTGTGCAACTCGAGCCCGAAAAGAACCGCGTCATCGTGGGACCGGAACAGGAGCTGTTTCACCGGGAGGGTGTGGTCCGCGAGGTCAACTGGATTCGAGCGGTTCAGGAGGGTGAAGTGCTGCAAGCCCACGTCAAGATTCGCCATAATCACCCTGGCGCGCCGGCCCGTGTCGAATCGCAGGGGGTGAACCAGGCCGTGGTGACGTTCCAGGAGCCGCAGCGCGCCATCACCCCCGGGCAGGCGGCGGTTTTTTACGATGGGGACGAAGTGCTGGGTGGCGGGTGGATCACTGAGTCAAGGGGCTAGGGGCTGGGGACCAGGGCAGTCACCCGTGCGGAGCGAAGTATCTCCCTAGTAGCTTAGCGGTTCAACGAATTACCCGGAACGAGCGATAAGGATATACTTCACCCCCTCAACGCGACGGGGCGAGTTCCTTCGCCCCTTCCCCGCTTGCCGCGCGCTAAATGAAGAGCTGCTCGTCCTGCGCTGCCTCGCTGACACCGGTGGTCCGCCGGCGGGCGAACAAGAATTCCAATCCCGCTTGCAAGCCCTTGATGACGGCCGAGACTTCTTGGACCGGCGCCAAGACCCCGCGCTGCACGGCCTCGGAGGTAGTTTCGACTTTCTGAATAAGGTCGGTCACCATCCGGTCCATGCGAATGACCTGGGCGCGTGATTTATCCACCAGTTCGGCTACAAGTCCATCCACGTCGCTGGTCCGTTCGCGGAGCATCAAGGTGATGTCGGCCAGGTTTCCAGTGATGTTGCGCAGAGGCTCGCGCGCATTGCTCAGAACCTGCGTGACCGTGTCGGCCAGGGGATCGAAGCGTTGCTTAATATCGTTGCGCACGGCCTCGAGTTGCGGGGGGAGTTTTCGCAAGGCTAGGAAAATTGCGATCGTCATCCCACACTGGATCAAGACGGCAAGGGCGACAAAGAATAACGCAATGGCCAGCATGGTGTTCTGCTGCATGGTTCGCTCACCAGTCCTTCTGCGGCCGAGCCGTTACTTTGCCTTGGCCTTTTCTTCCTGGTACGCTTGCTTGCCCGCCTCGAGAGCTGCCGAGAGGAGCTCCTTCTGCTTCGTCACGAGGTCCTTACCTTTCTCAACCGCTTCTTCCGCCTGGCGCCGCAAGTCTTCCGTCTTCGCCTTCACGTAGTCTCGGCCTTCTTCCGCTTTGCCAACAATGAACTCTCGAGCCTCTTTGCCGGACTTGGGAGCCAGGAGCAAGGCCACAATTGCTCCCAGGCCTAAACCCGCCAGAAAGAAGCCCAGATTCGTCGCACCACTGCTGCTCTCTTCGCTCATCCATCACCTCCGCCTCATACAATTGAAAGCGTGCTTTTCGCGGCTTCCTTGCCGGTCTCGAGAACCTCGGCAAGCCGTTCCCGCTGTTTGGCTACAATTTCCCGGCCTTTGCCGACCAACTCCTCAGCGTGTGCCCTGACTTCTCGACCCTTTGCGTTGAAATAGTCCTTCCCTTCCCCGGCTTTCTTGGCGATGAGCTTCCTCGTCTGCTCCCCGGTCTTCGGAGCAAGGAGCAAAGCCACCCCTGCGCCGACAGTGACTCCGGCGACGAAATAACCGATTCCTGCTGTGAGGCTGCATCGAGCCATAAGTTACCTCCTGCCTTCCGAATCCAACTGTAACACAGGAATGAAGCGAAAAACAACAGCGATTAGTTGGGCTTATAAATAGACGGTCCAGACGGCTTATTATGCTGGACGCCCGATTCAAAAAGGGCCTAAGAGGGTTCGAATGGCCGATCCCGGTGGCGCTCAACCGGACGGGGTACGAAAGTATTCCACTATCCGTTGCGCTTGGGCCGAATTCACCACTTGGCCAAGCTCCTCCGCCGAGAGGTTTTGCAACCCACTCAAGCTGCCGAAATGTGTCAAAAGCTTGGCCGCCGTCTTTTGTCCTATGCCGGGTATGTTCAGCAACTCACTCGCGAGCTCCCGTTTGCCGCGGCGCTTCCGATGGAAGGTCACGGCAAAACGGTGCGCTTCGTCGCGGATTTGCTGTATCAAATGAAGGGCTGGGGAATGATGATCGAGCACGATGGGACCATCTTCACTTCCCAGGAGGTAGAGGATTTCTTCCCGCTTGGCGATGCTGGCCAAGGGCTGGTTAATGATGCCGAGGCGTTCCAAAGCTTCCGCCGCCGCGTGCAGTTGCCCGATCCCTCCGTCGATCAGAATCAAATCCGGAAGCGGCTTGTGTTCCTCCTGCAGGCGTTTGTAGCGGCGTCCCACCACTTCCCGCATGCTGGCGAAATCGTCGTTCTGCGGAACTGTCTTGACGATAAACTTACGATAGTCCGACTTCTTCATGCCATTCCCTTCCCAAACCACCAGCGAAGCCACGATGTCCGTCCCTTGAATATGCGAAACATCGAAGGCTTCGATTCGGTTGGGGGGCTGCGGCAGGTCGAGCGCCTCGGCCAGGCTCTCGAGCACCTGACGAATCTGCGGCTTCAGAATTCGAAACCGCCGTTCGAAGGAATGGCGCGCGTTGCGGGCAACCAGCTCCAACAAAGCGCGTTTTCGCCCTGCCTGAGGAGTGAGGATCTTCACGGCATGGCCTCGCCTTACGGACAGCGACTCCTCCAGGAGCTCGCGGTCGTCAAAGTCCAACGGCACATGGATTTCACCGGGCAGATACTGCTGATCAAGGTAAACCTGCTTGAGCAGCGAGGAGAAAAACTCCCCGGCATGGAAGCCCTCGAGGTCTTCCCAGAAAAACTCGCGCCGGTCCAGGACCCGGCCGCCCCGCAAGTGAAACAGATTGACAGCCACCAGCGGCCCTTCCTGATGGAAGCCAAGGATGTCCGCTTCTTGCCCGGAGAAGGCCGCCATCTTCTGCCGCTCCCGAAGCTCATCGACGGTGGTGATTTGGTCGCGATAGCGCGCGGCGTCCTCAAAAAGCAGCTTGTCGGAAGCCTCTGCCATGCGGGCGTGCAGGCTGCGCACCAAATCGCTCTCCCGGCCCTCAAGCAGCATACGAACGTCCCGCACCGCCTCCGCGTAGCGTTCCGGCGTGGTGAGGCCTTCCACGCAGGGACCCAGGCAGCGCTGGATGTGGTATTGAAGGCAGGGGCGGGGGTGGTAACGAGTCAGATCGACGTTACAGGAGGGAACGAGAAAGTGACGATGAATAAAATCGACAATGCGATAAGCGAGATTGGCCGGGAAATACGGGCCGTAATAAACCGAGCCGTTTTTTTTGATGCGGCGCGTGACGTAGACGCGTGGGAAACGTTCCTGGAGAGTGAGTTTGATGAAGGGATAAGATTTGTCGTCGCGCAGCAGAATGTTGTAGCGCGGCTTGAACTGCTTGATGAGATTGTTCTCGAGGGCCATCGACTCATGCTCGTTGTCCACGAGGATCGTCTCGAGGTCTTCCGCCACATCGAGCATGCGCTCCCGTTTTTCGTCGCCGGGGCGCGACTCGAGAAAATAGGAGCGTAGCCGGTGGCGAAGCGATTTTGCCTTGCCCACGTAAATGGGACGCCCCATTTCGTCCTTAAAGATGTAGACGCCGGGCTTGGCGGGTTGTGCATCGGCTTTTTCGACGAGCGCAGGATTCACGGATTTCCCCTCAAGCTATTATCCGCAGGCGGCAGGCTTTGTCAAAGTGACGCACCACGGTTTCCGTTGTCACTCATCACGCGCCAGTTGTCAGTGCCGTATTGACACTTGCCGTCAGCAAAGGCGAGAATTGTCGTTATGAAAGTTCGTTCAGCGCTGTTGGGCATACTCCTGTTCGCCACTGGCGCAATGGTTTGCGCGCAAAACCCGCAAAAGCCATCGGCGGGTCCAAAAGACGATTCGGCGCGCGTGCAGGCCTCGGACCCGGCATCGAAGTCGGTGGAGATCGGCGATTTCTATCTGAGGAGAAAGAAGTACAAAGCCGCCCTGAGCCGATTCCAGGATGCCTTGAAGACTGACTCACATTACGCGCCGGCTTACCGGGAGCTAGGAAGGGTCTACGAGAAGATGGGTTTCTGGCAAAAATCGCTGGACGCGTATCAGAAATACCTGGACGAGCTTCCCTCCGCCAAGGACGCGCGCGAAGCCAAAGAGATCCACAAAGCGATTGCCCGCATGCAGAAAGAAATCGTCGCCGAAGGGCCAGTCTCGCACCATCAGGAGTAGGCAGTGGGCCATCTGCCTTATTCGTCGGGGATCGCATTCCCGGTGTCAAGGTAGTCCCGAAGAATCGTGGCGGCGCGTTCGGCATCGTCTTCCCGCACGAGCAGCGAAACGTCCAGCACCGGCAGAAGTTCCACGGAGGTTTCCCCAGGTACCAGGGAAGGAATGCCCTGAGTCTCGAGAATGTTCCTGGCTACCGTTGCATCCAAAAGCGCAGTGGGGCCAGTAAAAATGCGGACCGGCACGAGCTTCGAGGCATCGTCGTTCACAGCGGGTTTCTGCTCAGGGTTCTCAGGCGGCGGGCCAGGAACGAGTTGAGCTCCGCAGTCTGCGCACTTCGGAGTTCCTTCGACGTACTCCGTCAGGCAGTTTGGGCAATACGCCATGTTCAGAAGACCCTCCCGCGCTAGTATAGACCTTAATCCTGCCTGCCGTTATCATTGATTTGCAAGAATCACCATAGAGCGCGGCGCGGCGGGTGGCCGCAAGCAATTCACCACAGAGGCCACAGAGATCACGGAGAGAAGCCAATCGATTTTTTCTCTGTGATCTCTGTGTCCTCGGTAGTGAAACTGTCGTTCGCCGCAGAGAGATACGGAGATTCAGACATGGCCAATGCTTATCGGCTTCGTCATCGAGCGGCCAGATCTTTGGCACTCGTGATTCTCATCGCGGCGGGCGGTCTGCTTGCCCGCCGCCAGGTGGCAGCGCAAGCCGGCTACGACCTGCTCATCATCAATGGACGCATTGTGGATGGAAGCGGAAGCCCGTGGTACATGGGTTCGGTGGCCGTCAAAGACGGCCGGATAGCCGCTGTGGGCAGGCTTCCGAACGGCGCCGCACAACGCGTCATCGACGCGGGGGGGTTGGTCGTTGCCCCGGGTTTCATCGATCTTCACAGCCACTCCGACTACACGCTGCTCGTGGACGGAAATGCGGAGAGCAAGATCCGCCAGGGAGTAACCACTGAAATCCTGGGCGAGTCGGAATCGGCGGGTCCCATCCTGGGGCCTGCGATGCCGGAGTTTGACAAACAACTGGCGCGCTACGGTCTCACGAGAGACTGGACGACCCTGGCGGAGTACTTCGCGCGCCTCGAGCGGAGTGGGAGCTCCGTCAACATTGCCTCCTACGTGGGCAGTGGCCAGGTGCGCATGGACGTTATGGGCAATGTGAATCGGGCGCCGACCCCCGAGGAGATGGCCAGCATGAAAGGCCTGGTCGACCAGGCGATGCGCGAAGGGGCCCTGGGCGTCGCCTCCGGCTTGATTTATCCGCCCAACTCTTTTGCGACCACCCCGGAACTGATCGAACTCGCCAAAGTGGCAGCGCGCTACGGGGGCATTTACACCAGCCACATCCGGGGCGAGGGGGCCCACTGGAAGCGCGCCATCGACGAAGCCATTGAGATCGGCGAGAAGGCGCAATTGCCGGTTCATATTTTGCACTTCAAAATCGATGGCCAGGCGAACTGGGGACAAATGGCACAGCAAGTCAGCGCAGTTCAGGCCGCGCGCGAACTCGGCGTGGATATCACCGTGGATCAGTACCCCTATGTGGCCTCGATGACGGGACTGGAGATGTGCCTCCCGCCCAAGTATCTCGAGGGCACGCCGGAGCAGGAGGTGGAGCGGTTGAGAGACCCGCGGGCGCGCGCCGAGATCCGCAAAGCCATCGCCAGCGGCCTGCCGGGCTGGGAAGCCGACCAGGTGAAAAGCGTGGGCGGCTGGCACGGGGTGCTGGTGGCGTCGCTGCAAAAGCCGGAGAACAAACCGTACGAAGGCAAGCGCATGGACGAGGTGGCGAAGGCCATGGACAAGGACCCGCTGGATGCGTTGTGCGATTTGCTGATTTCCGAGGGCGGCTCGGCCGAGGCCGTCTACTTCAGCATGAGCCAGCCTGACGTCGAGTTGGCTATGAAGCAACCCTGGCTGGGCGTGGGCTCGGACGGGTCTGCCGTCAGCCCTGCGATGGCGTTCATCGGCAAGCCGCACCCGCGCTTTTATGGTACCTTTCCGCGCGTGCTGGGCGTCTACGTTCGGGAGAAGAAAGTCTTGACGCTTCCCGACGCCATCCGCAAGATGACTTCCTTCCCTGCCCAGATCACCGGCCTCACCGATCGCGGCCTGCTCCGGCCCGGCATGGCGGCGGATATCACTATCTTCGATCCCAAGACAGTTGCTGACAAAGCCACATTTCAAAACCCGCTGCAATACCCCTACGGAATACCCTACGTCATCGTAAACGGCGTGGTGGTGATCGACCAAGGGCAACATACGGGCGCAAAGCCCGGACGAGTGCTCTATGGAAGAGGGAAATCGTAGCCGGCCTTTGGGATTCCAAATCGCGGGCTTAGGGATCGCTGTGGCGCGGAAACCTGAAATGCCCCTCATCCCAACTCCTCTCCCCCTCTTGGTTCTCCCTTGGGGAGAGGGAAGAGGGGGAAGGGGTGATAGGGGGTTAATCGTGGCCGCGCGTAGGTTTACGCACGCAGGACTGCGGCCAACGAGCGTATCGAATCCCTCAGCGTAGAGGCCGGTCCTTGAAACTCCTGCTCGACACCTGTCTTTCGCCTCTGGCCAAGACTGCCGACCGATAGGGTGATAGAATTGCTTTATGATTTGCGTGGGGGGCACGCAACTCTTGGCGGCGCTTCTGGTCATCTGCTCGCGGGGCGGGGTGTGCTGGGGGCAGCAAGACGACGCCAGCTACTGGAACAAGGTCTATCGGACGGACCAAAGCGTTTTTGTGCATCGCCCTAATGCTCTGCTGGTGAGCGCCGTCAAGGGCCGCCAACCTGGCAAGGCGCTGGACATCGGGATGGGCCAGGGGCGCAACACCATTTTCCTCGCTCAACAAGGCTGGGAAGTGACGGGGTTTGACCCCTCTGACGAGGGGGTGCGTCAAGCGCGGGACCTGGCCGGCAAGCTGGGACTCCACTTCCGCGCCTTGGTGACGCGGGAAGAAGACTTCGATCTAGGAACGGCGCAGTGGGACCTTATTGTGATGACTTATATCCGCCGCTTGCGCGCCGAGGATGCCGATCGCTTCGCTCGCGCGTTGCGGCCGCAGGGAATCTTCGTGTACGAGAACAACAATGTTGGGAAGCCGAATGAGCTGGTTCGCTATTTCCTCGCCTGGCGCATCCTTCGGTTCGAGGACCTTGAAACCACCGCCGATTGGCACCCGGACCGCCCTCAACGCGTGGAGCGTTTAGTGGCGGAGAAGCCTGCCGTCGACTGAATCATAGGCTGAGCGGGGATGCTTATTACACCCGATTCCCACTGGCTGAATCGGGCTACGGTTTTTTCACATTCCACACATAAAGGGAGTTCGAGTCGCTGGCGGTTGCCACGTTCCTGCCGGCTTTGCGCGTGGCGCGGTTCAGCGCTGAGCGGACCTTCTCCTTGCTGGAACCCAGTTCGGCCAGCGGTACATTCAGAGCCGAGCCCTCCGCGAGATTATCGAGATCAGAGACGATCGTCGAGACAATCTGTTTATGCTTTCCGCTTCGTCCCTGGGGCACGTCGACCTGCGCCAAAGTCTTGAAGTGGGTCGAGGCCTTGCGCTTGCCGAAACTCATAGTGTCATCTCCCTGAACACGATAACGTAACGTAATCTAGCGCAATCGTATCGCAAACGGATGGATTTGACAAGGATAAAATCGGGTTGCGCAACCGGACCGGCGCGCGCGCTAGCCTGATCCGCCCTGGGGGTTTTGCGATAGCGCAGGCCTAACCTAAGACGCCGCACTTGGGCACTTATCTCATGCTGCGGCGCTCTCCTAACGACTTTGAACTCTTTCCTAAAGAGTTAACCCGTATCCAATCGGCTCTGTTAGGCTTGTTCTCGTAGGGGCACAACGATACTACACAACCTAAGGAGGACTCACATAGAGCGATACGGTCTGTTCAAGCGCCTCGCGAACGGCGCGCCGATGTGGGTTGGCGGCGCCAACGACCTCACCCAGGCCACGGAGACAATGGAGACTCTATCCGAGCAAAACGGCCTCGAGTACTTCATTCCTGATTTCCGCACGGGATCGGTGGTGGCATCGAGCCGGAAGAAGGGGCCCTCAGGAAGCAATTCACCGGCATCAAGGGAAGGGACTTAGTCGCGCAACACCTTGTTCCACCCTCCTGCGACTCACCGAGGCGCGGCCCTGAGGGTGGATTTTCCAAGGTCGGCGCGCCATCAGGGCGCCGGGGTGAAAATCACCGTCAAGCCGCCGCCCGGCGCCAGGTGGATGTTGAGCTTCTCGCTTGGCTTGACACGCCTGGTGCTGATGGTGAGATTGGTACCCACCGTCGCGGCCTCAGGGCCATCCGCAAAAATCTGAGCTGTGTACTCACCTTGACCCAGAAAATCCAAGGGCAACTCGAGGTCTCGCGCATCCCAATTCGTCATGCTGCCCAGATACCAGGTTTTGCCGTGTTGGCGCGCAATGGTGACGTACTCTGCCGGCTCACCATTCAAGACCTTAGTGTCGTCCCAGACGCTTGGGACCTGATCCAAAAACTCTATGCCGGGGTTGTGGTCGTAGGCCTCGGGATAATCGGCCAGCATGACCAAGGGGCTCTGGTAAACGACGTACATGGCGAGTTGGTGGGCGCGCGTGCCCTGCGACATGGGCTCGAGGTTGCGCGCCACAAAATGGCCACGCGCGGCGTTGTTGAAGGCACCTGGAGTAAAGTCCATGGGCCCGGCCAGCATGCGCGTGAAAGGAATGGTGACGTCGTGCTCCGGGGTGACCCGGTCGCTCCACTTGTTGTACTCCATACCCATCACGCCTTCGCGCGTCAGAAGATTCGGATAAGTGCGGCGCAAGCCGGTGGGCTTGTAGGCGCCGTGCAAATCCACCACGAGGTGATGCTCGGCGGCTTTGCGTACACAGCGCTCGTAGAAATTCACCATCTCCTGGTCGTCGTGGTCCATGAAGTCGACTTTGATTCCCGCCGCTCCCCATTTTTCGTAGAGCGACAGGGCCTCGTCCATCTGCTTATCCAGCGCGCTCCAGTACAGCCAGAGCAAAGTCTTCACGCCCTTCTGCTTGCCGTAGGCGATGATGTCGGGGATGTCCACTTGCGGCACGTGGTGCAGGATGTCGAGAGCGTGAGTATAGTCGTCCGCGGGGTACCATCCCGCGTCCACCAGCATATATTCGAGGTGGTGTTCCGCCGCGAAGTCGATGTAATGCTTCATGGTGGGAGTATTCATGCCAGGCGTGAAGTCCACGTTCTTGGCGAAACTTCCCGACCACCAATCCCAGGCGGCTTTGCCGGGTTGGATCCAGGACGTGTCCGCGAGCGCGCACGGCGCACTTAAATCGAGAATGATATAGTTGCTCTCAATCAGCGCGTCCGGCCGGGAATTGATCAAGAGCACCCGCCAAGGAGTGCTCTTAGGCGTGGAGCCGATCACCACCTGGTCCATCCGGTCGCGGGTGGGCGAGAGTCTGCTGACGAGTGCGTTGTCCAAGCCCGCGACGCCGCCCACGTACATGCCTGAGTAGTCCGTGAGATCCGCCTCCAGCAGGCCCACCCAGGGACCGCCGGGGATTTCGACTAACAAGGGCAGATTGATGATCGAAGAAGGCTTAATCTCACTGAGGCTGATGTGCCGATACTCGCCCTCATTCGAGGTGTTGAATCTCCCCTGATTGAGCGCGAACGCGGAGGGATTCCCCGCGAAATAGAAGCCCGTGTTCTCCGCCGCCAGAACGAATTTGCCGAGGGCTGATTGTTGCGGGAGGAAGTAGCGGAAAGCCGCGCCCTCGTTAAAGGCCCTGAAGATCACGTCAAATCGGCGATGCGGAGACTGCCGCTCTCGCAACGAAACCGTGAGCTGGTTGTAGTGGTCAGGAATGATGCGCTTGACGTCGAAGGCGTCTTCCCAAGTCTCGCGGTGCGATTGCCGGTCCGAGCCGGTTATCTCGAACTCTCGATCCAGGGGCCGCGATCCTACGAAGTCCATGCCGAGCGGTGAATCATTCAGAACCTGAAAGCCCTTGTAATAAACTCGATAATAGGCGCGCTCGCCCGGCAAATAGGGTTGGGGGTTGACCTGGAGTTCAAACTCGACCTTGAGGTTTCCATCCGGAGAGCTCACCGAGAGCGCTTCCGACGCAAGAGTCGAAGTGGAAGTCATCATAGAGAATCCTGCCGCAAGAAGAATTACGAAAACGGCCACGAAGGCTTTTGGCACTGAAAGGACCTCCTCGAGGGTGACGTGTGGGCTGTTATTCTCTCTCGGCTGATGAGAACCTGCAAGCGGGGTCATAGCTCTGCATTCGGTGTCCCCTCACCCCAACTCCCCTCCCCCTCTTCCCTCTCCCTGGGGAGAGGGAAGAGGGAAAGGGGTGAAAGGGTGAGGGGTCTTGGCTGGTCGTCAGGGACGGAAGTTCTTCAAGCTTTTTCGGACCTCTTCGTATTTCGGGAAAGCCCGCTCCGCTTTACGAAACTCGCGCGAATGCACCACGCGCCGATGCCCATTGCGCTCCACTGGAAATCGCATGTGAAGCATCTCGTGAAAGACCAGGTATTCGACGAGGCTGGCGGGAGCCTTCGAAGAGTCCAGGGCCCGATTGATGACAATCGTGCCGTGGCCGGCGTCGTAGTGGCCGAGCATGCTGCGCGAACCCTGTAAGCTCCAGCCCAGACGAGCGGCCGGAAGTTCACCGTTGAAGAGTTGCTGATTCAGGCGCGCAAATATCTCCTCCAAATCGTGCCAGCGCCCACGCGGCGGAAGCAAGCGTTTGGTGCCGCGTTGGCGGCGAGTCTGGTCAATGCGCAGGCGAACGCCGGGCTTGAGGACGTAGGCCAGATAGCACTCGCGCGCCTCGCGAGAAGCGCGCCGGCGATAGACTTTGCAGAGCAGAATCTCAGCCAGGGCTTCGAGTACCAACCCGGGCGCATCCTGTAAAACGTCGGAAAGGCAGACTTCCAAACCCTCTTTGCGCAAACAAATGGTGCTGCGCAAACCTGCGAAAGGACGGAATTCCACCCACAGGTTCGGCAAGACGGGACCCATGCGCAGCCTGCGGAAGACCCTGGCGAAAAGCTCGACCGGATCGGCCGAAAAAACCAGGGGCAGCGGAATCTGTTCAGTCATTATCCTCGTCCGGCGGGTTTTCTTTGCGCTCTTTCTTGCGCAGTTTTTCCTCTTCTTTGGAGCGCTTCTTCTCTTCCTTCGCCTGGTCTTTTGCGGATTTGGCGTCCGCCTTCTGATCTTCTTTCAGTTCCCCCAGAGCTTTGATCTGATCGCCCAGCGCCTTGGTGGCGCCGTCCAGGGCATCGGTGAAGTCGTCCTGGGCCTCGTGGAGGGACTTAGCGTAATCGGCGGCGTAGGCATCCGGCGCGGCCTGAATTCGCCGCAAATCCTCGAGCTGCTTAGGGCCGACTTCGAGAGCCTTGCGAAGTCCTTTGCGCATGTCGCCCTTGCGGTCGTACTGATCCTGGATCCAGTTCTTCAAGTCGTCGGTGAGCGAGATGTATTGGTCCAGCAACTTATCGATATAGGCGCCGTTGTCATAGGCGGGATCCAGGGGCTGACTGCGAAACTGGGCGATGCGATCCAAGCGGCTCTGCGCCAGTTCGAGATAAAGCACGACGCGTTCGGAAGGGTCCTGCGCGTCGCGGAGCTTCTCTTCTTCCGCATCCGAAACATAATCCGGCTTCTGCGCCCACGCCGAGCTTGCGGGCGCGCAGACCGCTACGAGACCCAAAAACAGTATGGCTTGCGACCTCACCGCCAGACCTCCAGTTTCATTCCGGCTTACTCGCCGGCTTGGGAGCCTCTGAAACGCGAGTGATAGGGAAAAGAGCGTGAAGAACCTCCGCGCGCACCCCCTCGACCTCCTTGCCGGTCTGCTCAAGAGGAGCACGGTCATCATAAGAGACGCGCCGCTTCAGGTCCTCGAGAAGCCGCACATCCTCGCGCAACTCGATGTCGAGTTCCTTGAACCCTTTGGGATCATGAGCCGCGTTCCGTCCGCAGCCCTTAAGAATATGCCAAGAGTCCATAATCCTGCCTAGGTAGACGGGAATGAGCTGGGCGCCCTGCTCAATGCTCCCATGCTCGTAAGCTTGTATAACTTGCTCCAGCTTGAGCCGCGCCAGGCGAGTGGTATCTTTTGATTTCTTGATAGGGTCGGTTTCCTTCTGCAATCGCGCCAGCAGATGCTCCTCCGAGTCGGAGGGCGCGGCGAGGCTTGCCGGCACGCCGATGAGCAAGAATCCGATCATGAGAAGCGCACGAGCGATCATATCCGATACCTGTATTATAGCTATTTCCGCAATTGATGTCGGAGCAGCTTGACGCGTTGCGTTGCCTGCCATTCGTGGTCCGGGCTCTGGCCTTTGGAGAGCAGCAGAAAGCGCTCGTAGTTATCAAGGGCCTTTTCGAGGACGTGGAGGTTGTCGTACGAAGAGGCGAGGGCGAAAATCAGAATCGCAGGAGGATCAGGAGCGCGCGCCAGGGCTTCGAGCAAGGGTATCGCCTCCGGGTAGCGTTTTTGCAAATACAGGCTCGTGGCCAACCCTTGCGCCGCTTCGCGACTCTGCGGATTGGCCTTCAGGGCGGTCCGAAACTCGCTTTCAGCCTCCGCAAGCTTTTCTTCCTCGAGCAGAGCCTGTCCCACGGCCCGGTGCAAATCAGCGTCGGCCGGAGCGGCGAGGAGAGCCTGGCGGTAAAACTTCTCCGAGTCTGGGAATTTCTTCAGCGCCGCCGAGACATCCCCCAGCGCGGCGGCTAAGCCCGGCGTCTCCGGCTTGGCGCGATAGACCGCCACGAGACCCTCATAGGCTTGATCGTTCTTTCCCTGCGCAAGGTACAAGCGCGCCAGATGAAATCTAGTCTCGAGGTCGTCAGGGTGCGCGGCCAGGTAAAGCTCAAAATGCGCGATCGCATTGACTTCGTCTTTCAAGCCCTCGAAAGCGAGGGCCAGGCCCAGTTGGGCTTGCGAAAGGGCGGGGTCTGATTCCGAGGCTTTTTGAAATTGCCCCTGCGCCTCCTGGTAGCGTTTTTGCTGCAGATAAAGCTGGCCAAGGTCGTATGCCGCAATGGCCAGCTTGGGATCGAGCCGCAGCACGATTAGGTACTGCTTTTCAGCGCGCTCCGGCTGGCCTGTCTGGGCCAGCGCCCGCCCGTAGTACAACTGCGCGCGGACGTGGTCTGGCTTAAGTGTCGCGGCCTTCTCCAAATCTTCGAGAGCACTCTGGGGATTATTCGACTGCATCAAGAGAATCCCCAGATTCAGCCGGGCCTCGAACAGACTGGGATCAAGCGCGACGGCTTTTCGATAGGCGGCGACCGCTTCCTGCTGCTTGTGCAGTCCGGTATAGGCGTAGCCGAGGTTGAACCAAGCCGCGGTGATGGTGGGTTGCGCTGCTACTACCTGCTTCAACGCGTCGGCCGCGGCTGCAAAGTCATTCCGGCCCAGCGCCTCTTGCGCGTCGTGGAGGAGTTTAGTGACGTCAGCGCTAGGGGCTTGCGGCGCCGCTCCAAAACCCAACGCCGACGCCGGAACGACGCAGAGAACGTAAAGAACGAAACAAGCCGGCAGAAACCGCGCCATCCGCGCCGGAGCAACAGCGTTCTCCCCAACACCCGAATAGCCAACCCTCTCCCCAGGGGAGAGGGTGTCGCGCCACGGCGTTTTCATCAGCCGTCGCGTGACGGGTGAGGGGTTAGTTCCGCTCGGACTCCACGTAGATCGACTAAAGCTCTGCATCGGTTGTGACCCAGGATCGCGCCTGTCTATTGCTCGTTCCCAGCGAGACTCGCGGGCACAGCAGAGAGTATACCTCGCCAGCTTTCTGATGACTACGGCACCGGCGGTCTCCTACACCTGCGGTGCCGCTCCATTGAAGGAAGTGACCCCTCACCCGTCCCGCTGCGGCTGGTAAAAGCGCCGGCAGCGGGACACCCTCTCCCCACGGGAGAGGGTTAGGTTTCGAAGATCGGGAGAGGGTTGGATCTCCGAACGAAGGGAGAGGCTTCGGTCTCCAAACTACGACAGCGTCTTCGCCCTTTTGTGGTTCTGCAGGTACTTGGCGAGGAACTTGCCGGTGAAGGAAAGCGGATGCTTCACGAGGCTTTCCGGAGGGCCGGCGACCACCACGTATCCGCCGGAGTCGCCGCCTTCCGGCCCCAGGTCGATGATCCAGTCGGCGGTCTTCAGCACGTCCATATTGTGCTCGATAATGAGCACCGTGGCGCCGGCGTCGTTGAGCCTGCGAAAAGCGGCCAACAACTTGCTGATGTCGTCGAAATGCAGGCCCGTGGTCGGCTCGTCAAAAATGAAGAGCAGGTTTTCGCCCGCCTGGTGCGCCAGATGGGCCGCCAGGCGCACGCGCTGGGCCTCGCCGCCGGAAAGGGTCGTGGCGGACTGTCCCAGGCGCAGGTAACCGAGCCCCACTTCGTCGAGAACGCGTATTTTCTGGGTCACCTTGGGCAGGCCTGCGAAAAAGCCCAGAGCCTCTTTCACGGTCATCTGCAACACTTCGTTAATATTCTTTCCCTTATAACGTACTTCAAGAACACTCGGTTTATAACGCCGGCCGCCGCATTCCTCGCACACCAGCTCGACATCGGCCAGGAACTGCATCTCCACGGTCACGGTTCCGTCGCCCTGGCAGGTCTCACAGCGGCCGCCGGGGATATTGAAGGAGAAGTAGCCCGCCGAATAGCCGCGCTTGCGGGCCTCCGGCGTCGCGGCAAAGACGTCGCGGATGGCGTCGAAGGCCTTGATATAGGTGATGGGATTGGAACGAGGCGTCCGTCCCAGCGGCGACTGGTCCACCAGCACCACATCCGCCAATTGTTGGTCGCCCTCGATGCGCTCAAACTGGGCGTGCGGGGCGGGAACGCCACGGCGGGCCATCAGCGCGTTGTAAAGAACGTCGTGCACCAAGGTGGATTTTCCCGAACCCGAAACGCCGCTCACACAAACCATAAGTCCCAGCGGAATCTCCACGTCGATGGATTTCAGATTGTGTTCGCGCGCCCCGCGGATGCGCAACCAGGACTTCCCGGGCTTGCGACGTTCCGCGGGCACAGGAATTTCGAGCCCGCCTGAGAGGTAACGGCCAGTGAGCGACTGAGGGTTGGCGCAGAGGCCCGCCAAATCGCCTTCATACACCAGGCGGCCGCCGTGTTCGCCCGCGCCCGGACCCAGGTCCAGGATTTTGTCAGACTCGCGCATCATCTCAGGATCGTGTTCGACCACCAGGACCGTATTGCCGAGATCGCGCAGCGTCTTAAGGATTTCGATCAGCCTGCCCGTATCGCGGGGATGCAGGCCAATGGAGGGTTCGTCGAGCACGTAGAGCGCGCCCACCAGGTTCGAACCGAGGGCCGTTGCCAACTGGATGCGCTGCGACTCCCCGCCCGAAAGGGTGGAGGCCAGGCGATCGAGCGTCAGGTACTCCAAGCCCACCTTGTAGAGGAATTTCAGGCGCGAGCGGATCTCTTCCAGAACCTTGTCGGCCACCGCCTGCTGTTCCGGGGAGAGCCGCAGCTCGTTGAAGAAGGGGTAGGCTTCCTGGATCGATATGCGGCAGATTTCCGTAATGCTCTTTCCGCCCACCAGCACGTGCCTGGCTTCGCGACGCAGACGGCCGCCCTGGCACTCGGGACAAAGCGTGTAGCCGCGGTAGCGGCTGAGGAAGACACGCACGTGCAGCTTGTACTTCTTTCTTTCGAGATAATCGAAGAAACCGCGAATGCCGGGGAAGCTCCCGTCACCCTCGAGCAGCCAGGTTCGCTCCTCCGGAGCGAGGCGAAAATACGGAACGTCCAGTGGAATGCCCTTGGCGCGGGCCGCGCGTTTCATGTCGTTGTAGAGCATCCGGTAGCGCGGCTTGGTCCAGGGCTCGATGGCTCCGCCGGCCAGCGTTTTGTTCTTATCCGGAATCACCAGGTGGAGGTCGAAATCAATCGTGTTGCCGAACCCCTGGCAGCGCGGGCAGGCTCCGTAGGGATTGTTGAACGAAAAGAGGCTGGGCTCGGGCGCCTGAAAAGTGATCTTGCAGCGCTTGCACTCGAACCGTTCGCTGAAGACCAGGCGCTCCGGCGGCGCGGGCGCGCCTTCAGGAGCGACGGCAGGCTCCGCAGAAGCAAACTCCAGGATCGCCTCGCCTGACTCCCGGAAACAGAGCTCGACGGAATCGATCAGGCGCTGGCGGATCTCAGGCCCCACCGCCAAGCGGTCTACTAGAACGTAAACCGGCGCGGCAAAATCGATTTCGAGCAGCGACTCGGGAGTCGAGAATTCAAAGATGCGCCCCGCCTGGTACAGCCGATTGAACCCGTGCTGGCGCAGCGAGAAAAGGCGCGGCTTCAGCGAGTCGTGCGGCGCTGCGGCGGGACGCGCCGATGGACGCGAGTCGGCCGTCCGGGGCGCGGCGGGATCGTTTGGCGACGCGCCCGGATTGACCTGGAAGAGGACAGAAAAGCGCCGGCCGGCCGGCATCGCGGCGAGTTGGTCACCGATATCATCCACATGATCCCGGCGCACCACCTGGCCGCATTGATAGCAGGTGGTGGTGCCGACGCGCGCGAACAACAAGCGAAGGTAATCGTAGATTTCGGTGGCCGTGGCGACCGTCGAGCGCGGGTTACGCGTGGTGTTTTTTTGGCGGATCGCCACCGGAGGAGCAATTCCCACCACTTCATCCACGTCCGGCTTCTCCATGCGTTCCAGAAACTGGCGCGCGTAGGCGGAGAGGGATTCGATGTATCGGCGCTGCCCTTCGGCATAGAGCGTGTCGAAAGCCAGGCTGGACTTGCCCGAGCCTGAAAGGCCGGTCACCACCGTCAGGCGATTGTGCGGTATGGTGCAGTCGATGTTCTTCAGGTTGTGCACCCGCGCCCCACGTACGAGGATGGAGTCCGCCTCACCGTTCGCGCCCCGAAGGTCCGTCGACCCGTTCGGTTTTGGTGAAGGTCCAAGGGTCTGCGCCACCGCCTGGTCCGCCGCGGCAACCGGCACGAAATTTTCAATTGGGGGCTCGAAACCTCTGGCCATACTTTTTTTGCCTCAACAGCCTGATTCCCAGACCGCTTCACCTTCGAGCTTTCAACAGCGATCCTTTATTTTCAACAATATTCCGGCTTTGTTCCTAGCAAATTCGATGAGTCCTCCACCATTATCCACACGGGAAGAACTTTTTGTCCACTGTGCCGTTGCTTCACTGCCGCAATCCGAGTTTGCCGCCTTGGTGAGGCCCCGAGGCCCGAGCGTGCCGCCGACTCGCCGTCAGTCGGGCTCTGCGACTGGGCGTCACGCTGCAGAGTCCGATGCTTTGTTTTCAATAACATTCCCGGATTGTTCCTACATATCCAGAGAATTCTCACTGCCTTTACCGCTTCTTCTCCGCAGTTCTCGAGCAGTGTTTAAGTTGCACTGAAGGTCCCTGTCGGCCGGAGGTTGCCCGCGGAATCAGCGGCTCTAACTCGGAGGCGCCGCGGGTCGTGAACTACGCCCACAGGATCATTTTGTCCCACCTTCGCAGC
>Ga0187781_10000262_pt1 | contig 37247 bp, 38 predicted proteins | sample 0715_SJ02_MP02_2_FD_132447 | JGI IMG/M metagenome (GOLD analysis project Ga0187781, IMG submission 132447) | Tropical peat soil microbial communities from peatlands in Department of Meta, Colombia - 0715_SJ02_MP02_20_MG | ecosystem: Environmental > Terrestrial > Soil > Wetlands > Peat | place... | reverse complement strand
TAGAGGAGACGCAACGCCGCATTCGCTTCGACCGCCCTGTCCCATTCCGGCTCGCCGCGACGGAAGAGCAAGGAAGGCTTGTCCCGGGGGTCATGGGCATAGAGCCAGGAATAGGCGACGCCCGTCTGAAGATCGTCGGAGAGAATGAAAGGCTGGTAATCCAGCACTTTGGCGCCACTTTCCGCTTGGGCGGCCGTCAAATACGCACGAAGATCCATCGCGATTCCCGCCGCTGCCGATGCCGGCATCCACCTCTCGAAACCTAGCGAGAACGATATCGCGTGTCACTATGCCCCTCGTCCCCCTCAAAATCCGGCCCGGGGTCAACACGCAGTTCACGCCCTCCCTGCTCGAGACCGGCTGGGCGTCCTGCCAGCTCATCCGCTTCCGCGACGGGCTCTTGCAGAAGATCGGCGGCTGGGCGAAGGCGATCCAGACGGCGTTCCAGGGCGTCTGTCGCGGGCTCCATTCCTGGACGCAGATCGACGGGCTGCTCGATCTCGGCATCGGCACGCATCTGAAGCTCTTTCTCTATCAGCTCGGCTCGTTCTATGACCTGACGCCGGTGCAGAACAGCGGCACCAGCGCCACCAATTTCTACAGCACCAGCAGCGGGTCGACCATCGTCACCGTCGCGATCACGGCGCATGGCGCCGGCACGGGGGATTTCTACGAGGCGCTGACCTCGGCCTCGGGCGGCGGGGTCACGATCTCGGGCGAATACCAGGTGACGGTGGTCGATGCGAACCACTTCACGATCGAGGCCGCGACCGCGGCGACCTCCAGCACCGGCTTCGGCAACGGCGTCTCCTGGCAGTTGCTGCTGTCGGTGGGCGAGCAGGACACGATCTTCGAGCAGGGCTACGGCACCGGCCCCTATGGCAGCGGCCCCTATGGCGAAAGCGGCGGCAGCGGCGGCTATGCCGTGCTCTGCCGCCTGTGGTTCATCGACAATTGGGGCGAGTTCCTGCTCGCCTGCCCGCAGAACGGCGGCATCTATCAATGGCAGCCCTCGAGCGGCACCACCACGCGCGCCGCCATTATTCCAACGGCGCCGACGCAGAATGCCGGCCTCTTGGTGGCGCTGCCGCAGCAGCAGGCGGTCGCCTTCGGCACCAACAACGGCGTGAGCGAGCAGGACCCGATGCTGGTGGCATGGTCGGACAGCGGCGACAACACCGACTGGACGGCGTCCACCACCAATGAGGCGGGAACCTATCGCCTGCCGCGCGGCTCGCGCATCGTCGGCGCGGTCGGCTCGCCCTTGGCCATCCTGCTGTGGACGAATGAGGGCCTGTGGATCATGCAATATATCGGCCTGCCCTTCGTCTACAGCTTCACCCAGGTCGGATTCGGCTGCGGCCTCATCGCGCCCAAGGCGGCGGCGAGCACGCCCTTCGGCGTGTTCTGGATGGAAAGCACCGGCAATTTCTACATGTACAACGGCAGCGTCGTGCCGGTGGAATGCCTGGTGCGCGACCAGGTGGCCGGCAACATCAACGAGGCGCAGGCGAACAAGATCTTCGCCGCGGTCAATACCGCCTGGAACGAGGTCTTCTGGTTCTATCCCTCGCTCGAGAGCACCGAGATCGACAGCTACGTCAAATACAATTACGCCGAGCAGCTCTGGGACTATGGGCTGCTCGCGCGGACGGCCTGGGAGGACCACACGAATTTTCCGACGCCAGTGGCGACGGATCCCAACGGCTTTCTCTACGTGCACGAGAGCGGCACCGACGCCGATGGCAGCCCGATGGATGCCTGGGCGCAGACGGGATATCTCATGCTGGCCGAGGGCGAGCAGATGGGATTCATGGAGCGCGTGATCCCGGATTTCGCGAGCTTTGCCGGGCCGCTCGCGCTCACCGCCTTTGCGGTGGACCATCCCAACAGCGATACGCCCGCGGCCTACGGCCCCTTCACGGTGGCGCCGGGGGCGACGCCTTATGTGACGCTGCGCGCGCGCGGGCGCGGCGTCGCGCTCAAGCTCGAAAGCAACGCGCTCGGCGGGAATTTCCGGGTGGGGAATATCCGGGCGAAGGTGAGCGGGGCGGGAAAGAGATGAGGGCGGTGTCTCTTTCTGCACGGTGCGGGCTTTCGCGGTTTGCCGCGCAAACCGCTGGCGCCCGCCAGCGACGACCCTTCGGGTCGCGCTAATGCCGCTGCAGCTTCCGCGCTGGACCGGGGCCGACAACCCGCCGGGCATCCGCGCGTGGGTCAATCAATTCGCGGGCGCGATCGAGCGGCTGCTCACGGCGGGCGCGGCGCTCGGGGCGAACGCGGCGCCGAACGGGCCGGCTGGGGGCGATCTCGGCGGCCAATACCCGGCGCCGACGGTCATAGAGACGCATCTCGCGAGCCCGCTGCCGGTGGCGCAGGGCGGGATGGGCGGCGCAAGCCTCGCGGCGCATGCGGTGCTGGTGGGCGAAGGAACGAGCCCGGTCGCGCAGGTTGCGCCCGGCCCGGCGGGAAACGTGCTCACCAGCAACGGCCCGAGCGCCGATCCCTCCTTCCAAGCGCCGCCGGTCGGCGTGCCGACGGGCGCCATCTTCGACTTCGCCGGAACCGCCGCGCCGAGCGGTTGGCTGCTCTGCGACGGCTCGTCCTACAGCACCTCGACCTACGCCAATCTCTTCGCCGTCATCGGCTATGCCTATGGCGGCTCGGGCTCGAGCTTCAACGTGCCGGATGCGCGCGGGCGGGTGAGCGCGGGCTATGACAGCGGCAATGCCAGCGGAAGGCTGACGGCGAGCACCGGCCAAGGCGTCTCGGCCGCCGCGGTCGGCAACAGCGGCGGCGAGCAAGCGCATGCGCAGCAGATTTCGGAAATGCCTTCGCATAACCACACGATTAATGATCCGGGCCACAGCCATTCCATGGAAAACGGCACCGGCAGCGGCGGTGTCGGCGGCGGCGGCACCAATAACCCGCCTGCCGGCACCAACTCCGCGACGACCGGCATCACGGTCAACACCACCGGCGGCGGCAACGCCTTCAACGTCGTGCAGCCGACGATCATCTTCCTCAAGATCATCAAGACCTAGGAGCTGGAATGCCGAAAATCCCCGATGCGGTCTCCGATCCGCGCGGCTATGCGCAATCGCAGGCGCAGGCGCCGGACCGACCGCCGTTGCACCACATCCAGCAACGCCGCTTCGTGCCGGCGGCCCATGGCGGCGAGCCGAGAGAGGCGCCGCACGCCGCGATCGTCACCGTCGATCTCGGCGGCGAGCGCATGCGCTGCATCGTGCGCAAGGTGCTCGACGAGGACACGGTCATCCTCGAGATCACCGGCGTGCCGATGTCGCGCAACCACGGCCACAAGCAAGGCGACTTCGTGGGCGCGCGCCGCCAGCGCGGCCTGCACGGCGGCGACGAGTGGAAGGCGGTCAACGAGCGCATCATCAACGAGATCGAGCGGCGCCGCCTTGCCGAGGAACGCCAGGCGCGGCTCGAAGCGAAAAGCCAGGCGGCGGCGAAGCGCCCGCCGGCGCGACGCCGCGGAGAGAAATAAGCCATGCCGACCATGCCATCCACCTGGCGCCGCAACCGCCAAACCGGCGGCATCGCGCCGCCCGCCTATCTCGGCGCAAGCCCGCAGGCACAACAGCTCTATCAGCGCTATGCCAGCCTGCCGCTCGACAAGCTGCAGCAGATGGCCGTGATGGTGCCGCCCAGCAGCCCCCAGGGCCAGATGATCCGCAAGGCGATGACGGCAAAGCAACTGGCGCCGGCGGCGACGAACGCCTTTCCTGCGCCCGCGCCGATGCCGGTGCCGGGAGGCCAGGGCGCCGCCGCCACCCCCGCCGCGCCGCCCCAGGCGCGCGGCGGCGGCATTCGCCGCTTCGACGGCGGCGGCTCGACCGGAGGGGCGGGAGGCGCCGCGCCTGCCGCAGCGTCCGCGCCGGATGCTGCCTTCGACGACGATCCCTGGACCCAGGGCGGCGGCTGGACGACGGCGCGAGGATCGGCCGACGCGCCGCAGTGGACGGCAGGATCCCGGGGGAGGGCGGGCTTCCCCTCGCTCGGCTCCGTCGCGGACGCCCAAGGCGGCTTTCCTTCCGCCGATCCGAACGCCCCTTATGCCGGCGCGGGCGATGCCAATGGCAGCACGGCATCCGGCGGCGGCGGATATATCCGCGGCGCCTATGGCACGCTGCTGCCGGTGACGTCGTTCTCGGCCGGGAACCCGGGCGAGCTGGGGCCGAGCTGGTCGCCGGGGCAGGCGCTGCTGACGCCCTCGAGCGCGATCACGGCCGCGCCGTCGGGCTTCGGCGGAACGCCAGCGAACCCGCCGGCGGTGACGCCGGCGCCCACCGGCTTCATGCCCTATGACCAGCCTCCCCCGCCACCCCCCTCGCCCTGGAGCGGCTCCTTCTACAACGGCGTGCCGATCGGCGGCGGCGGCCAGAAGCGCGGCGGCGTCGTCCCGCGCCGCGCCGGCGGCGGTCCCAATCCGCAGGCGATGGCCGGCGTCGCCGCGCCGGGCGCCATGGGCGAGCTCTATCACCCCGGCGGCTTCCTCCAGTCGCCGGTCGCCGGCCGCACCGACCATCTGCCGCTGGCGGTGCCGGCGGACAGCCATGTGATTCCGGCCGACGTGGTCTCCGGCATCGGGGAGGGCAACAGCCTCAACGGCGCGCATCTCCTCGACACGATGTTCCACAACGGCCGCTGGGGCGCAAAGGCGCCCAAGGCGCGCGCGCCTTCGCCCGCGCTCTTCCCGCCGCCGCGGGCGCCGCAACGCGCCGCCGGCGGCCCGCCGGCCAACCCCGACCGCACCACGTCCATTCTCGCCGCCGGCGGCGAATACGTGGTGCGGCCGGAAGCGGTCGAGCATTTCGGCGCAATCGCCAAGCGGCGCGAGCCCCAGCGCCATGCGCGGAAATCGGCGATGCAGGCGGGCCATGACGTGATCGACGATTTCATCGTCAAGGCGCGAAAGCACATCGTCCGCACGATGAAGCGGCTGCCGGGGCCCGTCAAATCATGAGCGAGAGAGAGACCGGCTTTGCCGGCGTGCGCCTCGCGCGGCCGGAAGACGAAGAGCCGATCTATCGCCTTCTGCTCGAGCTCTATGTCGAGAACGCGCTGCTGCCGATGGATGAAAAGAAGGTCCGCGGCGTCATCTACAAGGGCACGCATGGCGAAGGCGGCATCGTCGGCGTCATCGACGGCGCGCAAGGCATCGAGGCGTCGATCGGCATGGCCTTCTCGCAATTCTGGTACACGGAGGCGTGGCACCTGAACGAGCTCTGGTGCTTCGTCCATCCCGACCACCGCAAATCCACCCATGCGAGGCGCCTCATCGAGTTCGGCAAATGGTGCGCCGACCGGTTGAGCACGGGCGAGCTGCGCGTTCCCCTCCTGCTCGGCATCGTGACGCGCCACCGCCTTTTGCCGAAGCTGCGTCTCTTCCAGCGCCAGGCGCCGCAAGTGGGCGCCTTGTTCATGCACGGGGTCGACATGCCCGACGGCTATCGCCAGCGGCGCGCGGCGGAGATCGCGCCGGCGAAAATGCCGCGCGGCAGCGTGCCCGCCGTCTCTCTAAAAACCGTCGGAGGCTGAGCCATGGGGTGCGGCAGCGGGACCAACACCGTCGTCCAGCAGAGCTCGCCGCCGGCGCCGGTGCTGGCGGCCTATCAGGGCCTCGTCAATCAGGGCACGGCGGTGGCGCAGACGCCGCTCAGCCAATATCAGGGGCCGGTCATCGCCGGCTTCAATCCGACTCAGCAGGCGGCATTTGCCGAGACGAACCAGGCGCAGGGCTCGGCGCTTCCCTACATCAACGCGGCGCAGAATTATCTCGCGGCCGGCGCGACGCCAGCGATGTCGCAAGTGCAGGGGTTCAACACGCTCAACGAGTTCCAGAACCCATATACGAGCACCGTGACGCAGGCGCTGCAAAACCTCTACGCCAACCAGAACGCGCAGCAGTTCAACGCGGCGACGGCGCAGGGAAATGCATTGGGCAACGGCTTCGGCGGCGACCGGACCGCGGTGCTCGACGCGCAGCTTGCCCAGCAGCAGAACCTTGCCGAGGCGCCAACCCTCGCCAACGTCTTGAGCACCGGCTTCACCGGCGCCGAGCAGGAATTGAACGCGCAGCAGAATCTCCAGTTGCAAGGCGCGGAAGGCACGGGATGGCTGGCGGAGAACGCGGCCGGTCTCGAAAGCGGCCTCGGCGCGGCGGCGATGAATTCGCTGCTTTCCGGCGCTTCGGCCGAGCTGCAGACCGGCGCGCTCCAGCAGCAGCTTCAGCAGGAAGAGCTGGCGGTGCCGGCGGCGCAATTTCAGACGGCGCAGGCCTTTCCCTATGCGGCGACGAATTTCCTCGCGGGCATTACCGAAGGCGCCGGCTCCGGCATGGGCGGCACGTCGAGCACGACCGGGCCGGGGCCGAGCGTTCTTGGGCAGGTGGCCGGCTTAGGCATCACGGGGCTCGGCGCTTACGGGCTTTATAACAATTTGTCGGCCGGTCCGAGCAGTGCCATACCGGCGGGCATGGACACGGCTTTTTCGGCACCTCAAGGCGCTTTTACGATAGCCCCTGCAGCAGCGGCCACCGATGCCGCCCTGGGCTATTCGGCGCTTACCGATGCGCCTCTCGTCGGCGCCGGCATGTCGCTCTTCGCTGGCGCCAAGCGCGGCGGCCGTATCGGGTTCCCCTCGATCCATCGCGACAACGGCGGCTTCATCCCCGGCCTTTCGGCGAACGACGCCGACGACGTCCGGCGAGCAATCCAGTTGGCGAGCGCCATGCCGGTGCCGCAAGGCGGCAGCGGCTCGCGTGCATCGCTCAACATCAAAGCCCCTTCTCCCAGCCAATTGCCGCAGGGGGTCGATTTCGGCTCGCTCCTGCGCGATATCGGCGTGGCCAATCAGGCAGTGAAATCCTTGCCGCAACAGCAATGCCGCGGCGGCTCGACGGGATTCCCGAGCTTTTCGACCGGCGGCTTCCCGCGCGGTTTTGCCGATGCGAGTCCATCCGGGAACGTTGGCGATAACGAAGATTCCGGATTCCCGTCCACCTTCAATCAGCCGGCGTCTTCAGGCCAAGACGGCCTTTCGCGCGCGTTCTCCTCGCCGTGGATGTCGCTCATCGCGGCCGGCGCCGGCATGATGGCGTCGAAATCGCCTTATCCGGGCGTTGCGCTCGGCGAAGGAATTCAGAGCGGCTTGCGCTATGCCGCCGGCCAAAAGGAGGCGCAGCTCCAAGCGAAACGCGCCAACGCCCCCTATGTAGACATCTCCGGCGCGACGATGAAGATCGTCTATCCCGACGGCCGGATCATCCCTACCTCCCTCGGCACCGGCCAGGCGGGGCAGGGCCAGCCGTCCTCGCCGGTCAGCCCGGCCAGCTAAGGGCCGGCGGCGATTGACCCCGCGTGGGAAGCGGGGTGACCTGAGCGGCGGGATCCGGAACCGCTGGATCGCCTTCGTCGCGAGCGCCGGCGCGAAACGGCCGAGCATCCTCTCGCCAGCCAAGCCGCCTTCGGGCGGCTTTTCATTTACCGGAGCGGAAGATGGACGAAAAACCCGCCGGTCTTCTGTGCCGCATGGGGCAAAGCGACCTCGTCGCCGGCGTCTCGCGCGGCATCGTCATCGCGATCTCGGTGCTGGGGCCGGCCATGGGGGCGATGATCCTGTGGTGGGTCAGCGATCTCGGATCGAAGCTCGACCATATCGACGACCGGATCGCCAAGCTCTTCGACAAGGTCAGCGCCATCGAAACCGCCGGCGCCGGCGCCGCGGTGACGATGCAAACGCAGGGAGGGCGGATCGACAGGCTCGAGCAGGAGAGCCGGGACAATGACCGGCGCATCACCCGGCTCGAGGCCTTGCGGGGCGCGCCGTGAGCGATCTCGTCAAGCCGCCGACGCGCGGCGAGAAGAACGCCAATCCCGGCAATATCCGTTTCGACCTCCTCACCCGATGGCTGGGGCAGGTGGGACATGACGGCGACGGCTTCTGCGTCTTCGATACGCCGGAGCACGGCATCCGCGCGCTCGCCCGGGTGCTGCTGAACTATCAGCGCCTCGACGGCTGCCGCACGCTCGCCGACGTGGTCCGCCGCTACGCGCCCCAAAGCGAGAACGACGCCGCCGCCTATCTCGCCGACGTCGCGGCGCGCACCGGCATCGGCGCGGATGGCGCGCTCGACCTCACGCATCCCGGCAAGCTCGCCACTCTCGCCCGCGCGATCATTTTTCACGAGAACGGCCGCTGCCTCTACGACGCGGCCACCATCGCCAAGGCGGTCGCCTTGGCGCTTCAAGCCTAGGAGCCTCGCCATGAGCCGAGACGACGTTCTCGCCATCCTCCGCCACGTGCTCACCACGGCGGGCGGAGCCCTCGTCACCAACGGCGTGCTGAGCGCCTCGCAACTTCAGGACGGCGTCGGCGCCGTCGTCGTGCTCGCCGGCATCGCCTGGTCGCTCTTCAACAAGATGCAGCACCGCCGCGCGCTCGCCGCGGCGCAAGCCGCGCAATAGTTCCACCTCATCGCCGCAATCCCCATGAAGGAGACAGTCCCCATGTCCGCTACGACGACGACACCCGCCGCAACGCCCACCGCGCCGAGCCTCCTCGGCACGATCATCCAGAACCTCAGCGACCAGGAGCTGATCAACGCCGGCCCGGACGTGATCTCGGCCATCGCGCAGCTTCAGGCGACGAGCGACCCGGTCTCGGAAATGCTCATCATCCACCGCCTCGGCGCGGCGCTGCTCGAAGACCAGGTGGCGGTGAAGCAGGCGGTGGTGGGCAGCCTGCTCGGCACGGTATCGACCGCGCTCTCCGCCGCGATCGCCGCGGCGAAGGCGCGCCAGGCGGCGGCACAGGCGCAGACGCCGGCGCCCGCGCCGGCCCCGGCGTCGTGAGCCTTCCGCCATCGCTGGCGCGAGGCGCCGACCTCGCGCCGGCGCTTTCCGACCTCGCGCTCTGCCGCCTCGTCGACGCGCTCTACAACGACCCGGCGGCGCCCTGGGACGCGCTCTTCCAGCCCGAGGCGGATGACGGCGTGTGCTGCGCGCTGCGCCGGATCGGCGAGGTCGACGTCGTCGTGTTCCGCGGGTCGGAGACGGTGCAGGACTGGCTGCGCGATTTCTTCGCGCTGCCGCATGAGCCCGCCAACCATCCCGCGCTCGGCGACGTCCATGCCGGATTCATGGAAGGCATGGAGGACGCTTTCGCCCATCTCCTGCCGCTGCTCGGCAAGACCGTCGTCGTCACCGGCCACAGCCTGGGCGCGGCGCGCGCGACGCTGTTCTGCGGCTTCATGACGGCGGCGGGTCGGCCGCCCCGGTTGCGCGTTGTCTTCGGCGAGCCGCGCTCGGGCTGCGCGCGGCTCAGCGAACTGCTCGCCGGCGTGCCGGGACGCTCCTTCCGCACCGCCGGCGCCGGGCGGCACGACCTCGTCACCGACGTTCCAACCGACCCGCCTTTCGGCCGGGTGACGGCGTTGACGGACATCGCGGCATTGCCGCCGCCAGGCGATCCCTGGGGCATCTTCGCCTATCACCACATCCAGCTCTATGAGGCGGCGCTCGCGCGGCTGAACGCGGCGGCGGCGGCATGAGGCCGCTTCTCAGCGCCGCTGCCGCCGGCATGCTGGCGCTGCTGTCGGTCGGGACAGTGTGCCTTGCCAGACCGCCGGAGAACGCAGACCCCGCCTTCGCGCCCTGGTTCCAGTCGCTGCGCGCGCCCGATGGCGGCCTCTGCTGCTCCGAGGCCGATTGCCGGCCCGTGGAGTACCGCATCAGCGGCGATCACTATGAAGTCCTGATCGGCAAGCAATACGGCGACGACGTCCTTCCCCATTGGGAAGAGGTCCCCGCCGACAGCGTTCTCAGCAAAACCGACAATCCCACGGGCCGAGCCATTGCGTGCTGGCTGCCCTATACGAATCCCAAAGTGCTGTGCTTCGTGCGTCCGGCCGAGACGTGAGCGGCACGCGGGCCGCATCGAGAGCGGAAGAGAGGAAGCATGACCGCCGATATCGATCCGCCCGAGCGGCAATCCCGCTCCGCGCCCGATCCCTACCCGGCGCAAGCCGCGATCGATGAGCAGCGGCGAGCCTATGTTCTCGACTGCATCGGCGCGGCGGCATCGGAGATGGACGCGCAGGCACTCTGCCAGATGGTGGTCGATCTCGCCGAGATGCTGCGCACGGGCGCGGCGCCGAGCAAGGCGCGAAAGCTGCGGCCGGTGCCGTGAGCCCGGAGACGCGACGTCGTGGAGCAGCGCGGCAAAAGCTCCCGGCTTGGTCGAACGTGTTCGGATTCCGGGCCAACCGCGTGTACAATGGTAAAGGGTATAGTCCCGCTCGCTCGCCTCGGCGCGTCATCTGTGGCAGACTGGCCGCCATGGAGCGACGAACGACGTTAACGCCGCGCGAGCGCCAAGAAGAAGCCGACCGCTTTACCGCCAGCCTCGCCGGATTCGCGGCGGCGCTGCTGCTGGGGTTGATCGGGCTGTGGGTGGCCGAGGGGCTGGCGGAAGTCTCGAAGCTCGAGGATTGCCTGCTCCAAGGCCGCATGAATTGCGAGCGTATCGAGTTGTCGCCGGTGCCGTGAGCCTCCGGGTCGGCGAGGTCAGGACGGCGGGAAGAGGCGAATCGCGACGACGATGTTGACCTCGTCGGGATAATCGGCGGGCAGCGGCGGGAAGGGCAGGCTGCTGCGGATCATGCCTTCGACCGCTTGATCGATTCCGGCAATACCCGAGGAATGACTGAGCCGCATGCCGATGATCCGGCCGGAACGGTCGAGCAGGACGTCATAGGCCGCCATGCCTTCTGCCAGCAGGCCGAACGTCCCCACCACCCGCGGATAAATCCGATGCCGCTCGATCAGCGCATGAAGCTGATTGAGATAGGGATCGCCGCTCTCAAAGCGCTCGCCCGGCTCGACGTCAAGACGCCGCGGCGGCGCGAGGCGCGGCGCCCGCATCGTCTCCGCTTCCTTCTTGGGCGGTTCGAGCCGGGCCAGGTCCTTATGCGGCGAGGGCTTGGCGCTCTCCTGCGGCTGCTTCTCCGGCGCCGGCTTTTCGGGCGGCGGCGGCGGTTCCTTCTCCGCCGGCGTCGCCGCCGATGTCGGGGGCGGCGGGGTTGCGGGTTCCGGCGCCGGCATTTCCGCCGGAGGCGGCGCGGTCGTGCGCTGATCCGGCCCGGATTCGCGATAGGCGAGGGACGGCGCGGCCTTCGGCGCGGGCTCGGCCGGCACCGGAGGTGGAGGCGCGGGCGGCGGAGCGAACACGACCTTCACCGGGATGACGTCCGGCTCGCTCGGCGGCACCGTCGGATAAAGCCAGCTCATGATCACCGCGAGCAGCACCAAAGCATGCATCAGCGCCGCCGCGACCATTGCCAGCCAGGGCGGCCGCTGCCGCTTCTCATCCGACTCGACAGTGCGGATGAACCAGTCGGCCGGCAGGATCATCGGCGATCCGCTCGTCTCGCCCTCGCTCACCCCGCTCTCCTGACCGTCATCCCCGCCCGTGATACGAGGGGCGCGCTTCGGCCTATCCCCCTCGCCCGCTCATTATAGCGCCGGTTTCTTCGTCGGTTCAGCCGCGGGCAACAGCTCCGCGTTATGCTCACCGAGACGTGGTGCGCGCCGGCGCATCGGCGGACGCTCGCCATCGAAGGACAGCGGCAGGCCGATCAGGCTTATATCGGCGCCAGGGACCGGCTCGATCATGCCGAGCGCGGCGGTCTGCGGCTCGGCGACGACGTCGTTGAAGTCCTGGATCGGCGCGCAAGGCACGCCGGCGTCGTCGAGGCGCTCGACCCATTGCGCCGTGGTTGCGGCGCGCAGGATCGATTGGATCTCCGGAATGAGCGCGGCTTTATTGGCAAGCCGCAAGGCGTTCGTCTTGAAGCGCTCATCCTCCGCCCATTGCGGTCTGTCGAGGGCGCGCGCGAGCTTTTGGAAGAGGCGGTCATTGGCGGCGGCGATGATGATCTCGCCATCCGCGGTATGGAAGGCTTCGAAGACGACGAGGCGGCGGCTGCCCGTGCGGTGACGCTGCGGCAGTTGGCCCGTCACCTTGAAGCTGGCGAAGGGTACGGTGAGCCAGGTGAGCGCGGTCTCGAACAGCGAGGCGTCGACCACGCCGCCGCGCCCCGTCTCGGTCCGTCGCAACAACGCCGCCACGCAACCCAAGGCCAGCCACAATCCGGTCCCCATATCAAGGATCGGCAGACCCACGCGCGTCGGCGGCGCATCCTCCGCGCCGTTCAAGCTGAAAAGGCCGGCAAAGGCCTGCACCATGGGCTCATAGCCCGGCTTAAGACGCAGCGGGCCCTTGTGCCCGAAGGCCGACAGCGAGGCGTAGACGAGGCGCGGGTATTGCGCGGTGAGCGCCTCGGCGCCGAGCCCCAGCTCTTCCATCGCGCCTGGCCGCATGTTGTGCAAGAGCACGTCGACGCCCGCGAGATGCCGCCTCAGCCAGCCGATGCCTTGCGCATCCCTGAGGTCGAGCGTGATGCCGCGCTTGTTTCGGTTCACCGTCTGGAAGATGGCGGCAGCGCCCTGCCAGAAGGGCGGGCCCCAGCCGCGCGCGTCGTCGCCCTCCGGGCGTTCGAGCTTGACGACGTCGGCGCCGAGCGTTGCCAGAATTTCACTGGCATAGGGGCCGGCGAGGTTCTGGCCGATCTCGACAACCCTGATCCCGGACAGTGGCAGCATCATCGGCCTCGACGCTTGCTGGGCAAGGAGTCCATGGTGGAGCGATTGGAGACCGCTGTCGAGGCGGGTCCGAAGGCTTGAGCAAGGGGCGTCGACTCCCTATACACAGCCTTGGGCTCCGCCGGTGCGAAGCCAATGAGGCAATCGTTGAGCCGACAGCGCGTTCACCGCAAGGCCAAGTTTTCCGTGGGGCAGATCGTGCGCCACCGGATCTACCCCTTTCGCGGCGTCATTTTCGATGTCGACCCCGTGTTCAGCAATACCGAAGAATGGTACCAGTCCATCCCCGTCGACCGCCGCCCGTCGAAGGACCAGCCTTTCTATCATCTGCTGGCGCAAAATGCCCAGGGCGGTCCCTACGAGGCCTATGTCTCCGAGCAGAATCTTTTGCCGGACGCCGAGAACGGGCCGATCAGCCATCCGATGATCGACGTCATGTTCGAGCGCCTGGCCGGCGACCGCTACGTCCTGCGGTCCAATCGGCAGCAATAGCCTCAGCGCTGACGCCAGGTGAAGACCGAGGAGACGGCGTAGTTCCAGACCGAGCCGACGATGGCGCCGGCGATGCCGGCGAGCCACCAGACGTTGTCGGCGGCGAAGACATAGGCGGCGATCCCGACATTGCCGACGGCGCCGACGGCGCAGATGAGATAGAACGAGAAGAGGCCGCGCAAGAGCCGCCAGCCTCTCAAGCGCTGGTCGCGGTAGGTGAAGAGATTGTTCAAGAAGAAGTTCGACGTCATGGCGACGACGGTCGCGATCGCCTGCGCCGCGGTGAAATCGAGCGCCGGCACGGCGAGAGCCGCGCGCAGCACCGCCAAGTGGACGCCAAGTCCGACCGCCCCGATGACGGCGAAAAGGGCGAAGCGCACGGGCAGGAGATGGCCGACGAGCTTGTCGGCGAGCAGCATGCCGAATTCCCATACCACCAGCGTGTCGAGCTTGCTCGCGCCATGGCGACGCCGGCGGAACTCGTAGGGCAGCTCCTTGAGATGAAGCGTCTCCGGTGAGGAGGCAAGGAGGTCCAGCAGGATCTTGAACCCCTGGCCGGAAAGCCGGCGCACGGCGCGGTCGAAGACCTCGCGGCGCAGCATGAAAAAGCCGCTCATGGGGTCGGCGATGTCGATCCGGCAAATGAGGCGAGAGAGCCTGGTCGCGAGGCTGCTGATGCCGGCGCGGCGGTCGTCCCAGTCGCCGACGCCGCCGCCGGCGATATAGCGCGAGCCGACGACGAGGTCGCACCTCTCGCGCCGCAGCGTCTCCAGCATGCGCGGCAGCAGACGCTCGTCGTGCTGGAGATCGGCGTCCATGATGGCGATGAAGGGCGCGGAAGAGGCGAGCACGCCCTCGATGCAGGCGGTCGAGAGGCCGCGCCGGCCGATGCGCTGGAGGCAGCGCACGCGCGGATTGCGCTGCGCGATGCCGCGCACCATCGCGGCGGTGCCGTCCGCCGAGTCGTCGTCGACGAAGATCACCTCCCAGTCGATGCCTTGAAGTGCCGCGGCGAGCAGCTCGATCAACGGCGCCACATTGTCGTGTTCGTTGAAGGTCGGGACGACGACCGTGAGTTCCGGTGCCCCTATCATGCCGGCCATTGCCGCCGTCCCGATCGATCCCGCCGCGTACTGCAAGGCCCTGCTCCTTCACGCCCGCCACTACCGCATCCCGCCGCGCGCCGCAAGAAGAACCCGCGAGACGGAAGCATACCCGGATGCTACACCGGTACTGTCGAGCATTGCGGCGGGGACGGGCATGGCGCGGATCGAGGTGCGGGGCGGCACGATGGACATCGTGTCGGCGGGCGAGGGGCCGGATCTGGTGCTGCTCCACTCGCTGCTCATCGACCGTTCGGCATTCGCGCGCGTCGTGCCCAGCTTGACGAAGGACCGGCGCGTCCATCTCGTGGCTCTCCCGGGCTTCGACGCATCGAGCCCGGCCGGTCCCGGCGTCGAGGATCATGCCGATCGCATCGCCGAAGCGCTGCGCGCCCTCGATCTCGGCCCCGGCAGCGCGGTGCTCGGAAACGGGTTCGGCGGGTTCATCGCCGTGGCGCTCGCGGCGCGGCACGGCGCGCTGTTCGAGAAGCTGCTGCTCGTCGACACGGCGGCGCGATTTCCGGCACAGGCAAGATCGGCCTTTGCCGTCATGGCGGAGAAGGTCGCCGCCGGCGGCATGGGGGCGGTCGCCGACATCGCGGCGCGGCGCATCTTTCACGATGCCTATCTCGCAGCCCACGGCGAAGCGGTCGCCGAGCGCCGGGCGGTGCTCATGCGCTTCAACCCCGGCGCCTTTATCGCCGGCTGCCGCGCTCTGGAACGGGTCGATCTCAGAAGCTCGCTTTCAGCGATTGCGAATCCAACGCTGGTCGTGGTCGGCGAACTCGACGCCGCCACCCCGCTCGATCTTGCCCGCGAGCTGGCGCAAGAGATCAAAGGCGCGCGTTTCGTCCTGCTGCCGGGCTGCGGCCACTGTCCGCCGCTGGAGCAGCCTGAGGCTTTCCTGGCCGCGATCGGCCCGTTTCTGGGATTGCCGGACGGTTAGTGCCGTCCCTTGCTTGATGGCGCGTGCGGGCCGCACCGGATTTGCACAACTGCGGCGATGATGGCAATCTCCCCCGCCATGATCAAAGGACAAGGCCCGGCCGACCGCATCGCATTGTCCCTTGCCGCGTCCGCCGAGGCGGATTAGCGGATGGTGGAGGCTACACCCGTCCTCTTTCCGCTGAACGGACGCCGCGTCTTCGTCGCGGGCCATCGCGGCATGGTGGGGAGCGCGCTGCTGCGGCGGCTCGCGCGCGAGGACTGCGAGGTGCTCACCGTCACCCGCCGCGAGGTTGATCTGCGCCGGCAGGCCGATGTCGAGCGCTGGTTCGCGGCCACCCGGCCGGATGCGGTGATCGTCGCGGCGGCGACGGTCGGCGGCATCTTCGCCAATGACACGCGCCCGGCCGAATTCCTCTACGACAATCTGCAGATCGCCGCCAACGTCATCGAGGCGGCCTGGCGCGCGCAGGCGAAGAAGCTGCTGTTTCTCGGCTCCTCCTGCATCTATCCGCGCCTGGCGCCGCAGCCCATGGTGGAGGACGCGCTGCTCGGCGGCCCGCTGGAGCCGACCAACCAGTGGTACGCGGTGGCGAAGATCGCGGGGTTGAAGCTCTGCGCCGCCTATCGCCGGCAATACGGCGCCGATTTCATCTCGGCGCAGCCGACAAACCTCTACGGTCCCGGCGATACCTACGATCTCCAGGCGAGCCACGTGGTGCCGGCGCTCATCGCCAAGACCCATGCGGCGAAGCTGAGCGGAGCGCGCGAGGTCGAGATCTGGGGGACGGGCATGCCGCGGCGCGAGTTTCTGCATGTCGACGATCTCGCCGACGTGCTCGTGTTCCTGATGACGCGGTATTCCGGCGAGAGCCATGTCAATGTCGGCTGGGGCGAGGATGTGAGCATCCGCGAGCTGGCCGGGCTCATCGCCGAGGTGGTCGGCTTCACCGGCGGCTTCCGCTACGACACGGCGCGGCCGGACGGGGCGCCGCGCAAGCTGCTCGACGTCTCGAAGCTCGCCGCCATGGGCTGGCGCCCGCGCATTGGGCTGCGCGAGGGGCTGGCGGATGCCTATCGCTGGTTCCTGGCAAACGCGGCGCCCAAGCGGGATCAGGTCGCAACCACGACCAAGGCGCTGTAGCCGCTCCAGATAATCTGAATGCCGATGCAGAGCAGGATGAAGGCGGACAACCTCACCAGCACATTGGTGCCGCTTTCGCCGAGCGCGGAGATGATCGGCTCGGCGAAGCGGTAGCAAATATAGACGGTTGCGGCGATGGCGACGAGGCCGGCAATGGCGGCGGCGCCGAGGAGCGCAAGATCGGCGAGGCCGGCCGCCGTCTTCGGCCGCTGGCTGCCGAGCGTAATGGCCACCGAGATGGATCCCGGGCCGACGGTGAGCGGCATGGTCAAGGGATAAAAGACGTCCGTCGCCGCAATCGGCTCGGCGGCAGCGTCGGCGGTGCGCCGATCTCCCGGCTCCTCCCCGGCGTGGAGGAGCTTCCAGGCAAAAGCGCTCACCACCAGCCCGCCGGCGACGCGCACCACCGGCAAGGTGATGCCGAAGAATTCGAGCACGTGCGAGCCGACGAAGAGAGAGCCCAGCAACAGGAAGAAACCGTTGACCGCGACGCGCCGGGCCAGACTGCGGCGTTCCTGGTCGGTGCAGTGCCGCGTCAGGCCGAGAAAGACCGGTGCGCTGCCCACCGGATTGACGATCGGAAAGAGGCCGGCATAGACCAGCAGGAACGAATTGGCGATCTCTTTCACCATGGGCCCGGATCAGCTTTGGTAGGATGTGTCTTCGCGGTCGAGCCGACGCACCATCGCTTGCCATGCCTGTTCCAAGCCGCCAGCGCCGCTTTTGCCGTATTGGGCGGTCATGTCGATGGCTTGCGGCGACGCCTGCACGAGCTTGTTGTTGCATGCCATCGCCCGTAGCTGCGCCCGCGCGGCTTTTTCCAGCAGGAACATCGTCACGAAGGCCTGACCGACGGTGGGACAGGCTACCAGCGTGCCGTGATTGCGCAGGATCATGACGGATTTGTCGCCGAGGTCGCGAACCAGCCGCTCGCGCTCTGCGAGGTTGAATGCGATACCCTCGTAATCGTGAAAGGCGAGTTGACGCTGGAAGAGCATCGCCGTCTGAGTGAGCGGCAACAGTCCGCCGTCAAGCATGGAAAGCGCCATGCCCGCCTCGGTGTGAAGGTGGATGACGCACCCCACCTCCGGCCGGGCCGCATGGACGGCGCTGTGAATGGTGAAGCCGGCGGCGTTGATGGGATAGTTCGTTTCGCCGATGACGCGGCCTTCGACGTCGACCTTGACTAGGTTCGATGCCGTCACCTCTTCGAAGGCGAGGCCGAAAGGGTTGATGAGGAAATGATGCTCCGGCCCCGGCACGCGCGCCGAGATATGATTATAGATAAGCTCGTCCCAGCCGTTCTTCTGAGCCAGGCGATAGCAGGCGGCAAGCTCCATCCGGACCTTCCGTTCCGCCTCGCTCATCGGAGCATTGGCGAGCACCCGCTCGCCGGTCATCTCGACGGTCTTTGCCATAAGGTTTCTCCTTAGCCGAAGGCGCCCTTGAGTCGGTTGGGAATGAGCGGCAGGTCGCGCAGTCGGACGCCTGTCGCGTGGGCGATTGCATTGCCGATGGCGGCCGCGGTCGGGCCCTGCGCCGCCTCGCCGGCCCCCAGCGATCTCTCCGCCGGACGGTCGAGCACGATCACTTTGATCTCCGGCACTTCGGGGAAGGTGATGACGGGATAGCCGCCCCAGTCGCGCGACGCGATGTGCTCGGGGGTAAAGCGCACCTGCTCCTTGAGCGTCCAGCTTACGGACTGGATGATGCCGCCTTCGGTCTGATTGATGAGCCCGTCGGGATTGACCACCTGACCGGCGTCGATCGCCGCCACGGCCCGCGTGGCGCGCGCTTGACCGCTTTGCCGGTCGACCTCGACATCGATCGCCACGGCGAGATAGGCCGACAGGTTCTTGTATTTGGCAAAGCCGAAGCCGCGTCCCTTGCCGGTGCCGCCAGGCAGGGCCGGCTGCCAGCCGGCAAAGCTTGCGGCGGCCTTGATGACGGCAATGGCGCGCGGATCATTCAAGTGCCGCAGCCGGAATTCCACGGGGTCGGCCTTCGCCGCCTTGGCAAGCTCGTCCATGAAGCTCTCGATGGCGAAGACATTGGCATAAGCGCCGAGCGCGCGCAGCGCCGATACGCGGATGGGCATCTGCGGGATGAAATGATGCGTCACGCGCTGGCGGGGAAAGTCGTAAAGCGGGATGGCGTTCCGGTCTCCGCCGCCGGCCGGCTGCGGAATGATCTCCGGCGGGCCCGGCGACCTTGGTTGCGCCAGATGCCATGAAGCCAGCAGGTTGCAGCCATCCTTTTGCGGCCGGGTGCTGTGCGTGTTGGTCCAGACGTCATGCGTCCAGTCGACGATCATGCCGGCATCGTCGAGGCCGCCATGAAGCTCGACCGTCATTGCGGGCCCATAAGGCTCCCATCCGAACTCGTCATCGCGCATCCATTGCACCTTGACCGGCCGGCCGTTGCTGGCGCGGGCGAGCAGGGCCGCGTCAAGCGCCACGTCGTCGGCGCCGTTGTGCCCGTAGCAGCCGGAGCCTTGCGCGTGGATGCACCGGATCTTTCCCAGATCCATGTCGAGCGCCTTGGCGAGATCGCGCCGCAGGGGGAAGACGCCCTGCGAATGCGTCCAAACCGCGAGCTCTCCGTCCTTGAATTGGGCAATGGCGCAGGAAGGGCCGATCGAGGCATGGGCCGTATAGGGCCTGGTATAGGTCGCGGCGAGCGACAGGCGCGCCGCCGGCGGAATGTCGCCGCCTTTGCTGGAGATGACGTGATCCGTCGCCGGCAGCGACTTGAGGTGCCGATAGATGTCATCGGGTGACGGCAGCAACGGCGCTTCGCGCCAACTCGCCGCGCGGGCAAGCTCGTCGCGTCCGGCAATCGCCTGCTCCTCGCGCTCGGCGACGACGCCGAGGAAGCGACCATCGCGGACGACCGCGACGATCCCGGGCAGCCCGCGCAGGCGCGCTTCGTCGAAGGAGACCAGCGCCGCGCCGTAGCTCGGCGGTCGCGAGATCCGGCCGAAGAGCATGCCCGGCAGCCTGATGTCCTGCACGTAAGCGGCGCCGCCCGTGACCTTGGCGGGAATGTCGAGCCGCGGCTTGCTCTTGCCGATATATTTGTGGTCTTGCGGCGATTTCAGGGCGGCGCCCGCGCTCGCCTCTTGATGAAGCTGCGCCTGCGGGCTGAGCGCCCAGTAGGTGACGCTCCAGCCGCCAGGCGCCGTGATCGTGCCGTCTTCGACGGTAAGCTTGTCGATCGTGGTCGCGAGCTTCGCCACGGCGAGCTTCAGCAGCACGTCGCGCGTCTCGGCGCAGGCATGGCGAAGCGCGGTGCCGCCGTACTCGATCGACTGACTGCCCGAGGTGAAGCCTTCATCAGGCGTCTGTGCCGTGTCGCCCGAGATCAGCCTGATCCGCTCAGGAACAATGTCGAGCTCGTCGGCGACGATCTGCGCGAAAGCGGTGAGGATGCCCTGTCCCAGCTCGACCTTGCCGGTGAAGACGGTGACGGTGCCGTCGGGGTTTATGCGCAGCCACGCATCCAGCAGCGGATTGGCGGCAAGACTGCCCGGCAGCTTTACCCCTTCGGCGGCAGAGCCATGGGGCGCCAAGGAAAAGGCGATGGTGAGCGCGCCCAGCGCTTGGCCGAAGCCGCGGCGGGTAAGGATGGTCGCGGTCATCGCCCCATCTCCGCCGCCGCCCGGGCGACGGCGCGCAGAATGCGCGCATGCGTCCCGCAGCGGCAGAGATTGCCGGCCAGCGCCTGACGGATGGCCGCGTCATCCGCCGCCGGATTGCGCTGCAATAATGCCGCGGCGGCCATCACCATGCCGTTGATGCAATAGCCGCATTGCGCCGCTTGCTCTTCGATGAACGCCTTCTGGACAGGGTGCGGCTTGTCCACCGTTCCCAGCCCTTCGATGGTCGTGATCGGCTTGCCCTGAGCGTCCTCGACCGGATAGGAGCAGGACCGCACCGGCTCTCCCTCCACCAGCACGGTGCAGGCGCCGCACTGCGCCAAGCCGCAGCCGAATTTGGCGCCGTTGAGCGCGAGGTCGTTGCGCAGCACGTAGAGCAACGGCGTATCCGGCGGGACGCCGAGCCGATGCTTGCGGCCGTTGACGGTGAGCTCGACGGTATCGGCCATGGCGTGCCCTCCTGAATCGCTCGACGCCTAAGGTACAGTACCGCAGAGGCTCGCGGAACGATTACTGCGTGCCGCGCGCTCCGCCCGCGGCGAGCCATCGACCCGTTTCCTCCCCCTCTCCCTTCATGGGAGAGGGGGATTTTTTTTTGCTTTGGCGTCGCGGATCGCTCGCCATAGCCGCTCCGGCGTCGCCGGCATGTCGACATGGCGGATGCCCAGCGGAGCGAGAGCGTCATTGACGGCGTTCATTACCGCGGAGAGCGCCCCGACGGTGCCGGCCTCGCCCGCGCCCTTGATCCCCAAGGGGTTTGTCTTGGCCGAGACCTCGTTGCTGCCAACGGCGATCATCGGCAAATCGTCCGCGCGCGGCATGCAATAATCCATAAAAGACCCGGTCAGGAGCTGGCCGCTGTCGCGGTCATAGATCAGGGTCTCGCAGAGCGCCTGCCCCGCGCCCTGGGCGATGCCGCCATGGATCTGGCCCTTGAGCAGCAGCGGGTTGACGACGCGGCCGACGTCGTCGACCACCGCATAGCGCAGGATCCTCGCCACGCCGGTTTCGGGGTCGATCTCGACCTCGCAGACGTGGCAGCCATTGGGGAAAGTGGGGCCGGGCGGCGTCACCACCGCCCGGGCATCGAGGCCAAGTTCGACGCCGCGCGGCATGCGCTGAGAAATGAAGGAGGCCATTGCCACATCCGCCAGGTCGATCGAGCGGTCGGTGCCTCTCACCGCGAAGCGCCCATCGGCGAACTCGATGTCAAGCACCGAGGTCTCGAGCAGGTGGCCGGCGATGAGCTTGCCTTTATCGATGATCTTCTGCGCGGCGCCGAGAAAAGCCGCGCCGCCGACGCTCGCCGAGCGCGAGCCGAACGTGCCGCGGCCGTGGAAAACCAGGTCGGTATCGCCATAGAGGAGACGCACGCGCTCCGGCGCCAGGCCCAGGATGTGGCCGGCGAACTGGCGATACATGGTCTCATGCCCTTGCCCGTGCGAATGCGTCCCGGCGAGCACGGTGGCATGGCCGGTGGGATCGAAGCGGATTTCGACCGCCTCCTCGAGCGGGAAATCCGCCGGGCCGCCGGCGATCTCGATGACGCTGGCAAGACCGGCGCCGTAAAGTCGGCCGCGCTTCATCGCCTCGACGCGGCGCCCGGCAACGCCTTTCCAGTCCGCAAGCTCGAGCGCCATGTCGAGGGTCTTCTCGAATTCGCCGCTGTCATAGCTGAAGACCAGCCCGGTCTTGTAAGGCATGGCGCTCGCCGGGATCATGTTGCGCCGGCGCAGCTCGACGCGGTCGATGCCGGTCTCGCCTGCGGCGATATCCACGATGCGCTCGATGCAGTAGGACGCTTCCGGCCTTCCGGCGCCCCGATAGGGACAGGTGGCATTGGTATTGGAGAACACGCCGGTCACCGTCACGTGGATGTGCGGGGTGGTATAAGTGCCGGCAAGTCCGCCGAGATTGTTGGTGGCGACATGCACGCCCATGGTGGAGAGAAAAGCGCCGAGATTGACGATGGTATTGACGCGCAGGGCGAGGAATTTGCCGTGCTCGTCAAGCGCCAGCGCCACGTCGCAGACGTTGTCGCGAGCATGATGGTCGGCGATGAAGCTCTCGCTGCGCTCCGCCGTCCATTTGACCGGACGGCCGATCTTCCGTGCCGCCCACAGCACCAGCGCCAGCTCCGGAAACGCGCTGCCCTTCATGCCGAAGCCGCCGCCGACATCGGGCGAGATCAGGCGGAAGCGGTTGGCCGGCAGCTTGAAGATGTTGCCGGCAAGCTCGACGCGCGTGCGATGCACGCCCTGAAGCCCGGCGTAAAGGGTGTAGCGCTCGTCACGCTCCTCATAAAGGCCGAGCGCGGTGCGCCCTTCCATCGGATTGGCGGCCACCCGACTGATGCGGAAACGCTCCCTGACGACGTGCTTGGCGCGGGCGAAGGCGGCATCGACCGCCGCCTTGTCGCCAAGCTCGTGGACGAAGCACAGGTTGTCCGGCACTTCCTCCCACACGACGGCCGCGCCCGGCAGGGAAGCCGCCGTGGTGTCGGTGACGGAAGGCAGTATTTCCCAGTCGATCTCGACGAATTCGGCCGCATCCTTGGCTTCGGCAAGGCTCTCGGCGACGACGGCGGCGACCGGCTCGCCGACGTGGTGCACGCGATCGAGGGCCAATACGCGGTAGGGCGGCACGAAGTTGTCGGCGCCGCCGGGACGCTTGCGCCGGACGGCGGAAGAAAAGGTGCCAAGGCCGTCCGCTTGCGCGTCCTTTCCGGTCAGGATGGCGAGCACGCCCGGCGCGGCAGCGGCGGCGCCTGTCTTAATGGCGCGAATGCGCGCCGCAGCATGCTGCGACCGCAGGACGTAGAGATGCGCTTTTCGGGGAAGATCGATGTCATCGGTATAGCGGCCGCGCCCGCGCAGCAGCCGAAAATCCTCGGTTCGCGGCACGGCGCGGCCCAGATCGAATTCGCGCAAGGAGACCTCCCCGGGGCGATTTGCGATCCTGCCCGCCCGCCCGCGCCTTTGTCCAGCCTTGCCGGCGCGCTTCTTCGGCGGCGATGGAGATGAGTCGTTGACATCCACCGCCTCGCATGCGGATATGCCGGAAAACCCGCTCCGGCGGCCGGTGATGATCGGCCGATAAGCTGGCGGAGGAGCCGAGGGAGGAGGGACGATGGGGAGAGAGGGTTGGCGAGGGCTGATCTTCGCCGTGCTGCTGGCGGCATCCTCGCCCGCCGCCGCAGCAGCGCCGCTCGAGCTGCGCGTCGGCTGGGCGGTCGTGCCGGGCCAACTCACCTCGATCATCTTCGCGAAGCCCGAGCTTCTGACGCATTACGGCGAGTCCTATACCGTGCAGCTCGTCCATTTCCGCGGCAGCGCGCCACAGATCACGGCACTGGCCGCGGGAGAGCTCGACATTGCCGCGCTCGCCTTCTCGTCCTTCGGACTCGCCATTCAGAACGCGCATATGGATGACCTTCGCGCCATCGGCGATCTCTACCAGGACGGTATCGACGACTACTACGCAAACGAGTTCTTCGTTCGCGCCGACAGCCCGATCCACGAGATCGAGGATCTCAAGGGCAAGGTCCTCGCCACCAATGGCATAGGCGGCGCCGCCGACATGGCGCTGCGCAAGTTCCTCAGGGATCACGGCCTGGAGGACAGACGCGACTATCGGATCGTCGAGATACAATTCCCCAACATGGCGTCGGCGCTCGAGGAGAAGAAGGTCGATCTCGCCGGCATGGTCATGCCGTTCGCGCTGACCGCCAAGAAGACCGGCAAGGTGCGCACCCTGTTCACCATGAAGGACGCCATGGGCGAGGCGCAGACGACGCTGATGGCGGCGCGCCGGGACTTCATCGAGGCGCATCGCGCGGTTCTGGTCGATTTCTTCGAGGATTGGCAGCGTGCGATGCGCTGGTATTACGACCCGGCGAACCGCGCCGAGGCGGTCAAGATCCTCGCCGACGTCACCAGGCAACCGCCCTCCCTCTATGAGACCTGGGTTTTCACCAAGCAGGATTACTACCGCGATCCGGACGCGATCCCCAACCTCAAGGCGTTGCAAAGCAATCTCGATGTTCAGAAGGAGCTGGGGCTGCTCGCGATCTCGATCGATGTCGGCAAATATGCCGATCTGTCTCTGGTCAATGAGGCTGCGCGGCGGCCTCGCTGAGCGGTACGCGGCGGCGCCATCATGACATCGGGCATCTTCTTCCATGACGTGAGCCACACCTACCGGCCGCCCCATGGACGGCCGGTGCTGGCTTTGGAGCGCGTCTCGCTCGAGGTGCGCGAGCGCGAGTTCCTGGCGCTGCTCGGCCCCAGCGGCTGCGGCAAGAGCACGCTGCTCTATCTGCTGGGCGGATTTTTGCCCATCGAGGTCGGCGGCATCACCGTTGCCGGCAAGCCGATCGCCGGTCCGGGCTCGGACCGCGGCATCGTCTTCCAGAATTTTGCGCTTTATCCCTGGAAGACGGTGCGGCAGAACATCCTCTACGGGCTCGAAAAACAGAAACGGCCGCGCGCCGAGCGAGAAAGGCGCGCGCGCGAGCTGATCGAGCTCGTGCACCTCCGCGGGTTTGAAAACAGCTATCCGGCGCAGCTCTCCGGCGGGATGAAGCAGCGCGTCGCCATCGCCCGCACCCTTGCCGTCGATCCCGCGATCCTGTTGATGGACGAACCCTTCGGCGCGCTCGATGCCCAGACCCGCGCGCTCATGCATGAAGAGCTGTTGGCGATCATCGGCCGGACGCCCAAGACCGTCGTATTCGTCACGCATGACGTGCGCGAGGCGGTCTATCTCGCGGACCGCGTTGCGGTCATGTCGGCGCGGCCGGGGCGCATCAAGGAGATCGTCGATACCACCTTCGCCGGCGCGAAGGGTCCGGAGATCGCGCGCACGAGCGAGTTTGCCGAAAAGGTCGAGCATCTCTGGGGCCTGGTGCGGGGCGAGGCGATCCTGGCGCAGGAAAGGCGCGAGCCGTGAGGGCTGCGCTGATGCGCTACTTGCCGCTGCTGCCGCTGGCCGTCGCTTGGGAGGCGGCGCCGCGCCTTGGTCTTGTCAGTCCCGACGTTTTGCCGCCGGTCAGCGCCGTCCTGCGCGCCTGGCTGCGGCTGCTGCAAGACGGCGATCTCGCCGTCCACGGCTTGTCGTCGCTGCAAAATCTGGCGGCGGGCCTCGCGCTTGGCATCGTCGTTGGCGTCGCGCTGGGCGTGTCGATGGCGTGGTACAGCCCGGTGGAGATCCTGATCAACCCCCTCATCCGCGTGCTCTATCCCTTGCCGCGCTCGGCGCTCATTCCCGTGATGATCCTGTGGTTCGGCCTTGGGGCCGCCTCGAAGATCGCCGCGGTCTTTCTCGGCTGCCTCTTGCCCGTGGTGATGGGCGCCTTCAACGGCGCGCGGGGGGTCGAGCAAGTGCTGATCTGGTCCGCGCTCGCCGCCGGCGCCAAGCGCCGCGAGGTGCTGTGGGAGGTGGTGCTGCCGGCGGCGATGCCGGAGATCCTGGCCGGCGTTCGCAACGCTCTGGCGCTTTCCTTCATCCTGCTGGTGGCGGCAGAGTTGATTACCAGCCAGCGTGGCATGGGTTATCTCATTTCCTCCTTCGGCGAGGGCGGCGCCTATGACGCGATGTTTGCCGCCGTTCTCACCGTCTCCGCGGTGGGATTCTTCGCCGACCGCCTCTATCTCCTGCTGATGGGCCTGGCGCTGCGATGGCGTGGCTGAGCGCGTTCGGCCAGGCGGCGTTGCGCTGGCTCTCGATCCTTGCCGTGCTGGCCCTCTGGCAGGCTTTTGCCGAGGCGCATGTCGTCTCCGATTTCCTGCTGCCGCCTTTCTCGACGGTGCTGGTGCGGCTCTACCGCGACGTGGCTTCCGGCGACATCATCCTCGACATCGCGCTCACCCTCTACCGGGCGCTTGCCGGGTTCGCCCTGGCGGCCGTCTCCGGCGTCGCCGTCGGTATCCTGATCGCGCGCGTCCCGCTCATGCGCTGGTTCTTCGACCCGCTGGTGTCGATCGGCCTGCCGATGCCGAAGATCGCCTTCTTGCCGGTATTCATCCTTTGGTTCGGCGTCTTCGATGCGTCCAAGATTCTGATGGTTGCCTTCTCCGCGGTCTTTCCGGTGATCGTGGCATCCTGGGCCGCGGCGGACGGCGTCGAAGCCGTGCTGCTCTGGTCGGCGTTGAGCCTCGGCGCCGGGCGTCACCGGCTGCTTTGGGAGATTGCGCTTCCGGCTTCGCTGCCGCAGATTTTCACCGGCTTGCAGGTGGCCCTGCCGATCTCGCTCATCGTCGAGATCGTGAACGAGATGACCATGGGCGGCGAAGGGCTCGGCGGCACGATCATGACGCAGATGCGCTTCGCCGATTCGCCGGGCGTCTTCGCCGGCGTTCTGGCCATCGCCGTCATCGGGACGGCGCTGGTCAAGGCGATGGAGATGATCCGCCATCGGCTTCTGCTATGGCATCCGGAGACGCTGGCGGCTTCGGCGTGACATCGCGATCATCGCCGCTGGCGGCGCGCCATGGCGTCAGACGGGCCGCGGCTGCTCTCCCAGCACCGAGCCGACGGCGATTCCGGCTTCTCCGGCGGGGATCTTCTTGCCGTCGTCGAAGCGGCAGCGCAATACCTCGATGAAGCCGCCCTGCGCGTGCACGGTGAAGCCCTGGTCGCTCGTCGCCGCGATTTGCCCGGGCGTCAGTCCCTTGACCTGGGCGAAGCTGCGCGCGGCGATCTTGCGCGATTCGAAGAGATGGAGCAGCCTTCCGCCGTGCGTGGTCCACGCGCCCGGCGCCGGATTGCAGCCGCGGATGAGGTTATAGACGATGTCGACGGAGCTCGCCCAGTTGATGCGGGACTCCGCTTCGCGCACCCAGCCTTCATAGCTGGCTTCGCTCTCGTCCTGGGCGCGTTGCTGGGCCTTGCCGGAGACCACGAGATCCGCCGCTTCGAGGAGCGCCGCGACGCCCAGTGGGAAAATCTTGTCGAAATAGAGGGTCGCCACCGTATCATCGGGACCGATCGCCACTTCTTTCTGCAGGATCACCGGCCCTTCGTCGAGCCTATCCACCGGGCGGAAGATGGTGAGGCCGGTGCGCGTCCTGCCGAGTATCACCGGCCAGTTGATCGAGGAGGGGCCGCGATGCGCCGGCAGCAGGGAAGGATGGAACTGTATCGTGCCGTGGCGCGGTACGCGGCAAAAGGCCTGCGGCACGAATTGCAGCACATAAGCCATGATGCCGAGATCGACGTCGAGCCCGCGCAACGCGGCGATGGCTTCCGCCGCGCCGTAGCTTGCGGTCGGAAATACCGGCAGCTTCCGGTCGCGAGCGGCGGCGGCAAGCGGATCGGGCTTCGCCCCGGCCGCTTCCGGCACGACGAACACGCCCGCAACCGTATCGCCTCGCGCCAGGAAAGCATCCAGCACGGCCTTGCCGAATGCCTGCTGACCGATGAGCGCAATTCGCATCAGACCCACCCCTTTGCCGCAGCGTTAGCAGAAAACCCGCCCCTCTTCGCGCTTCCTACCGCCGCCATGCTTGCGCATCAAGCGGCCGCCGCTCATCATCCTGTCGTCCGTTCGGGCTGCAAGAGGCAGGCCATGAGCAGCGATTTCAGCCATAGGGCGCCGCGACGTCTCTCGGAGCAAGCGGTGTCCGCCGGCGGCGGCGGAAATCGCTGGTGCCCGCGTCGATGATGCCTATGCCATGCACCTTGCCGCCGGGCATGGACCGATCGCTGGATGTAAGGACACCGTGAGCGCGCAGCGAGGCGAATGCCCGCCTTCTCTGGTGATCAAGGCCGCGGTTTTGTTGCCGGTCCTTTTCGTCGCCGCCTGCGCCGCGGTATCGCGGGTGGAGGCAACGACCGCTACCGCCGATGGCGTTACCTATCAATTTCCCGCCGACCAGCAGGGCGAGGCGACGCACCAGGCGATGCTCTATTGCGCCAATCTCGGTCGCAACGCCGTGCTGAGATCGGCCGAGCCCGAGGATGGCGACCTTATCCTGGGGGTCTATGATTGCCGCTAGGGCGCGGCTTTCGCGTGAAGCGCCACCACAAATATCCCGCGCCCAATGCCAGCAGGATGACAACGAGTGCGCCCACCAGCGGCGTAACCCGATGCAGCTCATGCACATAGATCAGCACGCCCTTGCCGAGCCAGTAGGAGAGCATGCCCCAGAAACCCACCCATAGCGCCGCACCGATCGCATTCAGCGCGAGAAAACGCAGCCAATGCATGCCGAGCGTTCCGGCGACAATGCCGTTGAACTGACGCAGGATGACGACGAATCGGGCGAATACGATCACCCATCCACCGTAATGCTCGAAGAACGCCTCCACCTGTTTCAAACGGTCCTCGGTGATGCCGATGCGGCCGCCGTGGCGCACCATGAGGCGATGGCCGCCGAAATGGCCGATGGCGTAGCCGATATTGTCGCCCACGACCGCGCCAGCCCAGGCAAGCGGCAACAGCAGATAGAGGTTGAGCGCGCCCGTGGACGCGCCGATGGCGCCCGTGATGAGCAGTGTCTCGCCCGGTGCCGGCAGGCCGAAATCCTCGAGCAGGATGCCCAGCATCACGGCGAGATAGCCGTAATGCCCGATGTAGTGGTTCATTTCGACCAAAAAGCCGTGATGCACGGGCGTGCGTCGCGTCGCGGGTCAGGCGGCAGCGCCGGTGCGGTTGCCGTCGCGCGCCGCCGACCGGCCGCCGGGATCCTCGAAATGGGCTTCGACCGGGACGACGCGCGCGCCTTCCGCCATCTCGCTGTCGATCCGTGCGTTGCAGAGCATGGGCAATGCTGGCCACTCGGCGATCCGCGCCGCAAAGGAAATACCCGCGGTCTCGCCGCCGGCCACTGCATCGAGCAAGTCATGGCCGGCCATGCGCTCGATCCGCTCGGTGCCGAGATCCATTGGCCGCCGTCGCACGCGCGGAAAGGAGATGCAGCGCCGGCAATCGACAGAGACCGGGCTCAACGGGACGGACTTCGTCTCCAACAGGATGCGGGAGGCGATCTCGGCGGCATCATCCGCTGGGGTATTCGCCATCGGCTCCTCGGTCGCGCGGCGGAAGGCGCATGTTTAGGGCCAAAATGCCGACAGAGCAATGTGCTAGGCTTGCGCAAACCAGGAGGCGAGAATGGCGCAGGAGGTCCTGATCGAGCGCGACGGCGGCATCGTCACGGTGACGCTCAACCGGCCGGAGCGGCTCAACGCGCTGACCTGGGCGATGTGGGAAAGCGTGCGGGACGCCTTCATTGCGCTTGAAGCCGAGGACGATGTTCGCTGCATCGTGCTGCGCGGTGCCGGCGACAAGGCGTTCGCGCCGGGCGCCGACATCGCGGAGTTCGCCGGTTTGCGCTCCAATTTCGAGCAGGCGCGCGCCTATGGCCAGCTCATGCATGGCACGATGCGCGCCATCGCCGATTCGCGCCATCCCACGCTGGCGCTGATCCAAGGCATCTGCGTCGGCGGCGGGCTCGAGCTTGCCATGCTCTGCGATATCCGTATTTGCGGCGAAAGCAGCCGCTTCGGCGTTCCCATCAACCGGCTCGGCGTCACCATGGGCTATCCCGAGATCGCGGCGCTCATCAAACTGGTGGGGCGGCAGGTCGCGCTCGAAATCCTGCTCGAAGGCCGCGTCTTCGACGCCGCCGAGGCAAAGGAGAAAGGACTCGTCAGCCGCGTGGTGCCCGATGCGCGAGTGGCGGAGGAGGCCCATGCCGCGGCCCGTCGCATCGCCGCGGGCGCGCCGCTGGTCAATCGCTGGCACAAGAAATTCGCCCGGCGCCTCGAGGATCCCCGTCCGCTCGAGGGGAAGGAGTTCGACGAGCCCTACGAGACTTTCGATACGGAGGATTTCCGCCAGGGCTATCAAAGCTTCCTCAAAAAGGAGACGCCGATCTTCCGGGGTCGGTAGCGTCGAAATTCTCCAAATCGGGGCTATTGAATCCGGCGTTGACTCTGCTTTCTATAGGGAACAAAATAGGAACAAATTGGTCGACCATGCATGCCCGAAGCCAGCCGAAACGCTTGCCTCCCGGCGTTGCGCCGTCGCCTCGAGGCGTTGGAAGGGGCAGGGCGACAGGGCTGGGCGGTCCTGCCTTTCGCCGTGCCGGCAATCGACCAGGCTTTGCCTGGCAAAGGCTTGCCCTTGGCGGCGCTGCATGAGGTGGCAGGGGCGGGACCCGAGGAGGAGGACGGCGCCGTCGCCGCCGCCTTTCTTGCCGGCATCCTGGCGCGGCTCAGGCCGGGGCAGCCGGTGCTGTGGTGCTTGACCGAGGGCGATCTCTATGGGCCCGGCCTGGCCACCCTTGGCCTCGATCCCGCAAGGCTGATCCTGGCGCAGGCGCGGCATCCTCGCGAGGTGCTGTGGACGATGGAGGAGGGGCTGAGAAGCCTGGGCCTCGCCGCCGTGGTCGGCGAGGTGGAGGCGCTTTCCTTGCCGGCAAGCCGCCGCTTGCTGCTGGCTGCCGAGGCTTCCGGCGTCACCGGATTTGCGCTGCGTCGCTGGCGCGACGGCGAGCGGGCGGCGGTGCAGCGTCTGGCGCCCAACGCGGCGCAGACCCGCTGGCGGGTCAAGGCGCTGCCGGGCGATGTCGCTGCCGGAGAGCCTGGGATCGGCCGGGCCCGCTGGCAGGTCGAGCTCTGGCGCTGCCGGGGCGGCGTTCCGGCATCCTGGATCATGGAGGCAGGCGATGCGACGGGTCATGTGTCTCTGGCTGCCGCGCTGGCCGATCGACCGGCGGCGCGACAGCCTGCCTTCTGCATCGGATAGGCCCTTCGTCCTCGCCCTTACGGTCGGCAACCGTCGCCTCGTGACGGCTGTCAACGCCGCTGCCGAGGAGCTGGGCGTTGCGCCGGGCCTGCCGCTCGCCGATGCGCGCGCTCTCCATCCCGCGCTTGCCGTCGCCGAGGCCGATCCCGCCGGCGACGCCGCGGCGCTTCAGCGGCTCGCTCAGTGGTGCCAGCGCTATAGCCCCTGGACCACGCCCCATGGCGTCGATGCGATCCTGCTCGACATTACCGGCTGTGCCCATTTGCGGGGCGGCGAGGCGAAGCTGGCGCGCGCGCTGGTCGAGCGCCTCCGGCGGCAAGGCATCGCCGCGCGTGCCGCCATTGCCGACACCGCCGGCGCCGCCTGGGCGATGGCGCGGTGCGGCGCCGTCGAGAGCGCGGTGGTGCCGCCGGGCGAGGCGTGGCGGGCGCTTGCTTCCCTCCCCATCGCGGCGCTGCGGCTCGATCCTCTGCAGGCGAGCGAGCTGGAGCGGCTCGGGCTGCGCCGCGTCGGCGATCTCTACACCTTGCCGCGCGCCGCGCTTGCCGCGCGGTTCGGCTCGGGGCTGGCGGAACGTCTCGATCAGGCGCTGGGCGCGGCGGCGGAGCCGCTCTCGCCGTTGCCGCCCAAGCCCGCGCGCTGGGTACGGCGCCGCTTTGCCGAGCCGGTCGGCACGCCCGAGGCATTGGCCCTCGCGATACGAAGGCTGCTGGAGAGGCTCTGCCGCGCGCTCGGAGAGGAGGGCCTCGGTGCGCGTCGGCTGGTGCTGAGCTGCTATCGCACCGATGGCGCCGTGGCGCCGGCCACGGTCGGCACGGCGCGGCCGACGCGCGACCTTCGTCATCTCTTCCGGCTTTTTGCCGAGCGGCTCGGCACGATCGATGCCGGTCTCGGCATCGAGGACATGGTGCTGGCGGCGATGGCGGTGGAGAGCCTGGCGCCGGCGCAGCTCCGCTTGGCCAGGACGGCGTCTCTTCGGCCCGCGGCGGCTTCCGCCGGGATCGTGGCGCGCCAGGTCGCGCGCGCGGTGCCGGCGGCCCAAGGCAGCGATTGCGATGCCGCCGATCCGGCGGCGCTCGCCGCTCTCGTCGATCGCTTGGCCGGTCGCTTGGGGCAGCCTTCGATCGGGCGTCTCGAGCCGCGTGAGAGCCATGTGCCGGAGCGCGCCCAGCGCCTTGTTCCGGTCTTTCCCCCGCCGCAAGGCGCCTGGCGGCTCGACCTGCCGCGGCCGGTCCGGCTGTTGCCGCGGCCGGAGCCGATCGAGGCGGTGGCGCGGGTGCCGGACGATCCGCCGGTGCGGTTTTTCTGGCGCCGTCTGCTGCATCGCGTGCGTCGCGCCGAGGGGCCGGAACGCCTCGGCGGCGAATGGTGGCGCGGCGAGGAAGCAACGCAGACGCGCGATTATTATCGCGTCGAGGACGAGGCCGGGCGGCGCTTCTGGCTCTATCGCGACGGCCTCTTCCAGGCGCAGCGGACGCCGCGCTGGTATCTCCATGGGATCTTCGCGTGACGCCATGGCCGCCTATGCCGAGCTGCAGGTCACCAGCAATTTCTCCTTCCTGCGCGGCGCCTCGCAGCCGGCGGAGCTGGTGCTGCGCGCGCAGGAGCTGGGTCAGAGCGCCGTCGCCGTCGCCGACCGCAACACGCTCGCGGGCGTCGTCCGCGCCCACAGCGCCGCCAAGGAGTTGGGATTCCGCCTGGTCGTCGGCAGCCGGCTCGACCTCACGGATGCGCCGAGCCTCTTGTGCTTTCCCACCGACCGCGCCGCCTATGGCCGGCTTTCCCGCCTGCTCACCCTGGGCAAGCGGCGCGCCGGGAAAGGCGACTGCCGGCTGGCCTATGCCGATGTCGTCGAGCACAGCCAGGGACAGGTGCTGGTTGCGCTGCCGCCGGATCGGCCCGATGCCGGCTTTTCCGATTTCCTCGGCCGCCTTGCCGGGGATTTCCGCGGCGCCGCCTATCTTGCCGCGCACCATCTCTATCGCGGCGACGACGCCCGGCGCGTCCACCGCCTCGCGGCGCTTGCCGAGCGGATAGGGCTGCCGCTGGTCGCCACCAATGATGTGCTCTATCACGCGCCCCATCGGCGCAGGCTGCAGGACGTCGTCACCTGCATCCGCGAAGGCTGCACCATCGCCGAGGCGGGCTTCCGCCTCGAGGCCCATGCCGAGCGCCATCTGAAGCCGCCACGGGAGATGGCGCGGCTCTTTCGCGATCATCCCGCCGCCGTGGCGCGCACGCTGGAGATCGTCGAGCGCTGCCGCTTCGGCCTCGACGAGCTGCGCTATGAATATCCCGACGAGACCGGCGATGACGGCACGCCCGCGCAATCGAAGCTCGAGCGCCTGACGCGCGAGGGGGCGGCGCGGCGTTATCCCCAAGGCGTGCCCCAGAAGATCCGGCAGCAGATCGAGCATGAGTTGCGGCTCATCGGCGAGCTCGGCTTCGCCGCCTATTTCCTCACCGTTCACGACATCATGAGCTATGCCCGGGGGCTGGGCATCCTCTGCCAGGGCCGCGGCTCGGCGGCGAACTCGACGGTGTGCTTCTGCCTCGGCGTCACCGATGTCGACCCCGATCAGGTCGATCTCCTGTTCGAGCGCTTCGTCAGCAGCGAGCGCAACGAGCCGCCCGACATCGACGTCGATTTCGAGCATGAGCGGCGCGAGGAAGTGATCCAGTACATCTATCGCAAATACACGCGCGAGCGCGCCGGCATGACGGCGGTGGTGAGCTCCTACCGCTCGCGCGGCGCCATCCGCGAGGTGGGGAAGGCGCTTGGCCTTTCGGCGGACGTGACCGCGTCGCTCGCCGGCACCGTCTGGGGCTGGGGCGACGACGCCATCGACGAGGCGCAGGTGCGCGGAGTGGGGCTCGACCCCGCCGACCCGACCCTGCGCCTGGCGCTCGAGCTGGCGCATGAGCTGCAGGGCTTCCCGCGCCATCTCTCGCAGCATGTCGGCGGCTTCGTCATCACCCGCGGCCGGCTCGACGAGCTCGTGCCGATCGAGAACGCGGCGATGGAGGACCGCACCGTCATCGAATGGGACAAGGACGACCTCAATGCGCTCGGCATCCTCAAGGTCGATGTGCTCGGCCTCGGCATGCTGAGCTGCATCTGCCGCGCCTTCGACCTGCTGGAGCGGCGGGACGGCCAACGCTACACCATCGCCGGCGTGCCGCAGGACGAGGCCGCGGTTTACGACATGCTCTGCCGCGCCGATACGCTCGGCGTCTTTCAGGTCGAGAGCCGGGCCCAGATGAGCATGCTGCCGCGGCTGCGGCCGCGCAGCTTCTTCGATCTCGTCATCGAGGTGGCGATCGTCCGCCCCGGCCCGATCCAGGGCAACATGGTGCATCCCTATCTCCGCCGCCGCACCGGGCTGGAGGAGGCCGTCTCTCCGCCGGGTCTCGAGGAGGTGCTGAAGCCCACCTGCGGCGTGCCGCTCTTCCAGGAGCAGGCGATGCGGATCGCCATGATCGGCGCCGGCTTCACCGCCGGCGAGGCCGACGGCCTGCGCCGCGCCATGGCGACCTTCCGCCACAATGGCGAGATCCACCGCTTCGAGAAGAAGTTCATCGCCGGCATGATCGCCAACCATTACGACCAGGATTTCGCCACCCGCTGCTTCGAGCAGATCAAGGGCTTCAGCGAATACGGCTTCCCGCTGTCGCACGCCGCAAGCTTCGCGCTTCTCGTCTATGTCTCGGCCTGGCTCAAATGCCGCCATCCCGAGGTCTTTGCCTGTGCCTTGCTCAACAGCCAGCCGATGGGCTTCTACGCGCCGGCGCAGATCGTGCGCGATGCGCGCGATCACGGCGTCGAGCTGCGCCCGATCGACGTCAATCACAGTGCCTGGGACTGCACGCTCGAGCCCACGGCGGACCGCGGGCGTTGCGCGCTCCGCCTGGGCTTTCGCCAGGCCAAAGGCCTTGGCAAGGAAGAGATCGAAGAGCAGCTATTGGCGCGCCGCGATACGCCTTTTCGCTGGCCGGCCGAGCTGCAGCATCGCACCGGCCTCGGCCGGGGTGCGTTGGAAAGGCTCGCCGATGCCGATGCCTTCCGCTCCATGGGGCTCGACCGGCGCCAGGCGCTTTGGGCGGTGAAGGGGCTCGGCGAGGACGAGGCGCAAAAATCCCTGCCGCTGCTGGCGCCGCTGGCCGGCGCTTTCCCGGAGGCGCCGGCGGCTCTGCCGGCGATGGGCCTGGGCGAGCATGTGATCGAGGATTACCGCGCCATGGGCCTGTCGCTGAAGCGCCATCCGCTGGCGCTGCTGCGCCCCGATCTTGCCGCGCGCCGCATCCTGCCGAACCTGCAGCTCCTTGCCACGCCGGCGGCAAGACGGGTCAAGGTGAGTGGCTTGGTGCTGGTGCGCCAGCAGCCCGGCAGCGCCAAGGGCGTGATCTTCATGACGCTCGAGGACGAGACCGGGATTGCCAACATCGTCGTCTGGCGCAAGGTGTTCGAGCGCTTCCGCCCGATCGTCATGGGCGCGAGGCTGGTCGAGGTCACCGGCCGCGTGCAGCGCGAGGGCGAGGTCATCCACGTCGTCGCCGACCGCATCGTCGATCTCTCGGCGCTGCTGCGCCGGCTTGCCGATCCCGGCCTCAGCGCGCCCGCGGAGCTGCCGGTGCGCAGCCGGGATTTCCATTGACGCTTATCCACGTCACCGCCGACATACTCTCTGTGAAAGCCGGGGATAAGCCCAAAACCCCTGTGATCGCAACGGATTGTGCGGTTATCGAGCGAGGATAAAGCGAGGCATCGACGCTGAACCGTAAACATTTGCTCGCTCGGGCAATCCGTTGCACCATCCGGCCGGCACAAGACGGACGATGAATGCCATGACGGACAGCCCCAGCGCAGCAGCGGCCCTCCATGCCGCCTCCGAGACAGGCCCGGCCGGCCTCGGCTTTCGGACGGGCACCGGCGTTTTGCCCTATCAGGCCATCATGGCGATGATCCGCGCGCGCGAGGTCACCGCTGCGCCCGAGATCGAGCCCGCGCAGATCCAGCCGGCGAGCATGGATCTGCGCCTCGGCCATCATGCTTATCGCGTGCGGGCGAGCTTCCTGCCTGGACCCAATGCTGCGGTCATGGACAAGGTCAAGGAGATGGGGGGCTATCCGCTCGATCTGGCCGAGGGCGCGGTGCTTGAGCGCGGGTGCGTCTATGTCGTGCCGCTGCTGGAGAGCGTCAGGCTGACGGGCGCGCTCACCGGCTTTGCCAATCCCAAAAGTTCCACCGGCCGGCTCGACGTGCTGACGCGGCTCATCACCGATCGCGGCACCGTCTTCGATCAGGTCGAGCGCGGCTACGAGGGACCGCTTTATCTCGAGGTGGCGCCGCAGACCTTCAGCATCGTCGCGCGGCAAGGCTCGCGGCTCAACCAGTTGCGCTTCCAGCGCGGCAATCCCATCATCGCCGCAAGCGAGCTGCACCGTCTCTACGATGCCGGCCAACTCCTGCGCTCCGCCGCCGCTCGGCTGCAGATCCGCGACAATCTCGTGCCTGTGACGATCGATTTGAAGGGCGCCGGCCCCGGCAGCGTCATCGGCTATCGCGCCAAGAAGCACACCGACAAGATCGATATCGACGCCGTCGGCGCCTACGACCCCTATGATTATTGGGAACCCATCACCTATCGCCGCGACGCCGCGCTGATCCTCGACCCCGATGAGTTCTATATCCTTGCCACCGCCGAAGAGGTGGGCGTGCCGCCCGACCTCGCGGCGGAGATGGTGCCGTACTACACCCGCTCCGGCGAGTACCGCGTCCATTACGCGGGCTTCTTCGACCCCGGCTTCGGCTGGGACGGAGAGGCCCGCGGCAGCCGTGCCGTGCTGGAGGTGCGCTCGCACGAAGTGCCGTTCATGCTCGAGCACGGTCAGACCGTTGCCTGGTTGCGCTATGAGCGGATGGCCGGTCATCCCGACCGCGTTTATGGCTCCGGCATCCGATCCAACTATCAGAATCAAGGTTTGGCGCTGGCGAAGCACTTCCGGCCGTTCGCGTCCTGAGTGTCGTTCCGGCGATTGCCGGCGGGGGCGAAAACGCTCTACTCTTCGTTCAACAAACGAAGCCCGACGGGGAGGCGCCTATGCCGACGATCAAGGTCACCGACATCGCCTATGGCCGGCTCAGGGCGCCGGACCTCGATGTTATGGAGGAGTTCCTCACCGATTTCGGCATGGTGCGGGCGGCGCGGACCGCAAACGCGCTCTACATGCGCGGCACCGATCCCGCGCATCATATCCACGTCACCGAGCTCGGTGCCCCGGCCTTCGTCGGCCTCGCCTGGTATGCCGCGAGCGAGGAGGATTTGCACCGGCTGGCGAAGCTGCCGGGCGCCTCGCCGGTCGAGGCGATCGACGAGCCCGGCGGCGGCAGGCGGGTGCGGCTCACCGAGCCCAACGGCTATCGGATCGAGGTCGTCCACGGCATCGAAAGGCTGGCGCCGAT
>Ga0187781_10000261_pt1 | contig 37264 bp, 31 predicted proteins | sample 0715_SJ02_MP02_2_FD_132447 | JGI IMG/M metagenome (GOLD analysis project Ga0187781, IMG submission 132447) | Tropical peat soil microbial communities from peatlands in Department of Meta, Colombia - 0715_SJ02_MP02_20_MG | ecosystem: Environmental > Terrestrial > Soil > Wetlands > Peat | place... | reverse complement strand
GAACAACCCGGCACTGTTGTTGTGTAGCTAAAGCTGAAGCAACAGGGGATGGGGTCGTTGACGCCAACAGTGTTCGCAACCGCAGGCCCGTTGTTCGTCACAATGATGGTGTAGTTGGCCGCCGTGTTTACTGCTACGCTGGCTGGCCCCGATTTTGTAATCGCCATCGCCGCGCCAGTAGTGGAGACCACGATCGTCCCGGAAGTTCCTGTGATTGTGGATGTGACGGTATCGGTCGCCGTAATCGTCTGATTGCCCACCGTGTTCAGCGTCGCGGCGAAGGCTCCGGTGCCGTTGGTCAGGGTCGAGTTGGCAGGCAGCACCGCCGCACCGTCGCTGCTGGTGAAGTGCACCGTGCCTGCGTAGTTCGTCGCGGTTGCATTCGTCGCAGTCAATGCAGTCACGGTGATGTTGAAGGACGAGCCCGCCGTCGCGCTGGATGGCGCCGTAACAGAGAAGTGCGTCGCCGTCGCGGCGGTCACTGTCGTCGAGGTTGTGGCGGAATTGTTCGAAGGATTGGGATCGGGAAGCGTGGAATTGACGGTGACGGTATTCGAAAGCGTCCCCGCGGCGGTAGGAGTGACAACAATGGTGATGGTGACGGGAGCGGCACCGCTGACGACCGTTCCCAGATTGCAAGTGACCGTCGTCGTTCCGCTGCATGACCCGGCTGAGGAAGTGGCGGAAACAAAATTGACGCCGGAGGGCAACGCGTCAGTGACAGTCGTATTGATTGCGTTCGTTGCCGGCCCGTTGTTGGTGACAGAAATTGTGTACGTGAGATTGGAATTGGCGGCCACGGGATTCGGCGCAGCCGTCATCGAAACAGCGACATCCGCCCCTCCGGACTGCGGCTGGCCGAAGACGGCGATGCCAAAAATGGTGGCGAAATCACTGGTGCTTGTAAATCCAAGACCGGTGTTGATCGTGTTCAGCACCGTGCCATCAGAAATGCGAACCTGGTACACCTTCCCGCTCAGAGCGTCAGCGGTCCAGAATGAAGTGCCGCTGGGGTCGAGGTTCAAAGCTAAGAAGAGGCCGCCTGCGCCGGGAATGTAGGGGGAGGGGGCTCCCAGCAGGTTGCCGTTGGGATCGAGGTGGACAATTTCAATGGTGTTCGCCACGAGGACGGACTTATCGCCCAACTCGCGGAGCGCGAATGCGGGGCCACCGGGAAGATTCGTCGCGAAATCGGGATTTTGGTGATTGTTCACGATATCGTAATTCAAAACCGTTCCCAGCGCCGGGCTCGTCTGGGTTCCCGACGTGTAAAGCACTCTGGCGTCATCATCCAGCAGTTCGAGATAGCCGATGCCGCCGCTCTCATAGGCAGGGAAGAAAGTGTTGGTCAAGGTTCCCGCGCTGTTGAATTCAAGCAGGGTGTTATTCCCCGAGCTCTGTCCCACATAGACGTCCCCAAACGGATCGATCACCAATCCAAGCGGGTCGCTGTCGTATCCCGAGCCGAAAATCGTGGGAGTAGCCGTGCCCCCGACAAATCTTTCTACTGTGTTTCCCGTGACGTTGGCAGCATACAGATTGCCGGAGGTGTCGAAATTCATCCCGGCGATGTCTCCGCCCGTGGTCGAGGAATTGAGCACTTGAGCCAGAGTTCCATTGGGGTTGTAGATAAAAACCATTCCATCCACGGTTCCGACGAAAACCTGGCCCTGGGTAAATGGCTGCGGTGGAGCGCTGAAGACGGCCGTCGCCTGAGTTCCGGCGAGTGTCGGCACAATCGCGAGCGTCAAATCCAAATCGCAGGGCCCAGTTCCGGTGCCGTCGATTCCAAGCACACCGCAGAAGCCGAGCCAGCCGGCGAAAGTTGAGTTGGCGACGGTGTTAGTGCTGGTGGCCGTCAGAGTTACGGAACTGGTGCCCGAAGGGTAGGTTGCAGAGCAAGTGCCGCTGGTGGAGGCGCCGTTGTACGTGCAATTGATGAGTGGCGGCGTCTGATTGTCCACAATCGTTCCGCTGCCGTTGCCCAGCGCGGAAACAGTAATGGTGGGAGCCGCGAAAGTAGCGGTCACGGTCACCGAACCGCTTGCAGGGATGGTCACCGTGCAGACCGGCCCAGGTGTGCAGGCGGGGGAAGTGGAGCCGGTTACTGCCCAACTCGTCACGACCAGGGGGGCAGTCAGTGATGTTGATATCCCGGTCAGTAGCACTTGCTCGCCCGGCGCGAAATCCGCCGAGCAAATCGCGCCCGCCGCGGTGGTGCAATTGATAAGTCCCGCCGATCCACTCACAAGCCCCTGGATGCTCCCGATAACGCTGGCGTTCGTCGTGGACCCCGCAAGCGTCACAGTGAGCGGGATGCCGGGCAGCGCGGCAGCAGTGCCGCTGACGCCGTAGCTGAACGAAGGATTGTTGGGGTCGCTCGTCGAAAAAGTGATGTTCCCAGAGAATACGGTCCCCCCTGCAGTCCCGGCAGCCGGCGCGAAGTCCACCAGTATGAAGCAGGACCCGCCCGGAGCCAGAGTGAATATTCCTTCCACGAAGCTCAAACAAGCAGGCGAAACTGTGAAGCCGGTAGGAGCCGTGATATTGGAGACGGTCAAGTCGTCGAGTCCATTGTTTGTGATCGTGATTATTTGCGCGGCGCTCGTTGTGCCGGGGAGGATCGCTCCGAATGGCTGGAGGCTGGCGGGAGTAGCCGACGCGACCGGCGCCAAAGTCACCGCTCGAACGCGATTATTGCCCGCATCGGCAATGTATAGCGTGCGAAGGCCGGTGATCTCGCTGGTGATGAGAGCCATAGCGAAGTTCGAGATCAGCGCCTGCGTGGATGGAATGCCGTCCCCGTTGAATCCGCCGTCGAGGTTGGTGATGTTGCCTGCGACGGTGATTATAGTCTGTGTGGCGGCATCAACCCGGCGAACGACATTGTCGAACCCGCCGCCAATAAAAAGGTTCCCGCCGTCGTCGAGCGCGACCGATTGCGGAAGTTGCATGCTGGCGCTCGTCGCCGCTCCGCCGTCTCCGCCGAAGGTCGGTTGTCCGTTAAACGCTACTGTCGAAATGATCCCGCTCGTATTGACCATGCGGATGCGGTTGTTTATTGCGTCTGCAATGTAGAGGTTGCCGTTTGCGTCGAAGCCCAGCCCGAACGGTTCGTTCAGCATTGCGGAAGTAGCTGCGCCGCCGTCACCGGAATATCCCGGATTGCCGTTCCCAGCGAAGTTATAAATGTCGCCGATGGTGGGACTTTCGATATTTGGTGCTGGGCACGTCTCGTTCATGCAAACAATGCGAATACGATTCAGCTTCGCGTCGGCAAGGTAAATGTTTCCATTAGAATCGGTGGCCACGCCCGTCACAGCGTTTAGAGTAGCGCTAGTTGCCGGGCCGCCATCCCCACAGCCGGGCAATAGATCGCCCTGGCAGACCTGCGCGTTTTGGCCTGCCACCGCGGTGATATTTCCATCGGAAACTTCGCGCACAAGTCTGTAGAAGCCATCCGCGATGTACAAATTCCCGCTGGGCTTATCCAGCCAGATTTGCTGCACATTGCCTGATAAGGTCGCTGAAAGGGCCGAGCCGCCATCGCCATCGGGAAGCCCCGGGATGCCCACCGCTCCATTCCCGGCAAAATCAGTAATGTCCTTGCTTTCGCTGTTTACTTCCCGGACGCGACCGGCGTCGAGGTCCAACACATAAAGATTTCCAGAATTGTCCGCGGTCACTTCGTAGGGCTGCGAGATGACTGCCGAAGTGGCGGCGGCTCCGTCTCCACCCACACCGCCTCCCGCATAGTCGTAGATGTCGCTGGCAACACCGCCGGAAACGGCGCACGTCCCTGTTGCTGCACAAACAACGCGGTAGCGACTGAGTCCGTTGTCGCCGAAGAGAACGTCGCCTGCTCCATCAACGGCAACAGTAACCGGCGTGTTGAGCGTTGCGCTCGTCGCCGCTCCGCCATCGCCGCAACCGGTCGGAGTCAGACAGGCGCTACTGGTGGTGCCGGGGGTTCCACTCCCCGCAAAGGTGCTGATGGTCGGCGGATTTGCCGTGTTGACTACCCGGATGCGATTGTTATACGAGTCTGCGATATAGAGAATGTCGGAAGCGGTGACAAACACCCCTTGCGGAAGACAGAAGCCTGCACTGGTCGCTGCCCCACCATCGCCGAGAACGGAGCAGGCGTTTGACGCGGTGCCGGCGTAGGTGTTGATGACAGGCGGGTTCGCAGTGTTCACGATGCGGATCACATAATCGTATGTGTCTGCAATGTAAACGTTGCCGAGCGGATCGACAGTCACGCCCTCCGGGCTATTCAGTTCGGCAGAAGTAGCGGGTCCGCCATCGCCATTCCCCGCTCCAAAAGTCCCCGGTGATCCATTTCCTGCATAGGTGGTGATGATGCCGGTGGAAGAGTCCACTTTCCGGATTACGTTGTTGTTGGTATCGGCGATGAAGAGGTTCCCGTTTGAGTCGACAGCGACACCCACCGGATAATTCATCAGCGCGCTGGTCGCCGGGCCGTTGTCGCCACTATAGCCGCCGAAGAAACCGATGCCGTCATATTGATCCCCGGACCCGGCATAGGTAGTGATCGTGCCGCTTGTGCTCACTTCCCGAATGCGATTGTTCTGTGAGTCGGCAATGAACAGGTCTCCGCTGCCGTCCACTGCCAGCCCGGTTGGAAAATCCAATTCCGCGCTTGTGGCCGGACCCCCATCGCCGGCAAACCCCGCGACGAACGTCCCCGCATAAGGCGTGATATTTCCGGAAGGGCTTACCTTGTAAACAATCGAGAGACCGCTGACCGAGATATATGTGTTCCCCGTGGTCTTGTCCCATGCGACACCCCACGCGCCCGGCAAATATGCGCCCGTCGCGGCACCCGCATTAGCTCCGCCGCCGACGACCGTGGAGATGGTGTTGACCGCCTGCGCGTGAGCTGGAAGGACAGGGCTGCAAATCAGGATTGCGAGTATTACAAACCGTCGCATGAAGGGACCTCCGTGCGCGCCGCACACCGGAAAGGCTGCCGCCCGACAGCCTGACGAATCGTTCTTCTGGGTCCTGGGGGCGAACGGACGCGAAGCCAGTGCGGATTACCGCGGAAAGGTACAGCAAGATGCACACCGAAACAAGCCATTTCTTGCCAACCCACCGCCCGGACGGGGCTGCGGGGTATCCTAGATAGATCGTTGATTCTACTTATGTTACGAGAGGTCTTGGAGTGAATCGAAGCAATGTTTCAGACTGAGATTGAAATGCCTTCCCGCCGTGCGGGCAAGCCTTTTCACACTTCGGGAACAGAACTGCACAAATTTGGGGAGTTCCCTCGATTCCTGTAAGTGCTAGAGCTTGTTGAGGCCGTCGAGCGCCGCCACCTTGTACGCTTCGGCGAGTGTGGGGTAATTGAAAACCGTGTCCCGGAAATATTCAATCGAGCCGCCGTAGGCCAGCACCGCTTGTCCGATGTGAATGATTTCCGTGGCGCGTTGCCCGATGGCGTGAACGCCCAGCAGCTTGCGCGTGTTGCGGTCAAACAGAAGTTTGAGCATGCCCGATTCGTCGCCGAGCATCATGCTTTTCGCCAGCTCGTTGTATTTCGCGATCCCGACCTCGTACGGCACCTTATCGGCCGTCAATTTTTCTTCCGTCTGCCCCACCAGCGAAATTTCCGGGATCGTGTAAATTCCGTACGGAAAAAGATGAGGAATGCATTCGCATGGAAGGCCAAACATATGGCAGCTCGCGAGCCGGCCCTGCTCCATCGAAGTGCTTGCGAGCGCCGGAAATCCGATCACGTCGCCCGCGGCGTAAATGTGCGGCACATCCGTCTGAAAATACCGGTTCACGTTGATCTTTCCGCGCGAATCGGTCGAGAGTCCGGCCGCCTCCAATCGCACCGTGTCGCCATTCGCCTGCCGCCCCACTGAATACAGCAAACATTCCGCCTGAATTTTTTTGCCGCTCTCGAGCTCCGCGAACACCCGGTCGCGCTGCGGATCGATCCCCACGCGTGTCACTTTTTCGCCCAGCCGGAACGTCGTGTTCATCTGCCGCAGATGGTACGCGAGCGCTTCGACGATTTCGCGGTCCACGAAGTCCAGAATTGCCGGCCGCTGGTCCACGAGCGTTACCTCCACGCCCATCGCAGCGAGAAACGACGCGTACTCGAGCCCTACCACCCCCGCGCCCACGACGGCGACTTCTCGCGGCAGATGATCGAGGCTATTGATCTGATCGGTATCGAGAACCCGTTTTCCGTCGAAGGAAATATCCGGATGGCGCGCCGGCCTCGTCCCGCAGGCGATGAGCACGTGTTCCCCGTGAAGCACCGCCCTCTCCGAATCGCCCTGCACTTCGACGGTGTGCGGGTCCACAAATTGTCCGGCCCCCTGAAATATGGCCACGCCGTTGCGCCGCAATTGCGATCGGATCACTTCGGTCTCGCGCGCGACGATCGTCTGCACCCGGAACGCGAGATCTTGCAGCGAAATATCCCGGTCCGCGCGCGAATGGTTCCCGTAAAAAGATTTCACCGCCGTGCCGGTCAATTGGAAAATGGCCTCGCGCACGCTCTTGCTCGGAATTGTGCCGGTGTGCACGCACACGCCCCCGATCATCACCGTCCGGTCAATCACGGCGACGCGCTTCCGCAGCTTCGCGGCGCAAATCGCGCCCTTTTGCCCGGCCGGGCCGCTGCCGATGACGATCAAATCGAATTGCTGCTCGTTCATGGGAACCGTTACTCTAGCTCCATTTGAAATTGTCCACAACGCCGGGAAGACACGTGCCCTCCCCGTGATTCTCTAGAGTTTTTTGGCTTCACCTTTCCGGAAGGGACGCGCAGGAAAACTCCGGCGGCAACTCTTTCAGACTTATTTTACAGGAATGTGAACGTCGGACGCGAGCGGATAGCCCCCCTTGCGCATCGGCCTCAAGCCAGAGCAATCAATTCGATTTCGACCCGGATATCGAGCGGGAGCCGCGCCACTTCAACCGTTGTCCGCGCCGGCTGGTTTTTCGGGAAATAACGCGCGTACACTTTGTTCATCGCGTCGAAATCGTTCATATCCTTCAGGAACACGCTCGCCTTCACGGCCTGATCCAGCGAGGAGCCTGCCGCCTCCACGATGGCCTTCAGATTTTCGAGCGCTCGTTCCGTCTGCTGCGCCGTTCCTCCTTCGGCCAGCTTCCCCGTCGCGGGATCTAGGGCGCCTTGCCCCGAAATAAAAATAAATCCGTTCGCGCGCACAGCTTGCGAATAGGGCCCGATCGGTTTGGGTCCTTTTTCCGTCGAAATGATTTCCTTCATGATGCCTCCTGGAGTGAATTTCGCAATGCAGTCATGGGATGCCCCGGCCCGGAACTTCGAGCGGGATTTTCTCGCATTAGCGCCAGCGCTTTCGTAACGCGCGCGAAAATCCCCCGGAATTCCCTTTCCGTAAAGCCAAACGCGAAAAGGCTCGGCGAGATTTTTTCCTGTGGATTGCTCGAGCGCGGCGCGCAGATCATCGTAGCCGGCTTCCTGGCCCCGAAGCAGGCTGACCAAATCCTTCAGTCCCGCCCGCACCGCCGCTTCGCCGTAGGCATCTTCGAGCGCAGCATAAAAAAGCGGCGCTTTGGCCCGCGCGATTTGCTGCTGCGCCGCCGGGTCGCTCAATGTCGTCACGCCGAGCGAGTTTTCTGTCGCATGGTCTCTTGCATCATCGTAGGCGCGCAGAAATTTCAAAATGCGTTCGCGGCGCGCCGCCTCTCCGCCGCGCGCCTCTTCCATGACGATCGTCGCGTATTCCGGCAGGCCCTGACCCATCCCCAGCGAAGCGTCGCCGCCCGGATATATTTCTTCGCCGAACCAATTCCGCGCCAGTGCGCGCGCGACCAGCTCGATAAACTCGTCGCTCCCGATTCCGAGCGCGAGCGCCTGCGAATTCACGAGCGCCCCTCCGGGAAACGATGCCGCCGCCGGGCCTTCTTCGCCGGCAAGCGGCGACCGCAATTCCGCCGACTCGACGATATAAGCCGGCCTCGAATTCTTCTCGAGCGGACCAAATTGCGTTTGCAACGTGTTCCACAATCCCGCGATTCGAGCTGCCGCTTGCGCCGGATCATCCTTCAGCGGCTGAAGCGTCCAGAAAATCGCCGAATTCGCGTCGTGGTTCGCGGATGACTCTGCATACCGCCCTGAAACAACGTAAGGCGCTAAATCATTCTTCCGCAGCAGAAAGCGCCGCTCCATCTCCCCCTGCGCGCTCTTCCGGCCCGTGGGCGTCCCGCGCGAAAGCACAAAAAAATTCTCCGGCGCCAGAATCGTAACGAGCGTCTTGTCCGGCCGCTTCGGAAATGGCGAAAGCACGTGCTTCGGCGGCTGAAGGACCGGGTACCATCCGCGGTAAGCGAGATGAAAACTCGAATCGTCCAGCGCAATCCGCGAGCCGGAATCTTCCGGGGAGCTCAAGGAATACTCGATCTGCAATTCGCGCTTTTCTTTTCGCGTCCATGTCGGATCGAGCGAAATCCGCAACGTGCCCGGCGATTCCTGTCTGTATTCCTCCGGCAACTTCGATGGGGCGGTGTCGCGGCCGTTCACCTGCACGCGGAGATTCTTGCGCCCAAAAGTTTTCTCGTCCGGGAACGCCACGTCAAGGAAGGAAAGGTCTCCGTTTCCGGTATTTTCGAGCGTGAAACTCGCCCGCACTTGCAATTCCGGCGGCTGCCCCGCAACGAATTTCACTTCGCGCGATTCTTTCAGGACTTGATAGCCCGGCGCGAGGGGAACGGTGCACGCGATACCGGGAAAAAGCAGCAGAAGGAGAAAAGCAAGAAGGAAGAGGGAGCGGCTGCTCCCCTGGCTCAGGAACCCGCGAAGCGGTGGAGAATTTCGGCGTCCTTCGCCCCGTGCCGGCGCGACGCAATGATGGCCGGCGCTTCCGAATCCGGAACTCCCCGCCGCGCCAATTCGAGCAGCGTGGATTCGCGCAGGCCCGCATTCTTCAAGCTCGCGAGCGAAGCGCCTGAAAGTTCCGGCCTGCCCTCGGCGCGATGACGCGCGACTTCTAGGATGATCGCATCCGAAAGCCCCGCCAGATGCATTGCTTCTAGCTCGCCGGCACCGAGCCCCAGTTGATTGAGCTTGTCGAGCTCGAGAATCGTTTGCTCGCGCATCCCGGCGCGCATCAGACCCGCGATCGCTTCGCCCGAATTGAACGCCTCCCCGCGCGAATGAGAAATCTGATACGCCTCGACGCAACCCGCGTCCGAAAAGCCCGAGGCGCGCGCCGTCGAAAGCTCCGCCACTTCGGCGGCGGTGAGCTGATAGGACTGCAACTGCTTGATGGCGTTGTAGTCCATGCCTGCGGCGTCGAGTGGCTTCGTATCGAGCGGCTGGACGTGCTTGCACCCGCTTGCGATCACGCAGAGCAGCAGTGCCAGAGCAACGGGCGCGAAAGCCGCGCGAGGACCGGAAACCTGTCCCGATTCGCCTTCCGCGAATGTGGCGCGAGAGGTCACCATATTCATATTCTACTGGGCGCATGAGGCACGGCGGGGGGAGTGACACGGAATGATTACTGGGCGCCATCACAGCAGCAAAGCATTTCCCGGCGAAGCGAAAGCGAAAGAGCCGGCGGAGGAAATTTCGAGGCAGGAAGAAAATCTCCTCAGACATTGTAAACGCGCTCGATATCGAAGACGCCCGCAATGCGCTTGATGCCGGTCAAAATCCGCTCGAGCTGCTTGCGGTCCTTGACGTCGAGTGCGACTTCGATGCGCGCGTGCAAATCCTCGCCGCCGCTTTCAAATGTGCGTATGTTGGCGCCCGCGTCGCTGATCACGCTCGTGATGTCCGCGAGCATCCCGGGCCTGTCCTCGGTGAAAATGCGCAGCCGGACGGGGAATGTTGCTTCCGTCGTCCCTGCCCACTCGACTTCGATGCGCCGCTCGGCTTCATACAGAAGGTTTTGCACGTTGGGGCACGTCTTGCTGTGCACCGCGATGCCGCGCCCGCGCGTCACGTACCCGACGATATCGTCTCCCGGAATCGGGTTGCAGCATTTCGACCGGTAAACCATCAAATCATCGTGGCCGCGGACCACCACGGCCGCGTCGCTCAGCCCCAGCATCCGCTTGACTGTCGTGACCAGCTTCGGCCGCTGGTCTTCTGCGGGCTCGGTGAGCGCAAGCCCGCTCGCCTTCGCCAGCACCTGGCGCGCCGACCATTTGCCGTATCCCAATTCGGCGTAGAGGTCCTCGATACGCGCGCAGCCATACTCCGACGCAACGCGCTGCCAATCCTCCTGCGCAATCTTCTTCAAATTCACGCCCGCCTGGCGCGCTTCCTTATCCAGCAGCCGCTTGCCGACTTCCGTCGCCTGCACGCGCTCGTGCAGGTGAATCCATTGCCGGATTTTGCTGCGGGCGCGCGAAGTGTGCACGAAGCTCAGCCAGTCGCGCGAAGGCTCGTGCCCCTTCTGTGTGGTGATCTCGACAACGTCGCCGTTCGCGAGCGCATGGCGGAGCGGCACCATCGCGCCGTTCACTTTCGCTCCGCTGCATTGATGCCCGACCTCCGTGTGGATCGCGTACGCGAAATCAATCGGCGTCGCGCCGCGCGGGAGCACCACCACGCGCCCCTTGGGCGAAAACGTGTACACCTCTTCCGGATACAGGTCCACGCGCAGCGTCGAGAGAAATTCGCTCGGCTCCTGCATCTCCTGCACCCACTCGATCAATTGGCGCATCCAGACGATTTTTTGGTCGTCCGCCTGCGAGAGGTCGCGGCCATCCTTATATTTCCAGTGTGCCGCGACGCCCTGCTCGGCGATGCGGTGCATTTCCTGCGTGCGGATCTGTACTTCGAAAGGCTGCCCCGCGTGGATCACGGTCGTGTGCAGCGATTGATAGAGGTTCGGCCGCGGCATGGCAATGTAGTCCTTGAAGCGCCCCGGTAGCGGCGGCCAAATCTGATGGATGACGCCGAGTGCCGCGTAACAATTTTTCACCGTGTCGGTGATGACGCGCACGGCGAGCAGGTCGAACACCTGGTCAAGCGTCCGTTGCTGCTTCTGAATCTTGATGTGCAGGGAATAGAGCCGCTTGATGCGCGCCTGCACTTCCGCCGGGATGCTGTTCTCGACCATTTTGGCGCGGATCACGTCCTCGACTTCGTGCAAGAACTTGTCGAACACTTTCTGCTTGGTCGAGATTTTCTTCTGGATGTCCAGGAACGATTCCGGCTCGAGATACCGGAACGCAAGATCTTCCAGCTCGCCGCGGATCAAGCCCATGCCCAGGCGGTTGGCCACCGGCGCGTAAATATCGAGCGTCTCGCGCGAGATGCGCTGCTGGCGTTCCGAATCGAGATACTCGAGCGTGCGCATGTTGTGCAGGCGGTCGGCCAGCTTGATCATGATCACCCGGACATCGTTGACCATGGCCAGCAGCATCTTGCGCACGTTTTCGGCCTGACGCGCCTCCGGCGCCAGCAAATCGAGGCGGCTGATTTTCGTCGCCCCCTCGACCAGCTGAGCGACGTCAGGACCGAAATCCTCGGAAATTTTTTCGAGCGGGATTTTTGTGTCTTCTACCACATCGTGCAGCAGCGCGGCGCACAGCGACGTCACATCCAGCCGCATGTCCGCAAGCTGGTGCGCCACTTCGACGGGATGCGAAAGGAACGGCTCGCCCGATTGCCGCACCTGCGTCTTGTGCTGCTCGGCGGCAAATTCGTAGGCCCGGCGCAGCAGTTCGAGATCGTCGCCGGGGCGGCTGCGGCGCACTTTGTCCAGCAGCTCGGCGAACCGCACGTCCACGGCGCGCTTTGCGGCAGGCTTGATGGCCGCTTTTGGCAACGGTTCCATCGGTGGCATTATTTTAGTCCGAGTGGGCGCTCCCGGCGAAAACTGTTTCTCGGGCGCAACGATGCCTGCTCAAGATTCGGGCGCGTAAGAACCGCAGAGGGATTTTCCGCCAAATCTCCACAGGCGCGTTCTCTTGCGCTTTCGCCCACCTTCGTGCCATGTTGGCCCGGGCTAGAACAAATGGAGACGTCTCTCAATTCGATGGGTGAAAATTACCCCACGAGCCGCCGATTTGTCGCGCGGTGGAAAGGAGGAATGACCTTCGACCGTCGAATTTCCTTGGCCGCCGCAGCCGCCTTTTGGCGACGCGCCTTTTGCGTTCCGATGGGTTCCATCGGAAAGGAGGCCCTGGGGCGCCGTAGCCGCTTTCCAGGCGAAGGCGCCTAATCGTTAGAAAACCAATACCCCCCAGGGGGGCGTTTATTCGTTATTTCAAACTTGCAGCTAGGTGGATTGGGGGGCAGCCGCCGCAGCCGAGACGCGCTCACGCATGGCGGAGTGCAGCATCATGCCGGCCGCATAAATGACGACCACAACGACCAGCCAGCGCACGTACTTGAGGGGCAGGGACCGGACGATATAGGCGGCGATGAGAACAGCGGGTATACCCGACAAAGTCATCACGATGGACGCCGCTTTATCGTAAGCGCCTTTCTTGATGAAGCGCATACCCCCGATGGGCATCAGGAACGCGCACGAGCCCATCATGATGGGAAACGCGGCGTGCGGGTCCATCCCGAGCAGGCTGATCATGATGAGGCACGGCGCATAAAGACCAATGCCGAGGCTCATCAGCGCGCCGAGCGCGAAATTTCCCACGAGGCCGATCCCGAGCAGCGTGCCGCGGAGTTCGAGCGCCGTCCCTCCGGAGGCACTAGGATGAACCTGCGTGTGCACCATCAGCGCGGCGGCGGCGATCAGCGCGAAGCCCATGCCGATTTGCACGTTGCGCCGCGGCCAGCGACAGATGACGCCGGCGCCGAGCCAGGCGCCGAGAACGGAGGCGAAGATGAGCAGGACAAGCGTCCAGATATCCACCTCAACGATGGAAATGTAGATGAGTGCCTGCACGACCGTGGGGAGCGAGTAGCCGACATTCAAAGTGCCGGGAATTTTTTCATCCGCCACGGATCCGCGGAACTTGAACGCCGAAGTCGTGGTCGCGAAATTTCCGATGCCGAGCGTATCGAAGAAGCAGGCGATGAAGCCGGTGAACGTGTGGTAGATCGTGTGCTTTTTCTCCCGGGCGCCCGTCGTGTGTGGAGGTTCCATGCGCGCGAGCCGCGACCACGCCACGATGAACCATACGCCCACCACCACCAAAGCCAGGAGAAGCGCGTTCTTCAGGCTCCACATGGGAGGGATGCTAACGCGTAACGGCTAGAAAGGAAATTATTTTTGGGAGGGAGGGATGAAAGCGGCATCAGGGGGCGAGAGAAGGGAGAAGCGCGAGGGGCGTGAAAATTTCGTAAGGGCCTGTTTTCGTGCGGCTGAGAGCATGAGGAGCGCAGCAGATTATACATGGAGGGGCGCGAAGGTAGTGGTGATGTTCAACAAGTGGGAGAAGGCAAGAGCGGGCCGTTCGCACTTTAGAAGAGGGCACATACATTGACATTCATCGATGAATCGGAGATACTTATTGACAGTATGAAGATGAAGCGGACGGCACAAAGGAAAACTGCGAGCCCGGCCGACACGACGTGCCGCCGGACCGACGTCTCGCCGAAACTCGGGCACGCCCGGGCGGAGGAATATGCCCGGTGGTTCAAGGCGCTCGCTGACCCGACGCGCATCCGCATCTTGAATCTGCTGGCAAGAAACCGGGAGCCAGTTTGCGTTTGCGATATCGTGAGGAACTTTCCGGTAGGACAGCCGACGATTTCGCACCATTTGCGGATTTTGCGAACGTGCCGCTTCGTGCTTCCGGAGCGCCGGGGAACTTTCATGTATTACCGGGTGAACCGGAATTGCCTGGGAGAATTTCCGCATGCGGCGCGGCTGATCATGGACGTGTAGGTCGGCGTTTTTTTCATCTGATATATCGAGGAACGTCAATATACGTATCAGGAGAGCAAGCAATGAGCGGTGACATCAAGGAAGTGGTGAAAGAAAAATATGGAGAAGCGGCGCGGCGTGTGACGGAAGGCGAGAAGAGCAGTTGCTGCGGCACGGCGAGCGCGAGTTCTTGCTGCGACCCGATCACGTCGAATTTGTACACGCTCGGCGAAACGGCGGGTTTGCCTGCCCAGGCGGTCGAGGCTTCACTCGGATGCGGCAATCCCACGGCGCTCGCACAATTGAAGCCGGGCGAGCACGTGCTCGATTTGGGTTCGGGCGGCGGGATTGACGTACTGCTTTCGGCCAGGCGGGTGGGGCTGGCCGGAAAGGCGTACGGGCTCGACATGACGGACGAAATGCTCGCGCTCGCGCGGGAGAATCAGCGGAAAGCGGGCCTCGCGAACGTGGAATTCCTGAAGGGTGAAATCGAAAATATTCCGCTGCCGGAAAATTCGGTGGACGTCATCATCTCGAATTGCGTGGTCAATCTTTCAGCCGATAAGGACCGCGTGATGCGCGAGGCGTTTCGTGTCCTGCGGCCGGGAGGACGATTCGCGGTTTCGGATGTGGTCGTGCGAGGCGCGGTGCCAGCGGATATCCGCAGAAACATCGAGTTGTGGGTCGGTTGCGTGGCGGGCGCTCTCGAAGAGGAAGAGTACAAGTCGAAACTGATAGGCGCGGGTTTCGAGGGAATCGAAATCGAGCCCACTCGAATTTACAGCATCGAGGATGCGCGGCAATTTCTCACCGGCCACGGCGTGGACGTGGACGCCATCGCGCCGCAAGTCGAGGGGAAATTTGCGAGCGCATTTATCAGGGCAAAGAAACCACCGAACAAAAGATGAACACAGATAAGCGAGGAATATAAACGCTGCGGTGAGGAAAATCCAAGAACGCTATAACGTGCTGTTCATTTGCACCGGAAATCGAGCGCGCTCCATTTTGGCCGAAGGAATTTTGAGGCACAGGGGACGGCCTCGATTCCTGGCCTACAGCGCGGGGAGCCGCCCGCATGGCGAAGTTCATCCGCTCGCGTTGCGGGAACTTGAGCGGGCGGGAATCTCCGCGGACCATTTGCGAAGTAAGAGTTGGGAAGAGTTTGCCAGGCCCGGCGCGTCGAAGATGGATTTTGTGTTCACGCTGTGCGATAGCGCGGCGCGCGAAGTGTGTCCAGTGTGGCCGGGTCAGCCGATGACGGCGCACTGGGGAATTTCGGATCCGGGGAATGCGGGAGACGACCATGCAGCGCTCGAGCGCGCGTTTCGGGATGCGTTCGTGACGCTCGACCGCAGAATCGGATTATTTTTGAGCTTGCCGTTGTCGAGCCTTGACAGGCTGGCGATCCAAGAAGAGATCGAAACGATCGGGAAGCGCTGAGCAAGCTAAAAATGAATCTTAGATGGCTTCGCGCTACTTTTTCTTTCCTCCGTGTCTAGGAGAAGCCTTGCCTGCGGATTTTCCTTTGCCGCCGGCTCTGCCTTTCGTCCTGGACTTTGCGCTGCTGCCAGTCAGCAGCTTTCCCGTCTGCAAGTCCACGCTGACGGAATCCATGGCCTGGACTTTTCCGTTCGCGACAGGCACGCGGAAAGCGACAGAGAGCGTGCGGGCATCACAGGTGATGCTGAGGTAGCCGAATTTGATGATGGGGTCAATTTCGAGCGTGTGGTCGCCGACGGTGATGGGCGCGGGGCCGAGCTTCGTCTGTGGAGGAGTGGCTGCGTAGCCGCCGCTGCCGGCGACGATGTAGGGCGTCTGCTGATTATTCGGCCCCACAACTCGCGTGAAGCGTTGGTAGAGGTGAGCGTGGCCGGAGAGTACGAGATCGGGCCAGAGACCCGCGGCTTTGCAGGCCGCGTCAATATCAGCCTGCGCACCGGTCGAGCCGGCGTGCTGCGCGTCGGCGGACAGAGGGGGATGGTGAAGCGCGAGGATCACCGCGAGATTGCCGGCCTGGCGGTCGGGAGCGAGCCGCGTGAGTTCGCTCTGAAGAAAGTCGAGCTGATCATCCGTGACGGGAAACATGCCGTCCTGCGAAGAAATCACGCCCGGCCCTTCCAGAACATTGCTGTAGAGTCCGATGATCGAGACGAAAGGCGCGTCGAGCGTGAAATAAACAGCCGGTTGCGTCATCACACTGCGCACCAGGCCGCCTGCGTCGGGGGACGGCCCGGGAGCGGAAGAGCAGAAATTGGCGAGAAACGCGTCGAGCGTGGGCACCTGAGGCGCGCTCGAACCTTGACCGAAGACGGAGCCGTCGTGGTTTCCAGGAATGGCAAATATCGGGCGGTCGTAAGCGCGGAACGGCTCGTAAAACTGGTCGTAATAATATTGCGCTTCGCCGAAGTTGTAGATGACGTCGCCCAGATGAAAGAAAAACGACGGAGCATTCGAGCCTCCAGCAGCGACTTCCGCAGCCATAGCGTCGGCGACGCTGGCCTCATTTTGGATGGCGCGCTCGACCGTCTGCTGGTGATTGACTTTGGCTGCGCCGGTGTCGCCGACGGCGTGAAAAGTAATCACGCCATTGCGCTGGACAGCGGAAACAAGCTCCGGGCCGAGATAGTCCGCGAGATTCAATTGCATTGGCGCGTTCTTGCGCGCGGGCGGGATGGGCTGGACCTGATTCTTGTGCAGCTTGTAGTAAGGAGAGTTGTAGTAGGCCGCGCTGTTATTGTCCACGCGGAATGTTGCTTCATCCTGGCCGGGATTCGGTTCGGCAAAGAGGCGGCCGCCGGGGCCGGTGAGATTCTGAGAGCTGGGCATGAGATTCCTCCTCGAAATAGTGAAGAAACGACTGGCAACGTTTCAACTAATGCAGGAATTGGTTCCGCACGGAAGAGCCAGGCAGGAAAGGTACGCCAAGCTTATCCAATTGCGCAAGTCAAAATAGCGTTACATTGGTCGCGATCCGCGCGCGCGACGCCGGTAGTGCGCAGAGTGCCCTAGGGCTTGGCGTCGAGGAGGCGGGCGGCGACGGCGGGGTCCGCCGTGGGTAATTTGCAGACGTAATTTTCGCAGATGTAGGCGGTCGCTTGGCCGTGAATGCGATGGGCGCCCGCAACGAACGGGAGCCACGAGGCGAGCTGTTTCTGGCCCGAGGCGTCATCGGCGAGCAGCAGGATTTTATTGGGAAGGAAGCGGTCGTTGACGAGACGGAGGAGAGCGCGCGTATCAGGTGCGGCGGAATCGCCCGCGATGAGGATTTGGCGTTTCTGGGCGAGCGAATAATCGAGGGCGGAAGCGAGCGCGGGCACAGCTTCTGGATCTGCTTGCAGGCGCGCGCGGAAAGCCGCGAGAGTGCTTTGCGCTCTCGCGCGCCAGTCGGCTCGGTCGGTAATCTGCGAAAGGCGCAGGAGATTCATGGCGGCGACGGAATTGGGGGAGGGTTCGGCGCCATCGTAGGATTCGCGGGTGCGCGCGAGGAGATCGGGATCGGATGCAGGAGCATCGAAATAGCCACCTGCCTTTAAGTCCCAGAAGAGCTGGTCCTGTTGCTGCTGCAAGGTGACAGCCCAAGTGAGGAAGTGGACATCGAATCCGGCTTCATAGAGATCGAGCAAGCCGCCGATCAAACCGGTGTAATCGTCGAGGAAGCCAATGGATGCGGCGCTTCCGGCGCGGTAGCTTCGCGAAAGGCGCTGCAATTTTGGATCGTAGAGATGCGCTTCGACGAATTTCTCGGTGGAATTCGCGGCTTCGAGGTAGCGCGGCTCGTTGAATGCTGCGGAGGCGCGTGCCAGAGCGGAGATCATCATCCCGTTCCAGGCCGTGACAATCTTATCGTCTGTCGGCGGGCGCGGGCGGCGCGAGCGGGCCTCGAAAAGCGATTGGAGAGCGGCAGCCAGTTTTTGGCGCGCTTGATTTTCCGTGAGACCGAAATGGCCGGCCGTTTCTTTTGCGGTGTAGCGCTCGTAGAGGACATTCTTGCCGGTAAGTTCGTGGCGGGCGTCTTGCGATGCGGGGACGTTTCCGCCGGATTCGACTCCGTAAGCAAAGTCGAACATGGCTGCGTCCGAATTTCCGAGAAGGCTTTCGATTTCGGAAGCGCGCCAGAGGTAGTAGGCGCCTTCGGCGGTTTCCGGCTTAGCGCGAGCTAGAGTGCTATCGGCATCGAGCGCGGACGCGAATCCGCCTGCGGGTTGAAGCATTTCGCGCAGTGTGAAATCGAGGATGTCGCGAGCAATAGCGGAGAAATATTCCTCGTGCGTGATTTGCCAGGCATCGGTGTAAATGATGGCGAGCTGCGCCTGGTCGTAGAGCATTTTCTCGAAGTGCGGGACGCGCCATTCGGCGTCCGTCGAGTAACGATGGAATCCGCCGCCAAGCTGGTCGTGAATCCCGCCGTGCGCCATCGCGCGTAGCGTCGCGAGCGTCATTTCGCGCGGCCCGGATTGCCCGGTGCGAGCGTAGGAGCGCAGAAGGAAATCGAGCGTGACGGGCCGTGGAAATTTCGGCGCGGGACCGAAGCCGCCGTTTGACTTGTCGTAACCGCCAGAGATTTGGGTGACGGCCTGGTCGAGAATCGCGGGTGGCAGCGCGTCGCGCGATGCGGGAACCGCCGGGGACTCGTTCACGATTTGCACGAGCTCCTGCGCCGCGCGCGAAGCTGTCCCTGTGACGCTGGCGCGATCGTTGGCCCAGGCTTCGGCTACTTTTTGGAGGAGCGACTTCAACTGATCCGGCGGAAAGTAGGTGCCGCCGAAGAATGGCTTGCGGTCGGGAGTGAGAAGGACGTTCAAAGGCCAACCGGCGCTTCCCGTGGCGGACTCGACGTAGGCAATGTAGAGGCGGTCCACGTCGGGGCGCTCCTCGCGGTCCACTTTGATGGATACGAAGTATTTGTTCAGAACGGCGGCGATTTCGGGATTGGAATAGGATTCGCGCTCCATGACGTGGCACCAGTGGCAGGTGTAGTAGCCGATGGAGAGGAAAATCAGTTTCTGTTCGCGGCGTGCCTTTTCAAATGCTTCCTCGCCCCAGGGATACCAATCCACCGGATTGTGAGCGTGCAAGAGGAGATACGGGCTTTTCTCGCCGGCGAGATGATTCGTCTGAGCAGGTGGAGTTTCTTGCCGGGCTGGGGGCTGATAAGGACGCGCCCGGAGAAGACCAAATGCTGCCCCCCCGAAAGCCAGAAGCGAAACGGCGAAAAGCGCAGATGATTTTTGGACCCTGCTCAAGGCTCTTGCTCTCGGGCGGGTTATTCGCCCTTCTCAACCGGAAAGCCTTTTTCAACCCAATCGGTGGCGAAGGAATTCGGGACTGGCAGAACTCGCAAATGCTTGAAGCCCATGTCGCGCAGAGCGACAAAGCCGGGACGCAAGTTGGGACAGCCGGAGAGCGGACAACAGCCGCAATACACCACGAGATGCGCCGAGCGCGGAATGCCTTGCGCCCATTTCTTCAATTCCTCGAGACCGGCTGGCGACATCGCAGGGCCTCGGAGAACCGCTCCGGGAACGCGCGCGTTCTTGAAATACGTGCGGAATCCGACGCAGACGACGATGGGCTTGTCGGCGCTCTTCGAGTTCTGGATTTCCTTCACGAGATCGGCCGGCTGGACAACCTGCGCGCTGGTCCAGGGATCCGCAGAGTCAGCAGGCGGCTTAGCGCCTCTAAGGGGGAACAGCATGAGACCGCCGACCAGGAACATGAGCCCTGTTAAGGACGCCAGGCAGATCGCGGCCCAAATGTTCGTCGAACGGGGCATCGCCAAGGCGCCTCCGCAGCGCGATGACTCGATCTTTCGCGCCTAGCCATTGTAAGCCGAAGTTGCTTGGGCGATGTGGCCGGAAATAAAAACCGGCGAGCCGAAGCGGCTCGCCGGTGAAAGGCTCAGGAGGTGAAATTGCTTTGTCTAAGAGTTGCCCTGCTCAGTGGCGTTGGCTTTCTTCTGCTTAATGGCCTTCACTTTGTCCACCAGGTCATCGGCCAACTTCAAGTCGGCATTGCGCGCATCGGCAGTAGCTTCCATGTCCGCCTTCTGGCGGTAGAGAAGGTTTAGGTAGGCCATGGCGTCGTCGTAATCGTTCCGATGCTGCATGGCGTCCTGGAGACTTGAAATACCTTCGTCTACCACAGTTCCGTACTTCTGCTGGAATTGGGTGGCGAGGGCGGGGGGCATGGGGTCGGTGTCTTTGATCGTCTTCTTCGAAGTTCTGTTGTACTCCTCGCGCATGTCCTTATTGCCGCGGTAGGAGAGCGACCAGTCAATGACGCCGATCCAGTAGTAGGGCTCCGGGTCGTCGGGCTTAACCTGGATATGGCGCCGATGGTAGGTTTTTGACTCTTCGAACTTCTTGGGGTCAAAGGGCGTGCCCGCCATGTTGTAGAGGATCGAGCCGATGCCATCAATCGCGGCGAGATTGTTCGGATCCTTCGCTAGAACTTCCTGGAATTCCTGCACGGCCTGGTTGCCCACGCGGACGTTCTCATCCGATGGAGCGCCCGGGATGTACTGGTTGGCGTAAGCAGTCGCCAGGTAGAGGCGGGCATTGGTCAAGGTGGGGTCGTAAGCCTTGGCCTCTTTGAAGTCCTCAATGGCCAGATCGTATTGATTGGCTTTGAAGGCCTGGACGCCCTTATTGAGCTTGTCGCGGGCGCGGAGTTTATCGCAGCCAGCGCTCGAGACGAGGGCGACGAAAACGACGGCCAGAAGAAAACGAGTGTGCGGCTTCCTCAGCATCCCTGCTCTCCTTGAAGGGTGCGCCCGCCGTGTGTTTGTCCCCCAGGCGGCGGCAATTACTGACGGTCCCGACGAGCCGAACTACTGGCCAGCTTCGACCTTGGCGGTGATGAGGCCGACTTTGTCAATGCCCGAGCCACGCATAATGTCGATGGCGCGTGCGACTTCGGCGAATTCGACGGCGTCATCGCCCTTTACGAAGGCCACTTTTTCGGCGCGGGTCTTGAAGATGTCTTCGAGGCGCCTGCCGAGATCATCCCAGGTGGCCGGATCCTGATTGATGAGGACTTTGCCGCCCGCGGTGACTTGAACGACGATGGTCTTGGCCAGGAGCGCCGGATCCTCATGAGCATTCGGCGGAGCCGGTTGCGGAACGAGAGCATCCAGGCCTTTGGGCGTGGTCGGCGTGATGACCATAAAGATGATGATCAAGACGAGGAGCACGTCAATCAGGGGGACGACGTTCGGCTCCGACATACTTCCTTTGCCCGTACCAACTGCCATTCCCATGGGAGGACTCCTTAGTACGCCGTTGTGTTAATCCGAACCACCCGCAGGCGGTGGCGGAGCAGCACCCTCACCCGGCGCGGCCTGGCCGGGCTGGCCCTTCTTCTGATTCTTCTCGGTGAGAAGGCCGAGATTGTCCACACCTGCGGCGCGGACTTCGTCGACGGCCTTCACAACTTCGCCGTACTTGGCGCGCGCGTCGGAGCGAACGAACACGGTCTTGTCAATGCGATTTGCAAGCAGGTCCTTTACGGCGACGGTAATTTGATCGAGGCCGATTTGCTTGCTGCCAAGGAACAATTTGCCGTCCCGTGTGACGGCGATAATGATGGCATCGTCCTTGTCAGCATCCTGCATGTCCTCGGCATTATTCACCTTGGCCATGTCCACCGAGACGCCCTTCTGCAACATAGGCGTGACAACCATGAAGATGATGAGCAAGACCAACATGATATCCGCCATGGGAATCACGTTGGGCGCTGCCATTACCGGTGGAGCCTTGGGTTTGTACGCCATTGGTTACTTCTTTCCGCCTCGACGAGTAATGAAGTAGTTGATGAGCTCCATCGAAGAGTTGTCCATTTCGACGTCGAAGGCCTCGACTTTGTTGGTGAAGTAGTTGAAGGTCCAGACCGCGGGGACGGCGACGAGCAAGCCGAGAGCGGTGGTCACGAGGGCTTCCGCGATACCGCCGGCCACTGCCGAGAGACCGGTGGCCTTCTGGGCCGAAATGCCTTTGAACGCGTTGATAATGCCCATCACCGTGCCGAACAAGCCCACGAAAGGAGCCGTCGAGCCGATAGTGGCGAGACCGGAGAGGCCGCGCTTCATTTCGGCGTGGACAATAGCGACGGAGCGCTCCAGACCGCGCTTGGCTGCTTCAATAACTTCCTCGTCGCTCACCTGAGCCGAGGCCGCCTGGAACTCCGAGAGGCCGGTAGCCACGACCTTGGCGATGTGGCTCTTCTTGTTGCGCTCGGCGATGGAGATGGCTTCGTCGAGCTTATTATCCTTCAACGCCCCGGCAACCTGCTGGACGAACACGCGTGACTGCTTGCGTGCGGCGCTATACATTAGGGCGCGGTCAATCATGATGCCCACCGACCAGGCGGACATGATGAATAGAATGGCAACAACCGACTTGGCTGGTAGGCCCATGTTGTGCCACATGGTGACCAAGTCCCATCCGACCTCGCCCTGCTGCTGAAACAGAACGACGCTTCCCCACAGTAAAGTCGAAAACATAGAATTACCTCCTCCATTCCTCACCGAACGAATGCGGCAGCAAGAGACTGCCGGTCGGAACCCCTGCCCGCTGAGCACCGGGCCCGCAAACAGGACCGGGCCGCGCCCAACTTAACCGCCGAGAGTAAAGACGACGGAAATCGTAGTGTCCACTTCCACCGGCTCGCCATTGAGCATGGTGGGTTTGTAGCGCCACTGGCGCACGGCATCCATGGCGCTCTTCATCAGCAGCGGAGGGCCGCTGACGTACTCGAGATTTTGCACCGTGCCATCCTTGCCGATAATCGCGTGGAGGACGACTGTGCCGGTGACGTGCGCCGTCTTCGCAATCGGAGGATAGAGGGGCATGACCTGATGCGCCAGTTGCGCCGCCTGCACGTTGCCGCCGACGCGAATACGCGAAGGAGTGGCCTTCGGCGGCGGAGGCAGATTCGAGCCAACGCCGCCAATGATTCCGCCCAGAACTCCGCCGGCCGAGCCGCCCGCGATGCCGCCAGGCACGCCACCGACAAAACCGACGTTGCCGACATCGGGCGGGAGCTCCTCTTCCTTAATCATTTCGACTTTCTTGGGGATGACGGTCGGAGCCATCATCTGGCCGTTGTGAATAAGGCGCGCGACCGGCTTAATCACCCGCGTGACCGCTGCAGCCGGCGGCGGGGGAGGCGGGGGTGGAGCCGGGGCCACCAGGAAGGTCGTAAGCATCGCCTTCGGCAGCGCTTCCGTGTAAATCAAGGGGATCAGGATCATTACGACGATGATCCCGACTTGCAAGCCGGTGGAAAGCAATACCGTCCACCAGGTCTTTGTGCGCGTCGGATGCGCCGAGGAAACGACGAGATCGTCGAACATGTGACTACCTCCTTGCGGTTGCCACGCGCTTTTCGGCTGCGGATCCGGCGCGGCTGGCGACTCCCTGACCCCGATATTTGCTCCAAACGACCACGATGGGGGCGGCAATCCCGAAACTGGAGTATGTTCCTACCACAACTCCCACCACCATGGCAAAAGAGAACGCACGTAGAACCTCCCCACCCATGAGGAATAGTACCAGGACGGTCAGAAACGTGAGACCGCTGGTTAGGATGGTGCGGGAGAGGGTTTGGTTGATTGACCGGTTGACGATTTCCGGCAGAGATTCGCGGCGCATAAGCCGCAGGTTCTCCCGCACGCGGTCGAAGATGACGATGGTGTCGTTCATCGAGTAGCCGACCAGAGTCAACAGCGCAGCAATGACGGTCAGCGAAATTTCAAAATGAAAGAGCGAGAAGAAGCCCAGCGTGATCAGCACGTCGTGGAAGACGGCGATCACCGCAGCGACCCCGTACACCCACTCGAATCGAAACGCAATATATACCAACATGCCCGCCAGGGCATAGAGGGTAGCAAGAATGGCCTGGCGGCGGAGCTGGGCGCCCACTTTCGGGCCCACGATCTCGACGTTGCGAATCGTGAAATTGCCCAGCGAGAAATTCGACGAGAGGGCATTAAGGACGGCCGGGCTGGCACCGTCAACCGAATTCAACTGGTCGAAGCTCGTGACGATTCCCCCGTGATCCTGGTCGCGCGAGGCGGCGAGCTTCTGAGCCAACTGGGAGTAGCGATCGTTGGCGGTGGCGACAGGGCCCAGATTAAGCGGGTCCTTCTGCGTCAGGAAAGCTGCCAGCGCAGAGGGCGTGGTGGAATTGAAATCCTGCTTGCCGGCGGCGTCAGAGGTTCCCATGACTTTGTGCAAAACATCGAGGATGGCCTGCTTGCCGGCATCGAGCGATTCATCTCCTGCGCCCTGTTGCTCGAGACCGATGACCACGTCGTTCTGCGAAACGCGGTTGGACATGTCGCTGATGCCTTGGATGGAGCTGTTCGGCAGACCGGCGGACTTCAGACCGTCGCGAATTCTGTCAATCGGCGGAGGGCCGGAGAAACGTACGTAAACGAGAGTACCGCCGCGGAAATCGATTCCGTAGTACAAGCCGTGGGCGCGGAAGATCGAAGCCCACCCGATGGCCAGCAGGATCAGGGAAAGGCTGACGAAGTACTTCGCTTTCCCCATCCAATCAATATTTACGCCCTTGAATAATTCCATCGAGTCCTATCCATCTCTATTTGACACCGCACGGTGCGGGTTTGTTCCCGCACCGCTAAATGCTCAGTTCGGCCTGGCGCTCCATACGGCCCAGGTGGAAATCGAAAATCGCCCGCGACACATAAATGGACGTAAAAACGTTTGCGATCAAACCGATGACCAACGTGATCGCGAAGCCTTGCACCGGCCCGGTACCGAACAAAAATAGAAAGACCGCCGAAACAACCGTGGTCACATGCGTATCGATAATTGTCAGGAAAGCGCGGTCGAATCCCAAGGCTACTGCGGACGCCGGAGCTTTCCCGTTGCGCAATTCCTCTCGAATGCGCTCGAAAACGAGAACATTCGAGTCCACGCCCATACCGATGGTCAGAACGACGCCTGCAATTCCCGGCAATGTGAGAGTCGCGCCAGCATAAGCCATGAATGCCACGAGGATAATCAAGTTCAGAGCCAGGGCCACAACTGCATTGACACCGCTCAGGCGGTAATAAATCAAAAGAAAAATCATGACCACGATGAGGCTGCCGATCGAAGCCCGGACACCCTCGCGAATCGAGTCGGCGCCAAGAGATGGCCCGACCGTGCGCTCTTCCAGATACTTGATGGATGCAGGGAGGGCGCCGGCACGGAGGACGAGCACCAGATCCTGGGCGGCCGGCTGAGAGAAGGACTCGATCATGCCGGAATCCTCGATGCGACCACGGATTACGGGCGCGGAATAAACCTGGTGGTTGAGAACAATGGCCATCTTGTGGTCAATATTGGCCGAGGTGAAAGGACCGAAGCGGGCAGCGGCGGCGGTGGAAAGTTTGAAATCCACCTGGTACTGGCCGGGAAAATTCACACTGGGGCTGATGGTCTCGCTGCGGAGGTCCTGGCCCGTGATGATGGGCGCGCGCTCAAGAATATAAAAAACCTGTGCGGCCGTTTGGCCGGGCGCCACACCTTCCGGTTTTCCAGCAAGAATCTCGGTCCCGGGAGGAAGAACGCCGCCATGCGCGGCGAGAGCGGCGGCCTCTGAGGGATAGGTCTGATCGGCCACCACTAGCCGAAGCTCGAGCTGGCCGCTGGCCTGAATAACGGACTTGGCTCGCGTGGGATCGCCTTCGCCGGGAAGCTGGACGAGAATTTCGTTGTCACCGCGGCCCGTGAAGGCAATCGTTGGTTCCGTAAGACCCAGAGCATTGATGCGGCGCGAAATCGTTTCAAGCGCCTGGTCCATGGTGTCCTTGCGGAGTTCGGACACGACGCTGGGCTTCATCGAGAGGAGATAGCCGCTCGTTTCGCCCGACGCTGGCGCCATCGTCCAATCCGGAAACTGAGCATTGACGAGATCGCGGAATCCACCGGACGTATTCGGATCCACGTCGCGGACCAGGATGTGCGTGTCATCTACCCGCCGGATCTCGCCGACGACAATATTTTTTTCGTGGAGCTGCTTGGTGAGCTGGTCTACCGCCTGGTCGCAGCGCAAACCGATGGCTTCGTCCACCTGAACTTGCAGAACGAGGTGGCTGCCACCCTTCAGGTCAAGTCCGAGCTTGATGCGGTCGGCCAGGTTCTGCCTCACTGCCGCGACGGAAGTGGGAAATTCCGGCAAACCCACCAAACCAAAAATGCAAAGTAAAATGACGATGAGGATGAAGACGAATTTCCATTTGAGCTGGGGATTCATGAGGGCGCGCTAACTCTCCTTCGATGGTTCGGGCTGAACGCCCGCGATGGCGTTGCGCGCCAGCTTGATTTTGACCTGCTCGGCAATGCGCAGTTGCACCGCATCATCCTCCAGGCCGACGATTGTTCCATAGATGCCGCTGTTCGTGATGACCTTGTCGCCGGTTTTCAAAGCCTTCAGCATTTCGGTGACTTTTTTCTGGCGACGCTGCGCGGGCAGGATCATCAGAAAATAAAAGATGACCATGATGAGAATGAGAGGCAAGAAAAGCCCAATCGAGCTTGGCTGGCCGGAGGCTTGCGCCACGAATCCAAAGCCCGCAGCAATTGTCCATCCGAGTGATGCGATCATGAGTGCCTTTTCCGTTGTGGCGGCCGCGCCAGCCGCCATCCGTTTGCCCGCCAGGGCGGGCCAGCCCGCCGAGGCCGGCAGACCTTGCTGCCACTTTCACCGAGAATGCTGCCCTGCCTTGTACCGCGCCCAACGCCTGCTTTAGGTTTGCCTATTGGAGGCGTGCCTGAAGGTCAGAGCGGAATCTTTCCAGCTTCCCAAAACGGATAGCCTCGCGAATTTTGCGCATGATGTCAAGGTAAAAGTAGAGGTTATGGTGGGTGTTCAGGATGATCGCGAGGGGCTCCTGCGCGGAAAAAAGATGCCGCAAATAGGCACGTGAATACCGCCGGCAAACGACGCATTGGCAGGTATCGTCAATGGGACCTGAGTCGCTCGCATAGCGCGCGTTCTTGATAAGCACACGGCCTGCCGAAGTGTAAAGGCAGCCGTGCCGGGCGCTGCGGGTGGGGAGGACGCAATCCATCATGTCCACGCCGAGTGAGATGTAGTCCGCGAGCTGTTCGGGCTTGCCGACGCCCATTAAATAGCGCGGGCGGTTGGCGGGAAGTTGTCCGGCTGCGATAGCTGCTATCTTGCAAGTGACGCCATGAGATTCGCCGACGGCAAGCCCCCCGATTGCGTAGCCGGGAAAATCAAGCTCGACCAATGCGTTCGCATTTTCGCGGCGCAACGTTTCGTGCGTGCCGCCCTGCACGATGCCGAAAAGCATCTGCCGCGCCGGGTCGCCATGCAGCGTGAAGTAGTCGCGCGAGCGGCGCGCCCAATCGAGGGTGCGCGCGGCGGCGTCGCGAGCGCGCGATTCGGGCGAAGGAGCTTCGATACATTCGTCGAGGACCATGATGATGTCGGCGCCGAGGGCCATTTCGATTTCGAGAGCTTTTTCCGGGGAAAGGAAATGCTCGGAACCGTCGAGATGCGAGCGGAAGGTGACGCCTTCATCATCTAATCTGCGCAGATCGCTCAGGCTGAAGACTTGATAGCCCCCTGAGTCGGTAAGGATCGGATGGGACCACGACATGAAAGAGTGCAGGCCACCCATCTCGCGAATAAGTTCATGGCCGGGGCGGAGATATAGATGATAGGTGTTCGCGAGAAGGATTTGCACGCCGAGACATTCGAGGTCCTGCTGTGTCTGGCCTTTCACGGTAGCGGCTGTGCCGACAGGCATGAACGCGGGGGTCTCGATCACGCCGTGAGGCGTGGTGAGTCGTCCAAGGCGCGCACCGGTGGGATCCGTGGCCAGAATTTCGAATTGGAAACTCATCCCTGGCAGTGTATCAGGAGTTGACTGGCCGAACGGACTGGCGAGTCAGGCAGGAATTTGCGGGACAGCGGCGAGGAGAGATTGCGTATAGGGATGCTGCGGCGCGCTCAGCACCTTTTCGGCGGGGCCAAGCTCGACGATGCGGCCGGATTGCACGACTGCTACCCGTGAAGAGAGCTGCGCGACAACCGGCAAGCTGTGCGAGATCAGGATCATTGTGAGAGAGAACTCGCGTTGAAGGCGAGCGAGCAGCTCGAGAATCTGCGCGCCGACGGAAACGTCGAGCGCGGAGACGGGTTCGTCCGCGACGATGAGTTCGGGATGCAGAATCAAGGCACGGGCGATTCCGATCCGCTGGCGCTGACCGCCGGAAAACTCGTGGGGGTAGCGATCGAGGGCATCGGCGCCAAGACCGACGGCGGCAAGAATTTCCGCGACGCGAGTTCGGCGCTCTCCAGCAGATAGCCGGGAATCATGAATCGCCAATGGCTCGCCGACGATGCCAGCAATGCGCATGCGTGGATTGAGCGAGGCGATCGGATCTTGAAAGACCATCTGCATGCGGCGGCGGAGAGAGCGTAAGTCGACGCCACGCGCGCCGAGCCAGTTCTGCCCCCGAAACAAAATTTCGCCTTCATCCGGCTCGGTGAGACGCAGAAGCATCCGCGCGAGAGTCGTCTTGCCGCAGCCCGATTCGCCGACAATCCCGAGGGTCTCACCCCGGAGCAGAGAAAAGCTGACGCCATCCACGGCCATTGCGCGGCGCGAGGATTGCGTGAACGCACCGGAGGCGAGGGGGTAGGATTTTCGCAGATTGCGTGCTTCGAGTAGGACCTCGTCTCCCACGTTCAGGCTTTCCCGGCAGCGAGGAAGAGTCCTGTGTTGACCATATTAATGTCCGGGGCCTCATCCGGCGCATCCGGGTTCGCACCGGCGAACTTTGGGTGGAAGCCCGCGCGATCGTCGGGCATCGTAGATTCCATCAGGCGGCGGGTTTCGATATAAGCAGGATCCCCTCGATGCCAGCCTGCGACATGCATCCAGTGGTCGAACGAGCGCGGGAGTTCGTGGATTTCGCTCTCGAGGATTCGTAGACCGGCCGCGGCGAGCATTTTTTCGAAATCACTGCGCGGAAGAGAGCGCGTGTGCGACGGATCGCGCGCGATTTCGATTCTGTTGGCCAGTTCGGCTCTGGCGAGATCCTCGGGGACAACAATATCAATGATGCCCACGCGGCCGTCGCTTTTCACCACGCGCGCCATCTCGCGGATCATGCGCGCGGGATCCGGGACGTGGTGAAGACTGTAGCTGGTGACGGCGAGATCGAGCGAGCCGGTGGCGATAGGCAGCGATTGCGCGTCGCCCAGCGTGAACGACAAATTGCCGAGACCCTCGCTTTCGGCTGTGCGCCGGGCGCGGGCGAGCATAGCCGGCGTCAGATCCACCGCATGCACCCAGCGCACCTTTCGCGCGAATTGCAAGGCCAGAGTGCCGGGGCCGGAGGCGAGGTCCACAGCGCGATCGCTCGGTTTGGCGGAAACGAGTCGCGAGAGCGAGTCCGCGAATTGCGCGCGGTAGCTCACAGCGTAATCCGCAAAGGCGTCAACGGTCTGGGTGAACCGGTCGCGAATGAGATCTTTTTGGCGCTGTTCGTTGGTCGTGGTCATGAAATAAGGATACACCGCGCGCGGCGCTCAGGGGATATGTCTCGGAAACCCGGGACGGCGGCGTCACATTCGGGAACGCGCCGGTCGCAGCGCGGCGAAAAAGCACACCCTGGCGGCAGGGCGTCGAGCGACGGCACAGTGCCTGGAATTGGGACGAGCTTCTCGCGGGCGAGCCGAGGAGCGGCGCGCAGCAATCCTTCGGTGTAGGGATGCTGCGGGCGGCGCAAGACTTCCGCTGCAGGGCCTTCTTCAACCACGCGACCGGCATACATCACCAGGATTCTGTCGGCGATTTGTCCCACGACGCCGAGATCGTGCGTGATGAAGAGCAACGAGAGTCGCAACTCATGGCGCAGCTTCGCAAGCAACTCGAGAATTTGCTTTTGCACGGTCACGTCGAGAGCGGTTGTAGGCTCATCCGCGATCAGGATGCCGGGGCCGGCGGCGATCGCCATGGCGATCATTACGCGCTGGCGCAAACCACCAGAGAGTTGATGAGGGTATTGACGCGAGCGCCGTTCGGGTTCCGGCACCGCGGCGCGTTCGAGAGATTCGAGCGCACGGCGGCGGGTCTCAGTTTGGTCTAACTCTGGCGCGTGAACACGAATTGCCTCCTCGACTTGCGCGCCGATGCGCATCACAGGATTGAGCGCGGTCATCGGCTCCTGAAAAATCATGGCGATTTCGCGGCCGCGAAGCGCCCGCATGTCGCTTGAGGGTGCCGAAGCCAGATTGACGCCGCGGCGATCGGCGGGGCCGCGCTCCAGCAACCACGCCTCTCCTGTCCGTCTGGCGCCGGCCGGCTCGAGACCCATCAACGCGAGCGCGAGCATCGTCTTCCCGGAGCCGGATTCGCCGACGACACCGAGCGTCTCGCCTTCCGCAATCTTGAAGGATACGTCGCTCACCGGGCGAACCCAGCCGGACTGCGTGGGTAATTCCACCGTGAGGCCACGGAGGTCGAGCCGTGTCGCCATGCGGACATGATAGGACGCGGACAGGCGCGATGGCGAAAATTTGCGGACCGCGTTGTTTAGGCGTGCGATTGCGGGCCGGAACAGCTCGGCAGGATCAATTCTCGACGCTCACGTTCTCGTCGAATTTCTGCCCTAGGGCCTTCAAGTAGGCATCGAGCGTAATTCTGTACCCAAAGGCGTAGCGGATCATGAAGCGGTAGATCACGTTGCGGATCTCGCCGTTCTCGGTGATGCGCAATGTGGCGCCCGCGGGCAGGGGAATAACCTCGAATGTCCAAGTCCCGCCGAAGGGCAGCTTCGGATCCGCGATGCGCGTGACCAGCCGGCGCGGAGGATTCCACTCGACCACCTCATACGGGATGGAATTCCCGTGGGTGTCCAGTTCGCGCCAGGAGGGCTTGCCGTTTACGGGCGCGAGAGGCTCGACTTTGGTGATGAACTTCCGCCATTCCGGAAACCTCTGGTAATCTGTAATTGCTTCCCAGATTTCTTCCGGCGACTTCTGATAGCTGGCTTCGCGCGTGACGGTGTGCTGCTTCGGCACGAACGCTCCGATCAGGGCGGCCAGGGCCACGATGCCCAGCACGATTCCGATCGGAATGACGATCCACTTCATCACGCCTCCCTCGATCCGCCCAAAATGGCGGTGAAGAGTGGCGCAGATTCTACTGCAGTTTACGCCCGGGAATCGTTTGGAAGATAATGTGGCGGCGACGCGTGCGAGGAGTTTGGCCTTTGCGCGCATGGGGAGGTTCGCGAGTCATGCTTCCCGGACTTAAGGCGGTGTTGAATTTTCATCCTATCTTTGTCCACTTCCCGATTGTGCTGTGGCTCGCGGCGCTGCTCTTCGAATTCCTGGCGGTTTGGCGATCGAGCGAGGACGCGCAACGGATGGCGAGCCGGTCGTTATATCTGGGCACGCTCGGTGCAATCGTGGCGGTGCTGAGCGGCCTGGCAGCACAGGCATCGGTTCCGCCCGGAGACGCGCAGCGCATCGTGGGAATCCACGAAACATTCATGCTCATCTCGACGAGCCTTGCTGTAGGGTTGTGCCTCTTCGCTTTCTTCGCGGGCAAGAATTTCACGGCGGGGTCACGAAGGCTTCTGCTCCTCGGACTGGCCCTTCTCGCCGTCCTGCTGACAATCGGCTCGGACCGCGGCGCACAGCTCGTTTATGGGTATGGAACGGCAGTGAATTGGGCCACAGCGGAACAACAAAAATAGATGAAGGCATTCTGGCCGGCCGCTCTGGAGCGTCTCGAAAAAACTCTCAGCGACCCACGCGAAAAAATCAGTAGTCGTTGGCGGAGCCTTCGAGGAACGCGCGCAACTTGCGCGAACGCGAAGGATGCCGCAGCTTGCGCAGCGCCTTCGCTTCGATCTGGCGGATGCGCTCGCGCGTGACGGCGAACGACTGGCCGACTTCCTCGAGCGTGTGCTCGCTGCCGTCGTCGAGGCCGAAGCGCATCTTGATCACTTTTTCCTCGCGCGGCGTAAGCGTCTTCAACACCGAAGACGTCTGCTCCTTCAAGCTCAAATTGATCACCGCGTCCGAGGGCGAGACGACCGCCTTGTCCTCGATGAAATCGCCGAGGTGCGAATCCTCCTCTTCACCGATCGGCGTCTCGAGCGAAATCGGCTCCTGCGCGATCTTCAAAATCTTCCGGACCTTGGCGACCGGAATATCCATGCGCTTGGCGATTTCTTCCGAGGTCGGCTCGCGGCCGAGCTCCTGCACGAGCTGGCGCTGGGTGCGGACCAGTTTGTTGATGGTCTCGATCATGTGCACCGGGATGCGGATGGTGCGGGCCTGGTCGGCGATGGCGCGCGTGATGGCCTGGCGGATCCACCACGTGGCGTAGGTGGAGAATTTGTAGCCGCGGCGCCATTCGAATTTGTCCACGGCTTTCATCAGGCCGATGTTGCCTTCCTGAATCAGGTCGAGGAACTGCAAGCCACGGTTGGTATATTTTTTCGCGATGGAAACGACGAGGCGGAGGTTGGCCTCGATCAATTCTTTCTTCGCCTGTTCGGCTTCGGCTTCGCCGCGGATGATGACCTGGAGCGCGCGCTTCAATTCCGTCGAGCTGATCTCGCTCGCGAGCTCGATTTCGCTCAATTCCTGGCGGCGGGCCTTCAGGTCCCTGCGCGCTTCGGCCTGGACGTCGGCTTTCGAGGCTTCGACGCGGCGCTCGAGCTTGACGATCTCGCGCTCGAGCGAATGAACGCGCTCGACGGTCTGGCGGATTTTGTCGATGAGGCGTTTCTTTTCGAGCGGATTGAAATCAAGCTCGCGGAAGCGCTTGGACATCTCGACGCGCGTGCGCGCGAGTGCGTAGCGGGCACGGAGGTAAGGCCGTTTCTTCGACCGCGGGACCTTGGCCAACTTCGCGGCCTGCTTCATGGCCTGGAGGTAGAGCTTGGCGACCCTATCAATTTGTTTCAGGGTCTGTTTCGTCTTCTGCTCGATCTTCTCTTCTGTGAGCTCTTCGTCGTCGAATTGAACGATTTCCTTGATGGAGCGGGAGCCGGTGCGCAGGTCTTCGCCGACCTGGAGGAGTTCCTTAAGAATGAGCGGGGCGCGCGTGATGGTCTTGAGGACGAGGAGCTGGCCGCGCTCGATGCGCTTGGCGATGGCCACTTCGCCTTCGCGGGTGAGCAGCGGGACGGTGCCCATCTCGCGGAGATACATGCGGACGGGGTCGTTCGTTTTTTCGAGAGAGCCCGGAGTGAGATCGAGATCGCCCTCTTCGGCGGCCGGTTCTTCTTTCGCAGCTTCGGTGGGCTCGGCCGAGTCGGCGGCCGCGAGCGCGGCTTTGGCGGTGGAAAGGTCCTCGTAGACATCAATGCCGTAGCGCTCGAAAGTCGAGAGCAGATCGTCAATTTCCTCCGAGGAGTGCACCTCGGCGGGCAGGATATCGTTCACCTCATCGTAGAGCAGGTAACCCCGCTCCTTGCCCATGGCGATGAGCTGCCGTACCTGATCGTATTTTTCCTCAAGAGCCAACGTCACGCGAATCCCCCTTGGTGAGGCCGGGCGGCGCGAACAGACGGAATCCAAAGCAATAGCCGGCCGAGGCGAGACACCCCGGCGCGATTCTCCTCAGGCCATTTTTGGACGGTTAAACTATGAGACGAAGATCCGAACCCGATCCCGGTTCCTGCGCCTGCGCCCAGCAAACCCGCGCCTCTATCCCTCCCGGTATTAGATGCAAGTGGCGGGCCGCCCGTTTCCTCCAAAACCTTGCAAATGTATAACAAAGGGAGGGCGAGAGTCAAAAAGAATCCGTTCGCGGGGGCATGCCCGGGACTTGGCAAGGGAAAGAAGAGACGAGCAGAAAATGTTCGATTAGAAATGGGCTCGCTCCTTTGTTTTGAATGAGTTACAGCGATTTCTAATCGTTATCATGTTCGATTAGGTTCCTTCGCCCGAAACCCGGCTCCGGCACCCAGGGCCGCCACGGCGACCAGGGAAATGCAGTGGCCCTCCGAGAAGCAGGCGGGCAAGCGAGTGGTTAGCGGCGAATGACAAGTGAACGACGGAGATGGGCATGTGTGACGATTAGAAAGTACCAGCGACCTTTGTTTTGAGAGATTTACAGCGAATTCTAATAACGGGATGTGACGATTAGAACTGGAGAGGCGGGAGCGGGCTATCCGGCCGTCGAGGGCCGCGGGGAGGGTTAGGGCGGGGGGCGGGAGAAAGGCGGGCGGCCGGGACGCTAAAGCCTTTGTTCTGAGCATTTCAAATTACCGATAAGTTATTATATCACAAAAGTTAAGAAAAGTCAAGAGTAAACGGGCAAGAGGGGATGGATGCGGGGTGCACTGCAATCGCGTTGGACTACCTTCCCGCTGGTCCTCGTTTGATCATCAGCGAGGGTGATTGGCCACGAATTACAAGTTTGTCGGCAATTCATACTCTTCAGCATCGGATTGGTTGCTGCCATCTAACTCAACTATAATCCACAGAATGTTATATTGGGAATGTGCGCGCCGTCTGAAGGAGCTAAGGGAATTCAGACACCTCGCCACAACCTACTACCAGAATCGACAGTTAGTACGGATCTCTGGCATCCACGAAAACGATATAGCCGTTAGGACCCGACGTGATATCAATCTCAGAATGGCTGAAGTCATCCGGTCGTGCCTCCTGGTTGGGCACTCACTTTCTGTTTCTTATAGTGCCCTTCGGACTCGTGAAGGGGTCGTGGGTCAACTCAATCTCGTTCAAAATATGTTCGATTTGCACACTTATCGCATTCCGCGCGGCAGAGTTTTCGACAGTCTAGACCGTGCAATCGGCGACTACGAGCGTCTGGAGAGGCATTTGCACCGGAACATTTTCAATCCCTTCTATTGGGTCCAAATTGCATTCACCTATTCCCTGCGGTGGCCTTTTGGCATTCTTCGTTCCGTCGGTCTAAATGTGAATGAAATCGAGAGATCGCCAAGCGGTGTAGTCATCAAGGCAGTCACCGGAATAATCAATCTAGGTGCCGCTCTGGCGACAATTTTTACTTTTCTGCATGTTGATTGGCATAGGATGGCCCAATGGTTTAGTCGGAGATGAATAGTGGGTGAGCTGGCGCAGCTGGTTAATTGCTGCAGCCTCGAAAAAACGGATCAGAATTGATGGAGTAGTAGGATCCCCGCCAGGTGCGGAAAAGCATTGCTCACAGAAGAAGTCAAGTCGGAGGCCGGAAGAATGAATGCTCTCTACACGAAACCAGGGCGTCTTTCTGAGGTTCTTGCTCTGATTCAGGTCTTGTCTCTTGACGAACACGCACACCGGAGCTTAGACGGACTTGAAACCGAGCTACAAGGTAAACCCTGCTCCTCGAAAGACTGGGATGCCCTTGCAAGGGAGCATCCTGAATTCTTCCGGGTTTCTGAGAGCGAGCACGGCATTTCCTTGGTAGCACGGCATGTTTTGCCTCGCGAGCACGAGAGGCGGCCTCAGCTCAGTGCAGAGTTCACGTCTGTCCTGTTGCAGACTGCTATTACGTTGCATGGCCACGAGGTCCAAGCAAAGGAGTGGTGGAAATCGGTTGTGCCGGTCATTGCAACACTCGGCTCGGCATTTGTCGCATCCGCGACTACTCTGTTCGCACTCTGGCTCAACGGGTGGTGCAAACCATAACCGTAAGTTGAGGGTCGCAGTCTGATGAACCTCTCAGGACTTCCGCGGAACATCCCCTGTTTTCAGCATTCAGCGAGAGGCACCCTCTGTTAGGCTCGGGACAAGCCGGCGCTACAACGACGAAGACAAAACCAAGGGAGCGGACATCCTGCAGGAACGCAATGCTCGATCAAGAGGAGGGGTGAACGACGGGGAGGGCGAGGAATTGTTCGAAGGGGTCGAAGTCGCGGTCGCGGTGAAGGAGCGAGTGACCGTGGCGGAGGCAGAAAGTGGCGATGAGGCAGTCGATTGTTTTGCGGACCGTGTGGCCGCGGCGGCGGAGAAGCCGGAAATTTTTCGCGGCGTCGATGGCGAGCTCTTCGCCGCCGGTCTCGAAGACGGCGAATTTGCGAAGATCGCGCAGAACGCGCGCGAAGGATTTGTCGTCGCGAATGCCCTGGAGGACCTCGCATAAAATCAGGTCGGTGAGGCCGAGGCGCTGGCGGGGAAGTTCGCGATCGAGGTAATCGGTTTCGGGGTTGCGGCGGCCGGCGAGGTAGTCAATCCAGACGGTGGTGTCCACGATCAACACGTGCGTTCAGTCCGCAGCGCGTGACCGGCGGGATTCCTGGAGATTGCCCTCCCAGCGGATTTTCCCACGAAGGCGGCGGATGGAGGTCTGTGCGCGGGTCTGGATGAGCAGGCGCAAGCCGGCTTCGACCGTGGCGCGTTTTGTGCGCGAGCGAGTGGTACGCATGGCCTGGCGCATGAGGCGGTCGTCGATGTCAATGTTAGTGCGCATGGCGGTGGTACTCGATGTGTAAGGATAGCATATTTCTGTGTATGAGGTGGCGGCGAGGGCGCGCAATCCCCAAGAACCGCCAATGAGGACATTGGCGTTCCCAGGAAGAGCTAAGAGGAGCGCCAGGAAGTTTTGATTTTCGGGGGGTGGGCGAGAGTTTGGAAGACGACGCAATACTGCTCGGTCTTCTCGTGCAGGGAGCGGAGTTGGTCGTCGGTGGCGTGGGGAGCGCGAATATCGAATTCGAGGCGAATGGATTGGAAGCCGACGGGAGTTTCTTTCGAAAGGCCGAGAGTGCCCTGGAGGTCAAGGTCGCCGGTGACGGTGGCCTGAATGCGCTCGGTTGAGATACCCATCGCCGCGGCGACCAATTGACAGGTGATCTGCGAGCAAGCGGCGAGCGCTCCGAGGAGAAGATCGCCGGAACAGGCTGCGGTGCCCGCGCCGCCGACTCCTTTGTGAGCTTCCGCTTGATAGATGGCGCGGCCGATGTCAACCGAGCAGGAAAGCGGCGTCGAGGTTTCGCCGCCTTTGGCGGTCAGCGTGATGCGGGAGGAATGCGGGTCGCTGCGATATTGTTCCTTGAGAGGCTTTTGAAGCGAACGAACGTCCATGACACCCTCCGAATGGTTTGCCAAGCTTCGCAAATCGGAAGCGGACCCGGCAAGTTTCCTAATGAAATAGAGGCGGAATGAACGAGGAAAGCAGACGGGCTCATTCGGGCGCGGGCGGAAGGGGAGAGATTTATCGCGCGTGCCTTCGCGGCTGATTCGTGACAAATCAAGAAGGCAAAGGGCAAGAGAGCGGCTGCTACTCCCCGGTGGACGCGTCAATCGTGCGGCGGACAGCAGATATGCGGTTTGCGGGGATGCCGACTTTCTTCGCGTGTTCCTTGATGACCTTTTCGTCGGCGGCAAGATAGACGCAATAGATTTTGTCTCCCGTGACGTAGCTGTGCAGCCACTGGATCTGCGGGCCCAACTCCTTGAGCACCTGCACG
>Ga0187781_10000260_pt1 | contig 37372 bp, 31 predicted proteins | sample 0715_SJ02_MP02_2_FD_132447 | JGI IMG/M metagenome (GOLD analysis project Ga0187781, IMG submission 132447) | Tropical peat soil microbial communities from peatlands in Department of Meta, Colombia - 0715_SJ02_MP02_20_MG | ecosystem: Environmental > Terrestrial > Soil > Wetlands > Peat | place... | reverse complement strand
GCGCTGTGGTGTGTGGGCCTTCGCGCCCCGGCCCGTTGCATGACCCGCTCCGCAAGGAGCAAGTGCAGGAAGCTCGGGACGCCGTCTCAAGCTAACCGTGGTCCGAAGAATCCGGGCAGGTCATGGTGACTGTTTGGTGGCAGACGCGCCAAGACTGAAGAGATGCCATGACATGCCACTTAAACTTGTCCCGCAGCGCAAGGGAAAGAGTTTCAATTTTTCGATCCGCGGCACTTACCTGGGCGTTGCCGTCGACAAGAGCAGCGGCCCCCCTAAGCGCGAGGTTGCTGAATGTATCCGTAGACGCCTGGAAGCAGCAATCGAACGTGGCGAATATCCTCCACGCAAAATTGTCATCGCATTAGTGCTTGACTGGGCTGAAATCGACATGTCGCATGGACCCGTTCCGCAGAGGAGACTTCAACTCCAAGCAGAGAAAGCTCGGCCGCTACGTACGGGCTCTTTGCGTGTTCAGGATCCTCAGCTGAAAAGTAAACTTGCTCGTGCCAAATTAGCTCATTAACAGCTATTCCGCTCGACAAATCACCGGCCGAGATCGATCCGCGCTCTCAACCGACTGCGATGGGTGTATTTCACTATTCCAGTCCTCGAAATTGGTCGTGGAAAATCCGTGGAATGCACTTTAGATCCTACTTAATCCTTTGAAATTATTGGGTGGGGGCCAATTTTCCCCAGGGGCCGGCCGCACCTTTTTCCGCGCCAAGAAAGGGTGCCGCCGCGAGTCATCAGCGATCTTCCAGCAATTTCCACATGGCCGATTTTATCGGAGCTGGTGATTTCGATGCGCCGCGCAGCCGAGCGCATAACAGGCGGACGTCGCCCGCAGACCAGCCGGCATAGAAGCGCATTGTGGACGCCTCAGCCTACCATCTTGCAGCACCTCCGCACCTCCTTGTGACGTGCAGCACTTCCCCGGGCGTTCGCTGCATGCACGGTTCTGCGCATGGTTGCAGAAATGATTCTAACGATTTGGATCGCTTTGGGATGCGCCCTATTGGGTTGCGGCGCAGTCTATCTCTCGGCAAAAATCCCAACGCAGCGGCTGGGCGGGACATCCGACAGATGGCGGTAGACCACGCCCAAATGGGCGGAGCGCACCTGCACCCGGTACTAGCCCTTCGCCCGCGCGCACGAGCCGTCGGCAATAGTTGAGCGGTTTCAGTCAACCGCTACCCGCAGTGACCGATCCGCTTTAGCGGGGGGCACTGTTTTCCATGCACCGTTCGCATGCGTCGCTTATCCTCCCTCAGTCGAGGGAAACGTCCGGCGATTCCAATGCCTCCGCAGCTTCTATCCAGGCGTCGCCCTTCCTCCAGCGATGAATTTTCCCGCAAGTTGGACAGATGATTGAAAACTGCACTCCCCCTAAAGATTCAAACCTGATCTGTTCCGTCCGCAGTCCTGTCGGCACTGGCTTTCCGAACGTTCGGCAGCGGATCAGGATGCGTGGCATTACTTTGCGAGCGGACAAAAACGGATCGTTTCGCGGATTGGGTTAAAAGCATAATGCCTGCGCAGCAACGGGAATGCTCCGCAATGCTGCCATGCAACGCGTTCTTCGCACGAAGCGCCGGGCTTCCTTGCGATCGTGGATGGCGAGCCCGGTGCGGCCGAGATCGGACAAAGGCGGCCGGAAGGCAAACGACGCGCTTTGCGTTTGGGCGCTGTTTTTTCTTGATCCCGGCAACTCAGTATCGTTATTTCAATCGGGGCGAATTAGGCGAAGGGACAATTCCAATGAATAGATTGGTTGCGGGCCTTGCCACGACGGTAGTCATCTGTGCCGCGACATACGCGCCTTTCGGCGCCGTCGCGCAGACCGACGCGGACAAGGCCGCTTTGCAAAAGGCGACGGCAGAATGCCGCGCGCAGGTGAAGGAGTACGCGCAATACCACGAAACGTCGTGGTATCAGCGGCACAAGATGGTCAAGAGCTGCGTTAAGCAGGCCGTTGCGAAGAAGTGACGCTCCATCGCCGATGACTCGCATTCTCCGCTGATTTCAGAAGACGGGCGGCTCCGATGAGCCACCCGTCTCCATACCCCCGCGCCACCCGTCTCCATACCCCCGCCACAACGTAGTGGGTGCGTGGCGTTGCCCGTTCGCACTTCACCAATCGGTTCCGCAAGCACCGCGCCAAGCGCGCCTCTCGCGTGCTAAGCCGGCCGCGCCGGCTTTCCCTGCAACGGCTTGCCTTCCCGTCGGTGATCGCATTCTTCATCGCCAAGGTGCAGGCTGAAATAACTCTTGGCATTTTGGCCGATCCAGTCTTCGGCCGCTGCCTTGGATTCAAAATCACCGACCTGTTCGGCCACAATTCCAGGCCGGATGATCTCGATATACCAAAGCCCGTGCGTGTGCCTGCGGGGCGTTAGCGTGATGTTAGCGAGTGATTTTGTCATGTTGTACCCGCGCAGGTCCTCGAGGGTGGGAGCGGCACCCTGCCAAAACCTCAAGCCGCCAGCATCGCAATCGACCGGTCAGCGAGGAATGCCGCGCGTCAATGAACGAAACATGCCGATCCCGGCGTTTGAAAGCGAGACGGAAAAAGCTCTTTCGGTATAAAGAAGACGTAAGCGGCGGAGATTGGTGGGGAGAGAATTTGAGCGCGCTGCGCCAGTTATCTGCGCTTGCGTTTACGGCGATTGCCGGGACAAGCCGACCTCGTTGAAGCTTGTGTCATCGCTTGGCGGCCTGCGGGAGTGCTGAATTGAGTTCGAGCACATTGACGCGCCGCTCGCCGAAAATGCCCCACGTCCGGCCGGCGGTGTGTCTTTCAATTAAGGCCTGAATATCCGTGACAGGAACGTTCCGGGCCTTCGCGATGCGGGAGGCTTGCAGAGCGGCGTTCGCTGGGCTGATGTCTGGATCGAGACCGGAGCCGGACGTCGTCAAGACGTCGGAGGGCAGCGCCTTGCCGCCGAGTTCCGGCTGGGCCTGTTCCAAAACTCCGCGGTCGGCCTGCAGGCGATCAAATAAGACCTTGCTGGCCGGACCAAGATTGGAGCCGCCGGAGCTCGCCGCGTTGTATGGCGCTGGAACTGTTTGGTCAGGGTCTTGCGGGCTCACCGCGGTGGTTGCTGAAGGACGGCCGTGAAACCATTCGGGTCCGTACCAGTGTTGCCCGATTAGTTGCGAACCGGTGATCTCCCCACGCGCATCGGTCTTGAGGCTCCCATTTGCCTGCCACGGGAAAAACCATTGCCCGAACGCCGTCACGGCCAGCGGGTAAGCCAGCCCGCAGAGGACCAATGTGACCAAGGACAGCCGCAATGCACCGAGCAATACGTCCCGCATGTGGCCTCTCTACAGCACCACCGATAGCAGAACATCGATCGCCTTGATGCCGATGAACGGCACGATCAATCCGCCGAGTCCATAGATCATGAGGTTTCGGTAGAACGTCGCCTCAGCGCCCGTCGGCCGGACGGGAACGCCCTTCAACGCCAGCGGGATCAGCGCCGGAATAACCAAAGCGTTGAAGATGAGCGCCGAAAGGACTGCACTGCGAGCCGTCGCGAGCCCCATCACGTTGAGCGCCGACAGGCCGGGCAGCGCCACAATGAACATCGCGGGGATGATAGCAAAGTATTTAGCTACGTCGTTGGCGACGGAAAATGTGGTCAAGGCCCCCCGTGTGATGAGCATCTGCTTGCCGATGCCGACAAGGTCGATGAGCTTGGTTGGATCGGAATCGAGATCGATCAGGTTGGCAGCTTCCTTCGCTGCATTGGTACCGGAGTGCATAGCGACGCCCACGTCGGCCTGAGCAAGGGCTGGCGCATCGTTTGTGCCGTCGCCGGTCATCGCCACCAGCCGCCCTTGCGCCTGTTCGCGGCGGATGAGCTGGAGTTTCTCTTCGGGCTTGGCTTCGGCCACGAAATCATCCACGCCCGCTTGGGAGGCAATGGCGCCGGCCGTCACGGGATTGTCTCCTGTTACCATCACCGTGCGGATACCCATTTCCCTCAAGCGCAGCATGCGATCACGGATGCCGGACTTGAGGACATCCGACAGGGCAACGACGCCTAGGATGCGAGCGTCGACTGCGACGACCAACGGTGTGGCGCCTTTCATCGACACGTGTTCGACGGTTGGCCGAAGATCCGGTGGCTCGACGCCGCCGAACCTTTCCAGCACATGTCCTACGACTGCACGCGCCGCACCTTTGCGGATCACCCGACCATCCGGGAGATCGACGCCGCTCATTCGCGTCTCCGCCGAGAAGTCGAGCGCGCGGCCCCCATCCGGCAATAGGTCTCGGGTTGCGCCGAGCCGTTCGCCCAGCGTGATGATCGTGCGTCCCTCAGGCGTTGTGTCGAAGCAGGAGGCCAAATAGGCCGCTTGAACCAGTTCGTTGGCGGTACACCCCGCAAGCGGGAGGAATTCGGTTGCCTGACGATCGCCGACCGTTATCGTGCCGGTCTTGTCCAGCAGCAGCGTGTGCACGTCGCCGGCTGCCTCCACGGCCTTCCCGGACATGGCCAGCATGTTAAAGCGAAACGTGCGGTCGATGCCCGCGATGCCGATAGCCGAGAGCAAGGCGCCAATCGTCGTCGGAATGAGCGCGACCAGCAGCGCTACCAAATCCGCCACATTGATGCGGGCCTGCAGATAGACCGCAACGGGGGCCATCGCGCTGACCACGATCAGGAAAATCAGCGTGAGGATGGCGAGGAGCGCCGTGAGCGCCAGTTCGTTCGGCGTCTTCTGGCGTTTTGCGCCCTCTACGAGATGGATCATGCGATCCAAGAAACCTTCGCCGGGATCGGCCGTGACCCGTACGACCAGCCGATCCGAGACCAGCAGCGTGCCCGCGGTGACAGTCGAAAACGTGTCCGTGCCGGGTTGCTTCAGCACTGGAGCGGATTCACCGGTGATGGCCGATTCATTCACAAAGGCGACGCCTTCGAGAACCTCGCCGTCCGCCGGAATAAGCGCGTTGCGCTCGACGCTGACCACATCGCCTTTGCGCAACGCCGCGGCAAGAACGATCTCGGTCGCTCCCGAAGGGCTGAGGCGTTTCGCCGTCAGCTCTTGCTTGGTCCGCCGCAGCGAAGCAGCCTTCGCCTTGCCGCGGCATTCCGCCAGCGCCTCCGCAAAATTCGCGAACCAGACGGTAAACAGTAGAATGACAGTGACGACACCGTTGTACGTTGCAGATGCGTCGCTCGGCCCGAATAGAGCGGGATCGATCGTGAGAGCGGCAGTAACGACGGCGCCGAGCCACACCACGAACATGACCGGATTGCGGACCTGAGTCCGCGGATCGAACTTGCGAAGGGAATCGATCGTGGCCTGCTGCCACAATGCGGCATCGTAGATCGCCTTAGGTGGCTTGCCACTTCGCGCCGAAGCGGGCTTTGCGCGTACGCTGACCCAGCTCATGGAGGCGACTTTCTGCCTGGCATGTGATCGCCCTTCAAAACAAGAGACCGCTTTTCAGGGCAAAGAATTCAGCGATCGGACCGAGCACCAGGGCCGGAACGAAGGTCAAAGCACCAATGACCAGGATGGTGCCGAGCCAGAAGATGCCGAACTTCAGCGTGTCGGTGCGCAGCGTGCCGGATGTGGTCGACACAATCGGCTTCACCGCCACCGATCCGGCGAGCGCCATCATGAAGATGATCGGTGGATAGCGGCCAATGAGAATGACGGCCGCGGTCGCCAGGTTGTACCAGACTGTGTTGGCGTTCAGTCCGCCAAAGGCAGAGCCGTTGTTGGCGGCGGAGGTCGTAAACGCATACAGCACCTCCGAATAGCCGTGGATGCCAGCATTGCCCATCGCGGCGACGCCATAAGGAGCGACGACCGACCACCCCGTTGGCGCAAGGATTGCCAGCGGATGAATCAGCAGCGTCAATGAGACGAGAACGATCTCCGGCTTTTCGATCTTCTTGCCGAGAAACTGAGGCGTGTGGCCCACCATCAAGCCCGCCAGGAAAACACCGATGATGCCGAACACCAGCGCGGCCAAGAAGCCGACCCCTTTGCCGCCGAAGACGCACTGAAGCATCATGCCGATGAACGTGCCCAAGCCCCCGAGCGGCGTGTAGCTGTCGTGCATCGAGTTCACGCTGCCGGTGGTGAACAGCGTGGTGACGGAAGCGAAGGTCGCGCTTTGCGCGATGCCGAAGCGAACTTCCTTTCCCTCCATATTGCCGCCGGGCTGGGTCGCCGAGACTTGCGTTTCGATGCCGGCTTTAGTCAGGAGAGGCGTACCGGCTTGTTCGGAAGCGACCACGAGCGGCGAGAACATCAGCACCATAGCCACCATCACGCCGTACAGCACCCAAGCCTGGCGGCGGCTGCCGATCATCTCACCGAAGCACAGTACGATCGAGCTCGGCAGAACGATCATCAGCAATGTTTGAATGAGATTGGTGAGGGGCGTGGGATTTTCGAACGGATGCGCTGCGTTGGCATTAAAGAACCCGCCGCCATTCGTCCCGAGATGCTTGATTGTCTCGAGCGACGCGACGGGACCCAGCGGGATGGTTTGGTCGGTGCCCAAAGGCGTGTGCGCCACGACATCGGCCGCAAGCGTCTGCGGCTCGCCCTGCTCTATCATCACCAGCGCCAGCACGAACGACACCGGCAGCAGCACGCGGGTCGTGAACCGGATGAAATCGCAATAAAAATTGCCGAGATTTGCGCTCCCGTCGCGAACAGTAAAAGCCCGAATGAACGCCATCGCCACGACAAAACCGGTGGTGGCCGATGTGAACATCGGGAACGTGATTGCCGCCATCTGGCTGAAATTCGACAGTGACGTCTCGCCGCTATAAGCCTGCCAGTCGGTGTTGGTGATGAAGCTGATCGCCGTATTGAACGCCAAAACCGGGTCGATTCCGGCGAGATGGTGCGGGTTCAGTGGCAACCAATCCTGAAACACAAGGATCAGAAAAATGAAAATCGCCATGGCGAGATTGGTCGCCAGCATGTGCAGCGTGTAAGACTTCCAGTCCATCGCCTGCGTGCAAACGCGCCGGCCGATCAAGGCATAGAGGGCGTTATCAAGCGGATCGAACGCCCGATCGACGACGGTCCTGCCACCGGTCACGACCTTTGCGAGGTAACGGCCGCTCGGAATGCTGATCAGAAATCCAATCAGCAAGGTCAGCGCGCTCTGCAGCCATGTCTGCATCATGGCACGATCAGAAGCGCTCGGGATGGATAACGGCGTAGAACAGGTAGATCGTTACAGCCGCCACGATGACCAGCAACACATACATTCCCATTGCTCATTATCCCGGTTGACGTGCTTTGGCCCGCGCTAATCCTCGTCGTCGGCAGCGGTCTACGAAGTGGACGACGACTTGATGACGCCTTCTGAAAAATAAACGAGGCCGACGAGCAGCGCGAAGGAGCCCATCAGCGCGAGCAGCATGATAACGCTCAAAACATACTGCATGTTCGCGCCTAGTTTTTGAGCCAGCCGAGTGTCAACAACAGAGGCCACGTTCGCTTCTGCTGCCTTGATTTGAATCAAGCCTACCACGCCTTGCATGTGGTTTTGTATTTTTCACACGGCCAAGCCCTGTGTTTTCAATAAGCGGCGTTACGGATTCTTATAAGCGCGGCATAAGCAATAATATCGTTTCCGAACGCCAGAGCGCCCGTTAGCACGTCTTTTTCAGGTGCTCGGCCGCAGTGACAATTCGGCGCGAACCGACCATGCATGACAAAGGTGAGAAGAAGCCCGGTCGCCTTACCATCTTTCTCGGCGCTGCGCCTGGAGTCGGCAAGACCTACGCGATGCTCGAGGCTGCGCGCTTGCGCCGGCGCGACGGGGCGGACGTGGTTATCGGCCTCATTGAGACTCACGGACGGCAAGCCACGGAGCAGCTAATTCAAGATTTCGAACTCATTCCCCGCAAGGGCATCGAATACAGAGGACATGTCGTCGAGGAGATGGACATCGAAGCCATCCTGCGCCGCGGTCCCGACCTTGTCGTGGTGGACGAGCTCGCGCACAGCAACATTCCCGGAACCCGCAACGCCAAGAGATATCTCGACATCGTTGAACTCATCGAAGCGGGCATCGATGTGTTCACCACGTTGAATGTCCAGCACATCGAGAGCCTCGGCACGACCGTTGCAAAAATCACCTGGGCAAGGGTGCGTGAAACCGTTCCGGATCGCGTGCTTGATATGGCCGACGAGATCGCGGTCGTGGACTTGCCGGCAAGCGACCTTGTTCGCAGAATCGACGAGGGAAGGATCGCCAGCGCGCGAGCGGAACTCAAACCTGGCACATTCTTCTCGGATCGAAATCTCACCGCGCTTCGGCAGCTCGCACTGCAGTTTGCGAAGAAACGCCCCGTACGCAGCATACTCGTCCCGTTTGACGGGTCAGAAAGCGCCCTGCGCGCAGTCCAGCATGTCATTGCGTTGGCGAGGGCCGGTCATTGCGCAAGCACGCTCCTCCTGAACGTTCAACTTCCGGCGACCAAATCCGCCGGAGCTGACGCCAAGCCGGAAGCGGCGGGAATGCTTGTTCTTGAGAAGGCCTCACGATTGCTGAAAGCCGGTCATATCCCCTGTCGCTGCCAGATCGTTACCGGCAAGCCGGCCGAAGAAATCACCCGTGCGGCGGAGCGACACCAAGTTGATCTCATCGTGATGGGAGCAACCGGCATTGGCACATTAGCGGGTCGTCTCTTAGGGTCTGTCGCTTTCGGCGTGGCAAGGGACTCAAATGCGCCCGTCACACTCGTCAAATAGGGTGTGGACGGACAAGTATTTCGGAAACCTAGTTTTTCGATTCTCACTCCGTTCGTCCCGCTTCAAGCCTTTCTTCATCGGGCCCCATTGTTCGACCGGCGCGTCATCCCTATTCGAACAGCTTCGAGGGCAATTTTATGCAATTGCGTGCAGTCGTGACGCGGATATTGCGGCGTTACCGGACGACAATCTGCGTCGACAATATGGAGCACGAGCCGGACGCCTTCGCATTGGTGCGCGTGCTCCTCGGATTTGGCCGCGGGCTGGGATTGACCGTGACCGCGGAAGGCGTCGAAAAGCCGGCGCAGGCGATGGCATTGCGGCAAGAAGGCTGCCAGCAGGCTCAAGGCTATCTCTATAGCCGCGCCATTTCGGCCGAAGACGCAGTCGATTTCATTCGCATAAGCGAAAAGGAAACCGCCACCACGCAAGCGAACGTCGCCTAAACCGTGATCCAGATCACGGTTTAGATTCTTCGTTGTAAGCATGATGTTGTCTGAAAACGGGTTGCCACTTTTCGGGATCGTGCTTCCGGGTATGATCCGCCGGCGGCCTGTCTCGGACGTGGTCTGATGGCTAATCAGGCTCGCGCGAAAGACCGCAGGACCCCGAAAATTGCGGATCACGGCAATGATCGACCGTCTTTCCCGTCGAGCGCTTGTCATCGGCGCGGTCGTCACATTGGCCGGCGGTTCGCTCAGCGCCGAGGAATCTCCGGCAGGCACGATCGAAACGCTGCGCGGCGATGCCTTCGCCGAAGGACCCAAGCCACGACGCGCCCTGCAGGCGACGGCGCAAGTTTACATCGGCGACATGGTCGAGACCGCGGCCAATTCGGCCCTGACCATGCATCTCGGCAAGACGACTTTCGTGAAACTCGGACAGCTCGCCAAATTTCGCATCGACAGCTTCGTGGTCGATGCCGGCGGGACCTTCGATCTCGAGCAAGGCCCGATGCTGATCGACCACAACGGCAAGAAGGACGAAAACCTGCAGGTGCGTTCGCCGTTCGGCTTGATGGCGGTGCGCGGCACCATGTTCTTTGCCGGGCCAAGCAACGACGTATTCGGCGTGTTTGTCGCCCGCGGCCTAGTCGCCGTCACCGGCGCCGGGCGCACCGTCATTCTGCGTCCGGGACTTGGCACCAACATCGCCCAGCCGGGCGATGCGCCGAGCGAGCCGAGACGATGGTCGCCGGGAAGGATCACCGCGGCGCTGCGGTCGGTGAGCTAGAAGATTCTCGTGCTGTCGCATGTCCTTTTCGGAAAACCGGTTTCCACTTTTCCGGGACATGCTCTAAGCACCACGAACGCGTGCGCAGCCGCCTCACGTGAGGAACAGGTTCGCGCTCACACGAGATCGGCTTTCCACATCGGATCGCTCGATTTCGATCCGGCGGACGGCCCCTCCGGCCCCGCACGCTAACCGGCAACGGTGAACACCTCGATCTCCGTGCTGCTGCCGCGCAGCTTGACGGCGTCAAGCCGCTCAATCCGTTCGGCGCCCAGCGCCGCCGCGGCCGACGGGCCGATGCAAATCGAGGTGTTGAAGTCCTTGTTCAAGGCTTCAAGGCGTGAAGCCGTGTTCACCACGTTGCCGAAGGCGGTGAAATCGATTTTGTTGCCGCCGCCGACATCGCCGACAATGGCCGTGCCCGATTCGATGCCGATGCGGGTGCGGCCGAGCGCGAGCGCCGCCGCCAGCGGCGTCTGGCGGTAGCTCTCAGTGGCGGCGACGATTGCCTGCGCCGCAGCAACCGCCCGCTCGACATGGCGCGCCAGATCGAGCGGAACGTTGAACAGCGCAAACATGCCGTCGCCAATCAGCTTGTCGACCATGCCGCCGTGCTCGATCACGATATCGGTGACGATGGCAAGATAACCGTCGAGCACCTTCAATACGTCACGGGCATCGGAGCGCTCCGTCAGCGCCGTGAAGCCTTCGATGTCAGTGAACATGGCGGTGACTTGGCGCGCTTCGCCGTCAAGGCGCAGCCGGTCCGGAGCGTCGACCAGCCGTTTGACGATGTCGGGTGCCAAATGCTGTTCAAAGCGCCGCCGCAAGGCGCGCTCGCGCCGCTCGTTGCGCGCATAACTGCCGAGCGCCGTCGCGGCGAAAACGACGACCGCAATCGCCGGCGGTCCGGCAATATCGACCCAAAGATGCTCAGCGCGGAAGGCGGCTGCGGCTGCGCCGCCCCACAGGAAGCAGAGCAAGACGACAAGGGCTGCCGCGGTGATGGGGCGGCAAACCATCGCAAGCGCGACGGCGGCCAGCCCGAGAACAAGAGCCCCGAGAATTTCCAGCTGCGGGACCCAGGGCGGCCGCCGCGGAATGGCGTCGCCACTGAGCGTCTCGATGGCGTCGGCCTGGATCTGCACGGATGGCGTCGTCGCGGAGACCGGCGTCGCCCGCAATCCGCCGACCTCCGGCGCACCGCTGCCGACGAGCACGATGCGGCCGGCAAGCCTGGCGCGGGAGGTCTCATCGGTCAAAATTCTCGCCGCCGAAATGGTGCGCTGTCGCCACGAGGCTGCAGGCCGGGGCACAATACGCAGCGCCGCATCGGCATCGATCGGCACGATCAACGGCCCGATATGCAGCCGCTGCGGGGCAACGTCGGCTATGTAGGAGGAGGCATCGTAGCCGACACGCAAGACCTCGGCGGCAAAGCCCGAACGCGCCTGATCCCCAATCAAAACGAGAAGCGGCACGCGGCGGACGTTACTGTCCGCATCGTCGGCGAGCGCGATAGCGCCGAGACCGCGGCCTGCGCCGGCGATCGCCGGCACAGGGCCGATCGCGCTGCCGGCCTGCCAAATATCGGGGACCTGGAGACGGCCCCGCGCCAGAATCGGCGCGCCTGGCGGCACTTCGCCCGCGCCTGGCTCCAGCACGAAACCAAGCACCACCGGGGCCGCTCGCAGCGCGTCGGTGAGCGCGGCGTCGCCGTCCGGCAATTTGCGCGCGAGATCGGCGACGCCGTTTCGTTCGGCCTCGGTCCCGAGATTGCGCATCAGCCCGATCGGCGAGAAGCGGTCCGGTTCCGACAGCAGCATGTCGAGGCCGATGACGCGCGGCTTGGCGTCTGCAATCTTGAGTACCAAGTCGGCCAGTATCTGCCGGCGCCACGGCCACGCTCCGTAGCGCGCGAGGCTTTCACGGTCGATGTCCACGACGACGACCGGCGATGCCGCCGGTGCCGACGCCAAGAACGGCAATAAGTTGTCGAACGACCGCTCGCGAATATTTTCGCGCAGATCGAAAGCGCCCGATCCCCACAGCAGCAACAGCGCGGCGAGACAGCCACCGCCAAGAACGGCAACCGACCATGGCCTCGCGCGCAGACTCATCGGTCGTCCTGCATGGTTTAATGTCAGAGCGCTATATCGAGAGCCATTATACGGATATGGAGCTCAGCCATACATTTGACCCGGCCAGAAGCTGATTCGGCTAACGCGCGCTGCGTGGCGATAGATCTCGTTTCGCCCCGGAATACGGGCACTTTCCCTGCACCCGATCCAGTTCTGGACCGCCCGGATGGTCTTCTGCGCGCGATAGCCCGGACACAGGTATGGCCCTCCCGCCATGCTAACCACGCGTGGTACTTCAACGTATTTGTGAGTTGTGTCCGCGCGGAAGGCCGCTATGTTGCACCGCACAGTGGAATTCTGCCACTGCCGGGGGTGATATGCAGCGGGCGTCCACGGTACGGGCCGTGGTCCCGATTTGGGGAGCCGGAGCTTCATGACTGCCCTGGTGCGCATCGCTCTGCGGCGCCCTTACACGTTTGTCGTCCTTGCGCTTTTGCTTCTCATCATCGGCCCTCTGGCCGCCTCGCGCACGCCGGTCGACATCTTTCCGGAAATCCGCATCCCGGTCATTGCGGCGAACTGGCAGTATACCGGCCTGCCGCCGGCCGAGATGGCCGGTCGCATGGTGACGCAGTTCGAGCGCGCGCTCACCACGACCGTCAACGACATCGAGCATATCGAGGCCAACTCCTACACCGGCGTCGGCATCGTCAAATTGTTCTTCCAGCCAGGCGCGGACATCCGCACCGCGAATGCGCAGGTCACCGCGATCTCGCAAACGCTCCTGAAGAACATGCCGCCCGGCTCGGTGCCGCCGCTTATTCTCAATTACAACGCCTCGACCGTGCCGATCATACAGCTCGCGTTGTCGGGCAAGGGCCTGCCCGAGCAAACGCTGTTCGATCTCGGCTTGAACTTTGTGCGCGTGCCAGTGGTGACCGTGCCCGGCGCCGCCATGCCCTACCCGTTCGGCGGCAAGTTTCGGCAGATCCAGATCGACATCGATCCGGAGGCGATGCGCGCGCATGGACTCTCCGGCCAGGACGTCGCCAACGCGCTTGCCGCGCAGAACCTCATTACGCCGGTCGGCACCCAGAAGATCGGCAGCTATGAATACTCGATCAATCTCAATAACGCCCCCTCCGCTATTCAGGCGCTTGACGATCTACCGATCAAAACCGTCAACGGCGCCATGGTCTATATCCACGACATCGGCCATGTGCGCGACGGCAGTCCGCCGCAGCAGAATATCGTGCATGTCGACGGCAATCGCTCGGTTCTGATGTTCGTGCTGAAGAACGGCGCGGTGTCGACGCTCTCGATCATCGAAGGCGTCAAGAAAAAAGTGCAGGAGATGAAGAAAACCCTGCCGAGCAACCTCGTACTCACGGCGATCGGCGATCAATCGATCTTCATCAATGCCGCCATCGGCGGCGTGATCCGCGAAGGCGTGATCGCTGCGGCGCTGACCAGCCTGATGATCCTGTTGTTCCTCGGCAGCTTCCGCTCGACCCTGATCATCGCCACGTCGATTCCGCTGTCCGTGCTCGGCTCGATCGCGACGTTGTGGGCGTTGGGCGAAACCCTCAACATCATGACGCTCGGCGGGCTTGCTCTCGCGGTCGGTATCTTGGTCGACGAAGCCACGGTGACGATCGAGAACATCAACTGGCATCTCGAGCAGGGCAAGGAGGTCGAGCAGGCGATTCTCGACGGCGCCGAGCAGATCGTCACGCCGGCTTTCGTTTCGCTGCTCTGCATCTGCATCGTGTTCGTGCCGATGTTCTTCTTGACCGGCGTGCCGCGCTTCCTGTTCGTGCCGCTGGCGGAAGCGGTGATGTCGGCCATGGTCTGGTCATTTATCCTGTCGCGAACGCTGGTGCCGACCATGGCCAAATACCTGCTGCGCAAGCACGAGGCGCACGCGGGCGGGCACGAACCAAACAGTTCGTTGCCCCCCACCCGCAATCCGCTCGTGCGTTTCCAGCGCGGATTCGAGGCCCGCTTTGAGCGCGGCCGTCTCGCCTATCGCGAGCTCTTGACCATGGCGCTCCGGCACCGGACCGTGTTCACCATCCTGTTCATGGCTTTCATCGTCGGCAGCTTTGCGCTTGCGCCCTATCTCGGCCGCGACTTCTTCCCGTCCGTCGACGGCGGCCGCATCCTCATGCATGCGCGCGCGCCCGTCGGCACCCGCGTCGAAGAGACCGCGCGGCTCTTTGCCGATATCGAAAAGGTGGTGCGGCAGACCATACCGCCAGACGAACTGGAAAGCCTGGTCGACAATATCGGGATGTCGGTCTCAAGCATCAACATGACCTACAACAACACCGGAACGATCGGTTCACAGGACGGCGACATCCAGATCGGACTGAGCGAAAATCATCGCCCGACCGAATCCTACGTCCGCACGTTGCGCGAAGTATTGCCGGCGCGCTTCCCCGGCGTCACCTTTTCGTTCCTGCCGGCCGACATCATCAGCCAGATTTTGAATTTCGGCGCACCGGCGCCGATCGAGTTGCAGATCCGCGGCCCGAAGCTCGAGGAGAATCTCGCCTACGCGCAAAACCTGCTGCGCCGGCTGCGGCACGTTCCCGGCCTGGTCGACGCGCGCATCAACCAGTCGCTGAGCGAGCCGGGCTTCAACGTCGATGTCGATCGCACCCGCGCGCAATATGTCGGGATCACCGAACGCGACGTGACCAATAGTTTGGTCGTCGATCTTGCCGGGTCGAGCCAGGTGCAGCCGACCTTCTGGCTCAATCCGGACAACGGCGTGAATTACTCGATCGTGATGCAGACGCCGCAATATCAGGTGGATTCGCTCAACGCTCTGCAAAATCTGCCGATCACCGCGACCGGAGCGCCGCCGCAAGTCCTCGGCGCTATTGCCGACGTCAAGCGCGTGGCGGTGCCGGCGATCTATTCGCACTACAACATCCAGCCGGTGATCCAGATTTATGCCACCACCCAAGGCCGGGATCTCGGCGGCGTCGCCGCTGACGTGCAGCAGCTCATCAACGATACCGCCAGCGAGGCGCCCAAGACCGCCGATGTGGTCATGCTCGGGCAGGTCAAGACCATGAATAGCTCGTTCAGCGGGCTGTTCTTCGGCCTGGCCGCCGCCATCGTGCTTATTTATCTGCTGATCGTGGTCAACTTCCAGTCCTGGGCCGATCCGTTCGTGATCATCACCGCCCTACCGGCGGCTTTGGCCGGAATCATCTGGATCCTGTTCGCGACCGGCACGACGCTTTCAGTTCCGGCGCTGACCGGCGCGATCATGTGCATGGGAGTTGCGACCGCCAACAGCGTGCTGGTCATCAGTTTCGCCAAGGAAAAGCTCGAAGAGCACGGCGACGCGGTCGCCGCCGCGATCGAGGCCGGTTACGTCCGCCTGCGCCCGGTCTTGATGACGGCGCTCGCCATGATCATCGGCATGTTCCCGATGGCGCTAGGCCTCGGTGAAGGCGGCGAGCAAAATGCCCCGCTCGGCCGCGCCGTAATCGGGGGACTCTGTTTCGCCACGATCGCAACTCTGATATTTGTTCCGGTCGTTTTCAGCATCATCCATCAACGCCGCGGCCCAATTGCTGCAAGCGCGGTGGGAGAACCGCATGCCGCCTGATACAACACCCCTTACCCCCGCCGTGTCGCGTCGCGGCCTATATCTCGCCGGCGCATCGGCGCTGATCATCGGCGTCGTCGTCGTCGTTTTCGGCATCACGACCCGCAAAGTGGCCGACGCCAAACTGCAGGAATGGACGGAAGCGCAGGCGATACCGGTGGTCGCGGTCGCGCCGCCCGACACGCGCGGCAAGACCACGACATTCTCGCTGCCCGGCCGGCTGGAGGCCTATACACAGGCGCAGATCTACGCCCGCGTGACCGGGTATCTGAAAAAGTGGGACGCCGATATCGGCACGCCGGTCAAATCCGGCCAGCTCCTTGCCGAGCTCGATGCGCCCGATCTCGACCAGCAAATCATGCAGGCCGAGGCCAATCTCGCCAGCGCCAAAGCCAATTCCGTGCTCGCCGACGCAACGCTCAAGCGCGGCCAGAGCCTGATCACGAGCTATGCCATCTCGCAGCAGGATCTCGACCAGCGTGCGGCTGATGCTTCCAACAAGCAAGGCTTGGTGCGCGCCGCGCAAGCCAATCTCGACCGGTTGCGTGTGCTCGAACAATACAAGCGCATGCTCGCGCCCTTCGACGGGCTCGTCACCGCACGCGCCACCGACATCGGCGCGCTGATCAATGCCGGCGCCGGCGGCGGTCCGCCGCTGTTCGTGGTATCGGAGACGCGGAAGCTGCGCGTCTATGTGAACGTGCCGCAGAATTACGTTCCGAACATCCCGGTCGGCACCAAAGCGAAGCTGGCGGTGCCGGAATATCCGGGCCGCACTTTCCCGGCGACGGTCGAGGCCTCGGCGCAATCGGTCGACGTCGCTTCCAACACCACGCGCATGCAGCTCGTCGTCGACAACAGCCGCAACGAACTGATGACCGGAGATTTTACCAACGTGACGTTCGAACTGCCGCATCCCGAAGTGACGATCAACGTGCCCGCGAGCGCGCTGATCTTCAATCAAAGCGGCTTGCACGTCGCGGTCGTCAACGGCGACGGCCGCGTCGAACTACGCGACGTTACCATCGCCCACGATCTGGGCAACGAAGTCGAGATCGGCTCGGGGATCAAGGCCGAGGACCGCGTGGTGGTCAATCCGCCGGATGGTATCGCCGGCGGCGACAAGGTGCGCATTGCCGGCCAGCCCGGCAAGCCGGGCGAGCCCGAAACGGCCGAAGCGAAGTAACCGTCGACATTTGATTTCAATCGACATGAAGACGTGGCCGGAACCAGGCCGGCCCTGACGCACTGCGGTTAGCCGATCGGCTTCATGCCCTTGGCAAAGCGCTTGAAGTTGCGAACGTAGATATCGGCGCCGGCGGCAATCGCGGCGACGGCCGCGTCGTCGAGCGTGCGGATTGCGCGCGCCGGCGATCCGACGATCAGTGATCGCTCGGGAAATTCCTTTCCTTCGGTCACCAGCGCACCGGCGCCGACCAGGCTGCCTTTCCCGATGCGCGCGCCGTTGAGCACGATCGCGCCCATGCCGACGAGGGCGCGCTCCCCGATGGTGCAGCCGTGCAGGATGACGTTATGACCGATGACGCAATCGGGCCCGATGGTGAGCGGAAAGCCCATGTCGGTGTGGAGCGTGGCATTGTCCTGGATCTGCGAGCGCTCGCCGAGCTCGATCCACTCGTTGTCGCCGCGCATGACCGCGTTGAACCAAACGCTGGAATCGTTCTTCAACCGCACCTTGCCGATCACCGCCGCGCCCGGGGCGATCCAGTAGCGACCCTCTTCGGGCAAATCAGGCTTGTGCCCGTCTAATTCATAAATCATGTGCATATCCGCATTGGCTTGTACCCGGCTCGCCCCCTGCAAAGGGACGCCCCGACAACGGAATCGTTTCCCGCTCACCAGGAATGAGCGGAAGCTCGTCGGCCGGAATGATTATCAAACGCTCAGCAGCGCTTGAAGCGCCATAACAACGACGGTACCCGACATCAAACTCCACAGGCCGGCAATCACCGTCGCGATCATGACCACTTCGCCGCGGCGGCGCTCGAGCTCGCGGCCGCGCAACGTATTGCGCATGATCAAGTAGGGCGCGGAGAAGATCAAAAGCGGAACGGCCGCTAATCGTCCCGGCATCGGCCCGACTTCAAGCATGCGGAAACTCGGCAAGTGCATGCCGACGAGGCTATAGCCGCTCGCGCAAACGCCGGCGACGGCAAATCCGATCGCGACGGCGAAAAGCGATTCGATCACCTCCGGGGAAAAGAAAGCCTGCAAGGCTTCGACCATCGACAGCGCCTCCCGTTTGCCGGAAGACACCTCGCAGAGCGCGCGCCCGATCGCCACGGCATGCTTAAGAGAAGGTTAACGGAAGCGGCCTCTTTCTGTCGTGCGGCACTTCAATCGATTCGCAGGGCAAGCACCACATGACGGCGCAGGCGTTCGCTCGATCCAAATTCGCCGGATGGAAGTCGCGGAGCTTCGTGGCCGCACTGGTGATTGCCGCAGCGATCATCGCGGCGGTCGCGACATTCGTCTCGTACATGCTGTGGCCGACATGGCCCAAATCAGGAATTTCGCTCGATGCGCCTGCCGTCCCGGTGACCGTGGCCGGCGCGCTGTTCAACGTGCCACCGGCATCAGTGCGCGCGAAGGTCCAGCGTCAGCCGGGGGCGCATGAGCGCATGGACCTGGTCTTCCTCTGGCCATCGCTGGCGCCGCCGTCGCCGGATGCGTTTGCCGACATCAAAGTACCGGTTGCCGAGGATGGCGAGGCTGCGCCCCCACCGCACATCGGCGACCGCTTGTTTGTGACGATCGCGGGGCTGGGCGCCGTTCTGCCGCCGCTGGTGCGGCTGCGCACGATCTATCCGCGCTATATCGAGGCGCAGGCGGCGTCCGGCCCGGATGGATTGGCGATCGTGCCGTTTCGCGCCGGCACGCCCTACGAAGGCGAAGACCTCATCTATTTTGCCGAGACCCCGGAGCAATTCTTCGCGCTCTGCTCGAGGGCGGTACGTGGCTTGCCGGGGACCTGCATTGCGGAGCGTTCGCTGGACGCGGCGGTCGTAACGCTGCGCTTCTCGCGCGAATGGCTCGAGGACTGGCGCAGCACCTCAGCCGGCTTCGATCGCCTGGTGGCGCAGTTGCACGCACAGAGCAAGTAAAGCCGCCGCAATGGCTAGTCCAAATCGCTGCCCCGCAGCGATCAATCCAAGTCGCTGCCCAGAATCGCCATCTGGAAGTTGTAAGAGCGCTCGTCGTCTTCGTCGTCGACAAATACCACGCCGACGAACTCGTCGCCGACATAGACTTCGGCGGAGTCGTCCTTCTTGGGGCGCGGCACGACGCGAATCCGCGCGTTGCCGAACAGCTTCTTGAGATAAGCGTCGAGCTTTTTGACTTCCTGTACGTCCACGGCGCGTCTCCTAAAGCATGATCCCGGCAAATCGATCCGGTCTTTCGGAAGAGATCATGCTCCGCTGTAACAGTTAGAGCGCGCCCCGCTTAGCACGCGGTGATGCCGCCGATCAAATCTCGCCATAGAGCATTTGATCCATGAGCCGGGCAGGTTCAGGGCAACCGGCGACGCCCACCACGCGGGCGGGTACGCCGGCGACGGTGACGTTATTCGGCACGGGCTTGAGAACTACCGAGCCTGCAGCAACGCGCGCGCAATGACCGATCTCGATATTGCCGAGAATTTTCGCGCCGGCGCCGATCATCACCCCGTAGCGGATCTTCGGGTGGCGATCTTCCCATTGCTTGCCGGTGCCGCCGAGCGTGACGTCGTGCAGCATCGAGACGTCGTCCTCGATCACCGCCGTCTCGCCGACGACCAAACCGGTGGCGTGATCAAGAAAAATCCCGCGGCCGATCTTCGCCGCAGGATGAATGTCGCACTGAAATACCGCTGAGCAACGGCTTTGCAGGTAGAGCGCAAAATCCTTACGGCCCTTGTGCCACAGCCAATGCATCAGGCGATGGGCCTGAATGGCGTGAAAACCTTTGTAATAGAGGACCGGTTCGATCAGCCGATGGGTCGCCGGATCGCGGTCGATGATGGCGGCGATGTCGGCGCGAAAGCTTTCGCCTATTGACGGCGAATCTTCCAGCGCATCCGCATAGGCCTGCCTGATCAATTCGCCTGACAGCGCGGCGTGGTCGAGCCGCTCGGCCAGCCGGTAGACGACGGCCCCCTCGAGACTGTTGTGATGCAGAATGCTCGAATAGATGAATGTAGCCAATTCCGGTTCGTTGCGAGCCACGTCCTCGGCTTCGCGGCGGATGCGCGCCCAGACCGGATCGACCTTATCGAGAACCGGCTTCGTCTGATGTTGCGCCATTTGGGCATTCTCCCGGAAACGCTCGCCCTGGAATGACCGTCCTCCAGGGCGGCGCCCTTCTAGCATAATTGGGTTCTGGTGGGCAGAGAAACCAGAGGGTGGGCAAATGCTCCACCAATGGCCCGCTATAAGAGGCCTCTGACCCAAAGGAACAGGGCGATTGGCTGATTCCGTTCGGCGTCATGGGCGCTGCGCCAGGAAATCGACCACGCCGACCTTGAACACCCGGTCGCCGACCGCGAGCATGTGATCGCGCCCGGGAATGACCAGCGCCTCCGCACCGGGCACGAGCGCCGCAAGCTCTTCCGGGGAACCCGCAATATCGTCCTTGCTCCCCGCTGCGACCAGGAGCGGCACGGTCAGACCTTCCAGCTCATCGCGCCCGAGCGTTTGGCGCGAGCCGCGGATGCAGGCGGCGAGCGCGCGCAGGTCTGAGCGCGTCTGTTCGGCGAAGGCGCGAAATGTGTGCCCTCGTGGATCGGTCACATCCGCACGCGTCGGCGCGTCGAGCGCGGCCGCAATCGTCTGTGCCGACAACCCCGGCCCATCGACAAGATGAATGCCGATCCCGCCGAGGATCGCCGCACGTACCCGCTGCGGATGCGCGACCGCGAGGATGGTCGTGATCCGGCTACCCAGCGAATAGCCCATGACATCCGCGCGCGGTATGTCGAGATGATCGAGCAGCGCGCGTACGTCCTGTGCCATGAGGCTACTGTGATAAGCGGCCGGATCGTAGAACTTGGTCGATGCGCCGTGGCCGCGATTGTCCAGCGCGATGACGCGGCGGCCCGCGCGCGTGAGCGTCGACACCCAACCGGGATAGACCCAGTTCACTTCCTTGTTGGAAGCAAAGCCATGGACGAGCACGATCGGTTCGCCCTCCCCTTCGTCGAGATAGGCGATCTCGACCTCACCATGCATGAAATGCGGCATGCGCCAGCATATAGTCGATCCCGGCGGCTTTGCACAAAGACTCTGGGGAAGCGGGCAAGCGGTCAGGCTTTCGGGCACACGGCTTCGTGGTCTTTTCGCCGTGTAGCAACTCTTCCGCGGAGCGTTGTTGGCTTGGACAATTCATGACCGACGCATTTGCCATCATCCGCAACGGCCGCCTGGTCGACGTGAGCCGCCGACGCGCCGAGCCGGCCGACATTCTGATCAAAGGCGACGCTGTCTTGTCGATCGGGCCACCCGGATCGGCAGCGCCGGAGGACGCCGCGCTCATCGACGCCTCCGACCGCGCATTGATGCCCGGACTGGTCAACGCCCATGTCCATGGCCACGGCACCCTGGCCAAGGGCCTGGTCGGCGATCGCTGGCCGCTCGAACTCTTCCTCAACGCCATGCCCGGCATGGCCGGCAACCGGACGCTCGAAGACAAATACCTCAACGGCCTGATCGCGGCCGCCGAGATGATCCACAAGGGCTGCACCGCCTGCTACGACCTGTTCTTCGAATTCCCGATGCCGAGCCTCGAAGGGATCGACGCGCTCGGCCGCGCCTATCGCGATGCCGGCATACGGGCGGTGATCGCCCCGATGGTCGCCGACAAGACGCTCTACCAGGCCTATCCCGGCCTGATCGATGCCATGCCGGAGGCACTGCGCGCCGACGTGCGCGCCTTCAGGCTCGCGCCGTATCAAGCCACCGCCGACGCCGCCGCAAAAATCTACGCTCATTGGCCCTTCGATCGCGATTGGATACGGCCGGCCATCGCGCCGACCATTCCGCTTCATTGCAGCGACGACTTTCTTCTCCGCTGCCGCGATCTCGCGCGCGATTATGGGCTGCCATTGCAGACGCATCTTGCCGAGACCAAAGCGCAGGCGGTGCTCGGATTGCGAAAATACGGAAAGACGCTGACGGCGCATCTCGATGAACTCGGCATGCTCGGACCCCACCTTTCCGCCGCGCACGCAATCTGGCTCGACCACGACGATCTTAGCCTCCTTGCCGACAAGGGCGCGTCGGTGGTGCATGCCCCGGTCAGCAACATGCGGTTCGGCTCCGGGCTCGCGCACCTGCGGCCGATCCTCGAACGCGGCATCAATGTCGGCGTCGCGACCGACGCCGCCAACAGCTCCGATCAGCTCAACATGTTCGAGGCCGCCCGCCTCGCCGCCCTCATTTCCCGGGTGCAAACGCCGGATTTCGCGGCGTGGCTTGGACCCGAGGAAGTGCTGCGCATGGCGACGACGGGAAGCGCGCGCGCCATGGGCTTCGACGGGGCCATCGGCGAAATTGCACCGGGCTATAAGGCCGATATCGTCTTTCTCGATCTCGGCCACATCAATTACGTGCCGTGCCACGACCTGGTGAGACAGATCGTGTTCACCGAGAACGGAGCCGCGGTCGATAGCGTCATGATCGGCGGTCGTCTGGTGCTCGATCATGGGCGGCTGACGACCGCCGACGAGAAGAAGCTGCGGCGTGACGCCAGCGCCGCGGCAGAGCGCCTCTACTCTGCGAATACGGCGGCGCGCTCCTTCGCCAAACAATTGCAGGGCTTTGTCGGGGAGTTTTGCCACGGGCTTGCGCGCGAGCCTTATCATGTTCACCGCTTGGCGCACCCGCACGAAGAGTGACCCGCCGGCCGCGCGCTGCGCAAGCGGATCGGTAGAAGTGCGCTGCGGAACCAAGCTTTTGCCCTGCGCAAGCGCCTTTTATCTTGACGCCGCGGTGGCCGTACAAGATCATTCCCGGGGCGAAATTTTTTGTATTAGCAGGAATGCTGGGACCCTGCGCAACCTCGAGAGGTAGCGATGCATATCCCAACATGGAGTCTGCTGAACTCCGCCACGCCGCGATCAACGAGACTGCGAAAGACTCTTGCTCCGGTCATGGTTGGATTGGGCCTTTCGGCGATTACGGTCGCTTCAGCAAGCGCCGCCGACGCCTACCTGCCGATCGTCATGCCGATCACCGGATTCTTGTCGGTCGAAGGCGGCAGCCAGCGCAATGGCGCCGTCATGGCGCTCGAGCAGGCGCCGGGCGGCATGAAAGTCGATTTCCCGATCTTCGATACCGGAACGTCGGCGACCGGGGCCGCCACCGCGCTCGACAAGGCGCTGAGCAGTCAGAAGGCGATCGCGGCGGCTGTGACCGTGTTCGGCACCGAAATGGTCGCCATGATGCCGATCGCCGCCGAGTACAAAGTGCCGTTGCTGACGATCTCCGGTCTCGCCAGAATCACCGAAAGCGGCAATCCCTACATCTTCCGCTTCCTTCCCAACGATCGCGAGATCAAGGTCGCGCACACCCGTTATGTCGTCGAGGTGATGAAGAAGACCAAGATCGCGCTGATCAGCGACACCACCGCCTACGGCCAGGGCGGCTTCGCGCTGCTGCAGGAAGACTTCGCCAAGCTCGGCACCAAGCCCGTCTTCGAGGACAATTCGATCGCGCCCGACACCAAGGACATGAGCCCGCTGCTGGCGCGAGTGAAAGCCTCCGGCGCGGACGTGATCGTGCTCCATGCGGTGTCGACGCCGATGACGCTGATTACCAAGCAGATCAAATCGACCGGGCTCGATATCCCGATCGTCAACAGCTCCTCCATTGTCGAGCCGACCGCGACGGCCCTGTTTGAGCCTGCCGAACTCGCCGGCGTCTGCGCGGAAACCCCGTCGGCGCCCGAAGCGCGGACGACCCCTGCCATCAAGGCTTGGGCCGACGCGTATCTGAAGCGCTTCGGCATCGAGCCGGACGGCCTTGCGCTCGGACAGTATGACGGCGTGATGATGGCGCTCACGCTGATGTCGAAGGGTGCCAAGAGCGCCGAAGATCTGCGCGCGGCGCTGCAAAAGGAAAGCTACCAGGGTGTCGCCATGACCTACAAATCCAACGGTCACGGCGATCTCGCGCACGACGCCGAAATCGTCTGCTGGGACGGCACCAGCCGGATTCCGAAAATCGTCGCCCATTATGCGGGGGACCAGCTCGTCCTGAAATAACCGCCAAGGACGTTCGAAGGACGCTCAAAGGACGCTCGAAGGACGCGCGGCGCCGATGACTCTGCTGCAGCTTGCGATCAACGGCGTCGCACTTGGTGCCGCCTACGCGTTGATCGCTCTCGGTTTCGTCTTCATCGTCAACGCGACCGGTGCGGTCAATTTTGCCCATGGCGACCTCGTCATGGCCGGCGGCTACGTCGCCGTCGGGCTTGGCGCCATGGCGCCGCTGCCGATGCTCGTGCTGCTGCCGTTGGTGGCGGCGATCATGTTCGCGCTTGGGGTGGCGATGTCGCTGGTTGCGTATTTTCCGCTGATCAACCGGCCGCCCTCCACCGTGTTCATCTCGACGCTCTTGATCGGCATCGTGCTGCAGAATGTGTTCCTGGTGCTGTTCGGCCCGCAGGCGCATGCGGCGCCGCCGCTCATTCAGAGCGGCATCCTTCATATCGGTCCGATCGAGATCAGCATCCAGGCGCTCGGCACGCTCGCGGTGGCCGGCGCGCTGATCGCCTTGCAATATCTCGTCTTCACGCACACGCAGATCGGGCGGCGGCTGCGCGCGACCGCCCAGGACCGGCAGATGGCGCAGGCGATCGGCATTCGCGTGCATGCGGTGGTCGCCGCCACGTTCGGTTTCGGTACCGCGCTCGCCGGTATCGCCGGCGTTCTCTTGGCGAACCAGTTCTTTGTCTATCCGACCGGCGGCATTCCGCTCAGCGTCTACGCCTATATCGCCGTCGTCATCGGCGGCTGGGGCAGCATTGCCGGCGCCGTCATCGGCGCGATGATGATCTCGCTCTTTCAGGTCGTCGTTTCGGCTTATGTCTCCTACGCGGTCGCGACCGGACTGCTATACGTTGCGCTTCTTCTTGTCTTCTTCTTCCGACCGCAAGGCATTTTCGGCGAGCTCGTTCGGCGCCGGGTCTGATTGAGGCAGGGAGGCCACAGACTTGGCATCTTGGCTCTCCAACGGCATACGCCTTCCGCTCATGCTGGGCGCCGCGGCACTGATCGCTTACGCGCTCTTCTTTGCCGGTTCGTACGATCTGCGCGTGCTGACGATTTGCGGCATTTACGCGCTGCTGGTGCTCGGCTTTCAGTTCGTGTTCGGACATGCCGGCGCGGTGTCGCTGGCGCAGGCGACTTTCTTCGGCATCGGCGGCTACATCACTGGCATCCTGGCGACGCGGTTCGGCTTTCCGTTTCTGGCCACCTTTCCGTTGTCAATCGCCGGCCCTGCGCTGCTCGCCGTCATCATCGCGGTGCCGGTCCTCAAGCTCGAGGACCACTATTTTTCGCTGGCGACGCTCGGCATCGGGCTTGTCGTGCTGCTTCTCGCCATTCAATGGAGCGACGTGACCGGCGGCACCAATGGGCTCGCCGGCATTCCTGCGATCGAGCTTCCAGGCCTGACCATTGCCGATCGCCGTTCGGTGCTGTGGTTTGTCTGGGCGATTGTCGCCATCGGCTGCCTGCTTGCCTACCAGCTGACGCGCGGCTTGCGCGGACACGCCTATCATCTGATGCGGGAAAACCTGGAAGCCGCGTCATCGCTGGGCTTGAACATCGCCGAACTGCGGTTCGGCACCTTCGTCTTGAGCGCCGCCTATGGCGGCGCCGCCGGCGCATTGATGGCGCATGTCATCCACGTGGTTTCGCCGGAGAATCTCGATCTCGCGCTGATGGTCACCTGCCTGACCATGACGGTGATCGGCGGCCGCACGCGGATCGCCGGCGCCATCCTCGGCGCGACCTTGATCGTGTATTTGCGCGAATGGTTTCGCGTGCTCGAAAACTATTACATGATCGCCTACGGGACTGCGGCGCTCGCCGTGTTGATCGCCGCCCCGTATGGGCTTGTCGGCGCGATCGAGCGCCTGCGCGTCGTTTTGTTTGGAGAAATCCGCCCGGCGCTGCCACCCGCGGCTTCGCCGTTGACGCTCGGGGGCGGACACAAACTTGCGCAGGCCAGCGCAGAGCCGCTCCTCGCCGTCGACGGAATAGCGCTCGCCTTCGGTGGCGTGAAAGCGCTCGACGGCGTCAGTCTCTCCTGTGACCAAGGCGAGATCATCGGCCTGATCGGGCCGAACGGCTCCGGCAAGACGACTCTGTTGAACGTGATTTCGGGCCTCGCCTCCTGCCAGCGCGGAAGCGTGACGTTTCTTGGCAGCGACATCACCAGGGCGCCTGCTTATGCGATCGCCCGGCTCGGGATTGCGCGCACATTTCAGCATATCCACTTGGTCGACGACCTCTGCGTGCTCGATAACATCGCGGTCGCCCGCGCCGGCGTCGACAGCGGCGGATTGCTGCAAGCGATCGGCACGATCGGACGCGACCGACGGTTGGAAGATGCGCGCGGGATCGCGTTCGCCGCCGCCGAACGGCTTGGCATCGCCGATGTCGCGATGGAGGCGTGCGGTCGGCTCCCCTACGGTACGCGACGGCGGGTCGAGGTCGCACGTGCGCTCGCAACCACGCCGCGGCTTTTGCTCCTTGACGAACCGGCGGCCGGCCTCAACGAGCAGGAGCAAAAGGATCTCGCAAATCGCATTCGCAGCTTCGCCGCCGAAGGCATCACCGTTCTAGTCGTCGAGCACAATCTTGTGTTTCTCGCCGCCCTCGCCGAGCGCTTGATCTGTCTCGATCGCGGGAAGGTGATCGCCTCCGGACTGCCGGAAGCCGTGCGGCGAGAACCCGCCGTGATCGAAGCCTATCTCGGGCTTGAAGCCGGCGTCACCGAGCTTGCGCTGGCAGGTCCGTCATGAGCGAGCTCTTGAATATTGAGGGCCTGTCGGTCGCCTACGGTCAGGTTTATGCGCTCCGCGACGTGTCGATTTCGGTGAGCGCCGGCGAAGCAGTGGCGCTGGTCGGCGCTAACGGCGCCGGCAAATCGACGCTGTTCAAATCGATCGTCGGCTTCCTGCGGCCAAGGGGCGGCCGCCTGCATTTTCTCGACAACGACATGACCGGCGTCAGTCCGGAGCGGCGCGCGCGCCTTGGCCTTGGCTATGCGCCGGAGGGACGGCGCGTATTTCCTGGAATGACAGTTCGCGAAAATCTCGAAGTCGCCGTATTCGCCGGCAAAGCCGAACGCGAGCACAGGCTGCGGCGGGCCTTCGCGCTGTTTCCGCAGCTCGCCGAGCGCCAAACCCAATTGGCATGGCAATTGTCGGGCGGTCAGCAGCAGATGCTCGCCATCGGCCGCGCGCTGATGGGACGGCCGCGTCTGCTCCTGCTCGACGAACCTTCCCTCGGTCTTTCGCCAAAGCTCGCCGACGAGGTTTTGGCCGCCGTGCGGGTCATCGTCCAAGACGGCACGGCCGTGCTGCTTGCCGAGCAGAATGTCAGAAAAGCGCTGACCTATTGCGAGCGCGCGTATGTGCTCGAAATCGGCAAAGTCGTTCTTTCAGGCGCCACATCGGCTTTGCGAGACACGGAAGAGATCAGACGAGCCTATCTCGGCGATTAATCACCTCGGCAGGAGCAGACAATGTATGAAAGCAAGTTCATGCATCGCGTCCTCGAATTGTCGCAACAGGGCATGCAGAACGGCCATGGCGGCCCGTTCGGTTGCGTGATCGTCAAGGACGGGGTCGTCGTCGGCGAGGCGCACAACGAAGTATTGTCAAGCAACGACCCGACGGCGCATGCCGAACTCCTGGCGGTGCGGCGCGCAAGCGCCAAGCTCAAAACATTTAATCTGCGCGGCTGCGAGCTTTACACCAACGGCGCTCCCTGCTGCATGTGCATGTCGAGCATGCTGTGGGCGCGCGTCGATCGCGTCTACTACGTCTTGTCCATGGACGATTCCCGCGCCATCGGCCTCGGCGACGAGCCGTTCTACGAAGAGCTGGCCCGGCCGCTGGATCAGCGCCAGATCATTCCGATGATTCAAGAGCCGGAGCTGCGGGAGAAGGCCCGCACGGTCTATGAGCTCTGGGTCAAGAAACCGGACAAGATCCAATTCTGAAAAAACGGCGATTATCCATCCTCTCGGGGCCGGCGGGACTGGAACGCGAGAGCGGCTGTCCGCGGCCTCTGCCGCCGGAGCCAAGCCCCTCGCCTTGACCATAATCTCTATGTTGCGTAGCGTTTCCCAACAAGCTAGCGCCCAAAATCATCATATGACACGAAGGGTTCTCACAAACCCGCCAGGTCGAGCGCGATACTTTCACCCAGGGAGGTTTGAGATGGAATTCACTCGACGTTCCTTCGGACTTGCCGCCGCCAGCGCGGCACTTCTGCCAGCGCTCCCAGTTACCGCCAAAGAAGCGCCCGCTGGCGCCCAAGCGCCGGGCATCTATCGCATGAAGGTCGGCTCGTATGAGGTCACGATCCTCAATGACGGTACGGGAGCGCTGCCTGTGAAATACTATTCCGGCGATCCCGCTGGGGCGGCAAAGTTGCTGGAAAACGCCTTCGCGCCGTCGAAGGAAATGGCTCCCACGAGCTTCAACGCTTGGCTGATCAACACCGGAGACAAACTAATCCTGGTGGACACCGGCTATGCCAACGGCATCGGCCCGGTCGCCGGCCATCTGCCGAAGGCTCTGACTGCGGCCGGCGTGAACCTCGCCGACATTGATGCTGTGATCATCACCCACGTTCACCCGGATCATTGCAACGGCTTGCTGACAACGGACAAGCAGATCGCGTATCCGAATGCGACCGTGAACATCAACGGCGAGGAGTTCGCTTGGTGGATCGAAGGCGACGTGAAAGTCCCCGAAGGGAAGCCATTCTTTAAAGATCTGTTCGAAGGAGGCCGCGCAGCCTTCAAGCCTTATGTCGACGGCAAGCGGGTGCAGACCTTCAAGGATGGCGCCGAGATTGCTCCGGGCGTTACGGCCGTGACGGCGCCCGGTCATACCGTCGGCCATACCATGATCCGCGTCACCAACGGCAGCGACCAACTTTTGATCTGGACCGACATTGTTCATAGCACCGCGCTGCAATTCCCCGAGCCGGAACGATCAATCGCGTTCGATCTCGATCCGCCGCAAGCGATCGCCACGCGCAAAAAGGTCATGGACATGGTATCGACCGACCGCGTGCTGATCGCGGGCATGCATATTGGATTCCCCGGCGTGGGTCACGTAGTGAAGGCCGGAACTGGCTACGCCTTTCTGCCGGTATGGTGGAACGGCAACCTTTAACAGGACTGTTTGCCGAGAGAAATCGGCGCGGAAGCGGCGACACTGCTTCCACGCTGCCTGACCGAGGGTCAGCAACGATAAACCGGCGTAACAAAAAGCGCCGCCCAGGGAGGATCATATGCAACGCTTGTGGCTCGTCGCGCTTGCCGCATTGTCTGTCGCCGCGACCGGACCTGCCGAGGCGCAGGTTTCCGACGATGTAGTGAAAATCGGCGTACTCACCGACATGTCCGGCCCTTCGTCGGCGGCGGACGGTCCCGGCTCGGTCGTCGCCGCGCAAATGGCGGTCGACGATTTCGGCGGCACGGTTCTGGGCAAGCCGATCAAAGTCATTTCCGCCGACCACCAGATCAAGCCGGACATCGCCGCCGGTATCGCGCGCCAATGGTACGACCGCGATCAAGTTGACCTGATTGTCGACGTGCCGGTCTCGGCCGTAGGTCTTGCGGTGCAGAACGTGGCCAACGAGCGCAAGCGCCTGCTCATCGTGCACTCGACCGGTACCGCCGACTTCCATGGGAAATTCTGCAATCCATATGCCTTACAGTGGGTGTTCGACACGCGCGCGCTTGCTGTCGGCACGGCGCAGGAAGTTACCAAGCGCGGCGGCAAGACCTGGTTTTTCCTGACGGCCGACTATGCCTTCGGGCACGCGCTCGAGCGCGACGCCTCGGCGGTGATCGTGCAGAACGGCGGCACCGTCGTCGGCTCGGTGCGGCATCCTTTTGCCACGCCCGATTTGTCCTCGTTCATCCTGCAGGCGCAGGCCTCGAAAGCCAAAATCATCGGCGTCGCCTCCGGACCGCCCGACAATATCAATGCGATCAAGCTCGGCGGCGAATTCGGCATTTTCCAGGGCGGCCAGCAGATGGCGGGCCTTCTGGTGCTGATCACCGACATTCATGCGCTCGGGCTGAAAGCCGCACAGGGACTCGTGCTCACAACGTCGTTTTACTGGGACATGGACGAGGAAACCCGCGCGTGGTCGAAGCGCTATTTCGCGAAGATGAATCAGATGCCGTCGATGTGGCAGGCCGGCGTTTATTCCTCGGTCATGAGTTATCTGAACGCCGTGAAGGCTGCCGGCACCGACGATCCGCTGAAAGTCACCGCCAAGATGCGCGAAGGCCCGATCAATGACTTCTTCGCCCGCAACGGCAAGCTGCGCGATGACGGGCTGATGGTGCACGACCTCATCCTCGTCCAGGTGAAAAAGCCGGAGGACTCGAAATATCCGTGGGACTATTACGAGATTCTCACGCACATTCCCGGCGAGCAGGCATTCGGGCCGCCCAATCCGGCTTGCCCTCTGGTCAAGCAATGATCGCTGGCGGTGGCGGCGGCTAAAAGCAGGCCAAATGGCACAGGTGCCAAACATGGAGCATGCGCGGCAGGGGGCGAAAAGCCCTGCCCTGCCCGCACTTGTTGCGAATTTCGATCTCAGACATCTGTCCGCGGAATTTCTTGACGATCCCTATCCGACCTATCGCGCGCTGCGCGAGTTCGACCCCATCCACCGGATGCCGGACGGCTCTTATTTTCTGACGCGCTACGATGATTGTCTCGCGGTCTATCGCGATCCGCAAACCTGGAGCTCGGACAAGAAACTCGATTTCCGTCCGAACTTTTCCGACAGTCTTCTTTACGAGCATCACACAACGAGTTTGGTGTTCAACGATCCGCCTTATCACACGCGTGTGCGCAAGCTTCTCGCGCCCGCCTTCGCGCCGCGCGCCCTGAGCGCGCTGCAGGGGCGTGTGGAAACGCTGGTCGAGCACTTGCTCGATGCCGCCGCGGAAAAACGCGAGATCGATCTCATCGCCGATTTTGCCGCCGCCATTCCAGTTGCGCTTATCGGCGACATGCTCGGCATTCCACAGGACGAACGCGAGCCCCTGCGCGGCTGGTCGCTCGCCATTTTGGGCGCGCTCGAGCCGGTCTTAAGTCCGCGGCAGTTCGAAACCGGCGTCACCGCTGTCGGCGATTTCAAGGTCTATCTGAATGAGATCATCGCCGGCCGGCTGCGCAGCGGGCAGAGCGACCCGGCGGAGATTCTGTCCAAGCTGGTCGCCGCCAGCGACTTTGCCGGCGTCGGCGCCGAGGGCGAAAAGCTCTCCGAGCTCGAACTGATCCACAATTGCATTTTTCTTTTGAATGCCGGCCACGAGACCACCACCAATCTGATCGGCAACGCCGTCGACCTTCTAATCCGCCATCCCGAAGGCATGCGTGACCTGCGCACTCATCCCGAAGCGCTCGAAAGCGCGGTCGAAGAATGTCTCCGCATGGAAAGCTCCAATCAGCTCGGCAATCGCCGCGCCGCGCGCGACACGAAGCTCAGCGGTGTCGGCATGAAAGCCGGCAGCTACGTGCATATCTGCATTGGCGCCGCCAACCGCGATCCGAAGCAATTCCCCGATCCCGACCGCCTCGACATCCGCCGTGAGCCCAACCGGCATCTGGCCTTCGCCACCGGCATCCACGCCTGCGCCGGCATGTCGCTGGCGCGCATGGAAGCGCAGGTCGCCATCGGCCGACTGTTGCGGCGTTTTACACGGATCGAAACGGCCGGCACGCCAGTGCGCGGCCGTCGCGCCCGCTTTCGCGGCTTCGTATCTTATCCGGTGCGGTTAGGCGGCTAGCGCAGGCGCGCGCAACTGCGCGGCGCGCAGGCGGCGCGCTTTGCGCCAGCGGAGGTATCGGAGCGTCATGCGCTCCGTGGCCGCCTTGAGCGAGGAGACGAAGCCAAGAAGCATCAGCGCCGCCCACAGCATCCAGGTAGCGACATCGAATGCGCTGACCGCGAGCATGATGGCGCCGCGGCCAAGAAGCTTGATGATGGCGCGGGTTTGGCCGCCTTTGGCGGCGGAGAGCCGCGCCAGGCGCGAAACGTCGCGCGGCTCCTCCGCGATCTTGAAACTGTCCAGCGCCGCTTGCGTGCCGGCTTTGCTTTCAATCCGCCCGACATCGCCGACCAGATCGACCAAGCCGCCGGCTTTCTCGACCTTGACTGCGTCGCGCGCCACGCGCACGGCGAGAACCGGATTGAGCCGGCCGGTGCGGCGCGCGACCTTGGCAAGCGTCAGGCCGATCCGTTCCGGCGCGCCCAGACCGACCGAGACATAGGTGCCAGCGGTCACGGCGATGCCGACGCCGGCAAGACCGAGGATCCAGGGGTCGGCCGGCTGGCCGAGCAGGTAATGTGTGCCTTCGCGGGCTGCGTCGCGGAGGTCACCGAAGACAAAGAGATCGCCAACCGCCGTGCCGGCGAGACTCGCGAGATCGGTGGGCTCCCCGGTCCAAAGCCCTTTCACGAAACGCCCGGCAGTGTGGGTCGCCGATGTCGCGTCCGTCTGCGCCTTCTTCACCTTGTCGGCGAGCGCCGGATCAACTGCGACCCCGCGGTCGGCCGAAAGGTCGAGAAAGCTTTGCGCCAAGTCGACATCGCCGGCGGAAAGCGCGGCGCCGATTTCGCGTTCGGCGACAGCCCGGCTAAAAACCTGATCCAGCGCCCGGTCGGTGATCTTGACCGGATCGTCAGCGGCGGCGAACCGTTGCGCCTGGTCAAGCGCATTCCAGCCGACGCCGACGGCCGTGCAGCCCAGCACCAAGGCGCAACAAAGCGCAAAGCCCGGCTGGCGCAGTTGCCAGCCGATTTGTTTCAGGCCACGAGCGATCAAGTTACCCTTTCGCATGCTGCTTTCGCTGCCAGCCATTTGCGGCTTTTTGAGAATGAAAATTCCGTGCGCGTTAATCTTTTCGCAAATCAGCACCCACAGCCAGATCACGTCCAGGGCCGGCCCTTTCCGGGATCGCGTAGCAGAACCGCTAGGAATCCTCCATTTCGGCCGCTATGGTGCCGCCCGGTTTAACACGGATATGGGCATGACCGAGACGATCGTCCCGCATTTTCACAACGACCTGGGCGTTCCGGTAATCGAGATCGGCGCCAAGGAATTCATGTGCGTCGGCGCACTGCCACCCTTCGATCATCCCCACGTCTATTGCGATATGGGCGGCGACAATGAATTCGTCTGCCCCTATTGCTCGACCCTTTATCGCTACGATCCCTCGCTGGCGCCAAGCGCGGCGCGGCCGGCGGAGTGCGCGCTGCGCGACGCCGCTTAAACGTCTGCGAGGAGGCTTGCCCTGACGTCGCCGCGCACGGTCATTGTCGCGGGGGCCGGAATCGGCGGCTTGACGGCGGCACTGGCGCTTGCCCGCAACGGCTTTCGCACGGTCGTGCTGGAACAGGCCCCACGACTTGAGGAAACCGGCGCTGGCATTCAACTTTCCCCTAACGCCTCCCGCATTCTGATCGATCTTGGGCTTGCGGACCGGTTGCGCCCGGTCGTGACGGTCCCGACGGCAGTGCGGGTTTTGAGTGCCGCCAGCGGGCACGAGATCGTGCGCATGCCACTGACCGGCGCCGATGACCGCTACGGTGCTCCTTATTGGGCGATCCACCGCGGCGATTTGCAGGACGCGCTTGTCGCAGCCGCCTCGCGCCAGCCGGGCATCACCATCAAGCTCGGCCAGCGGGCGGAAGACTTTATCGCCCATCGCAACGGTGTCACCGTTCTGGCGCGCGGCGGCGCCAGCACGATGGACGAGCACGGCATGGCACTGATCGCCGCCGACGGGCTGTGGTCACGGGCGCGAGAAAGGCTTGGCCACGCCGAACCGCCACGCTTCTCCGGTCGCGTCGCCTGGCGCGGGCTCGTTCCGGCGCGGCTGGTGGCGCCCGAATTTCGCGAGCCGCTCATCTACTTGTGGCTCGGGCGCGACGCCCATTTTGTGCACTACCCAGTCAAGGCCGGCAGCGTCATTAATCTCGTCGTCATCACCAGCGACCGCTGGCACCAGCCGGGCTGGAGCGAGCCGGCGAACCGCGCAGAGCTCGTGCCGCGGCTTGCCGCCGAAGCCTGGGCACCGCCGGCGCGCGCTCTCGTCGGCCTGCCCGAGGCATGGCTCAAATGGGCCCTTTACCAGCGCGGTTCGATCCGGCGGTGGTCGAAAGGCCCGGTAGCGCTATTGGGCGACGCCGCGCACCCCATGCTCCCCTTCTCGGCGCAGGGCGCCGGCATGGCGATTGAGGATGCGGCAGTCGCCGCCCAATGCCTGGCGCGGATGCCGGACGACCCCACCGCCGCGCTGCGAACTTACGCGGCAATGCGGCGGGGACGCACACGAAAGGTGCAGCGGATGGCGGCCCGAAACGGGACCATCTATCATCTCTTCGGGCCGGCCGGCTGGCTGCGCGATATGGTCATGCGGGCGCTGGGCGGGCCGCGGCTGCTGCAGCAATACGATTGGATCTATGACTGGCGGCCTGCCCAGGCGTGACGCGGAGCAGCCGGAACATTTGATCCACGGAATGGTTCCCCTTGTAGCCTCCCTCAATGAACGGGGGGAATTGCTGGAAAGGAGTGCCCTTCCATGTGTGACTACAGCCTCCATCTTGTCGCCTCTCGCCCTGCGGCGGTCGGAGACAAGCTCGTGAGCACCGATTTCGCCCGATCGATCACCCGCGGCTTTGCCGCCGTCAGCGATCCCGATACGGCCGTGTGCCTGCTTCCCGGCACAGAGCTCGCATTTGAAGATAATGTTACCTACGACCGCGCGTTCAGTCTGTTCGGCAAGGCTCGTGTCGGGCACAAGGTCGCCCGTTTCCGCCAGATCAACATGGAAGACCCGAACGTGCATCACGACGCGCTCGAGTTTCCCGGCGGGCAGATCGTGCTGCTGACGCGGCTGACCCCGGGCCAGCGCGCCACCGTGCTGCAGATGCCGGCCACCGGCCATGCGCACGACCACCCGATTTCGGAAGCGAGCGGGCGGCCCGCATTGATCAGCGGCTGAACGGCGCGATCGCCATTTCATTTTACGGCGGCGGAACGCTCATTCCGCCGCTTTAAGGGATTTTTTGTGAGCTGGCGCGCCACGGCCGATGAAGATGGGCACTATTGCTTCGCCGTGGCGCTGTGATGCCCCAGCCCGCGATGCGCTGCAATTGGCCAGTCCGCGATGCTCTGCGATCCAGCACGACGGGTCGTGGATATTGCGGAGGTGCTCCGGTTACCCCTTAATAGCGGTCATCTCGAGCAGCCTCCCGGATAGACGAGAAGGGCCAAGCGGCGTGCTCACTCCGGCATTCCTGCCATCCGAAAACATTGTGCAAGCTCGGCGACATCTTGATCGCGCCGTAACGGATATCTCTTTCGGATATCGGAAATCCGCTGCGTTGGGTCCATGTGACGGGCCACCTCCCAGACTGCCTTTGCAGCCTCGATATTTCCTGAAGCCGCGTAACAGGCCAACAGAGCCCGACGGCTCCCCAGATAATTCGGATTATGCCGCACTGAGGCCTCCGCCCACTCCGTCGCCTTGTCATTCCTTCCACAAAATAGATTCGAGTAAGCGAGGCCGTTGTAGGTGGCAAATGCAAGCGGATCGAACGGACTAAGTCTCAAGCTGCGTTCAAGCTGGACAATTGCCTCGTCGTAATTGCCCATGAAAACATTGATCAACCCGCGAAGGTACCAGGCCATCGCAAAGTTCGGATCTGCCGATGTCGCGCGTTTCAGAAAACCTGCGCCGTCTTCGATTTCGTCGGCAATGTGGCCCAGAGTATATCCGCCCTGCGCCAGCACCAGGGAATCTTCCGTATTCAACTCCAATGCCTTCCTCGCAAACCGAATAGCGTTCGTGTTTTCCTGCTCCCGATTTTGGCTCCATCCATAGGTTATTAAAAGAACATACCAAAAAGCGATGGCTGCGTAAGCCTGCGCGTATCCTTCGTCGAGCTCGATTGCCTTCTTGAACAATGGCAGCGCTTCGACAAATGTCTCCTTCTTGGAGCTGTGCCTCTTGGCGAATCCTCGAAGATAGTAGTCGTACGCTGTGAGGTTTTCGGTAGGTTTGCGGTTGGCGCGCTCCCATTCCGATTGCTGCAGCCGAGGCGAAATAGTCGAAACCACGTGCGTCGTAACCTGGTCCTGCAGATCGAAAATGTCGTCCAGAGGGCTGTCGAATTTTTCCGCCCAAATATGGCTCCCAGTGCTTGCCTCGATCAATTGGCCGGTGATCCGCACACGGTTGCCCGCTTTGCGAACGCTTCCCTCCAGCACATACCGGACGCCGAGTTCGCGGCCGACTTGTCGGATGTCGATAGCCTTGCCCTTGTAGGCAAAGCTTGAATTGCGCGCGATAACAAACAGCCACTTGATCCGCGATAATGCCGTGATGATGTCCTCCACCATGCCGTCAGCGAAGTATTCCTGCTCCGGATCGCCACTCATGTTTTGAAACGGCAGTACGGCGATGGACGGCTTCTCGGGAAGCTGCAGCGGTGGTATTGCCTTAAAGGAGGACGCTGCTTCCGGGGTCTTTGCACTCCCGGCCGGGCGCGCCGCATAGAGCCTTACCGGCCGGTCGATATTCTTGAGCGACTTCTCGCCGAGATCATCGAACGCAAAATCGGTCTTGCCTCGGACTTGCTCGAAGGCGCTGCCGGACAGGCACACACAGCCCGGCTCACACTCGTTCTCGACCCGAGCCGCAACGTTGACGCCGTCGCCGAAGATATCGTCGCCGTCGATGATGATATCGCCGACATTGATCCCGATACGGAACGTAATCACCGGAACGAGGGTTTCGTTCCGTTCGGTCATCTTGCCCTGCACGGCCATCGCGCAAGTAACGGCATCTACGGCGCTGGAAAATTCCACCAGCATGCCGTCGCCGGTCGTCTTGACGATGCGTCCGTTGTGATCGGCGATCGCGGGATCGACAACCTCGCGGCGATGGGTCTTCAGCGCTTCCAGCGTTCCGACTTCGTCAGCACCCATCAGACGCGAATAACCTGCAACATCGGCCGCCAATACGGCAGCTAACCTTCGCTGAACCCGCCCGCCCGTCACAGAAATCGTTCCGAACCTACCTGCCGCCAGCGCTGACATAAGAGCACGGGAACGGGGTTCTTGCCAGCCGCTTGCCACTCCTAGTTATCAACTTCACGATGACCGACGAACTGGCCCGACGAGGTCCCGATCGCCGAGGCCGAGATCGAGGTGTTCGAGGCCCGGTTCGGCGACCTGTTCGACGAATTATTCTCGACGCGACATTGACCCCTTCGGTTTGGAGATCACCATGACGATGCCGGTTCGTGCAGCCCTCTACCTGCGAGTCTCAACTGGCCGGCAGGTTTTGGAGATTGGCGCGCTCGGAGAGATTCGAACTCCCGACCCTCAGATTCGAAGTC
>Ga0187781_10000259_pt1 | contig 37488 bp, 33 predicted proteins | sample 0715_SJ02_MP02_2_FD_132447 | JGI IMG/M metagenome (GOLD analysis project Ga0187781, IMG submission 132447) | Tropical peat soil microbial communities from peatlands in Department of Meta, Colombia - 0715_SJ02_MP02_20_MG | ecosystem: Environmental > Terrestrial > Soil > Wetlands > Peat | place... | reverse complement strand
GCATTCGCTTTCTTCCGGGCGCCCCGCTATAAAGGTCGGCAGACGCCAGCGGGAGACGGGGAATGGACCTCTTGATCAGCGCACTCATCACCTTCCTGGTGGTGATTCTTGTTCTTTATCTCGTCAACATGCTGCCGATCGACGGTCGCGCCAAACAGATCGTGCGCGTCATTGTCATCATCCTCGGCATCCTGTCGCTGTTGAAATATCTGGCGGTCTTTTAGCGGCGCAATCGCCGGCGGCTTTGAGGTCTGCCGATGCCCGACGGCCGGGCCGCCTAGTTCCGGCCGCGCGGCTTCTTCGGAAAACGGTGGATCGAGGCGCGCTCGCCGGCGCTTTGCCGCAGCGCCGATTTGAGGTCGACCGGCCGATTGTGCTTGCGAAGAAGATCGCGGAAGGCCTCGTCGGCCAGTTCCTGGAAATCCATCATCCGGTCGCGGGCCAGAAGGTCGAGCGCCGCCCAGGTTTCATCATCGAATTGGAGCCGCTTGCCGGGCATGATCGTTGCGCCGCCGTCCGCCGGCGGCTCCTTCGCCTCTCCTCCCGCCCAATCTAGAAGCGAGCGCCGCTGAAAGAAAGTCGGCCAGAACCCGGTTCTCGCCGCGACCGGGTCGCGATCATTGGCTGGAGCGTTTACAACGTTGGCGGCAGAGCCAGGCCGGAGGACATGGTGATCCCGAGCGTTGATCTGGCGCCCTACGTCGATGCCCTGGTCTTCCTCGGCACCGCGAGCGTGATCGTGCCGCTGCTGCACCGCTGCGGCGTCAGCCCGATCCTCGGCTACCTCGGCGCCGGCGCCGTGCTCGGCCCGCTGGGCTTAGGCTCGCTCAGCAATATTGTTCCCGCGCTGTCGTGGTTCACCGTCGGCGACGCCGAAAACGTTGCCGGCATCGCCAAGCTGGGCATCGTCTTTCTCCTGTTTCTGGTCGGGCTCGAACTGTTGATGCCGCGATTGTCGGCGATGCGCCGCCTCATTGTCGGCCTCGGCGGATCGCAGGTGCTCTTGACCAGCGCCGTGATCGCGGCCGCCGCGGTGCTGGGCGGCAGTGACCCGCCGCAGGCGATCATATTAGGCACGAGCCTGTCGTTATCGTCGACAGCGATCGTGCTCGAGCTTCTCTCCAACCAGGAGCGCCTCACCACCAGCGTCGGCCGGGCGAGCTTTTCGGTTCTGCTCGCTCAGGACCTCGCCGTCGTTCCGATCCTGCTGTTCATCTCGATCCTTGCCGCCCGCTCCGGCGGATCGGTTCTGGCGAGCCTCGCCAGCGCCGTGCTGCAGGCGGCGGTTGCCATCACGGTCATCGCCGGCGTCGGCCGGGCGCTGTTGCGACCGTTGTTCCGCCTGGTTGCCGGCGCGCGATCGAGCGATCTGTTCATCGCCGCCGTGCTGTTCGTCATCGTCGCTGCCGGCGTGGTCGCCGACCAGGCCGGGCTGTCGATGGCGCTTGGCGCCTTCGTCGCCGGGCTTCTCCTTGCCGAGACCGAATATCGCAAGGCGATCGAAGCGACGGTCGCGCCGTTCAAGGGCCTTCTGCTCGGCGTCTTCTTCTTCACGGTGGGAATGAATATCGACTTCCGCGAGCTGGCGCGCGAGCCGTTCTTGCTCGCCGGCGCGGTCGTCAGCCTCATCGCGGTAAAGTCATTGCTACTGATCGGTCTCGGCCGGCTGTTCCGCCTGCGCTGGCCGGTCGCGGTCGAGACCGGGCTTCTGCTCGGTCCGGGAGGAGAATTCGCTTTCGTCGCCGTCGGCATGGCGACGGTCGCCGGCCTCGTCGATGCGCGCCTTGCGAGCTTCGCGCTCGCGGTCACCTCGATGACCATGGCGCTCACGCCGCTCCTCTCCTTGGCCGGCCGCCGTTTTGCCGCGTGGCTGAGATCGGGCACGAGCCTTCCGGCCGAGCTTGCGGCGCGGCCGACAGGCGGCGGCAGGCACGCGATCGTCGTCGGCTACGGCCGCGTCGGCAAGGTCGTCTGCGCGCTCCTCAAGCAGCATGGCATCTCCTATGTCGCCGCCGATTCCGACGCCTCGACCGTGACCCACGACCGCCGCGAGAGCCACGACGTGTTCTACGGCGACGCCAGCGACCCGCAATTCCTTGAGGCCTGCGGCCTCGCCACTGCGACCGGCGTCATCATCACCATCCACACCCGGGCGCTCATCGATGACGTGGTCGAGCACGTCCGCAGGATGCGTCCCGACATCCTCATCGTCTCCCGCGCTCGCGATGCCGATCACGCCCGCCACCTCTATGCGTTGGGCGCCACCGACGCGGTGCCGGAAACCATCGAGGCGAGCCTGCAGCTCTCGGAAGCGGCGTTGGTCGGACTGGGGGTCGCGATGGGGCCGGCGATCGCCTCGATCCACGAGAAGCGCGATGAAATCCGCCACGCACTGCAGCAGGCGGCGAAAGCCGCCGGGCGGCAAAAAACTCATGCGGTGAAGGCGAAGACGCTCAGGCGCTAGTGACCGCGAGCGTGGCGACGGCGCCAGCGCTCATAAGCCTCAGTGGCGTTGCGCTCTCGCAATATCGAGCACGATCGGCGATGCGGCCGGTCGCGGCGTCGCCAGCCGCGGCGGCGTGCGCCGCGCCTCAGCGAGCGTGCGCAGGAATTCCGCGAACCAATTCTGTACCGAAGAGGCGCGGAGCTTGCGGACCATGGCCTGCCAGCGCTCGCGCCGCTCCCCGACGCCCATGGCAAGGGCGCGCGCGATCTGCCGGGCCATGTCGTCGATGTCGTGCGGATTGACGAGGAGCGCGGCGTCTAGCTCCTTGGCTGCGCCGGCGAAGGCGGAGAGCACCAGGACGCCCGGATCGAACGGGTTTTGCGCCGCGACGTATTCTTTGGCGACCAGATTCATGCCGTCATGCAACGGCGTGACCAGGCCAACATGCGCAACGCGGTAGAAGCCGGCCAAAGTGAGCTGCGAGAACGCCTTGTTGAGGTAGCGGATCGGGATCCAGTCGACCTCGCCGTGGCGGCCATTGACCTCGCCGACCAGGGCGGCAAGCTCGGCTTTGAGCTCGCGATAGGCGCGGATATTGCCCCGCGTCGGCACCGCCACCTGCAGCAGCGAAACGTTGCGTTTCAAATGCGGCTCGACCTCGAGCATGCGGTCGAATGCGCGCATCCTGTTGGCGAGACCCTTGGAATAGTCGAGGCGATCGACGCCGAGAACGAGCTTGGCGCCCTGCAGGCTCGCGCCCAGGCGTGCCACGTCCGCGCGCGTTGCCGCCTTCGTTGCCCGCGCCGCAAACTCGTCGACGTCGATGCCGATCGGGAACGTCGCGAGATGCGTTATCCCCGAAGCGGAGGCAACCGTTCCATCGACGACGCCGAGCCCAAGCTCGAATTGGAGATACTCCTCGAAATTCTGCCGGTCATCGTCGGTCTGGAAGCCGATCAGGTCGTAGCTCAGCATCGCCTGGACGAGATCGGCGTGGTGCGGGACCGCCGACATAGTGCGCCGGTCGGCCCAAGGCGTATGCAAGAAAAATCCGATCGGCCGGCCGATTTGCAGCCGGCGCATTTCCGCGCCGAGTGTAAGGAAGTGATAGTCCTGAATCCAGAAGATCGCCTCCGGTCCGGTGAAGCGCAGCAGCGCGCGGGCCATAAAGGCATTGACTTCGCGATATGAGGCGTAGTCGTCGGCCGTGACTTGAATAAGATCCGTGCGCGAGTGCAGCGCCGGCCACAGCGCCGAATTGGAAAACGCCTCATAGAAGCCGCGATAATGCTTCGCCGGCAGGTCGACGGTCGCCAGCGCGCCGGTGCCGAGCGCCTCGATCTTGGCGAAGGAATCTTTGGTTTGCGCCGCGTCGCCCGGCTGGCCGCTCGAACCGACCCAGATCGCACCCGACTCCTTGACCACTGGAATCAACGCTGCCGCCAGGCCGCCGGCGACCGGCTCGTCAGATTTTGCCCGCGCAACGCGGTTGGAAACGACGACGACATTCACGCGGTGATCCTCCGGTTCCCTGCCGCAACAACGCGCCGAACTGGCTTGCGTTCCCTTTTGGACCGCGCAGCGAAGCTGCGGCAACGCCGCGAAAGCCGATGATTTCGTGATTTTGCCTGTGTTTCGCGGCGCTGGCGCGGCGGAATTGCGGCAGCGCGACCGGCAACGCCTGCGTGTGTGTTTGCGTGTTCGGCGCACGGTTCCGTCGCCGGAACCTTCGCGCTTTTGCGAATTTATCATTACGCGGGCGTGCAGTTTGCGCGCGCCGCGATCGATTTGTCTAAACTACTGCGGATTCTGAGCATGCGCGCGCTGACAGTCGCGCCGGGTATCGCCGGTTCAGCACGGGTCGAAGACGTCGCCGAGCCGCCGCGGTCAGACGGCGCGATTCTGGTGCGCACGCTCGTGCTTGGCGTTTGCGGCACCGACCGCGAAATCGTGTCCGGCCGCTATGGCTGGGCCCCGCCGGGCGAACAGCGGCTGGTGATCGGCCATGAATCTCTAGGCAAGGTGGAGGAGGCGCCCGCCGATTGCGGGCTCGCGCGCGGCGATCTCGTCGTCGGCATAGTGCGCCGGCCCGATCCGGTGCCGTGTCCGGCTTGCGCCGTCGGCGAATGGGACATGTGCCGCAACGGCCGCTACACCGAGCGCGGCATCAAGGAGCGCAATGGCTACGGCGCCGAATATTTCCGCATCGAGCCCGACTTCCTCGTCAAGATCGATCCGGGGCTGGGGATCGCCGGCGTGTTGCTCGAGCCGACGAGCGTCGTTGCTAAAGCGTGGGATCACACCGAGCGCATCGGCCGGCGTTCGCGGTCGTGGCAGCCGAAGACGCTCCTCGTCACCGGCGCCGGCCCGGTCGGCCTTCTCGCCGCGCTCATCGGCGTGCAGCGGGGCCTCGACGTCCATCTGCTCGACCACACCGAGAGCCTCCTGAAGCGGCGGCTCATCCACGCCCTCGGCGCCACCTACCACACCGAAGGCCTGGACAACCTTAACGGCTTCAAGCCGGACATCTTGATGGAGTGCACCGGTGCAGCGAGCGTCGTGCGTGACGCGCTCGCCCGCACGGCATCCGCCGGCATCGTCTGCCTCGTCGGCGTCACCGCGCCCGGCTACGACTTCGACATCGATATCGGCGCGCTTAACCGCACCTTGGTGCTCGACAACGACACCATATTCGGCACTGTGAACGCGAACCGCGAGCACTACGAAATGGCCGGCGAAACGCTCAAGCGTGCCGACAAGGGTTGGCTCAGCCGTCTGATCACCCGGCACGAACCGGTCCAGCAATGGACGCAGGCGCTCGAACGGCTGGATGACGACATCAAGGTCGTCGTCGACTTTTCCGGATAACGCGGGCCTGATCGACGATGGCGGCGCGCATCGAAGATTACGCGATGATCGGCGACTGCCGGACCGCGGCGCTGGTCGCCCGTGACGGCTCGATCGACTGGCTTTGCTGTCCCCGCTTTGATGCCGAGGCGTGTTTCGCGGCGCTGCTCGGCACGCGGGAGCACGGCCGCTGGTTGATCGCGCCGCATGCCCAAGCTCGGATCACGCGCCGTTACCGGCCGAACACGCTGGTGCTCGAAACCCATTTCGAGACCGATGACGGCGCCGCCACGCTCGTCGACTTCATGCCGTTCCGCGGCCGGCATTCTACGATCGTGCGTCTCGTGGTCGGCACCAGGGGCTCGCTGCGGATGCGCGCCGAGCTGATCCTGCGCTTCGGCTATGGCGCGATCGTGCCGTGGGTCAGCCGGCTCGAAACCGGCGCGCTGCGCGCCATCGCCGGGCCGGACATGGTCATTGTGAACACCCCGGTGCATCTGCGCGGCGAGGACATGACCACGGTCGGCGACTTCGTCATCAGCCGCGACGAGACGATTCCGTTCGTGTTGAGCTATTTGCCGTCGCACAAGCCGCTCGACGAGCCGTTCGACCCGATCCGGGCGCTGAGCGACACCGAAACATTCTGGCGCGATTGGTCGGCGAAATGCCGACCGGCGGGACCGTGGACCGACGCCGTCGTGCGGTCGATGATCACGCTCAAGGCGCTCACTTATGCGCCGACCGGCGGGATGGTCGCCGCACCGACGATGGCGCTGCCGGAGCAGCTCGGCGGCACTCGCAACTGGGATTATCGTTATTGCTGGCTGCGCGACGCCACGCTGGTGCTCATCGGCGCCATGAGCGCCGGCTTCTTCGAGGAAGCGCAGGCCTGGCGCGAATGGCTGTTGCGCGCGGTTGCCGGCAGTCCCGATCAGCTGCAGATCATGTATGGTATCGGGGGCGAGCGGCGGCTCACCGAATGGACCGCGTCTTGGCTGCCCGGCTACGAGAACTCGGCGCCGGTGCGCGTCGGCAACGCCGCCCACAGCCAGCTCCAGCTCGACGTCTTCGGCGAAATCATGGACGTGCATCATCAGGCGCGCCGCAGCGGGCTGTCGGCCAACGAATCGGGATGGGCCGCGCAGCTCGCGTTTCTCGATCACCTGAAGCAGATCTGGCGCGAGCCCGACGACGGCATCTGGGAAGTTCGCGGCGAGCGCCGGCAGTTCACGCATTCCAAGGTGATGGCCTGGGTGGCGTTCGACCGCGCGATCAAAAGCGCGGAAACATTCGGACTGGAAGGGCCGCTCGACGAATGGCGCAAGCTGCGCGAGGAGATCAGCGATGAGGTCTGCGCCAAAGGCTTCGACCCGCAGCTGGGCAGCTTCGTGCAGTCCTATGGCGCCAAGGCGCTCGACGCCAGCCTGTTGATGCTGCCGGCCGTCGGGTTCTTGCCGGTTTCCGATCCGCGGGTCAAAGGCACGGTGGCGGCGATCGAACGCCGTTTGCTGCGCAATGGCTTCGTGATGCGCTATGACACCGGTGAGGTCGATGACGGTCTGCCGCCCGGCGAGGGCGCGTTCCTCGCCTGCAGCTTCTGGCTCGCCGACGTCTACACGCTGCAGGATCGCTTTGCTGACGCCGAGCGGCTGTTTCGACGGCTGGTCGGGCTCGGCAATGACGTCGGGCTCTTGAGCGAGGAGTACGATCCGCAGGCCAAGCGCTTCGTCGGCAATTTCCCGCAGGCGTTCTCGCACATGGCGTTGGTGCACAGCGCCTACAACTTGACGCGGCTGGAAAAGCCGGTCGAGCAGCGCGCCCAGGCCGAGTATCAGCCGCCCGAGGAGGTCGCGGCCAGCTGATCAGCTCATTCCGGCGCCGGCGAGGCGAGCGGCTTGTCCTTGTCGACGACGTAGGTGACGAGCAGCTTTTGCGGCTTGTCGCTATTGCGCGCGCTATGCGGGGTTTCAGGCGCGATCTGAAAACCATCCCCCGCTTTGATTTTTCTGGCAGGCTGACCCTGCACGAAGAGCTCGCCCTCGCCTTCCACCACGTACGCGGATTCAATCCCGGGATGGGTGTGCCGGGCAACCGCTGTCCCAGGATCGATCTCGACCGATACCAGGACGGTGACATAGTTGGTGCCGGGGAGCTCGGTCTTTTGCAGAATGATCCGGCGAAATCCTGGCGCCTGTGCCTCGGCTTCGGTGATGACGCCGGTCGCGGCAAAGCCGGCGATGGCGCAGATTGCGCAGGCGCTGAAGTTTCTCCTCGACAGCATGGCGTTTCCTCCCTGAAACGACGACGAACGAGACTAGCGAGCGCCGTCGCGCCGGCATAGGGCGGCCGGCGCGCATTGCTCACAAGGGCGGCCGCGCCGGGTAGTCCGGCTGCTTTCTTGCTTCGGCTTCGATCTTCGCCATCGCCGCCAGCGCGACGTGATCGCGCCAGGGCCGCGCGATGACCTGCACCGCGATCGGCAGGCCGGCGCTGCCTCGCTCGCTCTCGCGGGCAATGCGATCGACGATATCGCGGCTCGCCGGCCGGTCGCTTTCCTCGCCCGCCCGCACGCGCGTGACCGGAACCACGCCGGCCGGGAAGCCGCTGACATTGGCGAGCGGAGTATATGCGCCCGGCATCGGCAGCAATTCCGTCGCGCCATGCCGCACCGCGGGCAGCGCGTAGGCGGGACAAAGGATGAGATCAATCGGCCCGCCATCGGCCGCTTCGAGCGATCGCAGCAGGTCGTTGCGGAAATTTGCGATTGCTTCCATCGTCTGCCAGTATTCGTCGGCGCTACCGGACGCAAAGCGCCGCATGTTCTTGGCGGAACGCCGCTGGCCGATCGCGTCGAGCGCGGAGGCAAGCACGCGGCGCAGCCACGACGGCATACCGGCCGTGAGCAAAAGCGGACGCACACGCCGGTCGACCTTGTTGCCGTGCAGCAGACGTCGAAACGCCGCCGTACGATCGGCGGAGAGGGAGGCAAACAGAAGATCGGTCGCACGGCTCAAGGCCGGCGGCTTCCAGGCGGCCGGCTTCGCGCCGGCTGCGACCAGCATCTGCGCGGCTTCGGCGACAGCGCGTCTTGCCGCCGGCGCAATCGGAAACTCGCCATCGTCGGTGAATGTTGCGAAGCGCATTCGGCTCAGCTCGACGGCGTTCGGATTGCCCAATTGGGCGCCCGGAACGACAAACGGATCACGGGCGCGGTCGAGCACGCTCAGTCCCAAGACCAGATCTTCGACGTGCCGTGCCATCGGACCGACCTGACTGACTATCCCGGTCTGGCCGACAGGCAGGCCGTGGGCGCAGTGATCAGGCGTGCGGCCCGCGGTCGGGCGGATCGAGGTGATGCCGCAAAACGCGGCGGGAACGCGCAGACTGCCGCCGATGTCGTTGCCGAGGCCGAGTGGCGAGCCGCCGGCGGCGATCGCGGCCGCTTCGCCGCCGCTGCTGCCGCCGCAGGTTCGTTCGGGGTCCCATGGATTGTTGGTCCGGCCGTAGAGCGGGTTGTCGGTTTCGGTGAAGATCATGAGCTGCGGGAGATTGGTCTTGGCGATCGGAATGGCGCCGGCCGCGCGCAGCGCCGCGACGTAGGGATCGTCCCTGCTTTCGATTTCATGCTGGCGCGAGGTGAGGCCGAATGTCGAAGCGGTGCCGGGGAGATCGAAGCATTCCTTGATCGTGACCGGCACGCCGGCGAGGGGAGGGAGCTCGTCGCCGCGCGCGCGCGCGTTGTCGATTTCAGCCGCGGCCTGGCGCGCGCTCTCGGACAGATCGACAACGACGGCGTTGAGCTTGCCATTGACGGCCTTGAGCCGCCCGATGAAGTGCTCGACGGCGTCGCGTGATGAAAGATCGCCGGCGGCGATGCGTGCCGCGATCTCGCGCGCGGACAGGTCCGCCAGCGCGAGCTGACGTTCGGGTATCGCGGCGGTGGAGGTTTCAGCGAGCGCCATGCGTTGCTCCCCTTGGGGTCGCGCCAGGGTGCGTCGAAATGCGCCGAGCGTCCGGCACCCCGGGCGCATCTTGTTTGCCGCGTTGGCGCCCGTCAACGGCGTCTTAGACGCCGAGATGGCGGTGCAGCATCTGCGGCTGCTCGCGTACCGTCTGCGCAGTCAGCATCTCGACGATGTGACCGTTATTGAGGATGTAGACGCGATCGGCGAGTGTCATCGCGGCGGAGATGTTCTGCTCCACCACCAGGATGGTCTGGCCCGCTTCGGCGAGGGCGCGGCAGGTGGTCAAGAGATCGCGCACGATGATCGGCGCGAGGCCCTCGAACGGCTCGTCGAGCAGCAGGATCTTCGGCTCGCGCACCAACGCGCGGGCGATCGCCAGCATCTGCTGTTCGCCGCCGGAAAGATCGGTGCCCCGGCTCTGCCGCCGCTCCTTGAGCCGCGGAAACATCGCGTAGACGCGCTCGAGCGGCCAGCGGTTGGTCGCGGTCAAGCCGGCGAGGATGAGATTTTCCTCGACATTGAGGCTGCCAAAAATACGGCGCTCCTCGTGGACGAGTTGCATGCCGGCTTGGGCTATGGCGTGGCTCTGCCTTCCGGCGATCTCGACCCCGTCGAAGACAATCGAGCCGGCGCGGGGCGAAACGACGCCCATCAGGCTTTTCAAGGTCGTGCTCTTGCCGGCGCCGTTGCGGCCGAGCAACGCCACCACTTCGTGGCGTTCGACGGTGAGCGCGACGTCGAAGAGGATGTGGGAATCCCCGTAATAGGTGTTAAGTCCACTGACCTCGAGCAGGCTCATGCCGCGAGCACTCCGCCGAGATAGGCTTCCTGCACGGCCTTGTTACCTTTGATCTCGTCCGGCGTGCCTTCGACCAGCACGCGCCCTTCCTGCAGGACGGTCACTCGCTGCACGAGTTCGAACAATGAATCCATGTCGTGATCGATGATGATGACCGTGCGGCCCTGGCTGATCGATCTGAGCAGCTTGACCATGTCGATGCGTTCGCGCGGGCTCATCCCGGCGAGCGGCTCATCAAGCAAGAGGAGGCTCGGCGAGCACGCGAGGGCGAGCCCGACCTCCAATCGCCGTTTCTCGCCATAGGGAAGTGCCGACACCGACTTATCGGGATGCCCGGCGAGGTCGACGAGTTCGAGCGTGTGCTCGACCTGCTCGGCCAAACCCGAAATCTTCGACAGCCGCCGCAGCATGTCGAGCCGAAACTTGCCGCGTCGTTCCGCGAGGGCCGCTATGGTCAGATTCTGTCGCACCGTCAGCTGCGTGAACAACTGGTTGACTTGATAGCTCTTGGTAAGGCCGAGCTGGCACACGTCGGTCACGCTCATGCCGGTGATGTCGCGGCCCTCGAACACGATCTTGCCGGAGGTCGGCGGCACCTCGCAGGTCAGCATCTTGAAGAAGGTCGTCTTGCCGGCGCCGTTCGGGCCAATGATGCCGCGCAGCTCGCCGCGGTTCACGGTGAAATGAATATCGCTGTTGGCAAGAAGGCCATCGTAGCGTTTGGTCAGGCCGCTCGCCTGCAGAATCGGGCCGGAGACTTTAACGTCCTCGCGGCGGGCAGCCGGCATGGCAGGCGGCGCCGGCTCCCTGGCGAACGCGATTCTTGCCGCCTTCTGCTCATCTTCGGCGGCCATGCCAGGCACCGCGGCCGGCTCCTCGGGTTCGACTTTCGCCGCGCCGCGCCTGGCCATGAGCTCATAGAGGTCTTTGACGCCGCCGATCAGGCCGCGCCGCAGGAAGCAGACCAACAGCACGAAGACGACACCCAGCACCAGTTTCCAGGTGGCGCCAAGTTCCAGCGTGTTCTGAAAGAAGTCGCTCAGATAGAGCCAAACTGCGGCGCCGAGCAGCGGCCCGAACAGCGTGCCAGCGCCGCCAATCGCAGTTTGCATGACAAGTTGGCCCGAAGTATCGAAAGTAAAGGCTTCCGGGGGCATGAAGCCTTGCAGCACGCCAAGCAATCCGCCGGCAAAGCCGGCGTAGGCCGCGGCAACGACGAAGGCGGTGAGCTTGTAGCCGTGGATATTGTGGCCGACCGCGGCGGCGCGCAGCGGATTGTCGCGGATAGCGCTGAAGATGACACCGACCGGCGAGCGCACGATGCGCAGCGCGATGACTATGCCGACGAAATACCAGAACGCGAAAAACGTGTAGAGCGACCAATCGGTATTGAAGTGAATGGTGGTGAAGCCGAGTGGAAGCGTTGGCGTCGGCACGCCGGGCAAGCCGTTCTCGCCCCCGGTATAATCTGAAAGCGGATTGAACTCGACGAAATAGAAGACTTCGGCGATTGCCACGGTGATCATGGCGAAATAGATGCCGGTGCGCCGCAGGGCGATCAGCCCAACCAAATATCCGACAATCGCCGCCACGATCGTGCCGATGATCACCGGAAACAGCACATGCGAAAAGCCTACTCTGGTGAGCAGGTAGGCCGCGACCATGCCGCCGGTGCCGTAGAACGCCGACTGGCCGAACGAGAGCAGGCCGGTAAAGCCGAACAGAATGTCGAAGCCGATGCCGAACAGGCCCCAAACAAGAATACGGCTCATGGTCGTCGGCGTGAAATCGAGATAGGGCAGCACGAATGGAGCGGCGATCAGCCCGATCACCGTCAGGATTTCGATTACGAGGGGACGTTGCCTGAACATCAAGCGTTCGCGCTCATTCGCGGCCGGCGGTGCCGAGCAGACCGTATGGACGAAGCACCAGCACCAGCGTCATCGCCGCGAACAGCATGACGTAGGAATAGCCGGGATTGAACATCGAGGTGATGCTGATGATCTCGCCGGCGATGAAGCCGCCCAGGACCGCGCCCGGGAACGAACCGACGCCGCCGATGACGATGACCACGAAGGTCTGCACCAGGATTGCTTCGCCGACGTCGGGAGCGATCGAGACGACCGGTGCGTTGACGATGCCAGCGAAGCCCGCCGCCATGGCGCCAATGCCGAACACCAGCATGAAGACCTTGTAGACGTCGATGCCGAGCGAATCGACCATCACCGAATCCTCAATGCCGGCGCGCACGATCATGCCGATGCGGGTGCGATAGAGCACGAGGTAGAGCGCGATCAGCGCCACCGCGACAATGCCGAGCAGCGCCAACCGGTAGGTCGGATAGAACATAAAGCCGAGCGGGGTGATCCCGACCAAACCGGGGGGAGGGGGCACCGTTTTCGACAGGCTGCCGAAGAAGAAGCGGACCGTCTCCACGAACACGATGCCGAGACCGAAGGTGACCAGGAGCTGGTCTTCGTGCGGGCGGGAATAGAAGTGGCGGATCACCACGCGCTCCGTCACCACCCCGACCAGCATTCCGAACAGTGACCCGGCGATGACGGCGACGATGAACGAGCCGGTGTAGGTGTAGGCGAGCCAGCCGGCATAGCCGCCGAGCATGAACATCGCCCCGTGGGCCAGGTTGAGCACGCCGAGCGTGCCGTAGATGATCGTCAACCCGGAGGAGATCAGCGCCAGCAAGGCGCCGAGGACCACTCCGTTGAACACCTGCGAGATGAAATTGGACCAGTTAATCACGCTGTCGTCCGCAATCTAGGGCGAGGCATCTTCGCGCCCGCCGCCGTCATCCGCGGTTTTATGCCGGGCATCCGCACAGACTTGCAATAGGCAAAAGGCCGGGTCTCAACAAGCGAAGGCACCGCTCCGCTGTTTGAGCCCGGCCACGAGAGGAGGATGAAGGGGCCTTCTCCGCACGGTCGATGCGGAGAAGGCACTGGCCGCTATCAGGTATAGTCGCCGAGATTGCAGCCGAAGGCGTCCGGCTTCTGCATCAAGCCTTCGCCGGGGACGACTTCGAGCACCTCCCAGTAATCCTCGTTGTTTTTCATATCTTTCGGATGCTTGCCACGGACGATGACCACCGGGCGAACACATTGATGATCCTCGGGGCGATAGTGGACCTGGCCGACCAGGGACTCGAAGGTTTCGCCCTTCTCATACTGCTTGATCACGTCCGGCGGGTAGAAGGTGCCGGCCTCGGAGACCATGCGCGCCCACGTCGCGATCGAATTGTAGGAGTTCTCGGCGCCCCATTCGGGCCGGTAGTTGTACTTCTTGTAGAAGGCGTCGACGAACATCTTGGCGAGCGGATACTTGTCTTCGAGCGTCCACCAGAAGTCGGTGGCGGCCAGGACCCCGCCCATGATTTCAGGCCCCACTTCTTTGGCGAGGAATGGGATCTGGTAGGGAATGACGAGCGTCATTTTGGGAATGATGCCGAACTGATGTGCCTGCTGGGTCGACAGCACCGCATCGCGGCCCCAGTTCACGTTGATCAGGAACTCGGCGCCGGAATTGGCGATGTTGGTGAGGTACTGGCTGAAGTCCTGGGTGCCGAGCGGCGAGACCTGATCGGTCACCTGCGTCCAGCCGGCGTTCTGGGTCAGATAGTCGTTCACCGACTTGGTCACGGTGTGACCATAGGTGTAGTCCGGCGTCATGAACGCCGCTTTCCTGTTCTTGCCGAAGTTCTTCACCATCACCGGGCCGATCGCGGCGGCTGCGGTCTGGCCATAGAAGTCTTGGCGGAACCCGTAGCGCACGCAATCCTTACCGGTGGTGTCGTTTGAGCCGGAAATGCCGGCGACGTAGAGGACTTTTTCGCGCTCGGCGAAATGATTGGTCGCGACCGCGACCGCCGAGGAGGTCGATCCGGTCATCAATACGATCTTGTGATCGTTGATGAAGGTCTGCTGTATCTGTACCGCATTGTTCGGTTTGGCGCCGGAATCGGCGGAGACCAGTTTCACCGTCTTGCCGAGCAGCCCTTTGGTGACCTTGGGTGCGATTTTCCTGATCAGCTCGTTACCCTCGTTAAGGTGCTCGACCGCCAGCTCCCAGCCCTTCAGCTCATCCGCCCCGGCGTCGGCGTAAGCGCCGGTCAGCGGCATGGCGGCGCCGATGGTCACGGTCGACCCCTCCGAGCCAGCGGGCCAGGTCCCGATCGGCGGACGATCTTCGGCAAACGCGCTGCGTATAAGGTCGAAACAGCCACTGCCGCCGATCGAAAATGCGCCGATACCGGCCCCGGTTGCGACCGCTTGACGCAGGAGACCGCGCCGGGAGAGGCTATTGGCAAAGGGATTTTTGTTAGTGGTCACATTGACCTCCCAAGTTCGTTAATTTCCTGCGCCGGAGTGTGACCGCCTTTAGTAGGGCTGGCTTTAATCGCTGTTATTGATCCAGATTACCCAAATGAGCGACCTTTCCCTGCGCAGCGTGGCCGCGCATGCGGCGGCCGGGCGTATCAAGAACGTGCACCGCGATGATCCGTTCGTGGCGCGGTTGCGGAATTTTACCGAGCTCAGCGCCGCGGACATGAGCGGCCTCGACGCGGTGATCGAAACCGAACTGACGGTCAAGAAGCGGCGCGATCTGGTTCTCGACGGCTACGAATTTTGCAAGCTGTGCTTCGTGAAGGACGGCTTTGCCGCGCGCTACAAGCTGCTGCGCAGCGGCAAGCGCCAGATCGTCAATTTCGTGCTGCCCGGGGACGTCGTCGGGCTGCCCGGCAGTTTCCTCGACCGTGCAGTCAATTCGGTGATCGCGATCTCCGACATGACCTTGCAAATCTGCTCGCTCGAAGCGTTTGTCGCACTCTGCTATCGGCGGCCGAAATTCGGCCTGCTCTTAAGCTGGCTCGCGGTGCAGGAAGCCGCCAACTACGCGGAGCGCATCATCGATGTGGGCCGCCGTACGCCGGTCGAGCGGTTGGCGCATCTGCTGCTTGAGATCCACAGCCGGCTGGCGATGGTCGGCCGCGCCGAGGAATCCGCGTTCGATCTGCCATTCACGCAGGAGCTGATGAGCGACGCGCTCGGCTTGAGCGTTCCGCACCTCAATCGGATGCTGTCGCAGCTTCGCGCCGAAGGCGCCATCGGCATGAGCGGCCGGCACGTGGAATTCGTCGATCTGAAGGCGGTCCAGCGGCTGGCGCAATTCCAGCCGGTACAGCCGGCGCGCATCCCGATCGCGGCAGAATTCGAACTGTCTTGATTCGAAGGTCGCTACTGGCGCCCGTCTTCCTTTCGGCCGTGCAGCTTCCGCAGCTCCGTTTTTAATACCTTGCCGTAGTTGTTCTTGGGCAGCCCTTCGAGGAAGACGTAGTCGCGCGGCCGTTTGAATCGGGCGATGGCATTGAGACAGAGCGCGTCGAGTTCGGCCGCCGATACCTTTTGCTCCGGGCGCGGCACCACACAGGCGACGACTTCTTCGCCCCAATCGGCGTGGGTGCGGCCGATGACGGAGACTTCGAGCACGCCCGGATGGCGCAGCAGCACCTCCTCGATTTCGCGCGGATAAATGTTGCTGCCGCCGCTGATGATCATGTCCTTGGAGCGGTCCTTGAGGGTGAGGAAACCTTCCGCGTCAAACGCGCCGATGTCGCCGGTGTGCAGCCAGCCGCCGCGCAGGGCTTGGGCGGTTGCCGGCGGATCGCGCCAGTATCCGGTCATGACCACCTCGCCGCGAACCAGCACCTCGCCGGCTTCGCCGGCAGGCAGATCGCGATCCTCGGCATCGGCGACGCGCACCTCGACATTCACGCGCGGCAAGCCGACTGAGCCCATGATTTCGCGCCAGCGCGGACGCGAACGATCGGCGTGAATCGCCTTCGACAGCGCCGTGATGGTCATCGGCGCTTCGCCTTGACCGTAGATTTGGGCGAGCTTCGGACCCAAAAGATCCATGGCGGCGAGCAGCGTCTCGAGATGCATCGGCGCTCCGCCATAGATGATCGTGCGCAAACCGCGATGATCGGCGGCAGCAAAGCCCGGATGATTGATCAGGCGGCTCACCATGGTCGGCGCCGCGAAGAAGCTGACATTGCGGTATGCTGAGAGCAGCGCGGCGATCTCATCGGCGTTGAAACCGGCGCTTTCCGGAATGACGTTGTGGGCGCCCATGGCGACGAACGGCAGACCATAGACGCCGGAGCCATGCGACAGCGGCGCGGCGTGAAGCTTGGCGTCACCCGGGCCGACCGGCTCGATCTCGGCGAAATAGCCGAGGCTCTGCGCCATCAGGATGCGGTGCGTCAGCATCGCGCCCTTGGGACGGCCGGTCGTGCCGCTGGTATAAAACAGCCAGGCGAGGTCGTCCGGCCGGCGCGGCACGAGGTCGATACCCTCGCCCTCGCAAAGCCGGCGCCACTCGGCGCTGCCCGTCGCTATGGTGCGGCCATGCGGCGCGGTGTCCTCGACTCGATCGGGGCTCGCCAGTACCAGCGCCGCTTCGGTATGCCCAATGATGTACTTGAACTCCTCGCTGTGGAGCTTGGCGTTCATCGGCACCGCAACCAGCCCCGCACTCCAGATCGCGAACAACGCTTCCAGAAATTCCGGGCGATTGGTCATGGCGATGGCGACCCGGTCTTCGGGGCGGCACAAACGGCGCAGGTTCCCGGCGAGGACGCGCGAGCGCGCCGCCCATTGCCGATAACTCGAATAGGTTGCGCCGCCTAGCGAGAGCGCTGGATGGTCCGGCGCCGCCCGTCCCCATTTCTCCACCCAGGTTGCGAGATTCATCGGGCGGGGACGCCGCGGCCGGGCCAACCCCCGATCACGCTCAGTTTGAGCGCGTGATCGTGGCGTGAGCTCGCGGTCTTGCCGGCAACGTTGCGGCCAGTGACGCGCAGGAGGACGGTTTGCGGCATGTTGTTTTCTTCCTGGAGGATTCGGTTATCCGCGCACGACGCGGTTGCCCAGCTTAGCAGGACAGACGGCAGGGTGGTGGCGTCGGGAAGACACGATCACAAGAGACTCGCCCGCGCACTCGGCGATAAGCTAGGAGAGCGGACGGCGGCTTTGCCGACCGGCGCCGGGGCACGTCAACACGATGGAATGGAAACTCGCCGCATTGCCGAGAAGCCGGCGCGAGGCGCACTACGGCGATCGCGTGGTATCGTGCTTTGCCGACCGGCCGGCATCATTGCTGCACATGCTGGAGGCGGCGGTCGTGGCGAATCCGGACGGCGAGGCGGTTGTCTTCGGCGACGCGCGTTGGAGCTGGAAAGAGGCCGACGCGCGCGCTGCCGTCATCGCGGGCGCGCTTGCCGCACGCGGCGTCGCCGCCGGCGATCGCGTCGCGCTTCTCCTCGGCAACCGGGCCGAGTTCGTGCTTTCGCTTTATGCGATCCTGCGGCTCGGGGCGATCGCGGTTCCGCTCAGCATCCGTTATCAGACGCCGGAGATCGCGTTCGCGCTTAACGATTGCGGCGCCGCGCTCCTGATCCACGAAGCTGACCTCGCGCCGCGGCTGCCGGCGGCAGATGAGATCGAGAGCGTCCGCGCGCGCATCGTGGTCGGCGGCGATCCGGATACGGATTCAGCGCCGAACGGCGCGGAGCCGTGGCGGGCCCTGACGCAGGCTCGTCCCTTCGCGGCGGCCGCGGCCGTCGACGGAGAAGACACCGCGATCATTCTCTACACCTCCGGCACCACCGGTCGCCCCAAGGGGGCGATGCTGACGCATTTGAGCCTGATCAGCTCCGCGCTCGTGTTCAAGCACTGCTTCGCTCTGACCAATGCCGACCGCTCGGTCGCGGCGGTCCCGCTTGCCCATGTCACCGGCATTGTCGCCAACATCCTGGCGATGGCGGCTTGCGCCGGCGCCCTTATCATTCTTCCCGAATTCAAGGCGCCGGCGTTCCTCGCGCTCGCCGAGCGCGAACGGATGACGCACACCCTCATCGTTCCGGCGATGTATAATCTCTGCCTGCTCGCGCCGGACTTCGACACGCGCGATCTTTCGGCGTGGCGCGTCGGCGGCTTCGGCGGCGCGCCGATGCCGGAGCCGACGATCGAGCGGCTCGCCGCCAAGCTTCCGGGACTCAGGCTGATGAACACCTACGGCGCGACCGAGACGTCCTCGCCATCGACGACCATGCCGGCGGACTATGCCGCCTCACGGCTTGCGAGCGTCGGCCTGCCAGTGCCGAATTGCCGGATCATCATCGTCGACGATGCGGGCGTTGAGCTGCCGCGCGGGGAGACCGGCGAAATCTGGATCGGCGGCCCGTCGGTGGTGAAAGGCTACTGGAACAGGCCCGATGCCGACGCCGAGTCCTTCACCGCCGGCTATTGGCACAGCGGCGACATCGGCCGGATGGACGAGGACGGCTTCGTCTATGTGCTCGACCGCAAGAAGGACATGATCAATCGCGGCGGGTTCAAGATATTTTCTGCCGAGGTCGAGAACGTACTGGCGAGCCATCCGGGGGTCGTCGAAAGCGCGATCGTAGCGCGACCCTGTCCGGTGCTCGGCGAGCGCGTGCACGCCTTCGTCACCATACGCGAGCCGCCGCCGAGCGCAGCTGAGCTGCAGCGCTTTGTCGGCGAGCGCCTTGCCGACTACAAGGTGCCGGAGACGCTTACGCTTACGACCGAGCCGCAGCCGCGCAATGCCAACGGCAAGATCCTCAAGCGTCAGCTACGCGACGCTTTGCGGCTCGCGTGATGCCAGCGATGGCCGCGAACGCGATCGAGGTTGCCGAAGCGCTCATGGGCGAGCACCGCGGCGACGTGACGTTTCGTTGTTTCGCCGCGAGCCGCGGCATCACAAGCCCGGCGCAGGCCTATGCGGTGCAGCGCGAATATGTGCGGCTGCAAATGGCATCCCGCGGTGTCGCCGCCGTCGGCTATAAGGTCGGGCTGACTTCGAGACGCATGCAGGCGATGTGCGGGATCGATAGCCCGGTCGCCGGCGTCGTGCTGCAGGATCGCGTGCATTCCTCCGGCGCGAGCGTGAGCGCTTCGGCCTACGGGCGGATCGGCCTCGAGTTCGAGATCGCGGTGCGCCTCGGGCGCGATCTTCGTCCGGATGGTGGGCCGCTTACGCTCGCTGAGGTCGCCGCGGCGGTCGACGCGGTCTGCCCGGCGATTGAGATCGTCGATGATCGCCGCGCCGACTATCGCACGCTCGAAGCCCTGTCGCTCATTGCCGACAATTCGTGGAACGCCGGCGTCGTGCTCGGTGACTTCGAGCGCAGTTGGCCCGACCTCGAGAGCGCGGAAGGCGTCGTCGCTGTCGACGGCGAGGTCATCGACCACGGTTCTGGCCGTGACGTTCTCGGTCATCCATTCCATTCGGTGGCCTGGCTCGCGATCCATCTCGGCGGGATGGGAACGGCGCTGCGCGCCGGCGATATCGTCATGACCGGAAATCTTGTGACCACCAAGTTTCCGGATCGCCCGTCGGCCTATCGCTTCGCCGTTAACGGCCTCGGCGCGGTCGAGCTTTCGATCCGCGCCTGACGACGGCGCCGCGTTACGCCGCCTGCTTCAGCTCGCGCCGTCGCCGTTTGAACTCGAGCGCGCTGTCGTTGACTGGGCCGTAGCGCAGGCTGATCAGGTCGAGCACGTAGTTCTGATAGAGCCGCCACGGCTTCTTCGATCCCTGCCGCGGCAGCTGATCGAGCGCGCGCACGATATAGCCGGAGGAGAAATCGAGGAACGGCTCCGGCACTGCCGCCGGGTCGCGCCGGCGCGGCGTGCACTGATCGTAGCCGTGCCGGTCCATATAGCTGATCAGCCGGGCGACATAGGCGGAAACGAGGTCCGACTTCAGCGTCCAGGACGCGTTGGTGTAGCCGAACACATTGGCAAAGTTCGGCACATCGCTGAGCATGGTGCCGCGGAAATTCATCGTCTCGCCGAACTTGACCGGCTTGCCGTCGACGGTGAGTTGAATGCCGCCGAGCATCTGCAGCTTGAGGCCGGTTGCGGTGACGATGATGTCGGCGGGAAGCTCGCGGCCCGATTTCAAGCGAATGCCCGTCTCGGTGAAAGTCTCGATCTGGTCGGTCACGATCTCGGCCTTGCCGGCCTTGATGGCGCCGAAGAAATCGGCATCGGGCGCGAGACAAAGGCGCTGGTCCCAGGGATTGTATCGCGGCGTGAAATGGGTCTTGACGTCATAGCCGGGACCGAGCGCCAGCCGGACCTGGTTGATGATCCACTGCTTCACCGCCTCCGGCTTGCGCCGGCACAGATTGTAGAACCAGAGCCCGCGCAGCACGTTGCGCCAGCGCACCAGCCCGAACGCCAATCTCACCGGGAGGTAGCGGCACAGCGTATTCGCGAGCGCGTCCTCGGAGGGCCGGGCGACGATATAGGTCGGCGAACGCTGCAGCATGGTCACGTGCGCGGCGGTTTCGGCCATCACCGGAATGATCGTGACCGCGGTCGCACCGCTGCCGATCACCACCACGAGCTTGCCGGCATAATCGAGATCCTCCGGCCACTTCTGTGGGTGCACCATGCGGCCGCGAAATTTGTCCTCGCCGGGAAATTCCGGCCGGTAGCCTTGTGCATAGTCGTAATAGCCGGCGCAGCCGAACAGAAAATTGCAGGTGAAGCGCACGGGCTCGTGCTCGGGCCCGCGTTCGACCTCGAGCGTCCACAGCGCTTCGTCCGACGACCAGGAGGCGCTCTTCACCCGGTGCCGAAAGCGGATCTTGCGGTCGATGCCGTAGGCTTCCGCGGTCTCGCGGATATAGTTGCGGATCGAGGCGCCATGGGCGATCGCGGTGCTCGATTGCCACGGCCGGAACGAATAACCAAACGTATACATGTCCGAGTCGGAGCGGATGCCGGGATAGCGGAATAGATCCCAGGTGCCGCCGATCGCGTCGCGGCCCTCGAGCACGACGTACGAGCGGCGCCGGCAGTAGGTCTGCACGTGGTAGGCGGCATCGATGCCGGAAATGCCGGCGCCGACAATGATCACGTCGAAATGGTCCTGCGTCATCGGTGCACTTTACCCTACATCAGTGGTGTTGAGTCGATCTTCGGCAGCGCGTCAGGCGGCGAGGACCGCGATTCTCTGACCTTCGGCGACGGTCTGCTTTTCCTCGACCAGGATCGCGGCGACGGTGCCGGCGCGCGGCGCGGCAACCGGAATCTCCATCTTCATCGATTCGAGCACGATCAGCGTGTCGCCCTCTTCGACGCGGTCGCCGGGGGCGACCTCGATCTTCAAGACCACGGCGTTGAGCTCGGAAAGCACCGGCATTTCGCCCATTGCAAAAGCCCCTCAGGGACGAATTGGGAATGCCGAGAGGCCGGGCGCGACAACCTTGTCGGAAAGCCGCGCGAATTCGCAGACCAGCGGCCTGGTCTCGCGCGGATCGATGATCTCCTCGACCCAAAAGGTTTCGGCCGTGCGGAACGGCGAACGCAGCTTGTTCAGGCGATCTTCAATCTCCGAAAGCTTCGCCGCCGGGTCGGCCGCGGCATCGATCTCAGCCCGGTAGGCGGCCTCGATGCCGCCTTCGAGCGGGAGCGAACCCCAATAGCCGGAGAGCCAGGCGTAGCGCAGCGCCAGGCGCCCGGCCGGCTGATGCGCCGCGCCGGCGACGCCGAAGCTGTTGCGGATGATGATCGTGCACCATGGCACGCTGGTCTGGTTGATCGCCGCCATGGCGCGCACGCCGTGGCGGATCGTGGCGGCGCGCTCGGCCTCGAGCCCGATCAGAAAGCCGGGGCAGTCCATGAAATAGACGACCGGCAGATGGAAGGTCTCGGCCAAGTCGACGAAGCGCACGATCTTCTGGCACGCCGTCGCCGTCCAGGAGCCGCCGTAGAAATAAGGGTCGCTCGCCATCACCGCGACCGGCCGGCCGTCGAGCCGGGCGAGCCCGGTGACGATGGAGCGGCCAAACATCGCGCCAATCTCGAAGAAGCTGCCGCGGTCGACCACGGCCTCGACGATCGGGCGGACCTTGTAGACCTTGCGCCGGTCCTTCGGGATCGCCTGCATCAGACTGTCATCGCGGCGCTCCGGGTCGTCGTTGCTTTCGAGTCGCGGCGGAAGCTCATAGACCGAGCTCGGCAGATAGGAGAGAAAACGCCGCGCGCAGGCAAACGCTTCGTCCTCGGTGTCGACGGCGTGGTCGACCGCACCACTCTTCGTTTGAATTTCCCAGCCGCCGAGCTCCTGTTTGCTCAGATCCTCGCCGACGCGGGCGACGACCGGCGGTCCGGCAACAAACATGGCCGAGGATTTGGTCATCACCGAATAATGACTGGCCGCGAGCCGCGCCGCCCCGAGCCCGGCGACCGAGCCGAGCCCGAGCGCGACGATCGGCACCACCGCCATGTTGGAGGTGGTGTAGTGAAAGCCGAGCGAGGTGCCGACGCCGCCCGGCAGATTGGCGCGGCCCTTGGTCTCGATCGTCTTCACCGAGCCGCCGCCGCCGGAGCCTTCGATGATGCGCACGATCGGCAGGCGGAATTCGGCGGCCATGCGCTCGGCCATCAACGGCTTCTCATGGATGGTGGCGTCGGCCGATCCGCCGCGTACGGTAAAGTCGTCGCCAACCACGACAACCGGCCGGCCATCGATGCGCGCGCGGCCGAATATGCTGTTCGAAGCGGTGAATGACGCGATCTCGTTCTTTTCGTCGTAGGTGGCGCTGCCGGCGATCGCGCCGGTCTCATGAAAGCTGCCGGCGTCGACCAAGCGGTCGATCCGTTCGCGCACGGTCAGCCGGCCGCCATCGTGCTGGCGCTTGACCTTGTCCGGCCCGCCCATTTCGTGCGCGAGCCGCTCGCGCAGGCGAAGCTCGTCGAGTTCGGCTCGCCAGTTCATCGGCGTTTCCTCTGCGTTTCGCGCCGACGAAATGGCAAAATCGCAGCCCCGGCGCAACCTATTCTGTTTCGATTCAAATCGATGCCGATTACGCCCCGCCGGTCATGGCAACCCGGCGCGCCCGGTGCCGAATAATTTTGACATCTTCCTTTGCCATCTTCGGCGGCCTCGGAATGAATCCCGCGGTGACGACTTCTAAGGGAGGTGCAGTCATGGGTTTGATCGACATTCTCAACGGGATGCAGCAAGGGCCGCATGGTCCGCGAGGTCCCAGCACCGGCAGCGGCGGCGGCATGTCGCCGATAACGATGGCCATACTCGGCCTCCTTGCCTACAAGGCTTTGAAGGGCCTGACCAGCCAGCCGGGCGCGTCACCGGCTGCTCCGGGCACCGCGCCAGCGCCGGGCGCAAATCCTGGCGGCGGTCTTGGCAATATCCTCAAAGGCGGATTGGGCAGTTTGCTCGCCGGCGGTGCCGCCGGAAGCGCGCTGAGCGGCGGACTGAACGACCTGCTCAAGCAGTTCCAGCAGGCCGGGCAGGGCGAGGTCGCCAAAACCTGGGTCGCCAACGGGCCGAACCGCCCGATCTCGTCCGACGATCTGGCCAAGGCGCTCGGCGCCGACCAGATCAATGCGCTCATGGCGCATTCCGGACTCTCGCGGGACGATCTCCTTGGCGCGCTCAGCCAGTATCTGCCGGAGGCCGTCAATCAGCTGACGCCGAATGGGCGGCTGCCGACCGAGCAGGAAGTGTCGCGGACGCTGTGAGGCTACGCTATGACGGTGTAGCGGACAAAACTCAAACCGGTAGCGTGGAGGGATTTGATCATGAGATTTGCTATTGCCGCGGCGCTCTTGACACTCGCGGTCGGCGTGGCTCCCGCCTTGGCGGAAACCTCGTCGGCGAAACCCAGCGCGGACGAGAAGAAAGCCATTTCCAAATCCTGCACTGACCAGGCCAACGCCAAGGGGCTGCACGGCAAGGCGCGCAAGAAATTCCGGTTCGAGTGCAAGCACGCCGGCGGCAAAATGCAGTAGGCGGCCGTCGCAGGTTACCGAGCCGGCACGCCATGCCGGCCGCCGCTGCTTGACCGGCTCGACCTGTAGAGATCGTTGGACGAGCTATCTGTGGTGATGCCGCAGATATTCGTGCAACGATGCGGAGCCGGTTTCTTTCAGCAGCGTCTTGAGCATCATGTCCTTGCGCCGGCCTTTGGCAAACCCGGGGCCGTATTCCTTGCGCAGCGCGCCGACCTTGGTGTTACCGTGCTTGCGCTCAATTCGTCCGCTCTTGTCGCGATGACGATGATCGAGGCCTTTCCTTCCCTTTGCCATTTTATCCTCCCCAGTTTCGCGGCGATGAAATCCGGTCGGTCTGAGCCGGATCGATCTTGACGACGACGCAACGATCGACAAGGACCAGAGTATTCCGCCGCGCAGTCGTTGCAACGGCTTTTGCCAGTGTCGAGTGGAACGTTCGAAGCCTCGACCGTACTATCCGGGGTCTGGAGCTCACAATGGAGCAATTGAGCGACACCCTCCGGCGAACCGTAAAGGCGCCGCGGTAACGGCGAACCAATCATGGCTGAACCCTCCGGCAACGACCTCGGCGCGGTCTCGCATCTCGACGCGTTGCTGGCGACGGTCGGGCCGGTCGCCGGGTTGCGCATCATCGATATCGGCTGCGGCGAGGGACAGCTTGCCCGTGCACTTGCCAAGCGCGGGGCATGGGTGACCGGTTACGATCCGTTCATCGCCGAGACGCCGCTCACCGAGCACGGCGCCGGCAGCTATCGGCTGGTCAGGGCCGCAGCGGACGCCATTCCCGCGCCCGATCGTGAGGCCGACCTCGTGGTCTTCGTGTTTTCGCTCCATCATGTGCCGGCGGCAAAGCTCGAGGCCGCGCTCGCCGAGGCGCGGCGGCTCTTACGCCCGTCCGGCCGGCTCTACGTCGCCGAGCCTTTGGCGGAAGGTTTGCATCAATACGTGATCGAACTTTTCCACGATGAAACGGCGGCGCGAAACGCCGCCGCTGCGGCGCTTGCCCGGTTCGCTCGCCCGCTCTTCGCCGCCGCCAGGACCTCGACGTATTTCGACCGGCGCGAGATTCCCGATTTCGACGCCTTTGCCGAACGGATGATCGCCAATATGCGGTTCAATGGCTACACCAGGGAAGCGGTGCTGGCGCCCGCGGTGCGCCAGCGCTTCGCCGAGGCCAGCACGAAGAACGGCGGCAAATTCGACCAGCCGGTGCGCATCGACTGCTTCGGTCCTGTCACACCATGCTGAAGCCGCCGCTGATGCTCAGCACCTGTCCGGTGATCCAGCCGCTGTGCGGCGAAGCAAGCAATGTGACCATCGGCGCTACGTCGTCCGGCAAGCCGAGCCGGCGCAGCGGATAGAGCCTGATCAGCTTGTCGCGATTGGCGTCGACCCATTCCTTGTCATGCGGCGTCTCGACCAAGCCCAGCGAGACGGTGTTGGCGGTGGTGCCCGAGCGGCCGAATTCGCGTGCCAGCGATTTCATCAGGGCGATGACGCCGGCGCGGGCGGCGGCGACGATCGCCAATCCGGTTTCGCCGACGCGGGAGGAGTCGCCGACCACGCTGACGATGCGGCCGTTCTTGGCCGCCTCGAGATGCGGCGCGACGGCATAGCAGCAATGGATCGCGCCATAGAGGCAGGTGTCGATCTGCCGGCGCCAGTCCTCGGGCTTGGTTTCGACAAAGCGCTGGCGCAGCGCGAGCCCGGCATTGTTGATCAGGATGTTGACGCCGCCGAAATCCCGCACGATGTCGGCGACCATGCCTTTCACGGCGGCCAGTTCGGCGACGTCGGCGCGATAAGCCTTGGCTTTTGCGCCCTTCGCGACGATCTCGCCAACCAGCGCCTCGGCGTCCGCACCCGACGAACGGTAGTTGACGGCGACCCCGGCACCCTCTGCGGCGAGGCTGAGCGCGATTTCGCGGCCGACGCCGCTGGTCGCGCCGGTCACGAGCGCGATCTTGCCTTTCAGACCCAGATCCATGGTTGCGCTTTCACAGGTTGGCCGTCGCCCGCGCCGCCTCGATCAGGCGGAACAGTCGCTCCGGCGTTATCGGCAGCTCATTGATCTCGATGCCCAGCGGGGAGAGCGCATCGGCGACCGCGTTGGCGACCGCCGCCGGCGCACCGATCGTGCCGCCCTCGCCCATGCCGCGAAAGCCGCCGAGCGTCGTCGGCGAGGCGCTCTCCACATGCACGACCTGCATCGACGGGATTTCGCATGCCGACGGGACGAGATAGTCGACGAGGCTTGCGGTGTTGATCTGGCCTTGCGCGTCATAGACCACTTCCTCGTACAGCGCGGCGCCGACCCCCTGCGCGACGCCGCCATGGACTTGGCCGTCGACGATCAGCGGATTGACGAGCTTGCCGCAGTCCTCGGCGACGGCGAAGCGCTCGACGCGGACTTCATAGGTTTCCGGGTCGATCTCGACGGCCGCGACATGCGTCGCCGACGTCGTGGTGCCGAACACCGGATCGTAGGTCTTGCTGGCGGCAAGCTCATCGCGCGCGTCGGGCGGCAGGCGCCCCATCTCGGAATAGACCGCGCGGGCGATCTCGGCGAACGTGACCGCGCGATCGGTGCCGGCGACGGACACGCTGCCGTCGGCGGCGATGAGGTCGGCGGCGGAGGCTTCCAACAGGTGCGATGCCGCCTTGAGCACCTTGTCGCGCAGCGCCTGCGCGGCCAAGGTCGCCGCCCCGCCGGCGAGCACCAGGCTGCGGCTCGCATAGGTGCCGGTGCCGCCGGGCACGGCGGCGCTGTCGCCTTGCACGATGCGGATGTCGGCGAAGCGTGCGCCGAGATGCTCGGCGACGATTTGCGCGAGCGAAGTCTCGAGGCCTTGACCATGCGAGGCGATGCCGAACGCAGCGGTGACCGCGCCGGTCGAATCGATGCGGATGATCGCGGTTTCGGTGCCAGTGTTGATCGGCATGCCCGGGGCGACCGAAATGCGCGAGCCGAGGCCGGTCAGTTCGGCGTAGGAGGCGATACCGATGCCGAACCAGCGACCGGCGGCGCGCGCTTCCTTCTGCCGCGCGCGCAGCGTGTCGTAACCGATCTCGGCGCAAGCCTTGTGCAGGCATTCCTGAAACGCCGATTTGTCCCAGACAATGCCGGATGCGGCCTTGTAAGGGAACTCATCGGCGCCGATCAGATTTCGCAGCCGCAATTGCTTGGGATCGATTCCGAGCTTAGCGGCGGCCATGTCGATCAGGCGTTCCATGACGAAGGTCGAGATCGGGCGGCCGACGCCGCGATAGGCGCCGGTCGGCGCCTTCGAGGTTGCCGCCGCCCGGGCGCGTCCGCGATAGTGCTGGATGCGATAGGGCCCGGGGAGGAAGCTCACCACCTGCACCGGCTCAAGGCCTGCGGTCCATGGATAGATCGAGCCGGCGCCGGCGTCGCCGATCGCGTCGGCGCGCAAGGCGAGGATACGTCCCTGACGGTCCAGCGCCAATTCCGCTTCAATGATTTCATCGAACGCCTGGCTGCTGGCGGCAAGGTCTTCCATGCGATCACTGGTCCATTTGACCGGTCGCGCCAACCGCCGCGCCGCGGCGCAGACGAAAATCTCCTCCGGGTAGAGCGAAGCCTTGCCGCCAAAGCCGCCGCCTACATCCGGCGCGACAACGCGGACCCGATGGCCGGGCAGATCGAGCGCTGCCGCCAACGCATCGCGCACGATGCCGGGGACTTGCGTGGAGGAATGAAGCGTCAGCGCGTCACGGCCCGGCTCGTATTCGGCAAGACAGGCCCGCGCCTCGAGGGCGACCGGCGTCTTGCGACGCATGCGGAAGCGGCCTTTGACGCGCACCGACGCGGATGCGAACGCCTCGTCCGGCTCGCCGCGCTTGAACTCGCGGCTGACCAGCACGTTGGTGCCGGCTTCTTCGTAGAGGAGCGGGGCATCGGGGAGCATTGCCTCCTCGGGATCGACGACCGCCGGAAACGGCTCATAATCGATGGCCAGGAGTTCGACCGCGTCCTCGGCGAGGTAGCGGTTTTCGGCGACGACCCCGACGACGGGCTCGCCGACATAGCGCACCTTGCCGCGCGCGAGCGGCAGAATCGGCGTCGCGTGATAGTTGACCATGCGCGAGGTGGCGACCAGCGGCTTGACGGCGCCGGCGAAATCCTCGGCGGTCAATACCGCGACGACCCCCGGCGCTGCGCGCGCCGCCGCGCAGTCGATCGCGCGAATGCGGGCATGCGGCTGATTGCTGCGATGGAAGGCAACGTGCAGCGCGCGCATCACCTGCCGGTCGTCGGTGAAGGCGCCGTTGCCGGTCAGGAGCCGCGGATCTTCGGTGCGCTTGATGCGCGCGCCGACGAGCTTCGGCCGGGCGTGAATATCCGGCGCGTCAGTCATAGGCGTCGACGCCTTTGCGCAAACTCGCCCATTGCCCGTCGTCATGGCCGCATAGCACGGTCGCACCTCGCGCTTCGATGCGCCGGACCTCGGCTAGAGATTTCACCAGTGCATCAGCGCTCCAGGTGTTGCGCGGAATGACACCGGTATCGAGCGTCGAGCGCAGGCTGACCGTGTCGGAGGCCAGCAGGAACGTTCCGGATTTCTCCAGCGCGACCAGCGCGCCGATCATGCCCGGCGTGTGGCCGGGCAGATGGATCAGCACGATGCGCCCGTCGCCGAACAGGTCGCGCTCGGCCTCGATCGTTTCCGGCGGTTCTGGCCGCTCCCACTCGGCGGCAATGTAGCCCGCGGCCACGGCATCCGGCGCCCGCGCCGCCGCAAGCTCCTTCGCGTGCATGATGATTGTCGCGCGCTTGAAGAAGGTGTTGCAGCCGCAATGGTCGAAATGCAGGTGCGAGCACAGCACGACGTCGATGTCGTCGCAGGCAAGCCCGACGCCGGCGAGCGCGTTGATGACGTTGTCGCCAGGCTGCATGATCGGCGTGATTACCTTGACGATGCTGCCCCAGCGCGCCTCGCCATGTTCGGCCGCGTCGGGATGGCACCCGGTATCGAACAGCACATTGCCTTGGCGATGGCGCAGGAGAACCGAGGAGACCGGAACGTCGATGGTCTCGCCGCGCGCGGCGTCGGGCTGGTAGATGCCTCGGCGCACGCGCAGGCGGCCGCCGGAGAGGACGTGCATCTTCATTTGGCGTTTCCCGCCCGGTCGGCAACGACGGCCCGGATCGCCTTGACGATATGCTCGTAGCCGGTGCAGCGGCAGAGATTGCCGGACAGGCCCGCGCGGATCTCCGCATCGGTGGCGAGCGGATATTTGCGCAGGAGGTCGGTCGCCGTCATCAGCATCCCCGGGGTGCAGAAGCCGCATTGCAGCGCATGATGCGCATGGAAGGATTCCTGCAACGTATTCATCTGCCCGATGCGGCCCAGGCTCTCTACCGTCTCGACGCTGCGGCCGTCGGCCTGCACCGCGAACATCAGGCAGGAGCGCGCGCTGTCACCGTCGAGGAGCACAGTGCAGGCGCCGCAGACGCCATGCTCGCAGCCGACATGCGTGCCGGTGAGGCCAAGGCCGTGGCGCAGAAAGTCGGCAAGCAGAAGCCGCGGCTCGACAGCGGCGCAGTGGACGCTGCCATTGACGGTCACCGCGATCTCGCGGGTCCTGCTCATGCGCCACCCTCGTTGGCGCGCCGCCAGGCGGCGGAGACGGCACGGCCGGCGAGTACGCCGGCGAGGTGACGCCGATAGTCCGAGGAGGCATGCAGGTCGGTCTCTGGCTCGATCGCGCCGCGGACGGCCGCGATGACGCGCGCGGTCAGGCCCGTTCCAAGCGCCTCGCCGACCAACAAGGCTTCTGCCTCGCTTGCACGCAGCGGGGTCGGGCCGACGCCGGTCAAGGCAATGCGGGCTTGCGTGATCGCGCCGTCGGACACGGTGAGTGTCGCCGCGGCGGCCGCGAGCGCAAAATCGCCGTGGCGACGCGCGACTTCCTCGAAGCCCCAGCCGGTGTGCTGCGGCAATTTCGGCAGCGTGATCTCGGTGACGATTTCGTCGGCGCCAAGGTCGACGGTCATCGCTTCGACGAAGAAGTCGCGCGCGGCGATGCTTCGCGTGACCGCCGCCGAGACGACGTCAAGCGTGGCGTCAAGGAGCAGCGCCAGCATCGGCAGTTCGGCAGCCGGATCCGCATGCGACAGGCTGCCGCCGATGGTGCCGCGATTGCGGATCGCGAGATGCGCCACATGCGTCATCGCGCATGATAGTACCGGCAAGTGTCGCGCGACGAGCGGCGAGGTTTCGAGCTGAAAGTGCCGGGTGAGCGCGCCGATGCGGATGGTCTCGCCCGCCTCCTCAATGAAGGCGAGGCGGGTGATACGGTTGATATCGACCAGGACCGAGGGGCGCAGCAGGCGGAAATTGAGCATCGGCACGAGGCTCTGCCCGCCGGCGATGATCTTGGCCTCATCGCCGGCCTCGGCCAGCGCCGCGGCCGCCATATCGAGACTATCGGCGACGACATAGTCGAAGGCCGGCGGTTTCATCCGCGAGCATCCCGCACCGCCGCAATCATGTCCGCGGGCGTAGCGGGATCGGCCAGTCGATCATCCTTGGACAGGGCAGGCTGCATGGAAACACGGGGGTCCCGGTCGCCGGTTTCCGTCGTGCGACCACAACAAGACCCAACCTTAGGACCCACGACCGCGGCAGACAACCGCGCCCGGCGTGTGGTTTGCCTTGGAGGCGCTATCGCGCCCGGCGCGCGGCCGGTTACGAGGCGGCCGCTCCGGCGCTGCGGTGCTCCGCCGCCGCGTGGAGCCCGCACTCCTTCTTGTCGTCCTCTTCCCACCACCAGCGTCCGGCCCGCTCCGGCTCGCCCGGCGCAATCGCGCGCGTGCAGGGGGCGCAGCCGATCGAGGCGAAGCCATGCGCGTGCAGCGGATTGATCGGGACATTGTTGGCCGCGGCGAAGGCTGACACCGCATCGCGGGTCCAGTCGACGAGCGGGCTGAGCTTGAGGCGCCCGCGCTCATCGACCGCGACGAGACTGGTGCCCTCACGTTGGCCCGATTGGTCCGCGCGCAGGCCGACGATCCACGCCGCGGCGCCGCTCAGCGCGCGATTGAGCGGCTCGACCTTGCGGGCGTGGCAGCAAGCGAGCCGCGCATCGCGCGAATCGTAGAAGCCGTTGATGCCGTGTTTCGCCACCAGAGCCTCGAGGCTCTCGCGTTGCGGATAGATCGCGCGAATGCGCCGGCCGTAGCGGCGCTCGCCCTGCGCCCACAGCTCGTAGGTTTCGCGAAACAGCCTGCCGGTATCCAGCGTCGCAATCTCGATGTCGATCGCGCGCTCGGCGATGTGATGCAGAATGACCTGATCCTCAAGGCCGAAGCTCGTGGTGAACACGATCGTTCCCTCGATCTCGCCGCGAAACCGCGCCAAGCGATCGGCCGGCGACAGGCCGGCGAGCAGAGCCTCGAGCCGGGCCGCGCGCTGCCTCAGTTTCTCGGCGCGACCGCGAACTCCGTCGCTGAAACGCGCGACCGGGGCGGCCGCGTCCGGCGCTGCCGCCGGTTCGACAACGGCGCTGCGGCGGTCTGCGCTATCGAGGGAGAGAATGAGCCCGCCGCCGCTGATTCTTCCGGCCACGTCGAGCACCAAGCGCCCGGTGCGCGGATTTTTCGTGTGAACATCGGCGGCGACCGGCTGCGGCAACTCGATCGCAATCTCGCCGACGTGATTTTGCGCGATGATGTCGGTCTCGGCGGGCGAGAGCAGGCCGGGATCGACCGCGCCGGAGATTGCCGCGATCCTGCCGCGGGTTTCGGCCATGCCGACGCGGACATTGACGGCGGCGCCGACGGCGAGCGGGGCGTCGTTCAGCCAGAACACCCGCGCCCGCAGCACATTGGCGGCGCGCGCCGGCGCCTCGACGGCGGCAATGAGATCGCCTCGTTCGACGAAGATCGGCCGGTCGAGGGTCAGGCCGACCGATTGGCCGGCATGCGCCGTGCGCGGCACGCGCGCCGCGTCGGGCGCCGGCCACGCCTCAATCGATCGCACGCGCGCCGTCGTCCCGCGCGGCAACACGGCAATCGTATCGCCGACTTCGAGGCGGCCGGTCTCGATGCGGCCGGCAATGATCCGCCGGTCATCGAACTTGTAAGCCGCCTGCACCGGCAGCCGCAGCGGCAGGTCCGGAAATCGCCTTGCCGGCGAGAACCGGTCGAGCGCCTCGAGCACGGTCGGGCCGGTGTACCAGGAGATCGCCGCGGTGCGCTGGGCCACGCCGTCGCCATGGCGCGCCGAAATCGGCACGATCTCGCTCGGCGTCAGACCGAAGCCGGCGAGCTGCTTGACGATTGCGGTTTCGATGTCGCGAAAGCGGTTCTCGGCAAAGCCGACCCGGTCCATCTTGTTGATGACCACCGCGACCTGTCGGATACCGAGCAGGTGCAGCAGATAGCCGTGTCTGCGGGTTTGTTCCTTGACGCCCTCGGTCACGTCGACGATCAGCACGGCGGCATCGGCCTGCGCGGCGCCGGTGACCATGTTGCGCAAAAATTCGGCGTGACCCGGAGCGTCGATAAGAATGACGTCGCGCGCAACGGTGCGGAAGCGGATCTGGCTGGTGTCGAGCGTGATGCCCTGGTCGCGTTCGGTCTGCAGCGCATCGAGCAGGAACGACCATTCGAAATCCATGCCGCGCCGATCGCTGACCGCCTTGAGCGCGTCGAGCTTGCCGTCGGGAAGACTGCCGGTCTCGTGCAGCAGCCGTCCGATCAATGTCGACTTGCCATGATCGACGTGGCCGACCATCACGATGCGAATGAGCGTTCGGTCGGGAGCCTGGTCGCGAGCGGAGCGTTCGTTGACGAGCATGTTCATGGCGATCTGGTCTGTCGTTGCCGGTGTTGATGCGCTCAGAGGTAGCCGCTGCGGCGAAGCCGCTCGAAGGCGTCTTCGGCCTCGTGGTCCATCGCGCGCCCGGCGCGCTCCGGAATCTTGGTGGCTTCGAGTTCGCTGATGATGGCGTCGATGGTCGTCGCCCGGGACGCGACCGGGAAGGTGATGTCGGCGTCGCCGAGCGAGCGGTAACGCTTGCCGTCGCGCGCGAGATAGAGCGGGATGATCGGAATCGTCTCACGCTTGGTGTAGGCCCAGATGTCCGCCTCGGTCCAGTGCAGGATCGGATGAATGCGCAGATGCGCTCCGGCCGGCGGGGCGGCGTTGAAGTGGTCCCAAAATTCCGGCGGCTGGTCGCTCACGTCCCATTCGCCTTCGCGGCCACGCGGCGAAAACACCCGTTCCTTGGCGCGGGTCGGCTCTTCGTCGCGGCGGATGCCGGCGATGAGGCCGTCGAAGCCGTATTTGGCGAGCGCGAGCCGGAGCCCTTCGGTCTTGCGCGCCGCCGAGCGCGCCGCCGGCGGCAGGGTCGGATCGACCGCTTCAAGCGGCGGGCACAGCTCGATCTTGAGATCGAGCGACCACTCCGCCGCGTAGCGGTCACGGAAGGCGTACATCTCGGGGAATTTCTTGCCGGTATCGACGTGGAGCACGGGGAAAGGAACGCGCCCGAAGAACGCCTTGCGGGCGAGCCAGATCATCACATTGGAGTCCTTGCCGAGCGACCAGAGCAGCGCCAGCCGCTTGAGCCGGCCGAAGGCCTCGCGGAAGATGAAGACGCTTTGCGCCTCGAGATCGTCGAGTCGGTCCACTTCGTTCACTCTGGCTGCATCGAAGGGTGGTGACGGGTGACGACGGCAAAGAGCGTCTCTTGTGCAGGCGGAGACCCCATCGTTTCTTCCAAGTTGAGTTGTGCGGAAAGGAGAATATTTCTTCTGTTTTAGCGAGCTATCTCTTTGTATATGGAAAAGAATTTCCGTCAATTAAAGAATTTGCCGCGATGATTTTTGCGCGCCCGCTAGCGAAGACGTGGAGCGCCGCCAGGCTTTCGCTGCGCCGGCTGACGACTTTCAGCCGCGCCAGTAGCGGTCTTCCCAGCTGCGCGACAGCCGCATCGCCGACAGAATGAGGCCGGCCATCGAATAGGTCTGCGGGAAATTGCCCCACAATTCGCCGGTGCGCGGATCGACGTCCTCGGAGAGGAGGCCGTAGCGGTTGCGGTGCTCGAGCGCGTCGGTGAACAGGTCGCGCGCCGCCTCGCGCCGCCCGAGGGACCATAACGCGTCGATCAGCCAGAACCGGCAGATCAGGAACGCGGTCACCGGCAGGCCGAAATCGTCGGCGCTGGCGTAGCGCATTACGTGCTTCTCGCGCACCAGCTCGCGCTCCATGGCGGCGACGGTTGAGGCGAAGCGCGGATCGTCCACCTCGACGACCCCGAGATCGGCAAGCAGGAGCACGCTGGCGTCGAGATCGTCGGAGCCGAACGCGGCAGTAAAGGCGGCGCGCTTATCGTTCCAGGCGCGGTCGAGAAGCACGGCGTGGATCGGCTCGGCGATCGAGTTCCAGTATTTGGCGCGGTCGTCGAGACCGATGCGCGCCGCGATCGCCGCAAGCCGCTGGCAGCCGGCCCAGCACATCGCCGCCGAATGGGTGTGAACGCGCTGGCGGCCGCGGTATTCCCAGATGCCGGCATCCGGCTCGAACGCCTTCTTCGCGGCGCGGCTGCCGAGCGTTTCCAGGAGATGAAACAAGCCTTCGTCGCCGGGCCGCGGCAGGCGGCGGTCGAAGAACATCGGCATGGCGGCGAGGATGACGCTGCCATAGGCGTCGTGCTGGACCTGATCGACCGCGGCGTTGCCGACCCGCACCGGGCCATCGCCGCGATAGCCGACAAGGTCAGGCGCGGTGCGCTCTTCAATCACGGTCGAGGGCACCACGCTGTAGAGCGGCCGCAGTTCCTGATCGGGCTTCGAGACGATCGACAGCGTGAACGAGATGAACTCCTCCATGGTGCGCGTGGCGCCGATGCGGTTGAGCGCCTGGACGACGAAATAGGCGTCGCGCAGCCAGCAATAGCGGTAATCCCAGGTGCGGCCTGAGCCCGGCGCCTCGGGGATCGAGGTGGTGTGGGCGGCGACCACCGCACCGGTCTCGTCGAAATTGCTGAGCTTCAGGGTGATGGCGGCGCGGATGATGGCTTCCTGCCAGTCGACCGAGATCGACAGGCGGCGCACCCATTCCATCCAGTAGTCATAGGTACGGTCGGCGAACTCGCGGCAGGTCGCCGCCAGGTCGCCGGTAAACGGCTCGTCGGGACCGAACACCAGATGCAGCGGGCGCGTGAGCACGAACGGCGATTCGCCCTCGATCAGCGACAGCGGCGCGTCGGTCGTCAGCCGGATGACGGTGCCGTCCCCGAAATAGCGTATATGGTTGCTGCCGAGCGAGCGATGCTGCAGTGGCTTGCCGTACTCGCTGGTCGGCCGCATCCGGATGGTGATGCGCGGCAGGCCGGCGACCGGCTCGACGATGCGGAACAGCTGCGGCGGCCGGAACACGCGGCCGAACTGGCGAAAGCGCGGAACGAAATCGGTGATCCGCACCTTGGCGCCCTGACCATCGGTGAGGACCGTCGTGACGATCGCGCTGTTGCGGATATATTCGGATTGAAACTCCGCCATGTCGTCGAGCACGATGTCGGAGAAGCCTTTCTCCTCGTCGCCCGCCAGCAACCGGCAGAAGATCGGGTCGCCGTCGAAACGCGGATAGCACCACCACACCAGGCGCGAACAGGGGTCGACCAACGCCGCGGTTCGCCCGTTCCCGATAACGGCCAAATCCAGCCCGTGATCCTTCATCCCGCAACGCTCCCGCGGTCGGCGACGATCCGCGCGAGCCACGAGCGCACGTCCTCAGGTTTATCGAAATGGCCGTCGACGCCGGGAACAATGCGGCCGACGGAAAAGCCCATGCCGCCGAACTCGGGAATGACGCCAAAGACCGGCTCGTCGGTCGCGTCGTCGCCGATGAAGATCGGATGCCGGTCGGTGAACGGCGGATAGTTCATCAGCTCGCGCACCGCGACCGCCTTGCTCACCCCGGCTGGCTTGACCTCGAACACCAGTTTGCCCGGCAGGATATCGACGGCGTCGGGCTCGGTCTGCGCGCAGATGGCGGCGATCGCTGCGCGCAGCCGTGGGCCCTGGTCAGGCGCCAGCCGATAGTGCAGCGCGAGCGAATAGCCCTTGTCCTCAACGAGGATGCCGGGCCCGAGCTCGGTGAGCGCGGCGAGCTTGCGCTTGATCTCGGCGGAGAGCGAGCCGACGCGGCGGCGCGGCTCGGTGCCGGCGACCGGCCGCAACTCTGCGCCATGGCCGCCGATTGCGGCGAGCTGCAGCGGCGCAAAGATCAGATCGATGTCGGCGAGCCTGCGGCCGCTGACCAAGGCCAGGGCGCCGCCGGTCAGCTCCTGTAGCCGGCCAAGGGTCTGCCGCAGCGTCGGCGGCACCCAGACTTCCTGCGGCGCCGGCGCGATATCGAGGATGGTGCCGTCGATATCGAGCAGGATCGCGCATTCCCGCAAATCGGAGACGAGCGAGGTGGTCGCGATTCCCACATCGGGCGTCGGAGTTTCTGCCTGCCTCTGCACGGTCTCAGCCCATCATGATTCGACCAAAGACAATGGCCGGCTCACCGCCTCGAGCGGCTTGCGTTCGGCGGCGACGCCCCACAGGGCTTCGGTCGCGGCGGCGCCGATCATCAGCACCGCGCCGACGAAGTAGCCCGCGGCGACGCTGCCGCGCGACCCGGTGCTGATCAAGGCACCGAATAACAGCGGGCCGACGACGCCGCCGATGGCGGTGCCGATGGCATAGAAGAACGCGATGGCGAGAGCGCGGATTTCGAGCGGGAAGGTCTCGCTCACGGTCAGATAGGCCGAGCTTGCCGCCGCCGACGCGAAGAAGAACACCGCCATCCACGCGGCTGTCAATTCCCGCGCGCTGAGGAAGCCGCGGCTGAACAGATAAGCGGTGCCGGCGAGCAGCAGTCCCGATATGGCATAGGTCGATGCGATCATCGCCTTGCGGCCGATGGTGTCGAAGAGACGGCCGAGCAGGATTGGCCCGAGCACGTTTCCGGCGGCGAACGGCAATATGTACCACCCGATCAGATTAGCCGGCACCTGATAGAAATCGGTCAGGACCAGCGCGTAGGTGAAGAAGATCGCGTTGTAAAAGAACGCCTGCGCGGCCATCAGGCTGAGCCCGACCAACGTGCGCCGCCGGTAGGTCTTGAACAAAGCACGCGCGACTTCGGCGAGCGGCGTGTGATCGCGCATCCGCAGCCGCACCGTGGTTGGTCTCGCCGCGCCGGGGCGTGGCGCTGCCGCGACGCGCGCCTCGATGCAGCCGACGACTGCGTCGGCCTGTCGTGGAAAGCCATGGGTCGCAAGCCAGCGGGGACTTTCAGGAATCCAGCGTCGCATCACGAGAATGATCAGTCCTATTGCGGCTCCGATCAGAAACGCCAGCCGCCAGCCGAGCGCCGGATCGATAAAGCCAGGGTTGAGGAGGACGATTGAGCCGCCTGCTCCCAGTGCGGCCCCGACCCAGAAGCTGCCGTTGATGAGGAGGTCCGTCCAGCCGCGCAGGCGCGCCGGGATAAGCTCCTGGATTGTCGAATTGATGGCAGTGTATTCGCCGCCGAT
>Ga0187781_10000258_pt1 | contig 37599 bp, 21 predicted proteins | sample 0715_SJ02_MP02_2_FD_132447 | JGI IMG/M metagenome (GOLD analysis project Ga0187781, IMG submission 132447) | Tropical peat soil microbial communities from peatlands in Department of Meta, Colombia - 0715_SJ02_MP02_20_MG | ecosystem: Environmental > Terrestrial > Soil > Wetlands > Peat | place... | reverse complement strand
GGCATGGCGCAGCACGCCCGGGACGTTGCCTGCGCCATGCGCGCGATGGGGCTGGGACCAAGTGTCGTCGCCGGCCACTCCATGGGAGCCTTTGTCGCCACTGCACTGGCCCAGCAGAATCCCGAGCTGGTGTGCGGCGTGGTTCTGATTGACGGCGGCTATCTTCCGTCCATCAGCGCCGGCATGCCTCAGCAGGGGCTCGACCCGCTTCTGGCAGAGCGCATCGTTCAGCTTCAACAAACCTACCCATCGCGCGAATTTTATCGAGATCTCTGGCGCAAGAAACCGCACTTCCCTCCACAGGACTGGGACGCCTGGATGGAGGCGTTCCTCGATTATGAAATCGGGGGCGAGCCGCCGAACCTCCGGCCGAAAGCTTCCCAGGCCGCCGTGCTTGCCGACCTCGCCGAAGGATTCAACCGGGAAGAAATTGCCGCTCGCCTGCGCTCGCTTCGCGTTCCCGTGATGCTGCTCCGTGCGGAGACCGGCTTCGCTCCCACTTCGCCGCCATTGTTCCCGGATTCCTTGCTGGAGCCAATCCGCGCGCTCGTCCCGCACATCGAAGACCACAAAATCCCCGGAACAACTCACTACACCATCGCCATCAGCGAGCGACCTGCCTCCCGGGTGGCGGACCTGCTGCACCAGCTCGCCTCGCACTGCCAGCCTTCCGCGCCTGCCGCGCGATGATTGGAGAGGCGGCCGAAGTCTCTCGCGTGTTCCAATTCCTTCACTCCTCTCGATAAGGAACATCGGTCCGCGCGTTCGCCACTTGCTCACCGACGATGAGCCCAGGCCCCCCGAGGAGTGGAGCGAGGGTATGGACAAGCACCTCGACCCTCCTCTGAGGCAATTCGGCGCGTGAGCAATCGGCTTGTGGCCGGCGTGGAATAAAATCTTAGAGCGGATCGCTGACAGTCGGAAAGTTCATGGAACTGTATCAGTCGCGCGAATTTCTTCGAGTTGCGACAAGCAACTCATATCGCAGTTCATCAAACCCGCGAGCAACAACGGGCAGTCCACAATCGTCCAGGAAGTCCATTGGCCGTTCGTCATTTGCCATTTGGAGGCGGTGACATCGGCGGGCAGCTTTTTGTGCGGGCAAACGACCGTATGCGTGCGGTCGACACTCGATGCCGCCAGCTTTTCGCGCGCGGAGGTATCAGCCATGGTACACCCCCTTCGAATCCCTGAATACCGGCTAGCACGGGTGCGCCGGCAATGCCGTGATGCGTGTCACCTCGCCACAGGCCATCCGGCACATGCGATGCTCAAGTCTCTGAAACCGCGACCTACAAAGCGGATTTACGAAATAGGTTGGCTCCGTTGAAATCCTAATTATCTGAGTGCTGCCTGCCAAGACCTTTGGAGTGCGGCCTGCCCTGAGCGAAGTCGAAGGGAAGCTCGCTTGTCCCGAGCTCAGCCGAGGGGCTTCCGCTTTGTTTTCATTCCCACTACGACGCGCCCCAACATCTGGCTGGGCCAGATTCGGCAAGACCTCAACGAAGCCATCAGGTTCCTGTATCATCCAATCGTTTTGCGAGCACGCCTGCGGCGTGATGGCTCCATCGCATCGGATTCAAATCGATCGACGACAACGATTGAATACTTGGGAGGTCTTTCCATGCGGCCTGACATCGTTCCAGGGGCGATCTTTCCAGACTACGAGCTTTCCGACCACACCGGGAAACACCGGAAGCTTTCCGAGCTGCAAGGGCAAAATCCGATGGTTCTCGTCCTGAGCCGCGGAGGATTTTGTCCCAAGGATCGCCGGCAGGCGGAGCAGCTCGTGCAACTCCATCGCGAAATGGAGGTGGCTTATACCGGAATGGTCACCATCAGCACCGACAATCTTACGGAAACAAATGAAAATCGCGCGGGAATCGGCGCGCACTGGCCGCTCCTCTCCGACCCCGCGCGGAGGGTGCAAAAAGACCTGGACATCGCCGAATACACCGACCCGCTGCACAATCCCATGATTCCCCACGTGATTGTCCTCGAGCCCGGACTGGTGATTTACAAAATCTATATGGGCTACTGGTATTGGGGCCGGCCCACAATCGAGGAACTGCGCCAGGACCTGCGCGCCGTCACCCGGAAATGCCGCCCCGATTGGGACATCACCACGCCCGAAATGAAATCTGCATGGCAGCAAGGCCGCAAAGACATCTTTTATCCTTACGGCAAGACGTACGCCCAAACGATCGGCGAACAAGGTTAAGCGCGCCACTAACTGGGTCGCAGCCGCGGGCGCAAAGTCCGGCGCATCTTGCGGGCTTGACGCTCGGCGGCAATAATGCTGTAGTTCGCATGTTCGTGGTGCGCGTGCAGGCGAGGAGCTGACGATGGCCGAAGCCCAGATCCGCGAAGATATTCTCCAGAAATTTCCCGAGATTTTCGGAACGAAAATCGTCAACGGGCGCGCCATCAACATCGCCGAGACCATCGCAACGCTCACGAAGGAGTTGCGTCCGGCGATTGCCGCGGCGCTCACGGCGCGCCGGAAGCTGCTGGAATCTCCCGCGTCCGTGCGCGAAAAATATGCGTGGCCCAAATGGGAGGATGCATTCGAAGACCCCGTGACCGGCCGCCCGTGGACCTTCCGGCAAATCGTCCAGGGAATGATCGACAATTTTCTCGGGCGCGAAAGCCAGTGGCGCTGGCGCCTGAATGACGAACTGCCCATCCCCAAAGACGCGCATCCGCTCGCCAATCCCGGGCTCGAGCTCACCGGGCCGTGGCAGCCGCTCGACATGGCGTTCAACGCGTTGAACAGCCCCGCGCCGATGAACATGCCGGACTTCGAAGACGCCTCGCCGCCGCACTTCCGGCCGGATGGAACGCCTTCCACACAGCCTGTGGGAATTTTCGCGGCGATGCGCAACGCAAAGGAAATTCACGAAGGCCAGTGGGCCAATCGAGCGTACGAAGTGGTGAAGAAGGGAAAGAAACGCGAGTACCGCATCAACACTCCGGCGGGGCGATGGCCTATCCGGTTTGTGCGCCCGCCAAGCATTCACATCGTGTTCGATCACATCGTCTTCGAAGGCCAGCCGGTGCCGGGGCTGGTTCCGATCGCGGTGATGTGGGTGGTGAACAATTACGAAGCGCTGAAGAAGGCGGGCACCGGCGTCTATTTCTACATTCCCAAAATGCAGACGCCTCAGGAGGCCGCAATCATCGAACGGCTATTGGCGCGGCTGGAGGGAATCCTGGGAATTCCCGTGGGGACCTTCAAGATCAAAGTTCTGTACGAAGAAGGAAACGCGGGCCGGTCTTTGCCGGCGATTGCGTGGGTGCTGCGGCGGCGGCTGCTCGGGACCAACGTCGGGCGATGGGATTATCTCGGCAGCCTGATTGAAATGTGGAAGGACGACCCGAGAGGCGTCTTCCCCGACCCGCAATTGATCGGCATGGCTTCGCCGAACATGATCGCTTACCAGCGTTACAACGCGCTGATGATGCTGATGGCCGGCGTGAAAAACGGCGAACTCACGCAAGGCGCGCCCATCGGCGGAATGGCCGCCGTGATGATTTATCAGCCGGGCGATGCGTACGGCCGGGCGAGATATAACCCGCTGGCGCTGCGCGCGATTGCGATTGATAAGCTCCGCGAGCGGCTGATTGGGCTGATGTTCGTTCCCGGCGCGCCCTTGCTCGCCAGCCAGCGGCCCACACTCGACGACATCCTCGCCGGCCGCGTGGAAGGGCGGCTGCACGATGCCTACCGGCAAAGCTGGGTCGCGAGCCCGGAACCGCTGTACGTCGCCGCGGGCAATACGCCGTTGCAAGTTCCCGTCACCGGCCTGCAAGCGATCATCGATGCGCCCCGGCAAACCTCCGATGTGAAGGGCAAGCAGGTGCCGAGCGTTTCAAGCGGCCTAGTGGATTCGGAGAGGCAACTGCTCGAGTCGCGCGGTCTATTGAACGCGCAGGGAAAAATCACGCCGTGGGTGGTCAACCCGGACGCCGTGGGCACGCCCGAGAAACTTTTCTCACAGGAGCTTTGGGAATCGATTTACGCCGTGCCCAAGGGCGATATCACCATCGAACACGTCCAGCACGCGTTTTACATGGCGGCGAATTATGCCTTCCAGATTCTGAACGGAAATTTTGCGGCCGCCATCGACGATTACGAATTGATGCTGCGATTCATGAACGACCTGGCGACGTACCGGATCAACGTGTCGTGGCTTTGGACGCTGCTGCGCCACCAGGCCGCCGTCACCAAAGACGGTTACCTCAAGCGGCCGGCGCTCACCGAAGACGGCGTCATTCCGTCGGTGAACGCAACTGCTGTGAAAGCCGGAACACGGTTCACGAAAGACTTGTTTGAGAAACTATTGGAATATCACAACGAATGGACCGCCGAATTTTTCGCGGAGCAGGACCGCCGCGGAGATCCCGGCCGGTTCGACCGCTCGAAGGCTTCCGTCACCATGGAGCTCTTGCAGCGGCAATTGCTTTCGCCGCGCTACATCCAGCATAGCGCACGCGTGCTGTTCGTGGTGGGGCAGGCGGACACGCAGGAGCGCGCGCAGATCCTCGAAGCCATCTTCGATCTTTCGCGCGAGGAAATTTCCAAGCGCGTCGCCGCGGGCGCGCTGAAAAAATCCGTGCTCGCCGCTCACGATTACGTTTTCGACATTTTCCCCGGCAGTTAGGCCAGCTCGGCAGCGCTCGTTCGAGGAGTTGGCCCGCGCCCTGCTTCCATTGAAAACAAAGCGGGAGCAAGCTCCCGCACTCCAAAGGTCTCGGTGGCAGCGTTCGGATACATAGGATTTCACCAGAGCCAAATGGGTTCGTGGTTATAACTGTCTGGCTCAGGTTTTTTGGAGTGCGGCTTGTCCCGAGCGCAGTCGAGGGGCGGCTTGACGCCGCTTTGGACCCGTGCTCGCCCGCTAAAAGCCACTCACTCGACCGAGGCTTGACTCGGTCGGCGCGATTGACGCGTTCCGTGTGTTGGGACGCGAACAAAACCAGATGACTTCATCCCAAAGGGCATGACCGCGCCGCCTCGGTTTGCACCTGCGACACAGCGGCGCGCTCTCGCCGCACATTCCTCCCGCCGCACGAGTAAACTCAATTGGAAATTACCTTTCCGGGGACAATCGCCGTGCGCAAACAATTCTCTTTCGCGTTCTTTGCCGCGCTCTTCCTCTGCCGCGTGGCCGGCGCACACCCGCCGCAGCAATCGGCCATCCTCAACGAGGGCATGCCCGCGGAAATCAATTGCCGCAATCAGCCGTACGTTTCGGTCCTGGCCGAACCGGAACAGATTTTTCCGCTGAAGCTCGTAGCCACGGTGCAATGCCATGAGGACGTGGTGGTGGTTTCCGATCCCGAGGCTTACTACCTGAAAATCCGCACGGCCGACGGCAAAGTCGGATATGTATCGTATCTCGATATTAAGCTGCTTCCCGCCGCGCCTCCGAAACCCGCAGCGGCGGCAACTCCACCGTCCGCGACGCGGGCAAATCCGGCTCCAGCCGCGACAAACGCCGCGCCGGTTGCAGCAACCGCTCCCGCGGCCGATTCGTCGAAGCCCCGCGTCTATGTGAGCGACACGAAATCCTGGGCGGCCACCGGCGGATTCAATCCCGCGAGCGTTTCTTCAAGCGGCAGGCTCTACGCGGGCTACGACCCCGAGCTGGTGGACATTTATCAGGCGTTCACGGCGGATTGCCCCGAGGTGCTCGTCACTCAGGAAGTGTCGCAGGCGGACTTCGCGGTTCTATTCGATCACGCGATTTCCGATAAGGGAGGCCTCGGGTTTTCACCCGGGATCAAGCCGAACAAAATGACGGTGGTTTCCAGAAGCGGCGAGACGCTTTTTTCGAAAGGCACCTACAATTCCAGCGGCGCCGCGGTGAAGAGAGCGTGCACGGCGATTTTGCAGCGCGCCGGCGCCCGCGGCGTGGGAACATCGAAGAAGTAATCGTCTTCCAGCAGCAATCCGGGGGCGGCGGATTCCCGGCCAATCTCAAATCTCAAATTTCAAACGGCTCTGTCGAAATGCTAATTATCTGACCGCTGCCCACGAAGACCTTTGGAGTGCGGAAGCTTGCTTCCGCTTTGTTTTCAAAGCCAGCGCACCGCCCGCCAACATCTGGGCTGAGCCACGCGCGGTGGGATCTGAACAGGTCCATCTAAAATTTAAGTTGAGGCCGCTCGATTTTCGCGCGCATCACAAGGTAGGATAACGGCGATGATTTCGCGCGCTCTCATCGGCATCATGCTCGCTCTGCTTGCACCGGCGGCAGTGATTTCTTGCACGTGCTCGAAAGCGCCACCGGGTGTGTGCCCCGGTTTGCAGCAGGACGATGCCGTCTTTCTTGGGACCGTCACGCAGATCGAACAAGTTTCGCCGGGCGGCGAGACTCCCGCCTCGGGGCCGGTGACGCGCTACCGCTTTCGCGTGGAAGAAAAATATTTCGGCGTGAGCGGCACTGAGATCGACATTTTTTCCGGCGGCGACGACGACGATTGCGCCTACCCATTCGAAGCCGGCGCGCAGTACGCCGTCTTCGCCGATCGCGCGGACGACGGCAAGCTGTTTGCGAACATTTGCAGCAGCACGCGGCCGGCGAGCGAAGCGCGCGCGCTCGTGCCGCAATTGCGCGCGATGCGCAATGGACAGCGGGTGGCTTCCGTGTTCGGTGTGCTGCGCCGCTCCGATCCGCCGCTGCTCGCGCCGCTCGACGATCCCGAGGACCCGCTGCCGCACGTCAAATTGAAGCTGCGCTCGAAAGACGACCGGTTCGCGACCAGCACGGGGCCCGACGGCGCGTACTCGTTTTACGACGTGCATGCCGGCGAGTACCGGTTCACCGCGGACCTGCCCGCGCGATTCGAATTCACCCAAAAGACGCTGCACGGCGGCCTGCCCCCATTCAAAATCCCCAATGGCGCGTGCTACGAATACAACGTCGAGGCGCTGCCTACGGGCAAAATTCGCGGCAGCGTGCTGGGGCCGGACGCCAAGCCTCTCAAGATCGCTTCCGTGGAGCTCTATCGCGCGGACCGCTACGACGACTCGCGGCCCGGCCTGTGGGGATTTCAGGGGCTAAAGGGGATCTTCGAATTCGATCACATCGGCCCGGGCGAGTACATCCTGGTGTTCAACCGAATGAACCGAGTCGATCCGAATGCGCCGTTTCCGCGCACTTTCTATCCCGGCGCGGCCGAGCCGGCAGAAGCCAAATTCATCAAGCTGAAAGACGGGCAGCAAATCCTGAATGCGAATCTCAAGCTCGCGAACGGTTATCCGGTGCGGCGCGTGCGCATTCATCTGAAATGGGAGGGCGCGAGACAACCCGGGGAAGTGACGGTGATGGCTCGAGCGGATCAGGGGGATAGCCCCGCCGCGCAAAAGATCGCCGACGGGATTTACGAATTTCCGTTGCTTGAATCCGCGCGCTATACGATTTCGGCGTGGCAGGACCTCGATCCGCATCGCACCGCATCCCGCAAGCGCAGCGAGAGCTGTTCGCTTCCGGCGAGGATTGAGACGGCCGCGGTGGTGATTGACGGCGCCGATGCAGACGCGAAAGAAGCGACGCTCACTTTCGCGGCGCCGGAATGCACGGAATGAGTTGGGCTCCCAGTTCGATAGCTGGACAACAGCGCTGGTCGGCTTGGGTCGAAGGAGGGCGCGTCACGCGCGGCGCACACAATGAAAACAAAGCGGGAGCCCTTCGGCTTCGCTCAGGACGAGAGAGCTCCCGCACTCCAAAGGTCTTGGAGGCAGCGCTCGCAAACATAAGACTTCAAAAGCGCTAGACGGGTTCATCTGAATTGCGAGCCGTGAGGAGGGCACGGCGTACCTTGCCCCTACGGGAAGAAAGCTGAAGCGCTGCTAGTGGCTTGCGGAAATTGAGGTGACGTGAAGGGTGTCGCCTTCGAGCGTGCCGGTAATCGTCACCGGATGTCCCAAGTTTTCCGCGGCTTTTTCCTGCGGGTCGAGGATGTAAGACTTTTTAGCGTCGGTATCGTAGAGCGCGAATTTTCCACCTAGTTCTTTCACGCACTTCGCCGCGCAGCTTGCGTGCCCGGCATTTGCGCCCTTCGCGCCGCACATGGCATCGGTAATCCAGCCGGACCACGTCCCGGTTTTGGCGGCGTCTTTTTGAGCCGTGAACGCCACACTCGCTGCAAAGAGCACCGCGACGGCGCACATCAGAAAACGCTTGCTCATGATGGAATTCCCTCCTCCGTTAAGAACCGCGTTTGGCGTGCGGCTACGCCGGGCCGTAGCTAAATGAATTTGGGTAGTGGTTCAGTTTGACTTTTAGTTCACTTGCGCCTGCTTCGCCTTCATGCCAGACTTAGCCTGTGGCAAAGAAAACCAAACCAAAGCCTAAGAGATTGAAACGGAAAGCTGCTGAGGACTTCAATCAGGCAGCTTTCCGGGTAGTTCAGCAAGCCACACAAGGAAAATAGCATAAGCGCCTTGCTTTACCACTGCGCTTATGTATAATTCCTGCGAGATTTGAAACACCCGCTGTACACAATGCCGTAGCTGGAAGCGTTTCGGCGCTGCCCAGAACAATGCATCACCCACAATGAACCACCGGGTATGCATCGTTCTGGGCTTTTCGTTTTTACGGCCTGATTGATCTGTGAAAAGGAGAGGAAAGCAAAAACGGCTAGTGAGTTGGCGCTCACTAGCCGTCAGAGAGCTTGTGGGGCCGACTTAGCGTTACGCGTGGCCAACGAACCGTCGCGTAGGGGGTGCGAATCCCCTCGGCTCCACTTTCAGGTGCCTTATGAGCGAAGCGCCCGAAGTGTGTTTATACCACTGTAGAAGCCCACCAGTCAAGCGCAAACCGCAAGCGCTAGGCCGTCTGTGCCTTCGCTCTAGCCCAGCGGGCTTGGACGGCCTTCCTTGCGGCTTCACTACGTTGCTCTGGCGTCATGTTGGCAGCTCTGACGCGACCACCAATTTTGCCACCCTTTCTTCCGAGAGAAACGGCAGCGGGATTCTTTCGTTTCTTGGCCATGAACTGATTATAGGTAAGCGCTCCCGAAAGTCAAGCATTTTTCGCTTGACTTATACGTAAGCGCTCCTGTAAAGTGAGGGCATCATGAACAGACTGACTAGAGAAAAACAGGCGCAAGTCGTGGCGGCACTCGTAGAGGGCACATCGGTCAATGCGACTGTTCGCATGACGGGCGTGGCTAAAAATACGATTCTCAAGTTGCTGGCCGATCTCGGTAATGCGTGTATCGAATATCAGGACAAAGCGCTCCGCAATCTCACTTGCAAGCGAATTCAATGCGATGAAATCTGGCAATTCTGCTATGCGAAAGAAAAAAACGTTCCCGAAGAAAAGCGCGGGCAGTTTGGTTTTGGGGATGTGTGGACGTGGGTGGCGATTGACGCGGAGACAAAGCTCGTTCCCGCGTTTACGCTCGGCAATCGTGATGCTGAAACTGCTGGAGCCTTCATCGAAGATTTGGCATCGCGCTTGACAACGCGCATACAATTGACCACAGATGGCCTGAAAGTTTATCTGGAAGCCGTCGAGGGCGCGTTTGGAGCCAATGTGGACTTCGCGCAGCTAGTCAAGTTATACGGCGCAAGCCAAGAGGAAGTGCGCTATAGCCCAGCCGAGTGCATCGGCTGCGAAAGCAAAGTAATCAGCGGACGACCCAAGCCGGAGCATGTTTCGACCAGTTTTGTCGAGCGCCAGAATCTCACCATGAGGATGGGGATGCGGCGGTTTACCCGGCTCACCAATGGATTCAGCAAAAAAATCGAGAATCACCTGTACGCGATTGCGATTCACTTTATGCACTACAACTTTTGCCGCATCCACACGACTTTGCGGGTTACTCCGGCGATGGAGGCAGGGATTGCAGATCACGTATGGACAATAGACGAGATGTTGAGCAAGGCTGGAATATGACAAGCGAACAGCGCACCCTAATCGAGTTGAGCGACATAAAGGGCATTGAATTTGAGTGCAGAAAATGTAAGGCGAGGATTCTCTACCCTTTGCAGGAAACCTGCAAGAGATTGTCAGAACAGTGCCCCAATTGCGGGGAGCCTTGGTTTACCCCAGAAGGCATGCGAAATCCTGATTTTCCAACCGCTGCCGATGAAGTTAAAAAGATATTTGCCACGCTACATAAAGTCGCAACCAGTCCCACTGTGCTCGCTCAGGTTCGGCTGCTAGTTGAGGGCCTGCCTATTTCAACAAATACCCGCAAATGAAATTTCTCGTTTTCGCGGTCGCCGCATTTTTTGCCTTCCTTGCCCTTTGGTGTCTCGCAAGGGGAGGCTGGTTTAATTTCGCGGGAGCGGTCTTTTTCAGCGCAATTTGTTGGTATCTTTGCAGTCTGACAAAGCGTATGCCCTAACTTTATTCAAACTGAACCACTACCTGAATTTGGCATTGATTGGTTGGGTTGTCCAGAGGCTGTACGCTGGAACGATATGAATCAATTAGCGCCGCAGAGCAGCCGCCAGCCCATATTGACAGCGCGACAGACGACAATCTAATCTCGCGCGCCATGACTTCCAAGTCTCCATCCCCGGCGGGGTTTGCTCTGCGCAAGCATCCTCATCTTTATGAGATCAATACGTGGGCATGGCTCGAGGAGCTTTCGGCGCAGATGGACCGCCCGGTCAAGCTCGTCGACGTGCCCGACGGCGAATGGGATGCGCTCGCGAAGCTCGGCTTCGACATTGTCTGGCTGATGGGAATGTGGCAGCGCAGCCCGGAATCCCAGCGCATCATGCGCGAAGACCGCTCGAATGACGCAGGGTATGGCCGGGCACTCCCCGGTTGGACGCCGGCGGATGTGGTTGCCTCTCCCTACGCTGTGGCCGGATACGCGCCCGACCCGCGTATCGGCACGTGGGAAACACTGGATCGCGTGCGCGAGAAGCTGCACCGGCGCGGAATGGGAGTGTTCCTGGATTTCGTGGGAAATCACACGGCGCTCGATCACCCGTGGACGCTCGAGCATCCGGAATTTTATTTTTGGGGGACGCAGCAGGACTACGAACAGAATCCCTCCGCGTTTTATCCGATGCGAGCTCCGGGTGGAACTCGATTTCTCGTGCTGGCGAAAGATCCTTTTTTTCCGCCGTGGAAAGACGTGGCGCAGCTCAATCATTTCCATCCGGGCATGCGCGCGGCGCAGCTTCAGGATTTGCGCACCATCGCGCAGCATTGCGACGGCGTCCGCTGCGACATGGCCATGCTTCACTTAAGAGATATTTTCGCCCGAGGCTGGGGCCATTTTCTCGCAGGCGCCGCGCCGCCTGCGAAAGAGTTCTGGGATGTGGCGCACGCGGCGGTGCCGCGGCTTACTCTGCTGGCAGAGGCTTACTGGGGCACGGAGACGCGCCTGCTCGAATTGGGATTTTCGTTTGCCTACGACAAGCGATTGTACGACGCCGTGAGAGACGAGAATGCCGGCGACGCGCGCGCCGTTGTTTCCGCGCCGCCCGATTATCAGGCTCATTTCGCGCGGTTTTTGGAGAATCACGACGAAGCGCGTTGCGCGGCGGTGTTTGGCGGGCGCCAGCCGGCCGCGGCCACATTCATGGGCACGCTTCCGGGCATGCGCTTTTACCATCAGGGCGAACTCGGGGGGCGCCGGACGCAGCTTCCCATCACGCTTCGCATGGCAGCTCCCGAGCCGGATGACCCGGCGACGAAGGCCCTGTTCGAAATAATCCTGCGAATCACCAATGAAGAAGTTTTTCACTCGGGCCGCTGGAGCGCTTTGGACGTGACGCCGGAAGGAGAGCCCGCGATCGGCAATCTGATCGTATATGAGTGGCGCTCGAAGGATGCCTGGAAAGTGATTGCCGTGAACCTGGGAAGCTGGAGCGCGCAAGGGCGCGTGCACATCGGCGAACGCGCTTCTGTGGCGTTCACTTACGATTTCAACGATGAATTGAATGGAGTGCACTACCCGCGCAGCGGCGAGGAGCTGCGCAACGTGGGACTCTTCGTCCGCCTGGACGCGCACCAAGCGCACCTATTCGATGTGACTCCGGCTTGACTTTCGGCTGCGATGCATTCCGCCCCGGGGCCCTGCTAGAGCCTGTGCGATCACTTCAAGCTCTGTCCCTCAGCGGCTGAAGCCGCACTCATTCTGATTGACTTACGGCACGACTGAAGTCGTGCTCTGACGGAAAACCGTAGTTCTCACACAGACTCCGCTGGCGCACCGCTTCTACTGGACCACGAACGGAATCTCTCCAGTCGCCGCGCTGACGACTTTTCCGTTCACCGTCGTCGAGGCCTTGAGAATCACAAAGTGCGGACCGGCCGGCGTGGCTGCACCGGTGGGGCTTTGCGCGGGCCCGCCACTGCACGCGGCCGTGCCAAGGGCGATCAGCATCAGAACCGCGAACGTAAGCGCCACGCGCTGCCGCTTGCGATAGCTGTAAGCGGTTCCTGCCATCAGGAGCGCGGCGAGCAGGATGCCGACCCCGCCGCCAGGTCCTCCGGGCGTCTGCGGGAGCGGCAGTGTATCAGCCGTGCAGAACGTGTTGAGCACGATGGCCACCTGCGTCGCGCCCACCAAGTTGATCTGCGACGGAGCCGGTTGGCACGTGATCGACGGAGTGTCGGTGGTGCAGCTCAGCGTGACCAGTCCACTGAATCCCGGTTGGCTGGTGAGCGTGATGCCGAACGTCAACACGCCTCCGGGCGGAACTGTCGGGCCGGTTGACGGAGACACGCCCGGCGGCGGAATGACTGTCAAGGTAAATGGAGCGACAGAGGCAGTGAGGGTTGTGCTTCCACTGATCTCCGAGTTGGTGGCAGTGGCGGTAATCGTCGCGGTCCCCGCTGCCAGCGCTGTAGCGAGACCCGAACCGGCGACGCCCGGCGTGCTGACAATGCTGGCCACCACTGTACCTTCCGGCGAGATCGTCGATGCACTCCACGTGACCGAATTCGTGAGGTTCTGCTGGCTGCCATCAGAGAAGGTGCCTGTGGCCGTGAACTGCTGCTGCGCGCCCACCTGTATGGTCGGATTTGCCGGAGTCACGGCGATCGACTGCAAAGAGATCACCTTGATCGGCCCGGATGTGCCGGTAATCGAGGCCGTCACGGTATCGGTTGCAGTGATGGTCTGCGTCCCGGTGGTGAACAGCGTCGCCGAGAACGTGCCGACGCCATTCGTCAGCTTCGTCGGCGGCGGCAATTGTGCGGAGTCGTCGGAGCTGGTGAATTGCACGGTGCCGGCGTAAGTGGGGACGGTGTTGCCCGAAGCGTCGAGCGCCGTGACCGTGAAATTGAACGGAACCGCGGAGGTGGCGCTGGACGGCGCCGTCACTGAGAAATGCGTTGTGGTGTCGACCACGCCGTTAGCGGAAAGCGAGATAGTCTGCTGGCTGCCAGTGCTGGGCGAGTTGTCCTGAACAATCAGGGTTCCCGAGATGTTTCCGGCGGCCGCCGGGGTAACGGTCACCGTGACAGTGCAAGTGGAACCCGTTTGACCGCTGGGAGCGAGCGGAGCGGTGCAGGTGTTGGTCTGGCCAAATGGAGCCGAGGCGGTGATGGTGCTGATGGTGACTGGGGTCGAGCCGGTGTTGCTGATCGTGACCGGCAGCGACGCGCTCTTCTCTCCCACGAACTCATTGCCGAAGGCCAAGCCCGGCGGGTTGAACGATATGGCCGAGCTGGTCAAGCTGCCGGAAGCGATGAACACGTTGGAATCCACTTCGAAGTCCGTCGCGTCCGCAATCGCCAGCTTGATATGGTTGGTGACGCCGGGATTCACTTGCCCCTGAGCGGTCAGAACCACGGTCATGCCGTTCATTTCGGTATCGAAAGGAGGAGTGCCGCTCGGGAACTCCACGTCGTTGTTGACGAAGAACTGCGGATTGCTCGGCGGAATCGGCGGGCTGACAAACGGGTTCCCGCCGTTCACGTTGCTGATGGTGACGGGTTCCGTGGTGCCCGGGATCAACGCGATGTTGGCGCCGTTGACGAAGAAGCCGAACACGTCGTTGAACTGGCCAACGAACAGCGCGTATTCGTCGGAGGCAAAAACATACTGGAACGAAATGCTCGAGCTCGTGGGCACGAAATCGAATTCCAGAATCGCGGCGTCATTCGTCACCCCGCCGGGGCCGAGTAGAGCCGTCAGATCGGGATCGCCCGGCTGATCGTTGATTCCGCTGATTCCGCCGTCGGTTCCAGCGATGCAGTTCGGGCCGACCACGTTGCGCACCGAGCCGGTGCTGAGCACCACGCCGCTGCTGAGGCCGAGAATGTTGGCGCCGCCCGTGAAGGTACCCGCGGCGAGCGGAGCGCCGGTGTACTTCACGTTGCTGATCAGCACGCCGGGACCGACGATGCGTTGCGCCAGGATCTGAGGCGTCAGGATCTGGTTCGGGCCCTGCGCCGCAGTACCGCCGACGGCGTAGAGAACGACGTTGTCGAGACCCGTGTTGTTGTTCGTAGCTGCCGAGCCGTTGAGGAAGTCGATCGTTGTGGACGTCCCGCTGGCAGTGAAGGTCATGGTGAACTGCTGCCAGACCTGAAGCCCCGGAACGGACATGCTGTTGGTGGCGGTTCCGAGCAAAGTGCCGTTGATGCCGCCCAACTTCACGTTGACGGTGCTGGTGGGCCCGAAGATTCCGCCATTGGCATTGCCGACCCAGAACGTCAGGACGTAGTTCGTTCCGGCAGTGGTGGCCACGGTTTGCTCGACACCTTCGACAGCGTTGGTGCCGTCGCCGGTCAGGTCCACCCATTGCACGCCGTCTTCCGCCGGGAAGGTGATGCCGTCCTGCGAAAACGTACCGCTGACGATGGACACGCCGCCGGCGGCGCCGACCACGGTCCATCCGGTGATGCCGTCCGACCCGCTCCCGAAATTGGAGAAAGTTCCCGGCGGGATGACGGGCGTCTCGAAGCTGCCATTAGTGATGAGGTTTGTGTTGCTCAGGTCGGCGACCACAAGGCCGTTGTCGGCGCCGTAGCCGCTGACGGTGAACTGGACCGGCCCGTTCGGATCGTTGGTAGCGATGGTGACGGTGCCCACTTCGTTATCGCAAAGCGCCGTGGTGGTGATGGTGACCAGCGCTGTGCACACCTGTCCCGGAGCGAGCGTGGTGCAATTATCCGAGACGGCGAAGTTCTCATTGTTCGCGGAGATGCCGCCGGCCGTGAAGGTCACGGTCTGCGTCGTGGACGTATTCGTCAGCGTGACTTCGAGCGGCTGCGTTCCGCCGTCGAACCGCTGCTTATCGTCGTTGAGCGCGGGATTGGCAACTACGACCGAACCGACGGCGAGCAAGGCGCTGCCGGAGATATTCCCTTGCGTGGCCGTTATGGTTACCGGGCCGCCGGGGAATTGCGCGGTCACCAGGCCCGTGGCGCTGAGCGACGAGAACGGCAGGTTCGTTTGCGTCCAAGTGGCGGTGTTGGTCAGGTTCTGGTGCGAGCCGTCGCTGTAATTGCCGGTCGCCGTAAATTGCAGCGTTCCAGGCTCCTCGTCAACCGTGAGTGGCACGACGGCAGGGTTAGGCGTCACGGTGATGGATTGCAGCGTCGGCGCTGCCGGCGGCGTCACTATGAGTTGCACGGTAGTGGTGTGCATGAGCGCGCCGCTAGTACCGGTGATTGTGAGCGTCGAAGTACCCGCAGGCGTGGTGCTTGCCGTCGCCACCGTCAAAGTCGAAGGCGTCCCTGGCGCAATCGGAGTCGGGTTAAACGTCCCCGTCGCTCCGGCAGGCAAGCCGCCCACAGTCAAGCCCACGTTTCCGGTGAATCCGTTCAAGGCCGAGGCATTGACGGTGTAGGTGGTGCTGTTGCCGACCGTCACCGTCTGCGAGGGTGGCGCGGCCGACAAGGTAAAGTCCGGCGTGGCACTGATTGTGAACGTGGCCGTCACGTCGAGTGGTTGGGTCATCGTCAGGCTGCAGGTCGGTGCGGTCACGCCCGAGCAAGCAGCACCGCTCCAGCCCGTAAACGTCGAACCAGCACCAGTGGCGGCGGCCGTCAAGATCACCGCCTGTCCCGCGCTGTAGAACGCGGAACAGCCCGCCGTCGAACCCGAGACGCAGTTAATCGCCGGGGCCAGTCCGGTCTGGCTGGTTACTTTCCCGGTGCCTGTGCCATTCTCTGCCACCATCAACTCGAATTGCTCCGTAAATGTGGCCGTGACGGTGAAGGTTGCACCCACGGGCACAACGGGCATGCTGAACGTGCACATGGCAGGAGCGCCGGTGGTGCATGCAGCAGGCAGAATGAAGCCGGGAACACCCGAGGCAGACCAGCCCGTGAACGTGTTTGTGGTCCCCGTCGTCGGCGGCGTCGGCGTCTCCGTCAATACGACGGTCGCTCCAAATAGCTCTCCCAGACCGCATCCGCTCGGGGGTTGATTGTTCGGCCCGCAATTGATTGTGCCGCCGAGGTTGTTGGGACTGCTGGTCACCGTGCCGGTGCCGTTTCCACCCTCGGTTGAAACGTTGAGCACATAGGTGTTGATCGTGAACGTGGCGGTGACATTTACGGTGGTAACCGAAGCACTCAGACTCAGCGTGCAAGTGGTGGCCGAGGTCGAACTGCAGCCGGTGAAGGACGAGAAGGTGTATCCGGTCCCCGGCGCCTCGGTCAGCGTCACGCTGGTTCCGGCGTTGTAAGTGGTGGTACACGTCCCACTGGCCGCGCCATTCAATTCCGTGCAACTGATTTTGCCGGCGTTCACCATATCTACGAGCGACCCATTGCCGGTGAGCGCCACCTTGACGGTGACCGGAACGATTGTAAACACGGGCGTGACGGTCACCGCCTGGCTCATCGTCACGTAGCAAGAATCGGGAGGACCAACCACCTCGAACGGACAAGTCCCGGCCCAGCCTCCGAACGTCGACGTGAGCGTATTCGGCGTGGCGGTGAGCTGCACGATTTGGCCGTCGGGCTCGGACGGATTCGAGCACGTGCCCGTCGGCGCAGCCGCTCCGGCGAAGTTGCAACTGATGTTGCCGCCGGTAACCCCGCTAGTGATGCTGCCGCTGCCGGTGGAAGCCGCGGTACTTGTGGGCAGCGCCACTGTCAACGTAAATGGACCGCCCGGGCCGTTCTTAAAGAACGCCGTGGTCACGCCGATCGGATTGGTCACGGTAATGCTGCACGTGGTTGTGCTGCCGCCGGTCGGCGGGTTGCAGGGTCCATCCCAACTGCTGAAGGCGGCGCCGGCATTGGGCGTCTCCGTAAAGGTCACCACCAAGCCGACCCCGTAGCTTCCCGAGCAGGTTCCCGCCTGCAGACCTTCTCCATTCGTGGTGCAATCAATGATGTGCGGCGACTGGTTGTCAACAATCGTGCCTCCGCTTGTATTGTTCGCGCCGATGCTGACGGTGACTGTTGCAGGCGCTCCAGCCGAGCCGGTCCCGCTCACGGCGACCAGCAGACTGCCGCCGTCGGTATTGAACGTGATGTTCTCGTTCAGCAGGCCAGTTACCGTGGGCTTGAAGTTCAGCGTCGCGCTGCACGAACTGTGCGGCAGCACCACCACCGTCGAAGCGGAAACGCAAGTGCCCGACAAGGCCGAGAAATCGGCCGGGTTGGTGATGCTGGTGAGGCTCAGCAGCCCGTCGCTATTGTTCGTCAGCACGAATGGAGTTGCAGACGACGAGTTGCTCCCCACCTGCACCGTGCCAAACGACGGGAACGGATTCGGGGTGCCGACGGGAACTCCCGCCGGCATGGTGAAGGCGAGACCATCGTGGAGGCTCGGGTGGTTGTTGGTCGAGTCGAGATCCGTGAAGATCGTGTGGGTCGGCGTGACGACAAGCCCCACCTCATTCCCCGCTATCAGCAGACCGGGGGAATTATTCGTAAACAGGAATCGCCCGTTTGGAGCCACAGAGACGCCGAAAAATCCTTGCACGTCGTAATCGAGCCTGCCGTCGGCGTGACTCTGGTCAAACGTGGCAGTGAGAATGTTGTTTGTTACAGAGGTGACGCCCTCCGCATCCGACCCTCGATTCGGCGAGGCAGGTTCGCGGTCGCCGAAGAAATAGTTCGTAGCAAACAGCGAATTACCGAACGGCCCGCCCGTCTGCAAGTCGAGCTCGCCGAACTCTGGGTTCGTGACACCCGCATTCGCTTGCATTTGGTAGCCACGGTCCTGACGCGAGAGGTAGACGATGAGCGTGTTGGTCGGGCTTACGCAGTTGGGGAAACAGAGGACGGAGCGTCCGCTTGCTGCCACTGTGTAGGTGCCGTTCGCCGTGGATTGAACACTGAGCGTGCCGGCATTGTTTGAGTCATAGGTGACCGAAACGGTCCCGGCCGCCGGTGTAAATGTTGCCAGCCCGAGGAAAGCCACGCTGTTGGCGTTTCCAGCGGCCCCTGACGGACCCTGCCGGCTGGAGACGTCCGGCCCGCTGAGGAAGGTGGCATCGAAGGGCGCAGTGTTCAACTGGCGCTCGGCTGTTCCAGCGGCAAGACGTTTCGGAGGCGCGCCCGCGGCGCCTGCAGTTTGCGCTACGTACACAACGTTGTTCGCGTCGATGATGTAGGAAACCGCGGTAGTGCCGTCAGTGAAAGTCCAGTTGGTGCGGCCGTTCGTCGGTCCGATCGGCTGACCGGACACAGAATCTGAATACGTCCCGGTAAAATCCCCGCTGCTGAGAGTTCCGTTGATGTTTGAGTCGTCCGAACCGCTTCCGAACGTCCCGGTGCTCGTCACCGTGAACAATCCCTCTTCAATCAGCCGAGTCAACGTCGAGGATTGTCCGGTGCCACCGAATATGTAATTCCCCGCGAAAGAGGCCTCGTTGAACGCGGTTGGGTCTTGAAGCTTCGCGGTCCCGGCGCCGCGCAAGCCTGTCCCGGTGTTGTCGTCAAATTTGATGATATGCGCCGTGTGAGCCACGCCTTGATACACATCGCCCACCGACATCGCGATCGTAGCAAACGGGGCTCCGCCGCTCACCAGGATGATCAGGCCGCGATTATCCGGTCCAATCGTGTAGGTTCCCGTCACGGAAACTGTCTGGGGGACCTGGCCGGCGCCGTTGCCGATCAAATCGAGTGTGCCGCTGTCAACCTCTCCCTCCCCGTTGAAATGCAAGCTGCCGACAAGGCCGGTCATCGAACCGGTGCTGTCGTTCACCATGTGGAGCAGAATGCCGTAGTTCCCGTTGGCCAGCGCATTTTGCGTGGCGGGCGGATTGATGATCTGAAGGCTCACTGTGGTGCTGCCCTTGTTCCCGAGCGAGTCTGTAATCTTTACGACAATTCCGTTCGTGGTTCCGGCTTTGGTCGGCGTCCCGGAAATCACCGGAGCGGTGAACGTGAGCCCAGCGGGCAAAGCAGTGCCGGTAAGTGTAATCGTGTAGGGCGGCGCGCCGCCGACGATGCCGTTGGAAAGATCCGCACCATAGGGGATGCCCACAACGCCCGTGCCCAATTGAGACGAGGCTACGGCAATCGAGCTGTAAACCGCGGTGACCGTTTGCTGGGAACTCATCGTGACGGTGCAATTGATCGATGCCGCGGGGCACGCCGCTACCTGGGCTCCGTTCACTGTCCACCCGAGGAAACCAGGCCCATTGGCCGTCACAGTTACCATTGTCCCGCTCGGGAAAAACGACTCGCAAACACTTGCCGCTCCACACGTGCCACCACTGCTGGTGACATAATCCGCCCCATTCGACGAATCGACTTCGATCGCGAGCGCCTCCGTGCCGGTGGGAGTGATCACGTCGGTAGCGATCGGGCCGGAGCTGGCTCCGCCAGTAATTGTGGCTGTGTTGTCCAACACTCCCGTGGCTGTGGGAACCACCGTGATATTCAGCGTTGCCGTGGCGCCCGCCGCGATCGAGGCGATCGTGCAACTGATGGACGTGGTGCCGGTGCAGGCCGAGGAGAGCGACGTGGCGCTCAACCCGCCCGGCAAGGTGTCGGTAACCACCACGTTGGCGATGGCTGCCGCGGCGGGGTTTGTCACCTGAATCGTGTAGGTCAGCGGCGTCCCCAGCGCGACGTCTGCCGGAGCCGTCAACAGAATCGTGGGCGCGCCGGCTGCGGCGCCCGCCGTGGTCGAAGTCGTGAAAGTTTCGTTGGCTGGAATCGGATCCGGGGTGGTGGCGTTGACGGTCACCGTGTTAACCACGGTCTGCGAGACTTGCGAGGCGACGTTGATCGTAACCGTCACAGGCGCGGCATTGGCTGCGATCGTTCCGATAGAGCACGTCACCGTGACGCCGGTTGTGCAGCTCCCCTGCGAGGGCGTAGCGGAGTTGATCACCATCTGAGCGATGAATGGGTCGCTCAGCGTCACGTTTTGCGCCGCCAGCGGTCCACCATTCGTGATCGAGATGCTGTAGTTGTAATCGGCTTGCGCCGCGACGGAGGCAGGCGCGCTCATCGACACACCCAGGCTCGCCCCGCCCGATGCCGGCTGGCCGACCACGGCAAGGCCGTAAATCGTGGCAAGATCCTTCGTGCTGGCGAAGCCCAGGGGCGTAGCGATGGTGTTCAGGATAGTTCCGCTCGAAAGCTGGACCTGATACACCTTTCCGCTCAGCGCATCCGCGGTCCAGAACGATGTCCCGCTGGGATCCAGATTCAAAGCGTAGAACAGGCCGCCGGGGCCGCCGGGCTGGTAAGGCGCAGGAGTTCCCAGCAGATTGCCGTTGGGGTCCAGATGCGCGATCGACGTCGAATTGGCGACGAGAATGGACTTGTCGCTCAATTCGCGCAGGGCGAAAGCGGGCCCGCCGGGCAGATCCGTGGCGAAATCGGGGTTCTGGTGGTCGTTGACGACGTCGTAGTTCTTCACCGTGCCCGTAATTTCGTCGCTATTCGGCCCGGTGGTGTAGAGCACTCGGGCCTCATCATCCAGCACTTCCAGGTACCCAACGCCTCCGCTTTCATGCGCCGGGTAGAACGTGTTTGATGTCTCGGGATTGCCGTTGAGGAATTCGAGCAGAGTGTCTTGGCCCGAACTATCACCAACAAAGATGTTTCCGAACGGATCGATCACCAGCCCCAGCGGGCCGCTGTTGTAGGAGCCCGGCGCAAATTGCGTGGGCGTGGCCACGCCGCCGGTGAAGTGCTCGACCGCATTACCACTCCCGAAATTCGCGGCGTACAGATTGCCGGAGCTATCGAAATCCATTCCCCCGATGATGCCGCCCAGGGTGGCGGAGTTCAGCACTTGCGAAAGCTTCCCGTTCGAGTTGTAAACGAAGATCATGCCGTCCACGGTTCCCACGAACACCTGGCCCGCCGTGAACGCCTGCGCCGGTCCGCTGAACACGGCCGAAATTTCCGCGCCGTTGATGCCGGGGATTCCGGCCGATTCCAAGTTGAATGTGCAGGGTCCGGTGGCTACGGAGGCGAGTCCTCCCGAACACAGGCCAAGCCAGCCTGCGAATGTAGAGTTGGCGATAGTCCCGCTGGTCGCCGCCGTCAGAATGATGCTTTCCGTGCCGGCCGGGTACGACGACGCCTGTGCCGAGCACGTCCCGCTCGTTGTGCTGCCGTTATACGAGCAGCTGATCACGGAAAAGTTGTCCGTAATCGTTCCGCTGCCGTTGCCCAGGCCGGAGACAGTGATAGTGGCGGAGGCGAATGTGGCGGCCACCGTGCCCGTCGAATTCATCGTCACTGTGCAGGTGAGCGCCACGGGGCAGGTGCCGCTGGCGCCGCCGCTTAAGGTCCATCCGGTCAATGTAAACCCGATGCCCGGAGTCGCGAACAGGGTTACCTGTTCCCCTGCCGAGTAGTCGGTCACGCAGGTGCCCGGGCAAGAAATCGGAGTGAGATTCCCGCTCACAACACCCGGAGGCGTAGCGGAGATCGTTCCCGATCCCGTCGCAGGAGCCGTGACTGTGAGCTGGACTCCCGGCGGTCCCACGACCGTGCCGGCAAGAGCTGAGTTGAAAACGAGATTGGATGGGTCGTTCGTATCGAACGTGAGGGTGGCGGCCACCCCGCCCGTCGCGGCTGCTGCCGGGGGATTCAGAAACACTTCCAGAAGGCACACGCCGCCCGGCGCCACGGGTATCGGAGTGTTCGTCAGCGAATTAAAACAACTGTCTGAGGAAATCTGAAAATCGGCGTTCTGGGCGCCTGTGATCTGAACGGCGGACACCAACAGATCATCGAGTCCGTTGTTGGTGATCGTGACGATTCCGGCGGCGCTCACTCCTCCGGCCAGGACCGGGCCGAAGCTTGCAGGAATCAAGTTGCTGATGGCCGCGACGGGCGCGAGCGTCACCGAGCGCACCCGATTGTTGCCCGCGTCGGCGATGTATAGCGTGTGCACTCCGCTGCCCGTGTTTGTGAAGATCGATAGGGCAAAATTCGATATGAGCGCTGAGGTAGACGCCCCGCCGTCTCCGTTGAATCCGCCGTCCAAATTGTGGACGTCGCCTGCGACGGTCACCACCGTCCCGCTCACCGCGTCAATCCGGACCACCACATTGTCCAATCCGCCGCCGACAAACAGATTCCCCAGGTTGTCCAGCGCGACTTGCTGCGGAAATTGCATGCTCGCGCTCAGCGCCGGTCCGCCCATCCCGCCAAAGCTCGGCAGCCCATTGAACGCAACCGTCGAGATAATCCCGGCGGGAGTAACCATGCGGATCACGTTGTTGTTGGCGTCTGCGATATAAAGATTGCCGTTCGAATCGAAGGCGAGGCCGAAGGGCTGGTTGAGCGTTGCGGAAACGGCAGGCCCGTTATCGCCCGAATATCCCACTGTGCCGCTTCCGGCGAAATTATAGATATCCCCGACCACAGGAGTCGCAATATTTGGCGCCGGGCACGACGCCACCACGCACACAATACGTATCCGGTCCAATTTGTAGTCGGCGATGTACACGTTTCCGTTCGAATCCACGGCCACGCCGGTCGCAGTCGCGAGGGTCGCGCTTGTCGCCTGCCCGCCGTCTCCGCAGCCTCCACCGTTGCACTTGACCCCGTTCTGGCCCGCCACCGCAGTGATGTTCCCGCCCGAGACCTTGCGCACAAGTCTGTAATAGTCGTCCGCGATGTACAGGTCCCCTGTGGGCTTATCCAGCCAGAGTTGCAGCACGTTTCCTGAAAGGTTCGCCGATGTAGCTGCACCGCCGTCGCCGTCCGCCAATCCGGGGATGCCGACCGCCCCATTTCCGGCGAAGTCCGTAATATCCTGGCTGACGCCATTCACTTCGCGGACCCGCCCAGCATCCAGGTCCGCCACGTAAAGATTTGCGGAGTTGTCCACAGTGACCTGGTAAGGCTGCGAAATGACGGCCGAGGTCGCGGCGCTTCCGTCTCCTCCGGTGCCCCCACCCGCAAAGTTGTAAATATCGCCGGCCACGCCCCCCGATTGGACACACGTCCCCGTCGCTTTGCAAACAACGCGGTAGCGGTTCGTTCCGTTGTCGCCGATAAGAACGTCGCCGGTCCCGTTGATGGCAATACTAGTTGGCGTGTTGAGGGTTGCGCTCGTTGCCGCTCCGCCATCCCCGCAGCCGGTCGGAGTCAGACAGGCGCTATTGACGAACACGGTTCCGCTTCCCGTGAAGGTGCTGATGACCGGCGGATTTGCGGTGTTGACAACCCGGATGCGATTGTCCAACGAATCCGCGATGTACAGAATACCGGAGGGAGTGGCGAACACCCCATACGGAAGACACAAGCCTGCACTGGTTGCCGCGCCACCATCGCCGAGAACAGTGCACGCGTTTGCCCCGGTGCCGGCGTAGGTGTTGATCACAGGTGGGTTGGCAGTGTTCACGATGCGGACCACATAATCGTACGTGTCTGCAATATAAATGTTGCCGAGCTGATCGACGGTCACGCCATCGGGGCTGTTGAGTTCGGCAGAAGTAGCGGGGCCGCCATCGCCATTCCCCGCTCCAACAGTCCCGGATCCCCCATTTCCTGCATACGTGGTGATGATGTGCTGCGGAGAATTGTCCACCTTGCGGATCACGTTGTTGTTCGTGTCGGCGATGTACAGGTTCCCGCTTTGATCGAACGCCGCCGCCATCGGAGAATTCATCATCGCGGCGGTTGCCGCGAAGCCGTCACCGCTATAGCCTCCGAAGAAACCAATCCCGTCGTATTGATTGCCTGACCCGGCATAGGTCGTGATCGTGCCGCCCGTGCTCACTTTCCGAATGCGGTTATTTTGTGAATCAGCAATATAGAGATTCCCGCTGCTGTCCAGCGCCAGTCCGGTTGGGAAATTCAATTCCGCGCTTGTCGCCGCGCCGCCATCGCCGGCAAAACCCGCAACGAAGGTGCCCGCATACGGCGTGATGGTTCCTGAAGAACTGATTTTGTAAACGATCGAAAGGCCCGCGACCGAAACGTAGGTGTTGCCGGTAATCGGGTCCCACACGACACCCCACGCGCCGGGCAAATAGGCGCTGGCCGCGGCGGCTGGCTGACTTCCCCCGCCGACAACCGTATTAATCGTGTTCGGTGTCTGTGCCGCGGCGCCGATGGCGCTCAATAAAATTAGGACTACTAGGAAGGCGATTCGTCGCATCTTGAGACCTCTCACACGTCTGCGCCCGCCCGGGCGCCTGGGAATGCGGAAGCTTGTACCCCTGGATCCGAGAGGCCAACTGCTCCGGGCCTCTGAAGTGGAAAAACTTTGCGCATTACTAGAACCTGCCCCGATGTCGCAGGCCTTTCTCCGTGCATCTCCCCCGGGCATCTTGGTGAACTCTCAGAACTTACGTGCGCACGCCCGGGCGCCACGGGGAAACTAGGATGTCCCCAATTTAGAATGTGCAAACAGAAAACCAATCCCCCTGCTCACCGAACCTGCCGCTTTTCTGCAAGCCGCGTAACTGCGCGCTCGCCCGTGATTTCAGTCTTAGATCGCCCTAGATCGATTGTTCGCTTCGACTGAAAGGACACCTCACCTTGGGGCAACGTTCAGTGCGGGGGGAACGCGCGCGGATTTTCCGTCCGCACAGGCCAGTGCGTCAAGCAAAAGTTTTCCATTTCCATTGAATTCGCCCGGCCGCTCTCATATCATCCCGCCCGCTGCAATCACACTCGATGTCCAACCCCTCCGGCGTGAACGAGCGCGCATCTTCGGCGGCCCGGACTCACCTTCGCCAGATCGGATTCCTCCCGCTGCTCGCGCTTTTCTACGGCTACACCGCCGGCGGCCCCTTCGGCTACGAAGGAATCTTTCACGATTCCGGCCCCGGCATGGCTCTGCTGTTTCTCACGTTCGTCCCGCTCTTCTGGAGCATTCCGATTTCCTTCGCGGCTGCCGAGCTCAACAGCATGCTGCCCGTCGAAGGCGGCTTCTATCGCTGGAGCCGCGCGGCTTTCGGCGACTTCTGGGGATTTCAATGCGGCTGGTGGAACTGGACCGGCACGTTTCTGCTGAACAGTCTCTACGGCGTGCTGCTGATGGACTACCTCGCGGATTATTGGCCGTGGCTCACGGGCTATCCGAAGTGGGCGGGCGCGTGCCTGGCGCTCTGCGTGCTCTCTTACCTAAACGCGCGCGGCATTCTCGTCGCCGGATGGCTTTCGCTCGGGCTGCTCGTCGCCATGCTGATTCCGGTGGCGTGGCTGTGCCTCGTTTCGCTTTTCCACTGGCACCACAACCCGCTGCTTCCGCTCGTCCCGCCGGGGCAGCCGCTCGGCAGCGTCTGCGGCAAAGGGCTGGCGCTCGCGATGTGGAACTACGCCGGCTACGAACAGCTCTCGAGCGTGACCGGCGAAATGAAAGATCCGCAGAAAACGTTCATCCGCCTGCTCGCCTGGAACACGCCGATGAACATCCTCACCTACATTCTGCCCACCACGCTCGCGATCGCCGTGCTCGGCAATTGGTCGGAATGGCAGACCGGCTTCATCGTCACCGCCGCGCGCCGCATCGGCGGCGAGTGGCTGGGCGCGTCGATGTTGATCGCGTCGCTGATCGGCACGCTCTCGCTATCGAACAGCACGATTCTCTACACCACGCGCATTCCCGCGACGATGGCTGAAGACGGCTACTTGCCCGCGTGGCTCGGAAAGATTCACGCGAAGTATCAAACGCCCGCGCGCGCGATTGCGGTTTCCTGCGTGGTCTATTGCGTGCTGGCGCGCTTCAACGTGGAAGATCTCGTCAACATCTACATCTGGACGCGAATCGCCACAACGCTGCTGACGCTGCTCGCGGCCTGGCGCATGCGCGTGAAATTGCCCGCGGCGCCGCGGCCGTTTCGCATTCCCGGCGGAGCGCTCGGCATCGCCTACATCCTGATTTTTCCGGTGATCTTGTGCGCCGTGAAAGTGGCGCAGAGCGAAAACTACGTGTGGAAATTCGCGCCGCTGCTCATCGCGTCCGGGCCCGTGGCCTACGCGATTTTGCGCTGGGCCTTCGGCATGAAGCCCGCCCCGCACCCCGCCGCGTGAAGTTGACCTTCTCCGTGTTCTTTCGTTTTTCTCCGTGTCCTCTTGCTTTTCTCAGTGTCCTCTGTGTTAAGCAGCGTCAAACACGCCGCGCCGCATCCCCACGAGCTACCGAGTCGCCCCCTCTTTCTCAGAAATAGTCTTAGCCTGTAAAAACAGCAGCAAATAATCCTGTCCGCCCGATTTCGAATCCGTCCCCGACATATTGAATCCCCCGAACGGATGCGCCCCCACCATCGCTCCGGTGCACTTCCGGTTCATATAAAGGTTTCCGACGTGAAACTCCTCAGCCGCGCGCTCGATTTTTTTCGGATTCTGCGAATACACCGCTCCGGTAAGCCCGAATTCCGTGTCATTGGCCATGTGCAGCGCCTCATCAAAATCCTTCGCTTTCGTGACCGCCAGCACCGGCCCGAAAATTTCCTCCTGAAAAATCCGCGCCTTCGGGCTGATGTCCGCAATCACGGTCGGCTCGATGAAATAACCGTCGCCGGCCGCGCGCTTTCCGCCCGCAATCAAGCGCCCTTCTTTTTTGCCCACTTCGATGTAATCCAGAATCGATTTCATGGCCGCCTGATTGATCACCGGCCCCATGTAATTCGAGGGATCCTCCACCGAGCCGACTTTGATCTTCTTCACGCGTTCGGCGAGCTTCTCGAGAAACTTGTCGTAGATTTTCTGGGAGACAATTGCCCGCGAGCATGCCGAGCATTTCTGTCCCTGATAGCCGAACGCCGACACCGCTACGCCCTCCACCGCCGAGTCGAGATCGGCCTCCTCGTCCACCACAATCGCGTCTTTCCCGCCCATTTCAAGCACGGTACGCTTGATCCACACTTGCCCCGGCTGCTTTTTCGATGCTTGCTCGCTGATGCGCAGCCCGGCTTCTTTCGAGCCGGTGAAGGCGATGAAGCGCGTCTTCGGATGCATCACCAGCGCTTCCCCGGCCGTTCCACCCGGGCCGGTGAAAAAGCTCACCACATCGCGCGGCACGCCCGCTTCATACAGGATATCGACGAAAATCGCGGCAATGGTCGGCGAATCGCTCGAGGGCTTCACAATCGCTGTGTTGCCCGTGACGATAGCCGCAAGCGTCATTCCGCCCATAATCGCCGCCGCAAAATTCCACGGCGGAATAATCACGCCCACTCCGAGCGGAATATACTTCAGATAATTTTTCTCGCCGCGCATGGGCGTCAATTTTTGCGGCGGCGCCAGGCGCAGCTCTTCCCGGCCGTAGTATTCGCAGAAATCGATCAGCTCGGCGAGGTCCGCATCGGCTTCCGGCCACGTCTTGCCGATTTCATACGCGAGCCACGCGTCAAGCTCAAACCGCCGCTTGCGCAGAATGTCCGCCGTGCGATAGAGGCACGCGACGCGCTCCTCAGCCGGGACGCGCTTCCATTTTTCGAAGGCTTTGCTCGCGCCTTCGACCGCCTGATTGGCCATCTCGACGGTAGCTTTTTGGAAGATGCCGATCACTTCATCGGGCTTCGACGGGTTTGTGGACTTGATTTTTTCGGGCGTAGTAATTTGCTCGCCGCCGATCACGAGCGGATATTCGCGCCCGAACATCCCGCGCACCTGCTTCAGCGCCGCTTCCATCGCCGCGCGGTTTTCCGGCTTCGAGAAGTCGGTGAACGCCTCGTTGTGAAACTCGCCCCGATGCAGCGATGTGGCTGGCGATGTCATTGGTTTACCCCTCCCGAATCAATGAGTGCCTGGGTGAATGACGATTTGATTGTAGCGTGCCCGGAACAGGCCGCACAAGCGCGCCGGATTTTGAGTATTATCCTAAGTTCTGACTGTATATATTGTCTGGGGGGATTGAACCGCATGGGAGACCAAATCAGGAAGAGCACTCGCCACTCAGAGATATTGGGCAAGTTCGGAGAATACGCCGTCTGCAATTGGCTCTCTCGGTCTGGATTCGAGGTGTGCGTGGTCAACCACACGGGCTTGGATATCATCGCCTACAGTCCCAAATCGAAACGCCGCTTAGGTATCACGGTGAAGTCTCGAACTAGGACGTCGGGGAAAGAATCTGAAAGTGTCAACGTATTCTCTCGAAAGACTGGAGACCGCAAGAAATTAAACGAGGCGTGCAAGAGTTTTGCCTGTAAGCCGTGGCTGGCAATCTATGTTGAGTGCGGAAGAATCGCTGATATGTATCTGACCAGTCTGGCTCACTATGACAGCAGGTATAAGAGCAAGAAGGCACGGGCAATTGATGCGTGGAGCATGGCCAAGGGATCCACCGAGGCATACGCCTCTGACCCAAGCGTGGCTCGCATTCATTTCGAGTTTGCCGATAAGAAGTGGCCACCGCTACGCAAAAATCGAAATTAGGACACTACCGGATTTTGGGTGGTGTCGTAATTTGGCGGTGCGCCGTTGCCCCGTTGCTTACACCGCACCCCCCTACACCCTATCCCCTACACCCCGCCCCTCAGGGCTTTCCTTCCTCAACCTCCCCACGGCTTCTGGTCCTCATCTGTCATCCGCATCTCTCGAAGGAACTTGATGACGTCTCCTTCCCTCAGCTTTCTCAGGATCCGGCTGAGCGTCTGCTGCTCCCGCCCTTCGATCACGCGCATTTGCGCCTTCACCACTTTCCTGTGCCGCGGAGAAACGTAGGCGATAAACCGCTTGCCCTCAACCGATAGCCGCACCAACGTCACCCGCCTCCCTTCAGCCGACGCCTCCGCTTTCCCGTCGGCTTTCGGGCGCTTGGATCGCACCGGGGTGATGCTCGGAAGGGCCACAATCGCTTTCTCCAGGCAACCGCAACCCACCAATCTTTCAACCACATACCCGACATTTTGTTTGCTGGTCCGCAACACTTGGGTCAGCTCCAGCAGGTACTGAGGACCTTCGCGGTAAATGGTGTCCATCAGCCGAAACTGCATCGTGGTCATCTCCCAGTTCTTAAGCTGGCTGGTGAACCTTTCCTCCAGCCACGCCGCCGTCTCGAGGATGTCCAGGTACGCCTCGTAGGCGCGGCTCGTCTTCTCCTTTGCTCGGACATACGGCCGATGAGGCGCCCGATCGCCCGAATTGGCTCGTTTGGCAGGCGATTCTGAGAGCTTTAAGGTCATAGAACGCGCATTTAGCGTCAAAGTGCTTGTCGATTTTAATGCCACATTTTGACGCGTCAATTCGTAGTTCCCGCAGGCTCTTAGACAATTTCCCGCAAGCGCCTTTCGATAAGCATTGTTGTATATTGCCATTCACTTCGGCGGTGGTTGCCGGGGCGCAAACTCCGCAGGGAGCGGGGAATGGATCACTCACGTAAGGGAGAAGCAGTGATCGCCGATGACATCAAGTGTGCCCGGGAAGGGGAAATCTCATGAAGCCGTGGTTCGGCGCTTTGTTGCTAAGCTGTTTTACGGGGACCGTCGGTCCGCGAGCGCTTCCGAATGTCAACACTGAAGTGCCGTCGAAGGCGGAGCTGCGCATCAGTGCATCCGTGCAAAAGTTTCATGCCGGCGACGCTCCGGTTGTCATCCGCATCGAGCTTCACAACCTTGGTGAGGACGATTTCATCATAGGAAATTCCTTTGTCGGGAATTTGAGTGCTCGGTCGTACGTTCTTGTCGATGTCAAAGATGACTCGGGCAAGCACTATACCCTGGACTCAGGTTTCGTATGCGGCTTGGGCATTTCGTACTTCGCTAAGTCATGGATCCGTGTCGAGCCAAGCCACTATTACGGAATTGAATTCCCACTAAACCCCGAGGGCTATCACCTCGTTACGACTTCGGGGAGGTATCAGTTGACCGCGACATATTACAGCTCGGGAGACAATACGCCCGCCAGTCCAGAATGGGACGTCCCATCGTACCCGGTCTGGAAGGGCAAAATCGTCTCCAACACGATTTCGCTCGAGGTGGCAGCAAACAAAAGTGACACCGCCGACACGAAGGACAGACTCTGAGGCCTGAGGAGATGAAGTCAGCGGCAAGGATGGAGGCGGGAAAATTTGCGATTCGGGCGGCGGCCAAGGCAGATGAGGGCGCGATCTGGAAGATTCTCGAGCCGGTGATTCGCGCGGGAGAGACATACACGCTTCGGCGCGACCTGGCGCGCGAAGACGCGCTCGCGTTCTGGTTTGCAGCGCGGCACGAAGTGTTTGTGGCGGAGGATGGCGGCGAGATCGTCGGCACCTATTTCCTTCGCGCGAATCAGGAGGGCGGAGGCGCGCACGTGGCCAATTGCGGTTACGTGACGGCGCCCTGGGCCGGCGGGCGCGGCGTGGCGCGAGCGATGTGCGCTCATTCGCTCGAGCGCGCGCGGGCGCGCGGATTCCGCGCGATGCAATTCAATTTTGTGGTGAGCGCCAACGAGCGCGCCGTGCGCCTGTGGCAGAGCCTCGGGTTCGAGATTGTCGGGCGGCTGCCCGGCGCGTTCGAGCATCCCGAGCACGGTTTTGTGGATGCGCTGGTGATGTATCGGAATTTGTGAGGCGGCGCGCCCACCCGAGGGATCTCAAATTTCAGATTTGAAATTTCAGATTTGAAATGAACTTATCTGGCTCAGTCGAGATCCTCCCGGAATTGGCTCAGCCAGATGTTGGCGGGCGCTGTACCGGATTCGAAAACAAAGCGGAAGCCCCTCGACTGCGCTCGGGGTAAACAAGCTTCCGCACTCCAAAGGTCTCGGTGGGCAGCGCCCAGATAAATAGCGCGTCAACAGATCTAGATTACTTCATCTGAAATTTCAAATTTCAAATTTGAAATGGCGGGGGCGAGCACATTGGGAGCGATCTCGACCGAACGATTGCTTTTGCGCGAATGGCGCGAGGCCGACCGCCAGGCGTTTGCGGCGATAAACGCGGATGCGCGGGTGATGGAATTTATGCCGGCGCCGCTGACGCGCGCGGAAAGCGATGCGCTGGCGGACCGAATCGAGGCGCATTTCCGCGAGCGCGGATTCGGGCTGTTTGCCGCGGAGCTGCGCGAGTCTGGCGCGTTCATCGGCTTTATCGGTCTTTCCGTGCCCCGGTTCGAAGCCAAATTCATGCCGTGCGTCGAAATCGGATGGCGGCTCTCGGCCGATTATTGGGGGCGCGGGCTGGCAACGGAGGGAGCGCGCGCGGTGCTGCGGTATGGGTTCGAGACGCTTGGACTCGAGGAGATTGTTTCGTTCACCGTGCCGGCGAATCTGGCGTCGCGGCACGTGATGGAAAAAATCGGGATGCGCCACCGCGCGGAGCACGATTTCGACCATCCGGGTCTGCCGGAAGGTCATCCTCTGCGCCGGCATGTGCTGTAACGGCTGAAGACGGCGGAGTACCTGGGTCGAGATAAAGAATAGCCTAGGGCCATTCCGCGCCCACTGAACGCGTCAGGGTTGCCGACCGAGTCGAGCCTCGGTTTGAGTGTTTGGCTTCTGATCCGCTGCACGGACACAAAGCGGCGTCAAGCCGCCGCACTCCAAAAAAGCGAAGCTGAGGCCGCCTCGGAAAGCAGCCTCTGTTCAGAGCAATTGCAAGGGCCGGTTAAGACTTGCGCGGGCGGAGCTTGGGCTGCGGCGTAGGCTGCGGCGGCTTGTAGAGCGGGTCGTATTTCCAGTCGTCGGGCTTCGAGCGGATGCCCCAGAAGCCGGGCGAAGGCTTGATGAATTCGATGGCGACTTCCGTTTTGCCCATGAAGCGAGGGCCGAGAGCGGTGATGCGGGCGAGCAGCTCCTCTTCGGTCTTGGGATTCACGAGAGTGAGGAACTGGTCGATGCGCACTTCGGTGGCCATGAGGAGCAGGCCGCCGTGCGCATTGACGACCAGCGCTTCGGCCTCTTCGGTGATGGATTCTTTTTTGGGCGATTGCGCGCGAACCACGACGCGAATGCGCACGCGCAGGCGCTGGCTGCGGCGGCGGTTTTCCGGGCGATTGTCGTGCCAGGTGGTAGGGGTCACAGCTTCAACGTAGCAATTCGGCGGCGCAGGCTCAACGGCGTGCGAACAAACGTGTGCCAGAAAGCTAACCGGGCGGGCGGCAAAAAAAACTGGTCCGGAGCCGCGCCGGCTCCGGACCATTCGCTGAGAGGGAGAATCTACGCCGCTACGTGCTTGACCAAGGGTACTGTCTTGATTTCAATCTTCCGCGGCAATGACGCCACGGTGACGGGCGCGGTGATCTCGAGCACTCCATTGTGGAACTCAGCGATAAGCTTTTCGGGCAGAACGCCCTCGGGAAGTTCGATCGTGCGCTCGAACTTTCCATACAGGAATTCCTGATGGAAGAAGTCGAGCTCTTTCTCTTTGTGCGTCAGTTTGCGCTCGCCCTTGATCATCAGGACGTTGCCCCAGGTGTGGATCTCCACCTCTTTGGGCTCGATCCCGGGCAGGGACATGCGCAGGTTATATTTCTTGGCATCCTTGTCGATGAAGCAATCCACGGCGGGAGTGAATTCGAACGCCTTCAGCGGGAGGAACTTCTCCTCCCAGGCCGGCTTATCGAGAAGAATGCGATTGAAGATCTGGTCGAAATCGCGACGGAAATCGAACAGGTCCTGGAAAAAATTCTCGCGTGGAACCAGCCCTGTCATTGCATTACTCCTTTCCAAGAATGTGGAAGGGAACCCCGTGCTCTCGTGGGAGGCCGGGAAAATCGAAGTCCGAGTCAGCAGCCAGCAGCGCAGTGATTCCGGCCCTAAAGGGCCGGTGCGTCGAGTTGCCAGGCGCTTTACGTGTGCTGCGCGCATGGCCGCTGACTCGGATCGAAGACCCGGAGCTTCCGCGATGGTCAAACCCAGACGAACTTTCCCCCTCGCCCTGCTCGCTGGGTGTGGTACCCAGGCTGGTCACATGCGTACTGACCCCGAGACCCGGGACACTTGCTCCCATCTGCGGTCTCCGTCCTTCACCGCGGCTTTTATAAATCTAGAGCCAAGCGGCCGCAGTGACCCGCATCGCACAGGTGAGTGACCCGGATCACGGGAAGAGAGGGTTTATGGCATGAGCAGCCCGATTTCCCGTGAAGCGATGAATCCGCCAGGATGAGCGGAAGGAGACGCACCCTCGTTCCACAGGGCAGGCAAGAGTGCCCGTGCCACAGGAGAGCGATCAGCGCAGGGTGCGGAGGATTTCGTGGGCGGCATTCGAGCCGGAAGCGCCGGTGAGGCCGTTGCCGGGATGCGTGCCGGAGCCGCAGACATAGAGCCCCCGGATGGGGGTGGCATAGCGCGCCCAGCCGAGCAGAGGGCGCATCGTGAAAACCTGATCGAGCGAAAGTTCGCCGTGGAATGGGTGTCCGCCGGTGAGGCTGTAAGTTTCTTCGAGATCTTTGGGAGTGAGAATCTGGCGCCTGAGAATTTTTTCCGGGAGATCGGGAGCGTATTGAGCGAGCGTTTTGATGATCGTGTCGGCGAGCGCATCGCGGTGCGCGGACCAATCGCCGGATTTCAGTTGGAACGGCGCGAATTGCATGTGGATCGACATCACGTGTTTGCCTTCAGGCTTCAGCGAGGAATCGAGGAGCGAAGGAAAGCTGATGTCGAGATAAGGCGCGGCGGAAAATTCGCCGTACTTTGAATGATCAAACGCGCGCTCGAGGTAGTCGATCCCGGGGCCGATGTGAATTCGGCCGGTGAGCGCCAGGTTGCGATCCACGAACTGGCGAAGTGAAGGAAACGTGGGCAGCGCGTCGAGCGCCAGATTCAGTTTCGCGACCGTCCCGGGCACGCGATAGTGCTCCATCTTCACGACGAAACTCGGCGGGAGGTGGACCGGATCGAGAAGGGCGAGGAACGTGCGCCGAGGATCGGCGCCGGAAACGACGCGCTTCGCCGGAATTTCTTCTCCGCCCGCGAGCACGACGCCGGTGACAGCGCCGCTCTTCACCAGAATCTGCTGCACCGCGGCGCCGGTGCGGATTTCGGCGCCGGCTTCCGCAGCAGCCGCGGCCATCGCGGAGGTGAGCGCACCCACCCCACCACGAGGAAAAGACGAATTCCCGGCCGGATGCGGATCGGCGGTGGCGCGCAAGAGCAAAAGCGCTGTGGAGCCCGCAGACCATGGGCCCATCGCCGCGCCGAAAATTCCCCGGGCAGCAACGGCGGCGCGCAGCAAATCGGTTTCAAAAAATTCGGCCGCGAAATCCGCCGCGGCCATCGGGCCCCAGCGAAGCAGGCGCATCATTTCTTTTTTGCCGAGGCCGCGAATTTTGCGCCCGGCTTTCAGCAGCTTCCAGAGATCATCCTTCGAGGGTTTGTCGATATCGGGCGGCGCGTGGGAAATCAACGGAGTGAGAACGGAGGCGGCGCGCTCGAGCGCTCGATGCAAATCGAGAAAGCCGTTCGCATCGCTTTTCGAAAATTTTTCGATTTCGTGAGCGGCTCGCGAGGAATCGGCATAAAGCACCAGCGCGCGGCCGTCGCTGCCCGGAGCGAACATCCGCACGGCGGGCTCGAGCATTTGCAAGCCGCGGCGCGCGAGCTGCATATCGTGCGCGATCGCAGGCAGCAGCGGGCCGGCGGCATGTGCGAGCGTGGAGCAGCGAAAACCAGGATGAAATTCTTCGGTGACGGCGCAGCCGCCGACTGTCGAGCGGCGTTCAAGGACGAGCGGCTTTAATCCCTTTCGTGCTAGATAAAACGCGGCGACGAGCGCGTTGTGGCCGCCGCCGACAATCACGATTTCGCGCGCCGCCGCCAAGTCAGTGTCTTCCCTTCCCTGTTTCCTTGAGGATTTCGAGCGCGGCGAGGCGTCCCGGCGCGCCCATGATCCCGCCGCCGGGATGCGTGGCGGAGCCGCACATGTAGAGATTGCGGACGGGCGTGCGATAACGCGCCCAGCCCGCCACCGGGCGCAAAAAGAAAAGCTGCTCGAGCGAAAGTTCGCCTTGAAAAATGTTGCCTTCACTCAAGCCGGTCTGGCGTTCGATGTCGAGCGGCGTAATCACCTGCTTGCCGATTATGATTTTTTTCAAGTTCGGCGCGTACTCCGAAATCGTGTCGATCACGGCGTTGCCGAAGGCTTCGCTCTGCTCGTCCCACGTGCCGTGGCTCAGCTTGTAGGGCGCGTATTGCACGAAACACGAAAGGATGTGTTTTCCGGGCGGGGCCACCGACGGATCGGTGAGAGTGGGAATCACCATGTCGATGTAGGGGCGCCGGGAAAATTCGCCGTACTTGGCCTGGTCGTAGGCGCGCTCCATATATTCGGTCGAGGGCGAAATCGAAATCGCGCCGCGCAGATGGCGGCCGGGCCCCGGAATACTTGTGAAATCCGGGAGCGCATCGAGCGCGAGATTCACTTTCCCCGATGAGCCACGGAATTTGTAGCGTCGCACTTCTTCGACGAACTCTTCCGGCAATTGTCGCGGCTCGATAAATTTCAGGAAGGTGAGCTTCGGATCCACGCTCGAAGAGACGAGGTCCGCGTGAATTTCTTCGCCGCTTTCCAGGACCACTCCTTGCGCGGAATCGTTTTTCATCAGAATGCGCGCCACCGGAGCTTCGGTGCGAATCTCGGCGCCGAATTCGCGCGCGGCATCGCCGATGGAATTCGAGATCGCGCCGGTGCCGCCCCGGCTGAATCCCCAGGAGCGGAACGCGCCGTCAATCTCGCCCATATAGTGATGGAGCAGAACGTAAGCGGTGCCGGGAGAGCGGATGCCGAGAAACGTGCCGATAATTCCAGAGGCGGACATCGTGGCTTTGAGCACGTCGGTCTCGAACCATTGGTCGAGAAAATCGGCGGCGCTCATGGTCATGAGCTGAACGAGATTATGTTTGTCCTCGGCGGGCAGGGATTGAAACCGCTTGCCGAGGAAGGCGAGCTTTTTCAAATCGCGCGGGTCGAGCGACGTGGGGTCAGGCGGAATCATCGCGAGAATCGGTTTCACGAAGCGGCACATCGCGACCATGGCTTTGCCGAACTCTTCGTAGGCTTCGGCATCGAGCTTCGAGTGGCGCTCGAGTTCGCGGCGCGTTTTGGCGTGGTCGTTCACGCGCCAGAGATGGTTGCCGTCGGGCATGGGCGTGAACGTGCCGTCGAGCGGAAGAATCTCGAGGCCATGACGCGGGAGATCGAGATCGCGGATGATTTCCGGGCGCAGCAGCGAAACGACGTAAGAAAAAACCGAAAACTTGAAGCCGGGGATGATTTCTTCGGTCACGGCGGCGCCGCCGAGAACGTGGCGGCGCTCAAGGACGAGAACTTTCTTTTTGGCGCGGGCGAGATAGGCGGCGTTCACCAGGCCGTTGTGGCCGCCGCCGATGACGATGACGTCGTAGCGCTGGGACATGGGTCGGGAAAAACCCTGAAAGAGCCGAAGCATTCTACAAACGGCAGCCACGACTCACAAGGAGGAAGGTGACAGCGGGAAAGCTGGATAGTGCTATGGGATAGTTGTTCGGGAACTCAGGGCCATGCAAATGAAAAGCTACTTAATGAAATAGCCCGAGACTCTCCACTTGCCGTCTTTGTCCAGCATGGGAGTGATTGTCTCAACTGCCGATTTCTTGCGCTCAAAGCTAGTTTCGAATTGAATGACCACGTATTCGCCGTCCGGGGCTCCGGGCAGGGTCTTGGTGTACTTGGCGCTCTTCAGTTTTCTGTCCAATAGGGCGCCTAACGGGGCGCGAGTGGATTTCATAGCGTCTGACCAGCGCTCTTTGGTGATTGCATTCTTGAAATACGCCGCGGCTTCGTTCCAGGTCTCGTCGTATTTTCCGACATCGGCGAGGGCCAGCCAGGATTCCGCGGATCTCTGAGCGAGCTCTTCGGGCTTCTGCAAAGCCTGAGTTGTTGCGGTATGTGGCCAGACCATCAGAATGAGAAGTACAGTGGGAAGCACGGCAGTGAGCTTCATGAGGCTCTCCTTTCACTCTGCGCCTTCGGGCTGTCCGCCTTGAGATCTGCCCTATCGTCGCGTTGAAGGATTTACTCGTGTAATGATAACTCCATTATTTCTCCCATGGAAAGAAGATATTGGTGGAGGCACTGCGCTTCGCCTTGCGGGGGTGCGAGGCGCACACTATAATTCGCGCGCCGAATTTTCGGCGATTGAGCAGGCGTGAGAGGAGCAGGCGTGCCGATTGGAACGGCGGTTCACGACAGGACATTCCGGCTGTGCGAGAGCCTGAATTACCGCGAGTGGTCGGGCTACTACGCCGTGAGCGTGTACGAGACGCATCACGAGCACGAGTACAACGCGATCCGCAATGCGGCGGGGATGATCGACGTGACGCCGCTTTTCAAATACCGTGTGAGCGGGCGCGACGCCACGAAGCT
>Ga0187781_10000257_pt1 | contig 37651 bp, 59 predicted proteins | sample 0715_SJ02_MP02_2_FD_132447 | JGI IMG/M metagenome (GOLD analysis project Ga0187781, IMG submission 132447) | Tropical peat soil microbial communities from peatlands in Department of Meta, Colombia - 0715_SJ02_MP02_20_MG | ecosystem: Environmental > Terrestrial > Soil > Wetlands > Peat | place... | reverse complement strand
GACGTCGCCACGAACACGCTCAAGCTCGCGGGCGTCTGCGCCGCGCTCGGCGCGATGCTCTGGGTCGCGCTCGACCCGAAGATGCGGACGCTCGCGCTCTACGGGTACCGGTCGATGACGCGCTGGCTCACGAGGCAGTTCATCGACATCGACCCGATCGGCATCTTGAACACGTACGTCGCGCGGTTGAAAGAGCGCCTCCACGAGATGGAGGAGGCCATCGGGAGCCTCCAGGGCCAGCGCGACCAGCTCGAGGCGTTCATCAACAAGAACGAGGCCGAGCGCGTCCACGAGCTGGAGCGCGCCGCGCAGGCCAAGAAGATCGCCGAGGGCGGCGGCGCGCGCGCCGCCGACATGCGCGCGCAGATCGCGCTCTCCGGGCGCCAGGCCGGCAGGCTCGAGGCTTCGAACAAGACGCTCTCGCAGCTCCTCGGGCGGATGGACAACCTGCTGCGGGCGCTCAAGAAGATGCGCGACACCTCGAGCATGCTCCTCCAGGACATCGAGGCGGACGTGAAGCTCCGCACCGAGGAGCACAAGGCGATCACGAAGGGCTTCAGCGCCTTCCAGCGCGCGCAGAAGATGATGGCCTCGGGAGGCGCCGAGAAGGAACTCTACGACGAGACGCTCAACAAGCTCGCCGACGACTACTCCGAGAAGATGGGGCAGATCGACTACTTCATGGAGGTGAGCAAGAGCATGATCAACGGCGCCGACCTGGACAACCTCGCGTACGAAGACAGCGCGATGGCGCAGCTCGAGAAATGGGAGCGCGAGGGCAAGAACCCGAACGTGCGCGTCGAGGCGGGGACGGTGCACGTCAGCGCGGACGCCGGGTCCACGATGAAGAACATCCGCGTCGGCGAGGAAGAGATCGCGCCCGACAGCTTCTCGGAGCTGCTCGAGAACAAGGACGCAAAGCGGTGAAGCACCAGCGGAGCCAGCGAGCATCATGACCAGGGAAAAAGCCGAACAAGTCCTCGGCGTTGCCATCAGCCAATTCCTCCAAGCGCGGATGGAGGCCCACATGGATCAAGACGCCCTCGATGAAGATCAGGCCTTCCAGCATGCCCTCGTACACACGCTCGAGTTCTGCGCCGGTTCGATCATGACGTGTTTCTTTCTGGCCGTGCGCCGTGGTCCCTCGGGCGATCAACTCGAGCTGGGTGAAGTCGATGGCATGTTCAAGGACATGATGTCCCGCGTCACGGCGTTCGTGTGCGAACACTTTCCGAAGCACTTGGCGCAGGTCGACGAAATCATCGGTCGGGAAAAGAAGGGTGCGAAGCGATGAAGAACAAAAACGAACCGTCGCAGATCAAAGTGAGCCTCTCGCCCGCCGAGCGGCAGACCCTCTCCCGCCTCATCGAGCGCACGGAGAAGACGGCCGGGTTGATGAAGGGAACCGTGACGACCTCGGGGTACGTCAAGAGCGTGCTCCTCAGCCACATCGAGCACGAGAGCAAGCGCTAGGCGCCGGACGCCCAGAAGAAGAAATGAGCGACGAGCTGAAGATTGTGGACGATTGGACGATCCGGGGACGCGGGACGGCGACGGTCGCCGTCTTCGGAGACCCCCGCGACGAGATCGCGCGCTGCGAAGTATTCGAGGACGCGATGAGCGTCGATTGCCATGACGGCGTCCACATCCCCGACGTCGTCCTCGCGGAATGGCTCCGGCGCAAAGGATGGACCGTTCTACGACCGAAGGACGCGAAGCAATGATGTGGGCGGCACGCAAATCAAGGGCGCTCCTCGGGCCGCGGGGAGAGCTAGTCCGTGCCTTTCGGCAGGTGGCCAAGGCCATCGACTGGTGGTACTTCGGCCCCGGCAGCTACATCCACTTCATGATGGGTCCCCACGAATATTCGGATTCGAAACCCTTCTGCTGCGCGGGGCCCCGGTGCCACCGCTGCCAGCAGGCCGTCCTCGCGAGGGCGGCCGAAGTCCACGCGACGAACCGGGAAGTCAACTACGGCGACGTGATGCGGTCGGGGGCCATCATGTACGACAGTTACTCCGGGCCGAAGCTGAAGACGCGCAACGTCTTGGAGTGCGACAGAGGGATCGAGAGATCTGTCCGATTCGAGGGAGCTGCCCAGCGATAGGTGCGCTTGGCGGCTAATAGGCAAGAAGAAAGAGAAAGAAGTCATGGCTACCAGAATCAAGCGGGGACCCGTCGTCCTCATCGCGATCATCGTGACGGTGGGGCTCTTCTTCGGCATCAAGGCCATCGTCGGCAAGATGCCGGGCCACGAGGCGGAGGTGCCGAAGAGCGCGGAGCTGCCGACGCTCAAGGAAGCTCCCGCCCCGAGCAGCAACGTGGCGAAGGTCGCGCTCCCCGGAACGGCGCCCGCCGGCAAGGGCACCGACGTGCGCGCGATGGTGTGGGCGTGGAACGCGCAGATGGGCCTGCTCTATGCGAACGGCGGCCCGGACACGACGACGGGGTCGCTCATGGCGCAGAGGGGCGTGAACCTGCACTTCACCCGCGAGGACGACACCAGCAAGATGGCAGCTCAGTTCCTGTCCTTCGCCAAGAGCCTGCAGAAGAACCCGGAGCCCGCGGACGGCGTGCACTTCATCACGCTCATGGGCGACGGCACGCCGAGCTGGTTCGCAGGCCTGAACGCGGACCTGAAGAAGATCTGCGCCGACTGCACCGCCGAGGTCGTCGGCGTGCTCGGCTACTCGCGCGGAGAGGACAAGTTCATGGGGCCCGCCGAGTGGAAGGACAATCCCAAGAAGGCCCAGGGCGCGCTCGTCGCCGGCGTGATCCGCGACGGCGACTGGAACGTCGCGATGAAGTGGGCCGGCGACAACGGCATCCTGAACAACCCCGACGAGACGACCTACGACCCGGACGCGCTCAACTGGGTGAACGTCGACAGCTACCTCGAGGCCCCGAAGAAGTACATCCTGGGAGTGTGCGAGGACCGTCCGGTCGTCCACGCCGGCCGCCGCACGGGACAGACGAAGAACGTGTGCGTGAACGGCGTCGTCACCTGGACGCCCGGCGACGTGAACGTCGCGCAGCAGAAGGGCGGGCTCGCGTCGATCGTGTCCACCAAAGAGTACCGGAGCCAGATGCCGTGCGCGCTCATCGGGATCAAGAAGTGGGACCAGGCGCACCGCGACGCCGTCGAGGGGATCTTGCAAGCGTCCTTCGACGCGGCAGACCAAGTCCGCGCGTACCCCGACGCGCTCGCGCGCGCCGGCGAGATCAGCGCCGCGGTGTACAAGGAGTCCGACGGCCCCTACTGGGTCAAATACTTCAAGGGCGAGGTCGAGAAGGACAAGCAGGGCCTCATGGTGCCGCTCGGCGGCTCGTCGGTCTCGGACCTCGCCGACGACGCGCAGGTGTTCGGGCTCGCGTCCGGGTCGACGAACCTCTTCGCCGCGACGTACGCGACGTTCGGGGACATCGCCGTCCAACAGTACCCGAAGCTCGTCCCGAGCTACCCGCCCGTCGCCGACGTGCTCGACACGTCGTACGTGCAGGAGCTGCTCAAGAAGGCTCCCGTGGCGACGACGTCGGCCGACGTCGCGACGTACAAGAACGCTGCCGCCATCACCGCCGTCGTGTCGAAGAAGTCCTGGAGCATCACGTTCCAGACCGGCAGCGCTGCGTTCTCGCCCGAGGCGGAAAAGACGCTCCAGGCGCTCAAGAACGATTTGGTCATCACCGACCTCGTCATCGAGATCGACGGCCACACCGACAACACCGGCGACCCCGCGGGGAACAAGACGCTCTCGCAGAGCCGCGCGAACGCCGTGCGGGACTGGCTCAAGGCGCAGTCGTCCACGAACTTCCCGTCGGAGCGCTTCTCGGTCAAAGCGTTCGGGCAGGACAAGCCCGTCGCGACGAACGACACCGAGACGGGGCGCGCCAAGAACCGCCGCGTCGACATCATCATGGGGACGGCGGACTGACCATGACGGACGAGGAGAAGCTGCGCGTTTGCGTCGACGCGCTCCGCAAGATCGAGTCCCGGTGCAATCGCGGTCACGCAGTGTGGGGCGACTGGGGCGAGACTTTCATGCGGGAAGCGGGGGCCACGGCGAAGACTGCGCTTGACGAGATCGGTGCGAGCGTTCTGGAGACGGCGGCGGACTGAGCAATGTCTACGCATCTCCAACTCTGGGCGGACGACGAATGACTTCTGGTCCGCTCACAAGATTAGCGAGTGTCCCCGTCAGTCTCTGCGGTGGCATTTTCGTGGCCGGGGGGATGTGGTGGATTGGCAATCACTATGCCTCGTACGACCCCGAGACAGCCGGAAAGGCTCTCGCTGGGATCTTCGGGGGCATCTGGTTCTTCGGGTATGTTGGATACCTCGAGCAGGTTGCACGGGATGACGCCATCACGCCCAGCGTCCTAGTCGGGACGGGCTGGTGGCCTGTCGTTTTGGCGGCGTGGCTCGTCTGCGGGTTGTTCTATGCCGCGTACGCGTTCTCGCTCGCCTTCTACACTTGGGTCCTAACTGGTAGTGCCGAATGAACAAGATCGATTACTACGTCCTGGGCTTCACGGTGAACGCGATCGTCTTCGCGTTGTGGATGCACCGCGAGAAACGGCACGGACGATGAGCCTCCTCATTACGGCCGAGGAACTTCTGCCGCCCGGCGCTCTCCACCCGGCTGACTGCCGCGTGTGCGGCGGGTGTGGGTGGCTCCAGGACGGACGAACCAAGTGGGCATGCACGTGCAACCCGAAGAAGCTCTCCTCGGACGAGTGCTTCCGCCTTCAGGGCGAGAAGCGGCGCATCCATGACCAAGACAAGGGCGGCACCTGATGTCTTTCCGCGACGCATGGATCCCGAACGGCCGCGTGTCGAGGCGCGTGCACGTGGTCCTCGGCGCCGGCACGCTCGTGCTGCTCTTCCTCGTCTGGGGCGCACGCCCGGCGTTCATGCCGGGGCCGCTGGACGTGCTGCGAGCGTACCCGCGCCTCCTCGACCAAGGGCTGCTCCAGCAGCTCTTCGTGAGCCTCACGACGAACTTCCAGGCGATCCTGCTCTCGTGCTTGCTCACCATTCCGCTCGCGTACCTGACGGTGCTGCCTGCGGCGCGGCCCTTCGTGCGCACGCTCAGCAAGATGCGCTTTTTGGGGCTCACGGGCCTCACGGTCGCGTTCACGCTCGCCTTCGGCGGGGGTCACGCGCTCAAGGTCGCGCTCCTCGTGTTCGGCATGGGCGTCTTCCTCGTCACGAGCCTCTACGACGTCGTCGAGGCGATCCCGAAGGAAGAGTTCGACCACGCGAGGACGCTCCGGTGTTCGCCGTGGGGCTCGGTCGTGGAAGTAGTCGTGCTCGGGCACCTCGACGCTGTGCTCGACGCCGTACGCCAGAACGCCGCGATGGGCTGGGTGATGCTCACGCTCGTCGAGGGCCTCGTCCGCTTCGAGGGTGGGCTCGGGTCGATGATGCTCGCGGAGGACAAGCACGTGGCGCTCGACGCGGTCTTCGCGATCCAGCTCCTCGTGCTCGCCGTCGGCGTGCTCCAGGATCTCGCGCTCTCGTGGCTCCGGCGCGTCCTCTGTCCATACGCGGGCCTGCAACTGGAGAGGCAATGATGGATCAAGCAGAAAAACCCAGCATATCCCAAGCGGAGAAACCCCACGCATCCCATACCTTCGAAGCGCACGCCTCGACCTTCAACGCACTCGCCTCGATCTTCAACGCGCACGCTTCGACCTTCGACGCGCTCGCTTCGATGAACGTCATGGAGCGACTCTCGATCGCGACGTGGCTGGAGGAGCGGATAGGGGAAATGAGACCCGATCGATCCTCGATCAACAAGGAGTACGGGTATGACCTCGTCATGCTCCTCGACGTTCTCGCCAAATCAATACACCTCGACTTTCGCCGCAACGCCGCAACAAGGAAGACGAAGGGAAAGAAATAGGAGAAGGTGACGAAATGAAACTGGATGAAGACGACGTCAAGAATGTTTTGACCAACCCGATCTACACGGGCATCCCGCCGTTCCCGACGCCAGGGATCGTCTCGGACGAAGAATTCATCGCTGCCGGCAAGATCATGGTCGAGAAGGAAGGGTTCGAAGCATACATGCGGCTCCTGCTCACGAACCTCCGCAACTCCATGGTGGCCGCCCAAGAAGCAACGAGCGCGGGCCACCCGCCGCCGAGTTACTCGCCGCGTCGATGAAAGGGAAGAAACGATGACGATCAAAAACCAAGTGCACTCGAAGTTCAAGGTGTTCATCCCCGAGGCCGGGATCTCGCCCGACGAGGCCATGCGCAGGCTCGGCAGCATGGTCGAGGGCTACACGCGGTCGAACAAGATCGCCCCGAAGAGCCTCGGCGTCGAGTACATCGAGGACAAGAACCAGATCGTGCTCTCGCTCGGCTACCGCGACGACGAGCCCGGCTACCCGGTAAAGATCACGGCCTTCCAGCTCGGCAAGCTCGCGCTTCGGCCCGAAGCGATCGAGGACGCCATGGAGAAGGCGGCCGGGGAGGCCGAGAACGTCATCTGCCACGAGTTCTTCGTGGACGGCGACGGCGCGTTCGTGATGGTGCTCCTCTCCCACGGGTGAGATCCGACGTGAAGACGACGAAGGAGCGCCGCGCGAAGATACGCGCGGACCTAGACGACAACGTGCAGGCCTGGAGCGACCTCACCGTCAGGGATCTGCTGGACGACCTGGAGGAAGCGCTCGCCCGCATCGCGGCGTTCGACGCGCACGGCACGGAGAGGATAGTTCCGTGACATTGTATCTCGATGGACATGAGTTCTCATTCAAGCGGCGGACGGATGAAGGACGGTATGAATTGTTCGTCGATGGTTCAGCATCGTACGTCAGCGTGAAGCGTTATCGCGGCCCTGGTCGCGGATGGATCGTCTCTGCGGGCGGACGACCCATCGAATTCCTCAACAAAGGCGGAGGTTCGCTCACGCGTTACGCCACGTGCCGTGGTGCGAAAATCGCGGCAGCAGAAGAATGGCTCGCCGGTAGTGCGGAAACAGATGCCGGCAGCGACCTCGCAGATCTTGAGAGCCGCTGGCTCAAAGCCCTCGGTTGGGAACTGATCCAGAGCCCTGGAAGCGATGCACGTGTTCAAAGGGGTGGACGCGTGGAGCATCTCGGCGAGTCGTGGTGGATCATGAATGGCAGTCGGGAACGCGGTCCATGTCGGCGCGAAGTCGCCGTCGTCATGGAGATGAGGAGCCAAACTTGGAAATGAACCAAGTCAAAGTTGCCCGCGAAAACGACGGTGGTCATGCTCACGCCCGCTACGAGCTGAAGGACGTCCTCGTCTCGATCAAAGACCTCTGCCTCTCGTACGACGACAAGCCGGTGCTCAAGGACCTCTCGGCCGAGGTCCGCGACATCGTGAGGCCTGGCTGCGTGACGGGCCAGATCATCGGCATCCTCGGGCCATCAGGCATCGGCAAGACGCAGCTAGCCCGCATCATGACGGGCCTCCAGGATGCAACGTCGGGCGAGATCCGCGTCGGGGCCGGAGACAAGAGCCAGCCCGTGCGCGCGGGCCTCGTGGGATTCGTCGCGCAGAAGTATCCCCTCCTCAGGCACCGCACGGTGCTCGGCAACCTCGTGACGGCCTCGAGGCGTGCCGGCGCGACGGGCGCCGAGGCGAAGGACAAGGCGATGGGCTTCTTGAAGCTCTTCGACCTGTCGGACAGGTGGGACGACTACCCCGCGCAGCTCTCCGGCGGCCAGCAGCAGCGCGTCGCCATCGCGCAGCAGCTCCTCTGCTCGGAGCACTTCCTGATCCTCGACGAGCCGACGACGGGGCTCGACCCGCTCATGAAGGACAAGGTCTGCGCCCTCGTCAAGCAGGTCGCCTCCATCGCGGAGGAGAACACCATCTTCGTCGTCACGCACGACATCGCCGCGATCTTGTCCATCGCCGACCACCTCTGGCTTCTCGGCCGCGACCGGGATGAGAAGGGCATCTCGCTCGGCGCCCGCATTCAGCACCAGTACGATCTCATAGAGCGCGGCATCGCGTGGCAAGAGCGACCGCAGGACCTCCCGGCGTTCGCGGAGACGCAGCGCGAAGTACGCGCGAGGTTCGCAGAGCTATGAGCGAGGAGAACCCGCGTCTGCGCGCCAGGATCGGCGTGGCGAACGAAGCGCACACGTACTCGTGGGTGGAGGACGACGAGATCGATTTGCCCATCAGATACGGCGTCGGGTTCGGGATCTCGCGGGCGATCGATAAGGATGCTCAAAGAGAAGCGATCCAGATCCACATGGAACGCTGGGACGACCACTCCTTCTGCTTCGCCGATCTGCTCCCGAACATGGACGTGTGGGTCGTCATCCCCACCCTGTTCGGCGGCGTGGATGACGGGAAAGGGCGCGGCACGTTCGTCGATCACGATGCCGGCAAAGACACGTTCGACCACCGTTTGAAAGGATGGGCGGAAGGTTTTCTGCCTGAAGGTCTGCTCGGACGGGACTACAAGTTCCTTCTCCTTGGGTTCGGGGGCGTCCAGACGGACCACGATCAAGTGCTCGGATGCTCGAGCGTGGAGGTCGTGGAGGAGTGCGCGAGCAACTACACCGCCACGAGGCTCGCACGTTCGCGCAACGAGCATGCGATCGCCGAGTGGTACATGGAAAAAAGGAAGTGACACGAGATGGTCCTCTTGCTCCTGCTCCTCAACTTCGGGATCTCGGTCTTCAATTCCATCGTGACGGGCGCGTCGTGGCTCGAGGCGAAGGCGGCCGGTGGGGCCGCGCGCTTCATGGCGTGGATGGGCGCCGTGATGGCCGCGTGCGGCTTCACGTGGTGCTACCTGGTGGTCCTCGCCTTCCTCGCGGGGCCCGACGGCTTCAACCGCCTGCCGCCCAAGTACCTCGCGGGGATGCTCTCGCTCGGGTACCTGACCATCGTCGTGCCGCTCGTCGGGTCGGGCATCGCGATCACGATGCAGTCGTGGGCGCACTTCTGGCGGAGGCGCACCTTCGGGTCGGGCGCCGTGGCCGCATACAACACCGCGGCCGAAGCCTACAACATCTACGAGGCGGCCCGCGCGGTGCCCTCGGCCTGGGACGCGGTGGGGGATATGCTCTTCTCCAAAAAGAAATCTTCTTCCTCGTCGTCGGACGACGACGGGGATTCGAACCTCGCGGCCATCGCGATCTTCCTCGCCCTCGCCGCGGTCTCCGCGGGCATCCTCACCGCCTGGGCGATCATCCGCACCGTGTCGCGCGCCGCGGCGACGACGCGGATGCTCGAGCACGCAAGACCGCGAGCGCGCGAGTCGTGAGTCCGATCACCTTCGTCGTCCCGATCACCTTCGACGTCCACCGGAAGGACGGCGTCCCGATGGCCTGGTACGATTGGCTGCTCCTCGGCACGGGGATCCTGGTCCTCGCGGCCGCACCGATCGCCCTCGCGATCCTGAACCACAAGGCGCTTCAGGGAGGCAGACGATGACCACCACGGACGAAGGACGCATCCCGGACGAAGAACTCCTCGAGATGCTCGGGCGCATCGAGGCCGAGGAGGTCGACGACTCGGAAGAGATCCTCGACTGGTTCGCCGTCCGCGGTCCGTCGATGATCCGCGAACTGCTCCGCTCGCGCGGGGTCGCGGAGCCTGCGGAGAGGGAGCCTAACGATGACGATCGATGAAGTCGTGAGCGCGCTCCGCGACCGCGCGACCGAGCTTCGAAACCTCGCCAGCACGATGGGCGGCACGGACGGTGGCCGCGAGCGCGCGAAGATCGCCGAGGAGCTTGGCCGGCTCGGCAACGCGATCGAGAAGAAGATCTGGGAGGACCGGCAGGCAGCCGACATGCTGAACGACCCGGGCCTGCGGAAGCTCGCGGGCAAGCTCGTGGATATGGCCGAAGACCCCGGTGGCATCGGCGACCACATCATCTACCAGAACGCCGCGATCACTTCCGAGCTGGTCAAGGTCTACGAGCGTGGCTTCGGCGACGGGATCGCGAGGGGCGCCAAAGACGACACCAAGCTCGCCGCGCTCCTCGAGGATATCTTGGACGAGGTCGAGTGGAGCGCGTCCAGCCAGGTCTCGGAGATGAGCCCGAGGGAGTACGGCCTCTGCCCGTGGTGCGGCAGAGACCAGAACGCGGGGCACGGCCCGAAGTGCGACGTTGGCCTCGCGCGCGCCGCGCTCGCGGGACGGGCGAAGCGATGAAAAGGTTCGGGGAACCCGAGGACTTCGAGGGCGCATGCAACGCGCGCCTCTACATCGGGGACAACTTTGGAGACAACCACGCCACGATGCGCTGCCAGCTCCCGCCCGGCCACGCCGGCAAGCACCGCGAGTCGTACATGCCGGGTCCGTCGCAACGCGTCGTCGTGGAGTGGGACGAGGACGAGCGCGAGGACGATGAGGACGAAGAACCTGGAACGGCGGCGTCCTGATGGCCTCCGACGTCGAGTGGGGAGATCCGGTAGACCTTGCGCCCTTCAGGTGGGACCCGGACGGGTCATGAGGAGAACATGAAGAAGAAAACTGGGAAGAAGAACGACGGGTTCTGCGAGTGCGGGGAGAAGCTCCCGATGCACCTCGCCGACATCGCGCCCACGCTCGAGCACGTCTGCTCGTGCGAGCGGAAGTACGCCGTGAAGGACAAGAAGTTCATCCTCGTGGGCCGCGAGGAGAACCCGTTCGCCGCGTACGATCGCGGCGGACGCCTCCACTGACATCGACGGGACGATGACCTCGGACTTCGTGCTCGTGCTCGGCAAGCGCGAGGTGTTCGTGACGAGCGACGCGGGGGACGCGCTCGCACACCTCCGGAACATGGAGGGCGCCCGCCTCTACTGGGTCACCGAGCGCGGCGACGTGCACGAGTGGCAGGACGGAGGAGGTTGGCAGGTCTTCTACCGGGTGCACGAGCAGAAATGGTCGGATATCCAGGTCCTCGTGGACGCGGCGGTCGGGCCGGTCACCATCTTCTTGGACGACGCCATCCCCATCAACTCCGGTGCGACGCTCAATATGAACCTCAAGAAAGACACCGTCGTCATCGTGCCTCCGCATGGCCAATTCACGGTTGAAGACGCTTCTGGAAAATTGAGCGATGCTAGCGTGTTCGTGACCGGCGACACGATCACGACATCGAAGGAGCGCTTGGTGAAGGCAAGATACCCCCGTGAGGCGATGAAGACTCTCTCCGGCCGGGACGCATCCACGCTGGCCCTCCTCGCGCAGGCGCCGGGTCTCCCGGAGGAGGAGCGCCGGCGGCTCGCCCGGTCGCTGGGCGGCGACGCCCGGCAGATCGCCCGGGCGCTCGGCGGCGAGAAGGTCTGCAGGTGGGCGACCGCTGCCGCCGACGAGTTCCGCAGGTGGGCAGAGGGCCTGGATCCACCCGCGGGCGGCGGGACTGCGCGGTAGCGGGCAAGGTTCGCCTTATGCTTCTCAGGTTCCTTCTTCCCCCCGAGGCATTGCATGCGATGATCGTGCAGTCATGACACGGCGTGGGCGTGGGAGACAATCAAGGCCGATACCGAAGACGCTCTACCACACGACGAGCGCACGGAAGTTCCAGTCGATCCAGCGCCGCGGCCTCGATCCCAAAGTCGCTGGATCCACGCACGGCCTCGAGCGACGTTGGATCTATCTCGCGATCGACAAGGGCCAATCACAAGCCTACGACGCCTTTTTCCCCGATGAAGACGTCGTTCTCCTCGCGATCGACGTCGGTGCCCTCGATGAGGCGCGATTTGGACCAGATGACCAGGATCTCCCCGACATGCTCGCGCAAATCGGCGACGAACGGGAGTGGCAAGACGTCGATTGGTTGGAGAGCTTGTACCTGAGCGGCCAAGCGACCTACGACGGTCTCATCCCACCGAACGCGATCCACGTCGTAGAACGGTGGCATGCAGGATCATTCGACTGAGGCATTGTGCCCGTGTCGAAGAAGACGTACAGGCAGTGGATGGCGGGCAAGTGCAAAACGCTTCCGTGGCCGAAGCCGCGACGATTCAATCCGAGAGATCCGAAGCTCGATCGCCAGGTGCGTGCGCTCTGCGTCGCCATGAACCGTCTACCCGGCATCGCGACGACGGGGAGCTGCTGCGGTCACAATCGATACCCGTACCGGATCTGGTTCGGAGTCACCGACTTCGACGAGCGCGGCTTCGTCACGCTCGCCCGCGTCACCTGTCCTCGGTATTACCCGGAAGGCTGGAAGATCCTGCTCGACCACGGGGACCTGCCCGATCAACAGGTCGCGTTCCTGCTCGAAGGCCGCGTGGGGCGCCGCGCCTACCGCGACGCTGGGCGCCTCGCCGGACACATCAACGAGATCGTGGACCGCGAGGCGGGCGGCTACAACATCCTCTACGACGACGTCGATCGATGAAGATCGCGTTGCAAGGGTCGCGGGGTCGTGGGATCGTGGGCCATGGAACGCCAGAAACGCCAGAGGATGCGCGTGGTGTGGAGTTGGGTGAAGCCGTCTGGCGTCCGGATCGTTCCCTTCGTCGCCACGGCGATGCTCACCGACCACGAGGCAAGGGAGATTAGGGAGCGCCTCGGCGCGGAGAAGAAGATCACGGACGTGTACGTCGGTCCTTTCAGGAACCAGGACGATTGGACCTGCGAGGATGTGTACGAACAGATCGCCGCGCTCTTCGGGCCGCAAAGTGGCCCGGCGCACGCCGCCTCGTGCTCCAGAGGCTCAGTGCGATGAACCAGAAGCGCCGGCGCATGGCCGAACACCACGCGGTTCGCTGAGATGCCGCTCGGCAAGAACCCCGCGGAGCGCATCGCCCTCAGGCTCTCCAGCCAGTGCCGCAGGGCTTTCGACGCGAGCCGCGGCGATCCATGGGACCGCGATGTCTATGACGGCGAGATGATCGTTCAGGACCCAACGCGATACGCCGCCGGCCAGAAGATCGGCGGCAACTACCGCTGGGAGACGCCATTCACCGAGGTAGACGACGCCTACGTCATCGGCGTCCACGCCTACCGCTACGAGAAAGCGGGAAACCCGAGGAGCGCGGTGATCGACTGGGCGGCGAAGATCGTCGTGCACCAGACGCTCGGGACGATCGAACTCGTGGAGGTGTTCGGCGATGTGCCGAGTTGGTTCCGCGCGTGTCTCGGGAGGATGGAGTAGGCAAGCGCGTTTCGCGCTCACCATGAGAAAGCTCGCCGCCAAGCAACTCTTCCAGTTGGCCGTCCGCGCGGACATCTACACGAAGAGCGGCAAGCTCACGAAGCACTACCGGGACGACGTCGGTTAGTGTGACGGCCTGATCATCGTGACTTCCCAACCTCTCGGCAGGCCCGGCACGGGCAACCCGCGGAGGGCGCCGCGCGCCCCTCGAGCACGTCGCGCTCATGCTGCGTCGCGTTCCAGAAGCGATCCCCGCGCACGACGCGGCCCACGAACCACGACCACGCGATCTGCGCGGCGGCAAGCGGAAGGATGAAGGGGAGAATCCACCAAGGCCAGTTCATGTTCTTGATTGTGTGGTCGACCTGGCCGTGGCCGAAGAAATCGTCATTGCGTATAGTAGGATATTATCCTACAATGTAGTCATGAGTGAATACGGTAAGTTATGGCAGAAAGTGTGGGAAATCCGCGAGGAACTGAAGAAGCTCGTCTCGCACGCGTGCACGGACAGGCTCGAAGACGCGCGACGCACATGCGCGAACGCGATGATCTCGGCCCGCGACGCCGGCGACCACCGGCGGTGGACGCAGATCGACGCCCTGCTCGAGAGGTGGGCCGACCTCGAGAGGCAGATGGCTGCATGCGACGACTGACGATCGTGGTTAGTATTGCCGGATCTTGAAAATTGTCGCCATCTCGGACACGCATGGTCACCACCGCTCGGTGGACGTGCCGGACGGCGACGTGCTCGTGCACGCCGGCGACATCACGATGAACGGCGAGATGGGCGTCGTCACAGACTTCGTGGACTGGATTGCCTCCCTGCCTCACGCCCACAAGATCGTCGTGCCGGGCAACCACGACAGGTGCTTCGACATCAGCCAGACGAAGTACGACGGAAGGGCGCTTGCGCTCTTCGATCTGCGCGGCGTGCACTTGCTCGTCGACGCCGCGCGGACCCTCGAAGTCGGGTCTGAGAAGATCCGCGTCTACGGCGCGCCGTGGGTCTCGAACCTCGTGGGTTGGGCGTTCTGGGACCGGAACCAAGACAAGTTCGAGCACGCGCCGCGGGACATCGACCTCCTCGTCACGCACGGGCCGCCGCTCGGCATCCGCGACAGCTCGGTGCTCGTCCCGGACCCGCGGAGCCGCGCTGCGCGGACGGCGTCCGCGGCGTCCACGTGGACGTGCGGGATGGGAACGCACTTCGGCTCCCGGCATCTCGCGCGCTACTTGAACCACTGCCCGCGCCTCAAGACGCACGTCTTCGGGCACGTCCACGAGGGCTACGGGATGGAGCAGAGGGGCGAGATCCTCTTCGCGAACGCCTGCACGTGCGACCGGATGTACAAGTCGGTGAATCCCGCGCTCGTCATCGAGGTGGATGGGCGGTAGAGTGGGGACGTGTTCCTCTACGCGGTCGACTCGTCGTCGCTTCGCTCCTCCGACATGTTCTCGAATGCGGTTGTCACCGCAATCGAGGTCTACGGCGTCGGCTGGTTCGTGGCTTTCATGTTCCAGGCCATCGAGTTCTACCGCAAGAACGCCGCCGGCGAGCTGATGGCCGGCTTCGAGAAGGAAGCGTCGAAGGACCCCGAGATGCTCCAGCACTACGCGGAGAACCACCACGGCATCCGGACGAAGATCAAGATCTTCCTCCCGCTCGGCATCCTCGCGATCGCGTTCGCCATCTCGTCGCTCTGGCCGCTCATCGTCGTGATCCGCGCGGGCGCCTTCGTCCACGGGCTCCTCCACCGCCACGACGACCACGAGTGATTTGGGCTTTCTTGGCATTCTTGCTCGACGCGCCGACCCGCGTTCTAATTGGTCCATGAGGCAGAAGGAGATCGCCGCCGGCGTCGGCAGGACCGACGGCAAGGGGCTCTGGTCGAGCGCGAAGAAAACCGTGCACTTCATCCTCGAGGCGACCGGCACCATGCGCCACTTGAGCCCACCGGACGCAAAAGAGGATCGTTGGACGGGCTCCCTCAACGCCTACTTCTTGCCGGAGGAATGGGACACGAGCGAAGACGGCCTCATCTACACGGACAAGTTGTTCCTGAAGAGCGTCAAGGACGCACTCAGGCGCGCCGGACTTGAGCACTGGGACGACATCGGCTACTCCGAACAGGGCGCACAAGGCGGCGTCGGATTCCACAGGGGCAAGGACGACAACTACGTCAACTTCGACGCCGGCAGCGGTCTCGCGCGCGAGCTTGCCGAGAAGAACTACGCCCAGTGGAGCGGGTACGCCCCGTCGTGGCTCCTCCGGGGGCCGAAAGGACATCGGCACATCGTAGTGAGGAAAGCGTGAGCAAGAAGATCCTCGCGATCGTGGTCGCCTCCGCGCTCGCCGCATGCAGCGAAACCTGCAGCTCGTGCTCGTCGTGCTCACCTCCTCCCGCGTCCAGCGACTCCGGCATCGCGTCGTGCGGCGGTGACTCCGGCGTCTCGTGCATGCGCGTCGAGAACAGGACCGATGCCGGCACGACCGTCTTCGTGTCGTGGGGGTCGGGCAACCAGGTCGCGCCTTGGCCCGTGTGCGGGGACTCCGGCACTTGCTCGTTCCCGCTCGCCGGAGGCACAGGCCAAGATTTACCGACGGGTGGCGCGTACCTGAACGCCACGTTCGCGTTTGACAAGTTCCCGGCGTGCGCCACGACACTCGGCGAGGTCGACCTCGGGAACACGACTTGGCTCCAGGACACCGCCAACATCTCGCTCGTGAACGGCTGGTCGAACGACGTCGAAATCGACGTCGCGGGCGGCGGCGAGCGCGGTGGGATGCTCGTCCTCGGCCCGACGCGCGGCCCCGACTGGGGACCAATCGGCAACCGCGACGTCTTCGGGGTCTACCCTCCGGGCTGCGACATCTGCGTCGCGCGCGACAAGAACGCGCCGTGCGGCTTCAAGGAGTGCGGCGACCCGGACGGGAGCCCGCCGGAGTGCGGATGCAAGGCTGGGACGCAGTACGACCCGAAGATCCCCTGCCAAGCGTCCTTCCCGAAGGGCAGCTCTGTAGTGCTTGCCCTCGTCGCGGGCATCGAGCCTGCGGTGAATTGATTGTGCCGAAGGCACGGTCGATGGCGCTTGCTGGGAAGGCGCCGAAGACGTCGTTTCCAACTGAAATCTGGTAAGCTCGACGCATGGCCACCAAGAAGAAGTACAAGACTTCCGTCAGACGGAACGCCCAGGTCGACGACCTGATCGCCGCGCTCACGCGGCTCGCCGCCATCCACGAAGCCGAGGCCAAGAGGAAGGCGAAGCACGACAAGATGATGGACGACATGTTCGAGCAGATCTTGCCGCAGCTACTCCCGGTGCTGCTCTCGCAGCTCGGCGTCAAGCTGAAGTCGCACCTCCAGCCGGTGAGCTGAGGGAAGAAGTGATGGAGGAGGTGGCGGAGAGGGCCAAGGACCCGCTCGAGGAGAAGTTCGAGTCGATCGCTGAGTTGATGATCGGCTTCAAGAACGCCGTCCGCGCGCTCGTGAAGGACCTGCCCGACGAAGAGGTCCTCCGTCTCGCGGAGATCTGCAAGAAGGAGAGCGAGCCCGGCGACGACCCGTTCGACCGCGGCTCGAGCAAGAACTTCCCGATGCCGATGTGGGCCGAGGCGAGCAAGCTCTTGCTCCGCGAGGTGGGCTCCCGTCGGGTGAAGCGCGACGCCGATGAGTACATGAAGCGCACGGGCGCCAATTATTACTGCGTGGCGTGCCGGGGCGAGTGCACGCCGGAGCACGCGGCCGAACTGGCCATCGGCTGAAGCAGTCTCGGATGCGTTCGATCCCCGTCTTCTACACGGACAAGATGGTCGCCGACTCCGGCTGCGAGTCGCCGAGCGCGGAGAAGCCCAAGGCCGTCGTCGCGTCGTGGCTCGAGAAGTTCCCGATCGACGTGCGTGAGCCCGAGCCGGTCAAGGAGCACGAGCTTGCGCGCGCGCACGACAAGGAGTTCGTCCGCGCGATCCTTGCGTGCGAGCGCCCGAACGGCTTCGGGAACAAGTCGAAGGCCGTCGCCGCCGCGCTCCCCTACACGTCCGGCGCGATGCTCTCGGCCGCGCGCGAGGCCATCCGGTCCGGCGGCGCCGCCTGCGCGCCGTGCTCCGGGTTCCACCACGCGGGCCACGAGCGCGCCGAGGGGTTCTGCACGTTCAACGGCCTGATGGTCGCGGCGCTCGCGCTCCGCGACAGCGGCATCTCGCGCGTCGGGATCCTCGACCTCGACATGCACTACGGAAACGGCACCGACAACATCATCCGGAAGCTCATGTGTGAGGGATGGATCTGGCACTTCACGGCGGGCGCGCGCTACACGATGGCCTCGCAGGCGACCGAATTCTTGACTCTAAAATTACCGGAGGTCCTCGTGGCGATGGGCTCGTGCGAGGTCGTGCTCTACCAGGCGGGCGCTGACCCGCACGTCGACGACCCGTACGGCGGGTGGCTCACGACCGAGCAGCTCAAGGCGCGCGACGCCACGGTCTTCGAAGTGCTCAGCTCCGCCGGTGTGCCCGTCGCCTGGAACCTCGCGGGCGGCTACCAGCGCGACGCGGACGGCGGCATCAGGAAAGTCTTGGACATACACGACAACACCATGCGCGAGTGCGTGCGCGTGTTCGGGCGACCATGAACCCTTGGGCCAAGCCGAAGTTGGATGAAGAATCGCGCCGGAAGCGTGACCGAGGCGGCGATCGCGTCCGCGTCGCGGAAAGGGCGAGGGAGAAGGAAAAAACCCTTGCGTCGTTCTGCGAGGGCAAGATCGTGGAGGGCGTCGTCACGTACGTCGCCGAGTACGGCGCGTTCGTCGACGTCGGCGGCGTCGGCGGCCTGCTCCACGTCACGGAGATGAAAGTGGGCCGCGGGATCGCGCGCCCGAGGGAGTTGCTCAAGATCGGCGACAAGGTGGTCATGCGCGTCCTCAAGTTCAATCCCGAAACGGAGCACGTGTCGTTCACCATGAGGAAGCGATGACCATCGCGTACTACTCCCGCCGCAACCGCGAACCTGTCGCGGAGACGATCGCGCACGTCCGGCGCGCCCGCGGCAGCCTCAGTAAGGCGACCAAACATTTCTCACAGATCGTCTGGTGGCTCGACGAGGTGCTGAACACGCTGACGCATTCACTTGTGATGATCGAGACGCGACCGCGACGGCGATCACGACGGAGATGTCGCCCTTGACTCCCGCGGACCAGACGACTTTCAGCTCCGAGCACTGGCCCTTCGTGCCGGGCGACTGCCTCTCGGCCTGCGTCGCGAGCGTCCTCGACATGAGGACCGAGGACGTCCCGCTCTTCGTCGCGGAGGACGACCCGTCGGCAGTCGCGCAGGGGGACGGCCTCCGCTGGTACCCGCACGACTACCTCTGGGTCCCGCGCCTCAGGGAGTGGGTCGAGGGCCTCGGCCTCCAGCTCAAGCTCCTCCCGCCGGAAGCGCGCGACGCGGTCCCCGGCTTCCACATCTTGTACGGCTACTCGTCCGTCGGGGGCGAGCACGCGGTCGTCGGGCGCGCGGGCCGCGTGGTGCACGACCCGGACCCGCGCACGAGGGCCGGGCTCGCGACCGTGACGGGTGTGATCTGCATCGAGTGACGGGGTCGTTCAGTTCTTCAGGAAGCCGAGGAGCTGCGCCATGTCCTCGACGGCGTCGCCTCGGCGGACGGACATCTTGTACTGCCCGCCCCACTTGTTCTCCGGGTCGGCGGTGTACTTGATGTGCGGGTAGATCTCGTCCTCGCCCTGGGCGCGCAACTCCGCGATCCGCCAGCAGACGAAGTCCTTCAGGCCCCCGCCGCCGCTCTCGAGAATGGCCGGGATGTTGCGCCACACCTCGGCCCCCTCGACGAGCTTGAACGGACGCTGCTTGTGGAACTCGAGCATCGGCGGCAGGTGGTGCGGGGAGCTGGGCCCCTGGCTCTCGATGATGAATTGCCAGTTGATGACGACCATCGCCTCGACGAGCGAGCGCAGGACCATGCACCGCCTCTGCACCGGGAGCGCCCCGAACCCCTGGAGGTCCATCTTCACGCTGAACGACATGCAGAGATTGGACGCCCACGGCAGCGCGGCTGTCAACTCATTCCGGGAGCCGCACGCGAGGCTCCAGTTGCCCATCTCGCGCGGATCGAAGACTATCTGGGGAGAGATGGATCTCAAGGAACTGCAGGAAGCTGTGAACGCCCGCTGGGGCGAGCAAGAAGACAACCCCTGCCACGGCTCGGACAAAGCCCACGCGCTGGTCCACATGATGAAGGCCGTCGGCAAGATCGCCGCCGTGCAGAACGACGCGGAGCACGAGCGCCGCGGGGTGCAGGGCGACGAGGTCGGCAAGTACCTCGCGGACCTCGTGATCTGCGCGGCGCGCTTCGGCTGCGGCGTGGTCGATCTCGACGAGGCCTGCGCGGCGCGCCTCCAAGAGAAATTCCCCGCGGGGTCGCGGTGGGGGATCTTCGACAAGGACCAGAACCGGTGGTGGCCGCGGTCGTTCGCGACGAATGGCGATGCCCAGGCGCACCTGGATCGGGTCTCGGCCGAGCAGCGCGCCTACTCGGGGTCCGGCCTGCGGGCGGAGGTGCGTCTGATGTCTGCGCAGATCGACGCGACTGACGCGAGGATGTGAGGGACGCGATGTTGAGCCTCAGCAGACAAGAGTTGGCCGAGATGCCGAGGGACGAGGTCGTCGCGCACGTAGAGGCGCTCCAGTCGAGCGCGGCGATCCGGATGCGCCTTCACGACTCGATCCTCAAGAAGATACCCGAGAAGTCCTTGATCGCGTTCGCGCTCAAGCTCCAGGACGAGATCGACTGGCAGCGGGTGCAAGCGATCACGCGCGGTGGGGCCGGCTGATGGACGGCGACGTCGGGAAGGTCTTGCTCTTCTTGGGCGCGCTCGTCTTCCTGTGCTTCTCCGTGGCGCTCGTCATCGGGTGGCTCGAGGGACGTCCGGGCGCCGGGCGCGCGGGGCCTAAGTCCGGGGTCCAGAAAAAGTGACGAAGGCGAAGAAGAGGTGGTCCCGGAAGTCGGAGCGCATCCTGCAGCTCGCCCGCGAGATCGTCCGCGTCGAGGCCGAGATCGCCCTCCTGCGGCTCGAGTTCATCCGCGTTGCCAACGAGAAAGATCCGCAGCTCTTGCTTCCGTTCGTCAGGAAGCGCTAGAGTCTCCGTCCGAGAATGCCATGAGCACCTCCACGAAAGCTCGCCCGCTCCATACGTGACCTCTCCGAGAGGGATCTCCGTCATGGTGGGTGTAGCCAAGTGGTAAGGCGCTAGGTTGTGGCCCTAGTATTCGCGGGTTCGAACCCCGTCACTCACCCAGACGCCGCGAGCGTCGTTGCCGAAAAAGTTCTTGCGTGCTGCGCAAAAGCATGTCCTAGTGATTGAAGACACTCCGATGCACTCGATAGCGAAATCCACCAGACTGATGACCCGGAGGCCGCAAGGTCTACCTGGGTCGTGGTGCATTTTGCGCTCAAGCGCAGCAGAGCCCGGAGTCGATAGCCTTACAGCCTCCTATCCGGCTTCCCGCGAACCGAAGTTCGCGACGCGCAATCAGGAGGCCGGTACCTAGGGGCGGAACTTTCACTCGCGCAAGCAGCGCAGGAAGGGCCGCCCCGAAGAGAACCGGGAGCGGCCCTTCGGCATTTCAGGGCTCAGAAAAATTCGAAAGTGCATGATCGCGCAGGCGAGATCTGCCCTGCGCGCGAAACAGAAACACAGGAGACGTGTGTCCGATGAACCGAGAGCGATATCAAAACTCCGAACACCCATACGCAAGGGGCGTGTTCTGAGCAGTAGAAGCTCTAGCCGGCTGTAAACCGGTGGCCTTATGGCGAGTGGTGCAACTCCACCACGCCCCACGAAGACGAGAAGGAAGACGACGATGAAACCGAAGACCGTGCCCGTGAAGGCGGGCCCAAAACCAAGAGAGGGACGCTAGCAACAACGGTGATGCACCCGCCTTTTAAGCGGAAAGAGTCCGGTTCGATCCCGGAGCGTCCCACCGGCCGCATGGCCGAATGGGTCTGCAGCTCGAGTGGTCGAGCAACCGCCTCTTAAGCGGAAGGCGAGGGATCGTTCCCCTCCAGACCCACAGAGTATTTTCGGGCTTCGTCCAATGGCAGGACAGCGGTCTCTGAAGCCGCGAATGATGGTTCGACCCCGTCAGCCCGAACCGCGGCCACCTCGGTGGCCGTCGACCCTTGAAAACCTGGAAGGACGTGACGCGTGCGGGCGACCTTTGTCCGCGCGGGCGGTCTCTCCTGTTCGTCAAGAAGGGGAGGGCCACGTGGCCCTCCCCACATTCACGGAGTCTCAGTGTTGGTACTGATCCCCGGCTGTTAACCGGGCCGTCCCTGGTTCGATTCCAGGTCCGTGAGCTTCGCCGACGTGACGAGGCGTCACCGCTCCCTTGTAGCGAGCGAGTCTGGGGTTCGAGATCCCCTCGTCGGCTCCATGCTGGTGTAGCTCCAAGGTGGAGCGCCGCTTTCGTAATGCGGAGGTTGCAGTTCGATTCTGCTCACCAGCTCAAATACTCATCTTCTCAGTATGCACCCTTCGTCTAGTGGCCTGGATCTCCGGTTTTCACCCGGATGGTGCGAGTTCGATCCTCGCAGGGTGCGCGGATGCGTGCGGACGCGCACGCGGGAGCCTCTCCTCAATCGAGGCGGAGCAGGTGGGAGCCCTGCGTTGGTCCCCATCGTCTAGATGGCCAAGGACGCCGGATTCTCACTTCGGCAACTGGAGTTCGAATCTCCATGGGGACGCCAAGGTCGGTTAGCTCAAATGGTAGAGCGGCAGCCTGAAGAGCTGCGCGTAGCTGGTTCGATCCCAGCACCGACCACCGGGGTATAGCGTAATGGTAACGCACATGCTTTGGGTGCATGCACCTGCCAGTTCGAGTCTGGCTACCCCGACAACGCATCATGCCACCGTGGCGGAATAGCAGACGCGCTAGCTTGAGGTGCTAGTGTCCTCGTGACGTAAGAGTGCAAGTCTCTTCGGTGGTACTACGCAGAGCTGGGCTAACCGGTAAAGCCGACATGGCCTAAACCCATGTGACTCGGAGTTCGAATCTCCGGCTCTGCACCGAGTGGACGTAAGTCTAATTGGTAAAGCTACGAAGCTCAAACCTTCGTGTTTGTGAGTCCGAATCTCACCGTCCACACCGTCAATGAATCTTCTCCTCGTCTCGGCGGATCCGAGCGGCTGTTTCCTAAACAGCATGTACCGTGTTCGACTCACGGCGAGGAGGCCGTCGGGTCGATGCTGTTTGGTTATCCATGTCAAGGAGGATACGCTGGTGCGAATCCAGCCGGCGCCGCCCACATTTGGCGCTGTCGTCTAGAAGCCCAGGACGCCTAAAACCCAAGCGCGAACTTCATCCGACTAATGGCTCGTGATGCGATAAGTATCGCAGCTCCTCTGTCTAAGGAGTGAAACGGGGGCGGTACCCGTACGAGCCGCCACAGGAGTCAGGTCACGGTGACCGGCGAGCCTCCAAAACTCGCGTCGAGTCGGTTCGACCCCGACGGCTCCTGCCGGGGAAAGGGTGATGGCGCCGCTCCCGCTGCGCCAGCCGAGTCGCTCTCGGTGACCTGGACCCCTCCAAGGGGTCTTAGCTCTAAGGGAGAGCAACCGCTCCGCAAGCGGTAGGTATGGGTTCGATTCCCATAGACTCCACGAAGTATTTCTTGTCATAAAACATTGGGGTCGTCGTCCAGCGGGAGGACGTTGCGATGGCATCGCAAAAACAGGAGTTCAAATCTCCTCGACTCCACGACACACAAGGGCTCGTCTGAGAGGTCAGGGCCGTGCCTTGCAAGCACGCGCATGAGGGTGCGACTCCCTCCGGGTCCACCGGGTGAACGCCACTCGCGAGACGCATACACGCAAGAGCGCAAGCTCAATAGTAGGTTCGAATCCTGCATTCCCCGCCTTATGGGGAATATGCCAATGGTAGGCAATCAGTCCACGAAACTGACATCCCGATCGCAAGATCGTGCACCACGCACTCGGCGTTCACTCACTCGCTGACGTAGCTCCAAGGTGGAGCACCCCTTTGGTATAGGGGCGGGTTGGGGTCCGATTCCCCTCGTCAGCTCCGCGCGGACGTGGCCGATTGGCAAGGCAACTGGCTTCCAACCAGTCCCATGGGTGTTCGATTCACCTCGTCCGCTCTGCGTATCCGCGGGTGTAGCTCAGTGGTAGAGCAGCGCGTTCCCAACGCGAAGATCGTGGGTCCGATCCCCACCACCCGCTCCGGTCGCAAGACCGTAGGAGGAGTCCGGCGGTTATGCCTGTGTGCACAACAGGGTTTACGCAACCCCACCGGACCAGGGTTTGGTGCTTTGGCCCCCTCCGAACCGACCGGCATGATGCCCGGGCTGACCGCCGGTCGGAAAGCGCCACGCAGGTGAGGCCGACTAGTGAGGCACTTCGTTGCCAACGAAGATCAGTTGGGTGCGATTCCCATCACCTGCTCTGAATACCTCACGACGAAGTGAGGTATCGAGTTTTCGTGAAGTATTACTTTTGACCACACGAGCCCGTTCGATAGATCGGCGGCGGGTCTGCAAAACCCGCCTCGAGGGTGCAATCCCCTCCGGGCTCTCCGCTCCCGTCCTGATGGATCAGGCGGCGGTCTTCTAAACCGCACGACGTCGCGTTCGAATCGCACCGGGAGCACGAAGCAGGAACGGCCACGGCGCGCGTACGGTCCACACCGGCCTTGATAAGCCGGTCTTCGTGGTGACTCACCGAGCGCGCGTCGGAACCAGGGGCCGCTAGTCACGGTCCCAGTTCCCGCTTCATTCCATCTCTCCGTCGTGGCGGATTCCACGCACGGGTCTACGAAGCCCGTTGTCTCAGTTCGACTCTGAGCGGAGAGGCCACGTCTTACGTCCCCGTCGCGGCGGAACCGCGCTCGACGCTTCGAACGTCGGTGGCTGGGTTCGACTCCCAGCGGGGACGCGAAGTTCCTCTCTCTGTCCATGCGGATCATGGCGTGCCCCTCCGAAGGGCACTGACTGCGTTCGAGTCGCAGCAGAGAGACCGCGGCGTCGCTTGGAGCGGGACGGCTTTCATACGGCCAGTCACTGGAGTTCGATTCTCCTCGCCGCGACCCACGCCAACGTAGCCCAACTAGCAGAGGCAACACGTTCAGACCGTGTCCAGTGTGGGTGCAACTCCCTCCGTTGGTACTAATTCTTGAAATCGTAATTACTCGATGGGGTAAGCTGAAGCAGCAATCGGGCCTTTGAAGTCCGAAACGGCGGAGCGTTACCGTCTACCCCAACCACCGGCCGCGAGACCGGGAGACGCTGAGAAGCGTCGCGCCGAAAGTCCGGACCCGGGTCCACGGCAACGTGGATCTGGGCGGCGCCAACGTGGTATGCGCAGGTCCATCAAGGTGTAGCTTAATCTGGTAAAGCGCTCGGTTCGGGTCCGAGAGACTGCACGTTCAATTCGTGTCACCTTGACCAATCATTTCGGGTCCATCGTCCAACACGTAGGACGTCTCCCCCACACGGAGAAGATGATCGTGCGAATCGATCTGGACCTACCACGGGAGACGAGTGAGCTGGAGAACACGCTACCTCGACAAGGTAGATCCGATGGGTTCGATCCCCATGTCTCCCACCATCACAGGGAGCTGCGCTCCCTGCGATCCTCTTGGGCGCGTCCCTGGGAGTGACCAGGAGCCGGTATTATAAGCTGGCCAAGAGCAGTGCAACTCTGCACGCGCCTACCAAATTCTTAGGTCCGGAAATTCGTCCGCGAACGTCACTGAACCCACAACTCGGGCGCATCGTCCAACGGTCTAGGACGGCAGTCTGATAAGCTGCAAATCATGGTTCAACTCCATGTGCGCCTACCAACCAGGAATTTGCCATGAACCCCAACACGATCTCCCCGACAACCACCCTCATCTTGAACAGCTACATGGCGCCCCACCGCGTCTGCTGCTGGCAGGATGCCGTGACGGAACTCTTCACCGGCAAGGTGGAGGTCCTCGCCGAGTACGACGAGGTGATCTACAAGAACGAAGTCCGCGGGATCGAGATGAAGATGCCCGCGGTCGTGCGCCTCCTCAAGGCGACGTCGCTCTTCAAGCGCGGCGTGAAGTTCTCGAGGATCAACGTCATGGTCCGCGACTCGTTCGTCTGCCAATACTGCGGCAAGAAGCACCGGATGGACGAGCTGAACTACGACCACGTCCTGCCGCGCGCCAAGGGCGGCAAGACGGTCTGGGAGAACATCGTCACGTCGTGCTACCCGTGCAACGACAAGAAGGGCAGCAAGACTCCGGCGGAGGCGAAGATGAGGCTCCTCCGGGCGCCCTTCAGGCCCAAGACGCTCCCGCTCGAGCGCCCCGTGCTCGCTCTGAGGAGCGTGCCCGAGGAGTGGAGGCCGTTCATCCCGGACGAGTCGATGTCGGCGTGAGGAGAGGGGCTGCCCGGGGACGCGCAAGCGTCCCCGAGGTTCCTTCGGCGTAGCGGCGTCAGCCGCGGACGGCCGAGCGAGGCGGCCCCGCTCTTTTTCTTAGCTCAATAAATACATCAGGGTGTGGCTCAGCCTGGCTAGAGCGCCAGTTCGGGGAACTGGAGACCGCAGGTTCAAATCCTGCCACCCTGACCGCACAAAACTAAAGCCAAACTTTAGTTTCGTGCAGCTCGGGCCTGTTTACCCGGGAGAAACGTACGACCGAGGAGAGTGAACCCGGCGGGGCCGGGGCTCGATTGGAAGTCGATGCGACGACGCGACCCTGCGCCGTTGGGTTCCGAATACTCCGCTCTCCGCTCAGCCTCGATTCTGACGAACAGAGAACGCCACGGGAGGTGAACCAGCGAGGTGCTGGGCCTGCTTCGAAGACAGTGCAGACCGCAAGGTTAGGGGATCGTGCCCTCCGCCTCCCGCCACGGAAGATGCCGCCCATGGTGGGCAGTCGGCTTTGAACACCGACGGAGGCCGAAAGGCCGGCGGTTCGATCCCGTCATCTTCCTCCTCGGACCCATGCATCGGTCCTTCCGCCACGCAAGCACCGATGCATCGTTCGTTCACTTGGAAGTCAAACCCACGGAGTGTGGGGCTCCCCCGCTAAGGGATGCGACGTCGCAAGGCGTTGTGATGCAAGTTCACTGGCTTCCGCAGCTCTCTTTTTCCTTCATCGCCGTCAGACTGACGGTACACTCCCCGTCCCTCGCTCCGTCATCTCTTAGAAAGAAGAGGTATTTGCCATGACGAGATACTCGACCCACGTCTCGAACGTCGCGACGCCGCAGTCCCAGAAGGCGCATCCCGACCAGGTGGAGAACAACGCCGGCGGCTTCGTGTTCCAGCTCGATTGCTGGAAGCGCCTCGACAGGTTCCTCATCCTCGGCACCGAGGGCGGCACGTACTACGCCGGCGAGAAGGAGCACACCATCCAGGCGTCCGAGGCCGTCAAGGAGTGCATCAAGCAGGACGGCCTGAAGACCGTCGCGCGCATCGTCGAGATCTCGGACGCGGGCCGCGCGCCGAAGAACGACCCGGCGATCTTCGCGCTCGCGATGTGCGCGGGCGCCGACGACCCCGCGACGCGGAAGGCCGCGCTCGCTGCCTTGCCGAAGGTCTGCCGCATCGGCACGCACCTCCTCCACTTCTGCGCCGATGTCGAGCACTTCCGGCGCTGGGGCCACTCGCTCCGGACGGCCGTCTCGCGGTGGTACAACGACAAGACCCCGGAGAACCTCGCGTTCGACTGCATCAAGTACCAGCAGAGGGACGGCTGGGCGCACCGTGACGTGCTGCGCCTCGCGCACCCGGTCCCGAAGACGCCCGAGCACGGCGCCGTCATGCGCTACGTGACCGTCGGCATGGCGGGGATGGGCGAGAAGCGCGAGAAGCACGCGCGCGACAAGACCTACGAAGTGCAGAAGCTCCCCGCGGTCATCGCCGCGTTCGAGGAGATCCACGCTGAGGGAACAGACAGCAAGCGCGCCTGCGTCTTGATCCGCGAGCATCGACTCAGCCACGAGATGGTGCCGAACGAGCTGAAGGGTGATCCCAAAGTCTGGGAGGCGCTCCTTCCCAATCTCGGGGTCACGGCGCTCATCAGGAACCTCGGCAAGCTCTCGAGCGTCGGGCTCCTCAAGCCCCTCTCCGAGCACACGAAGTTCGCGGTGGGCAAGCTCACCGACAGGGACGCGCTCAAGAAGGGACGCGTGCACCCGATGACGATCTTGTACGCGATGAAGACCTACGCGTCCGGCCACGGCCTCAAGGGTTCGCTCGCGTGGCAGCCGGAGCGGTCGGTGGTCGACGCACTCGACGACGCGTTCTACGCGAGCTTCGACGTCGTCGAGCCCACGGGGAAGGCCATCTTCATCGGGCTCGACGTGTCGGGCTCGATGGGCTCGCCCATGGGCGGGACCTCGGTCACGTGCCGCGAGGCCAGCGCCGCGATGGCGATGGTGACGGCGCGCACGGAGAAGAATTACGCGATCGCCGGGTTCACGTCCGGCGGCCGCGGCTACGGCGGCATGCACGGCGGCGACCCGTCGGGGCTCACGGAGCTGAAGATCTCGCCGCGCCAGAGGCTCGACGACGTCGTCAAGGAGATCTCGAACCTGCCGTTCGGCGGGACCGACTGCTCGCTCCCGATGCTCCACGCCATCAAGCGCGACCTCGCCGTCGACGTCTTCCACGTCGTGACCGACAACGAGACCTGGGCGGGGAACGTCCACCCGCACCAGGCGCTCAAGCAGTACCGGCAGCGCTCGGGCCGGGATGCCAAGCTCATCGTCGTCGGGATGACGGCCTCGCAGTTCACGATCGCGGACCAAAATGACCCCGGGATGCTTGACGTCGTCGGGATGGACCCGAGCGTGCCTGGGGTCATGGCGGACTTCGTGCGCGGGGATGCAGCCCCCCGGGATTGAGGCTTGCGCGCGGAGCAAAGTTGAGTTACAAGAAAAACTGTTCGGGTCGTAGCGGCTGCGTTACCTGGCAAATGTGACCGCAGCCGCGATTCTTCATCCGAACATCACTCCGAAAGGAAAAAGAACACAGCCCTGGGTCGCCGCGATTCGTTTATCGGAACTGAACGTCACTGGTTCGAGCCCAGTAGGAGGTCCGCAAGCTCCGGCTCACGCCGCTAGCCCGAACGTCCTTAGCTCAGTTGGCAGAGCATCAGTCTTCCCTTCGGGGATTCACGAGCCGCACCCTTCATCCAGGCGCATTTTTCAGAAGCAAGAAGTACCTGTCGGGTCGTTGTCGTTCGGTTACCGCCTCACACGCGGGTGACGTGGGTTCGAGTCCCACCGGCACCGGAAACGGGGCTGTCGTCTAGTGGTCAGGACACCTAACTCCGAGCTGCGCCCTTCATCCGACAGAATTTTGGAATTTTCGATAGAAAGAAAAACAGGTTCGGGCCGGAGCGGATGGTTTATCCTCATCAGATGAACACACCACCCGCGCTACTTCGTCCGAGCTTTCATGAACGAGACCGAGTCGCGGGACGGCATTCACAGAGTCAACGATGAGGAAACGCGGACTCAGCGCGCAATTCATGGCAGCGGCGATAGTGCTGGACACCGCGCTCTTCCACAACGACCACTGCGATGCTCCTCCCCACTGGCCATGCGACCGGGGCAGACAGCTCACGATACTCTACAAGCGCCAGCTCGGACGTCTTTCGAAGAAAGAGGGCAAAGTGCTGGCACGTGACGCCATCAATCGAATCACGACCAAGTACCACATCGGTCACGTGGACTCGCGAACGCGTGTGAACTGAAAATGAAGATCGGTACAATCGAACAAGACCGGGCCGGAGCGGTCGGGTTACCTACTCGCGGGGCAGAGATGCCCGGCAAGCAAACCTCCCAGCCGCGCTCTCTTCGTCCGGGCTTTCCTCCAAGACCATGAACGACGACGAGCTGAACCAGAAGATCCGCGACCTCGACGACCGCGACGACGAGCTTGCGCCAGCCGAGCTTGCCGGCATCGGTAAGGTCGTCGCGTACTACGGCTGGTACTGGAGGACGGTTGACTTCTCGAGTCCCATCACGTTCGCGTACTGCGCGCGCCAGCCCGGCGAGGGCGACACCCCGAACTGGGTGGGTTTCTGCGAGAACAACAAGTGGAACTATGAGACGTTCACGACGACGATGGAGGAGACCAAACGCGTCCGCGAGCTGTGCGTGGCCCTCGCCCTCGACCCGACGCCCGCGGCGGCGCGGCGGCTCTTCGACTACATGCAGGGCGTGCGGCCGAAAGACGTCACGGGCCTGCAGCGCTGGGACGACCCGACGTGACTGATTGCCCAAGCTGTCCAGACGATGCAGGCGATCCGCCGTCCGCGGGCGTGATCTGCAGCCACTGCAAAAAACCCGGTGCCACGCGCGAGGAAGAAGCCATCCACAACACGGGCGAGTGCCGTTGTGAGAACTCGAAGAAGTTCTGCTGGCGCGCGTGGCTCGTAGACAAGTGCGACTGGTGATCTGACTTCTTCTTTGCTTCACCCGCGGACGGTCGTGCAGTATGGTTGCCGTCACTGATGCCTGCGCCGGTTTCGGTCTGCATGATCGTGAGGGACGAGGAGCACCAGCTCCCCCGGTGCCTCGCGTCGATCCGGCCGTTCGTCTCCGAGGTCGTCGTCATCGACACGGGCTCGACGGACCGCACGATCGAGGTCGCGAAGGGCGCGGGCGCCGACAGGGTCGAGGTCTACACCGGCTGCAACGACGAGGAAGACCGCATGCTCCGGTTCGACCTCGCGCGTAAGCAATCCTTCGCCCTCGCGACGCAGCCATGGGTGATGTGGGTCGACGCCGACGACGTCGTCGCCTACGGCGACAACCTCAAAGGACTCGTCGCGAGGTTGAACAAGGAACGCGAGGACAGCCCGGCCCTCGCCACCATGCCCTACGAATTCAGCCACGACGACGCCGGCAGGTGCAACCTGCTGCTCGAGCGCGAGCGGCTCATGACGCCGAAGGGGGTTTTCGAGTGGCGCGGGTGGGTGCACGAGCACATCGTCCCCCAGAAGGCGTACGTGAAGCGCCACGCGGACGACGTCCGCGTGATCCACCAGAGGTCGTCGTCGAAGAAGAAATACGAGCAGGGCCGGAACCTCCGGATACTCGAGGCGCAGCGCGCGGCCGAGGGAGACGACGACCCGCGCCTCTGCTACTACCTTGGGCAGGAACTCGGGTACGCGGGCCGGATCGACGAGGCGATCGCGTTCTTGTCGAAGAACGTCGAGCGCTCGGGCTGGGACGACGAGCGGTACATGTCGGCCCAGCTCATCGCGACGCACCTGATCAACCGCGGCGAGCACGACAAAGCCATCGACTGGGGGATGAAGGCCATCCTGATCCACGAGGACTGGGGCGAGGCGTACTTCACGGTCAGCAAGGCCTGCTACCACGTCGCGGAGCGCACGAAGAACCTCCGGTGGTGGCAGCGCTGCGCCCAGTTCGCGAAGGACGGCCTGTTAAAGCCCCCGACGAAGACGTCGCTCTTCGTGAACCCGCTCGATCGGCAGTTCGAGATCCACCGGTACCTCAACGTGGCCCTCTCCAAGACCGGCAACGTCAAGGGCGCCATCGAGAGCGTGGACCAGGCCCTCTCCGTGCACCCTGGCGACGAGCAGCTCCGCCTGAACAAGCGCATCTACGAGGAGTACGAGGCGGGGGAGGATTTCAAGAAGTCGATCGCGCGCCTCGCGTCGCTCGGGAAGATCACCTCTTCGGTCCGCGCACACCTCGAGACCGTCCAACAGCAAAACCGTGTCGACCTTCCTACCACCCCTTCGCCTTCCTCTCCGCCGGGCAATCCCAATCCTCGGGGCCCCAAAGTCGAGGTGCGACTTCTGAAAGGCGGCAACGGTCAAGCGCCGAAGGCGAGCTTTACTTCTTCTTCTTCGAGCAACGGAGCGCCTGGAACGGGATCCCAAGCAAGGGCAGAAGGCGCGCTCGACATCGTCATCTACGTCGGCCCGAGCCTCGAAGCGTGGAACCCCGAGACCGCGGAGAAGAGCGGCATCGGCGGGTCGGAGACAGCGGCCATCGAGGTCTCGAAGCGCCTCGCGAAGCTCGGGCACAAGGTCCGCGTCTACGGCGACTGCTCGCCGCGCGACGGGAGCGCGAAGATCGAAGGGACGTTCGACGGGGTCCAGTACCTCGACCACTCACGATCGAACATCCAGTGTGACGTGCTCGTCTCGTCGCGCCGCCCAGAGCTTCACGGCCCCTGGAAAGCGTCCGTGCTCTGGATGCACGACACGCACTACGGCGACAGGCTCACCGAGGAGCGCGCCAAGAGGTTCAACGCGATCTGGACGCTCTCGCGCTGGCATCGTGACCTCGTGCAGAGGACCTACCCGTTCTTGGACCCGAAGAAAGTGCTCACGACGCGCAACGGCATCGACCTCGGTCGCTTCGAAGTGCCCTCCAACATGAGGGTGACGCGCGACCCGCACCGGGCGGTGTACTCGTCCAGCCCCGACCGGGGCTTGTCCTGCGCGCTCGAGATCTGGCCGCGCGTCCGCGAGCGCGTCCCTGACGCCGAGTTCCACATCTACTACGGCTTCGACAACTGGGAGATCGTCGCCGCCGGGCACGAACCGAGCAAACGCGAGATCGCACGGCTCAAAGAGGCGATCGAGAAGCTCAAGGGCGACGGCGTCGTCTTCCACGGTCGAACGCCCCAGAAGCAGCTCGCCCTGCACATGTTGAAGAGCGGCGTCTTCATGTACCCGACGTGGTTCACGGAGACGTCATGCATCGGCGCAATGGAGGCGCAAGCCGCCGGCATGCGCATCGTGACGAGTCCTCTCGCGGCGCTGAACGAGACCGTGGGTGAACGCGGCGTGCTCGTGCCGGGCGAGTATGGCTCGGAGTCGTTCAAGGCACGCTTCGTGGACGAAGTCGTGCGGGCGATGGAGGAGCCCGATGAGGCCGATCGCACGCGCAATCAGATCTACGCGCGCGAGCACTTCGGCTGGGACGCGCTCGCGAAGGAATGGGAGACGACGTTCCGTTCGCTCCTCGGTCCCGACGCCCCCACCACCAACACCCCCACCACCGATGCCCATGTCCGGATCGAACCTGGCGCCCCAAGAAGGACGGGGCAGATCATCCACGCGATCCTCGACGAACAGGCGACGGGCGGCGTCGTCATGGACCCTCGCGACCTCGGCAAGACCGAGACGACGGGCGGCGGGTGCCGCCCGGCGTTCCTCCGGCTCATCAAGGAACTCCCGAAGTACGGGCACATTGTGCGCGCGTTCTCGTCGTTCAGCGGGTCACATGTTCAAGACGGAATCGAGTACCTGCCTATCTCGGAGATCGACCGGTGCGGGCGCCCGAACGTGATGTGGGCCTACTACGACGTCCGCTGCCTCGCGGGCCGGAGCGGGATGCTCCGCATCGGGTCGCACCACACTTACCAAATCTACAAGGCGTCGTTCTTCCACATCGACGTCAACACGGTGCCGTCCGAAGCCGCCCTCCGGGTGCTCAAGCCCTTCTGGGCACCGTGGTCCGACTGGACCGTGCTACCGAACGCCGTGGACGACGACGTGCCGGGCTGGGACCCCGTCCCTGGCCGCGTCATCTACCACACGAGCCCCGACCGGGGCCTGCACCACCTGCTCCACGCGTGGCCGGAGATCAAGAGGCGCGTGCCGCACGCCTCGCTCCACGTCATCGGCAGGGGCGAGAGGTGGATGAAGCACTTCCTCAATGCGCCCGGCGTCGAGAACAGCGAACTCGGTAAGCGCGCGCGGGCGCTCGAGACGGGGTTCGAGGTCGCGAGGCGGGCCGGCGACGTCGTGACGATGACGGACCTCCCGCGGGCGATGGTGCTCCGGGAGCTTTCGTGCGCGAGCGTCTTCGCGTTCCCGTGCTCAGTGCTCGCGCCGAGCGAGACGTTCTCGATGAGCACGATGGAGTGCTGCAAGATCGGCGTGCCCGTGGTGCTCGCGCCGGCGGACGCGCTCGAGGAGATCTACAAGGGCCACGCGCTCCTCACGCCGGCGCCGGTCGAAGCCCACATGCCCGAATTCGTGGACGCGGTCGTCTCCGTGCTCACCGACCAGGCCTCGGCCGCGGGCTACTCGGCGCTCGGCAAGAAGCTCGCGTCGAACTTCACGTTCGAACGCGCCGGCAAGGTGCTCGACGACATCGTCTGCGGCCGCCACCACCGCGCCGGCGTCGAAGCAAAGCAGCTCCTCGCCCAAGGAGCGACCTGATGGAGATCGAGGGACACGAGGCCGCGTTCATCGACGGCCCGCTCGGTCCGTTCCTGATCCCCGCCTCGCCGCCCGAGACGAGGCGCATCTGCGAGGGGCTCTCGAAGCTCCTCTGGGAGGGCGGCGAGTACGAACACCCTGACCTCCCGAAGGACGGTATCCAGCGCGTGCTTGACATCGGCGCGGGCTGGGGCGCCTTCACGGTGTGGGCGCGCAGGCGTTGGCCGGGCATCAAGCAGATCGACTGCTACGACCCGCACGCGCTCGGGTGCAAGTTCGTGGCGGTCAACGACCCGAGGGCGCGCGTCCACCAGGTGGCCGTCACGTCGCAGCCGTCCGCGCGCATCTCGATCGGGCAAGATTGGGGCGCGTCGAGCACGCACTTCAACCGGGGCGACGGCGTTTCAGTCCCGGTCGTCCATCCCCGGGATCTTTCGCCGTGCGACATGCTCAAGGTCGACGCGGAGGGCGTCGAGGCCGAGATCCTCGCCGAATACCCGACGCTGTCGTCCACGCCGATCGTGACCTACGAATGGCATACGCCGGCGCTCCGGGAGGAGTGCCGCGCGATCTGCGCGAGGCGCGGCGGCCTCCGCTGCATCGTCGACCGCGACGGGCCCTGGGGCGGCGGCAACGGCGTCGCGATCTGGGTCTCCGCGCGCTGAGTCAGAGCGGGACGTACGCGACGTTCACGAGGAGGTTGCCGATGCTGCCGGCGGTCCAGGCCGTCAGGTCCACGACGAGCTGCACGAAGGAGCTTGCCTCGATCGTGATGTCCGGCTGCGCGTAGAGGTCGAAGTCGGTCGCGGCGGGCGGGATCGTGAGGAGCGTCTGCACGAACGTCCCGTCGACGTAGAGGTCGATGTCCACCGCGATGGGGCTCGCGCCGGCGCCGACCACCGAGTTCACGGACGCGTAGCTCGGGTCGCCCTTCACGTGGAGCGCGTGGAGCTTGCACCGCTGCGGCAGGATGAACGTGTGGCGCGTGTTGAAGGGCGGTCCCGGTTGGAGGCCCACGTCGTTGTCGCTCGGGAGCGCGAAGAGCGAGGCCGCCCCCGCTGGGTCCCAGACGATCGTGCCCATCGCCCCGCCGGACAGGCCCGAGACAAATGCTTCGGGAGGAGTCGCGCTCATGGGCGAATGGTACACGACGTACCGGCGGACTCGAGTATTCGCTGAATTTTGGGCACCGCTCCGGGGATGGTACCCTCGATGCATGGCAGCCGAGTCCATGAGCCCGTTTGTCCTGCAGAAGATCCGCGAGCGCCGCGAGGCCGCCGAGCAGAAGAAGGCCGCGGAGGCGATCAAAGAAGAAGCCGAGGAGGCTGAAGAAGAAGCCGAGGAGGCTGAGGAGGAAGCCGAGGAGGACCTCGAGGACGCGGCCAAAGCCGGCGCCCTCGTGCCCGAGCGGCGCGGTGAACCCCTGGTCCCCCTCAGGCGCTCCCACCACAAGAAGGACGGCGGCGCGGGCGCCGCCCTCGGCTCACTCTCCGACCGCATCGGCAGGTTCTGGAAGAAGCTCGGGCCGACCGAGACCGTGCTCGTCGTGGGCGGCGGCCTCCTGTTCGCGCAGCACCTGATGGTGCCGCGCGGCACGTCGATCCTCTCGAAGGTGCTGAACGCCGTCGCGCCGACGCCGAAGGCTGCTCCCCGGCTCGCGAGGGCCGGCTTCGACGACTACGCCGGCGCGAACCTCCAGGCCGGCTGGAACCGCGGCGTGAAGCCCTACGGCGGGTGGGCGCACGCGTCCCCGGGCGGACCTTGGCCCTACGCGCACGGCGGGCCCGAGCGATGGGGCTGGTGAGTGCCCTCCCGCGAGGTGACGGAGAGGGAGGGCGAGATCGTCTCGCCGATCCTCGCGATCACGGTCGCGGGGGGCGGGCTCGGCGTCGCCCTTGGCCTCGCGGAGGGACGCAGCAGGGCGGGTGAGCGGGTCTTCCGCTATGGCGCGCTCGGGACCCTGCTCGGCCTCATGGGCGGCCTCGTGTACGTGGGCATGATCTCGCGGCCGCGCCCCACGGACGAACGCGCTTCCTCCGAACGCGAGTCGCTCTTGTCGGCCCGGATGCGTGGGTCACACGCCGCGCCCACCACGACGAGGGGCATCGGCCGCGCAGGGTGGGACCGGAGCTTGCTCAGCGCGGTGCACCTCTCGCCGATGATCCCGATGTACCCTTTCGCGACGAGTTACAGGCGTCCCCAGTGGGGATGAAGAGGGGCTGACGGGGATGAAGAGGGACTGACGAAGGCGGAGAAGAGGTGAAGAGGTCATGCCGAGCAGGTACACCAGCGCCGAGCACTACGCGCGCAAGCTCCGCTCGAGCTGCGCCAAGATCACCAAGGGTGAGAGCACGCTCGTCTCGCTCGACTCGGTCCACGAGACCCCGGACGGCTCCTCGTACTACTTCAAGATCTTCGGCCGACGCGGCCTCGGCCCGATGCACCGCGCCATCGTCACGGTCCACTCCGACATGGACGTCGTCATCTCGACCGACTCGCCCGAGTTCCCAGAGGAGCTGCTGCTCTGCGTCGCGGAGCACGTGGAGCGGCTCGCATGAGGCGAACCGTCCGTTCACCAGTGCCCGCGGGTCGCCCCTCCCCACACCCAGCTCTTCTCCGCGCCGCTGAGCGGGCTCGTCACGCATTCGACGACGCCGGGCGGGACGCGCTCGTCGAAGCCGCGCTCCTCGTAGACCTCGACCTCGCCGTCCTCGGAGACGACCACGGCGCACGACCAGACCATCTCGCGGCGCGGCTTGCCCCGGATCTCGACGACGTCCTCCTCGGAGATCTCGAAACAGTATTCACCCTCGCCGCACGACTCGACGCGTCCGACGCGGATGATGCCTTTCTTGCCGAAGGACTCGGGATCGCTCTCCTCGCCGGTCGACGCGACGGTGATGGCGCAACGCTTCTGGAGGATCGTCGCGCGTTCCTTGGCGCTGAGTTCTTCGGCCATGGGACGAGTCTACCGCAGCTCGCGGTCGGGTGAAAATCCGATGGGGATCCCGTTCTCGCGTTTAAAGTTCTACCAGACGGGAGGTCGCGGCGTCGTCCAAGCCGTGGTCTTCTTTGAAAATCACTTTGGAGCGCTCGTGATCCAGGGAGGCGGTGCCCGCAGTTCTCGGCGGAACGACACCTACGAAGTCACGGTGCTCGCGGCCATCCGTCCCCACGCGAGGGGCGACATCGGTTACGACAGCGGGGTCGTCACGGACTCGCCCGTCACAGGCGCGCACGGGGTGGCGGCCGACCTCACGAGGAGAGGCGTCGAGCAAGTGCTCGGCGAGATCGCCGCGCTGCGACCGCGGCCCTACGACCTCGAGGGAAACGAATTCCAACGGTTCAGCGGCGACGCAGAAGTCACGATCGCGAGCCTCCCGAACTACCGAGCACAGCTCCAGAGCTACGATGTCACGATCGTGCAGGGGAAGAGAAGCGTAAATGTGACCGTCAACGCGCCGCTCGTCACCGAGGCGTACTCCGAGACGAGCAGAAGGATCGACGCGATCGCGAGGAGAGCGCTCGAGCAGGCAGTGGAGGACGGAGAGATAGACCGGAACACCCTCGACGAGGATCGCAGGGGGATCGTGGTGAGCCAGTGAGGTTCTCGCGACTGAAGTTCTACCGAGCGAGCCATCCCAATTACGGAGGGCCCAGGCTGACCAAGGCCGTCGCGTTTTACCCGAACGGGTTCGGCGCGAATGTCGTCGAACGCGATCCCAGGTTCGACAGCTATGACGTCGAGGTGCTGATCTCGATCGTGCCCCACCCGAAGGGGGACAGCGCCAGCGATGCCGAACTCGCCTACGACAACCCGCTGGGAGATCATGTGTTCGTGGACCAGACGCGGGACGAAGCGGAGGATCTCCTCGACCAGATAGCCTCGTGGCCCCCCAACACCACGGATCCTCCCGAACTCGACATGAGCTACGCCGAATACATCGGCGACGGCGACATCGGCGTCTACTACGGGGCGCTCTATCGCGGCGGGACGTGGTGGGCCCTCGCGGTCGTCGACAGCCTGGACGAGGGGTTCGCCGACGACCTGCTCTCGGAACCGGGGTACAAGACCAAACGCGACGCACTCGAGGCGGCGAAACATGCCGCGCAAAAGTGGACCGACACCGTCGAGGCGGAGCTGAGGGCCGAATGAAGTTCTCGAAGCTCCGCTTCTACGACTACGGCGAGACCCGGCGCGGCAAGATGATCGGCGCCACGATCTTCTTCCCGAACCTCTACGGGGCGAGCGTCACGCAGGGCGGAGAGACCTACGGCGACCCACGAGACGACACATACGAGGTCGCGGTGCTCGCCGCGCTCG
>Ga0187781_10000256_pt1 | contig 37676 bp, 36 predicted proteins | sample 0715_SJ02_MP02_2_FD_132447 | JGI IMG/M metagenome (GOLD analysis project Ga0187781, IMG submission 132447) | Tropical peat soil microbial communities from peatlands in Department of Meta, Colombia - 0715_SJ02_MP02_20_MG | ecosystem: Environmental > Terrestrial > Soil > Wetlands > Peat | place... | reverse complement strand
GCGGCACTCATTTCGCCGTGGTCGTCGTGATCCAGGTAGCAATGGATGCAGCGCTCATTGCACCGGTATGTAACGTCCAGGTGTACCGAGAGCGGCACGCCCAGGTTGAAGGCCCTTTGCCCGGCTTCGGCCATCAGACTCATCGCGAGGCCTCCGGGGCCATGGGATGATCGGAAACCAGCAAAATCCCGTGGCAGGAAAGTTCCGTCACGAACTGTTCGGCATCGGATTGCGCTTGCTCGGGCTCAACCTCGAATTGCCCACAGATGTGTTCCCGCACAATTTCCCGCAGTGGCGTTGTGCCGTCGGCAGCCTGCCAGATCGCGGTGGCGACTTCGTTCAGCGTGAAGAAGGTCGAATCGGCTGAGTTCATCACCATCATTTCGCCGGCAAGCATCCGCGCGGCAATCGCTGAACTGCGGGCAATGTAAGTTTCAGACATGCGCGTTCACTCCCTCTGGCGCGCGGTCATGCGCAACAAACTTGCGGCTGGAATCGCGAACGAAGCGGCGAACCTCACCCCACACTTTGGGATCAGGATAGAACATTAAGCGGCGGATGGGAACCCGAGCCACGAAGTCGCATGCGGTCGCGAGCAACTGCTCCACCAGCCGCGGGTCTTCGGCAAAAAACAGGATGTTGCGCATGAGACGGCGGACAGCTTCGCCTGACGGAATCTCGTCAATGCGGTTTTCCGGCCCCTTTTCCAGGAAGAACAGGCAGGCGATCGGAGCCTTGGTGTTCTCTCCGGGGCGGGCGAGTTCGCCGGCAAAGGGAGTCCCGAAAGCAAGATAGGCTCCGGCGTCGGCGTTTACGCTGGGCCGGACGTAAGAGATCTCGTCGGTGAGCAGAGTGATATCCGCCGGCGCCACGCGAGTCATCGTGGTCTTGCCGGCGCCCGATACGCCGGAAAATAAACAAGCGTGTCCTTCGCAAATGCCGCTCGCAGCATGGAGAAGGAAGCCTCCCTGATTGGCCAAGATCAGGCTGTGCAAAATGCGCAACACGGAATCGAGAGAATAAGGATTCGCATTCTGGCGCACAAGGCCGCGGCCGCTGTGCGGATTCCAGCGGGCGAGAAAGTCGCCACGCTCGATTCTCCATTCCGCTCCTTCGCGCCTCACGCGCACGTCGTCGTTGGAAACTGATCCCGCTTCCACGATCTCAAACTCAAGCGCACATTGTGCCGGCAAGAAGCTTAAATAGCCTTCGTACCGCCGGGTAAGAAGATCGAGAAATGTCGGGTTGTCCGTGGTAAGCGAAATCGGGACACCGCCAATCTCAACACAAGCGACGTTTTTCGCCATTGCCATCAGCGAACCCCGCATTCAGCGGTTGCGTCAAGAGAAAGGTCGTCTTTGCCTTGGAGTCTACGAAGCGCCTGCCAACTGGCGTAGAACCTGAGCATAAGGCGATGAGCAGTATTGCTATGAGCGACCAACCTTCCCAGCGCCCATGACCAGGGACGAAGCTGGAGCGGCGGTCTGCCATTACTCTCATCGCCGGCGCGGCTCACCAGCCGGCCAAGCAGTGACTCGTCGGCAAAGGGTGGATCTGCGGCTGGCATGGAGTCGCCCCGAAGCACGAATCCGTTGGGATGGCAGCGGGCAACAAAGCGGTGTACGTAGAACTGATCGCCGCGTTGCGCAAGCACGATCTCCCCGGGCCTGACGTCGGCGATGGAACAACGAACGAATTCCACCACATCCCGAGGCCAAAGCACTGGCAACATGCTCTCGCCATGCACCTGCATGCGCAAATGTCCAAAGCGGCGCAAAACATTGGCCGCGAGGGCGGTACGCTCCGCTTGAATGCTTTTGCTTGTCTTTCCCACGTCCCTCGAACCTACGAGACTCTGCGCGAGGATATGCAGTTGCTCTGGATTGGACTGGTCTTGCCACATATCAGCGCCGTTGTCTCAAAAACCCGCTCATGGCGGAATGTAGGCTTGCGATAGGGCTTTCTTGTTTTCGCACCCTCGGTCGTTACCTTCTGCCGATCATCAGGAGTACGGTTATCCGTCATAGTTGGTCAAGCCTCTTCCTGCTGGTGCCCATTTTGCGATGAGTGTACTCGCAGTGTACTACAGCGTGGCTAGGGTGCCAATATCTGGGAGGTTCCTTCTAACAAACCGGTGTCAATTAGTACAACGACAGCGTTCCTGCTTGCCGCGCATGCCGCAAGCTCAGCGAAAAACCCCCGAGTGCCGTCGGCAACAGAACCAGAGCGAACACGGCGAGAGCCGCAACCGTTGGGCCCATCGCGGTGATCGGTCGCCCTTCAAGCAGCGCGCCGCGCATGCCATCAATCGCGTAAGTAAATGGCACTCCGCGGGCAAGCACCGCCAGCGGTCGAGGAAGGCTATCGACCGGAAACATCGTCCCACTCAGGAACCACATCGACCCGAGCAACCAGATCAGGGCCGATCCCCGTTGCATGACAAGCTGGACGGTCGCTGCGATAACTCCGCACGCAACCGCGATCACAACCGAGAGCGCCAGGACAATCGCACAACTAAGCGCATTGGCATGCATGGGAGCCCGAAAAATAGCCCCTCCCGCGAGCACGTATACCACAAGATTCACCAGGTTTCCGGCAAATGCCGAGATCGCGCTCAGAATCAAAAGTTGCGCGGGCGGCGTCGACGTCGACATCAGCACTTCGAGCGTTCCCGTCTGCTGCGCTTCCTGTATCGCGCTCAAAAAGGCCTGCGCGCTCATCACGAAGAACGTGTACAGTCCCGTGCCCACAAGCAGAAACGGGAAAAACTCGACCCCGTCCGGCCGAAAGCCCGGCCCGACCGCGCGCGAAAGGTAATAAAACGCAGTCACCTCGATCAAAACACCGGCCAGTGTCATCAGAAATCCCGCCCGGTGGCGAACCGCCGTCAGCGCGTCACGGCGCAAGATGGCAAAAAGTTTGTCCGTGATCGCTTTCATCGGGCCGCTCCCGTCCGAAGCGCCGTCTCGCTCGACATACCGTCACTGCCATGGCAACACTCACCAGTCTTCTCAAAATACAGGGCCCGCAGATCTTCTGCGCTGGCGCTCCCGTCGAGAACGCGATCCTCCACCAGTTCCCCCTGGTGCAAAAGCAAGATGCGGTCCGCGAGCGCTGCCGCCTCGGCAAAGGTGTGGGTAGCAAGAAAGACAAGGCTGCGGCCGGCAAGCAGCCGTATCATCGCCCACAGGTGTGAGGTCGCGCCGGCATCAAGGCTTCGCGTCGGTTCATCGAGCAGCAACACGCTCGGCTGCTTGATGAGCGCGCGCGCCAGCCCCAGACGCTGATACATGCCGCTCGAAAACTTCACGACCAGCGTATCAGCGTGCTCTTCCAATCCGGTTTCGCAGAGAACCTCCCTGAGTCGCCGCCGACGTTCGCGGCGCGGCACCTCATCCAGGGTGGCAAAGAAATCCAGATTCTCTCGCGCCGACAACCGCGGAAAAAACGACCGCTCCGTCGCCACGGCAATCCCGACGTGCCGGCGCACTTCGCCCGCGGCCCGCCTCGAGTCAGATCCCGCAACCCGCACCGACCCACCATCGGGCAATAGCATCGTCGAAATCAGCTTCAGAGTCGTGGTCTTGCCGCTACCATTGGGCCCCAGAAGCGCAATCACTACGCCAGCATCTGCCGTGAAGGAAACATCATTAAGCGCAACTGTTTCTCCCGTCCGCTCGCGTCCCACCCAGTTGAACAGGGCGGGGCGATGCCGGAAAACCTTGCGCACGTTTTCGAAAACGACCTCGGCCATGGGAACGCTGCCGGCGCCGGGCCTCAAGCCTCAAGCCCTGGCGCGAGTCTCTGTATTATAGTTCGCAAGCAAATGGCGGCGGCTTTGGTTTCGTCTCACCCAGCGAACTGGCAAACGAGTCGTGCAGATAAGTTCGCCCTCCTGTGCGCCTGCGCCGCCAAAGCCATCAACCCCCAAGCGCCGGCCGAGTCTCCACCGCCAGCCCACGAAGACTTCGATTGGAATGGATTCCTTCATCTTGCTGAGCACCACGGCGTGCTCGCGCTCGTCGCTGGCGATGTCCTGGCTCGGCCACAAGTCCCCGCTGAAATCAAGCAGTCTGTGCACTCCTTCTACGCCACAAACGTGAAGCGCGGTTTGTGGCTTGCCGCCGAACTCGCCGCAATCCTGGAACACTTCGCTAAGAAAGGTGTGCCCGCAATTCCCTACAAAGGACCGGTTCTCGCCCAGTCCGCCTACGGCAATCTGGCGCTACGCACCTTCCACGATCTCGATCTGCTCATCCCCCTCGCGCAATTTGCACCGGCGAAAAACGCTCTCGCCGAGATCGGCTTCCATCCTTCCCAGGCCCTTTCGCCGCCAGTCGAGCGTCTCTACCTGCACACTGGCTACGAGCGCTCATTCGACGGCGCTGCGGGAAAGAACATGGTCGAGTTGCAGTGGGATCTCTTGCCCCGCTTCTATGCCGTCGACTGTTCCACGGCCGGCATGTCAGTCGATGCGTTGCTCTCTCGCGCCGGCCGTACTTCGCTGGGCGCCGCCGAAGTCCCCTGTCTTTCGCCGGAAGACTCTCTGCTCGCTCTTTGCCTGCATGCCGCCAAGCATCTTTGGGCGCGGCTCCTCTGGGTCGCAGACATTTCGGCCACTCTGCGTTGCCACGAGATCGATTTCGCCGCCGTAGCCCAGCGTGCGCGCGCCCTAGGCATTGCCCGCATCGTAGCCGTAAGCTTGCGGCTGGCGGAGCAGTTGCTGCATACGCAATTACCGGCTACTGCCCGCGAGTTGAGCACGAGCCAGGCGGAGGAACTCCTCCTGACCAACGAATTCGTAGCTCGCTTGACTCGCTCCGCGGCCTACGATTTCGAATCGCCGGACTATTTCCTCAAAATCCGCCGACTGCGCGAGCGCCCCGCCGACCGCTGGCGCTACCTCTGGCGCTTGCTCTGGACTCCGGGCCCCGGCGAACTAGCCGCCATCAAATTACCCGAACCGCTCTTTCCGCTATACCACGTGGTGCGCGTAGGACGGCTCCTGCGCAAGCTGGCGTGACCGCTCAGCCTGTTCCGCAATCACCGGGACGCGGCGACAGAAGCCGCCGTCCCAATCCACGTCCACACCTTCCCAACACTCCCTGTTGCCCGGTATCCTTGTGCAACCGGAGCACGCGCGGTTGTGAGGCTCGGGCAGACAGTCAACAAAGTCAACGGAGATGACTACGCCATCACGGTTTTCTGGAACGGGTTCTGACCGCATCAAGTCTCGCCTCAAGGTTGTTTTCCTCGCCCTCTCGATTGTTCTTGGCCTCGCCCAGATTTACGCCTGCCGCTATCAACTCAATCCCGATGCCATGGACTACCTCGACATCGCCCGCCAGATTTCGCGCGGCCACTGGAGCGCGATCGCCAACGGCTACTGGGGAACCCTGACCTCACTGCTGATGGCGCCGATGTTCGCGCTCGATCCCTCGGCGCAATGGGAATTGCCGCTGGCTCACCTGCACGGAATGGTCGCTTTGCTCGCCGCGTTCTTTGCGTTTCAATGGCTTTTGCAAGAGCTGTTTCGCGCCTTGCGCGAAAAGACAGGCAGCGTGGAGGAATCGCTTCCCGAATGGGCGTTCTGGCTACTTGGCTCTGGAATCTTCGTCTGGGTCTCGTTCAATGTGGTTTCCGTTGCAGCCGTCGGCGCCGATTTCCTGGTAACGCTCTTCATCTATCTCGCTGCGGCAGCTCTGCTGCGATTGAAGCCGCAAGCCTCGTTTGGCACGTTCTTACTCTTCGGGTTCGTTCTGGGCGCTGGCTACTGGTCGAAAGCGATCATGTTTCCCACCGCCCTCGCATTCCTGGCTGTCTCGATCATCGAAGCTCCCTGCTGGAAGAAGAACCTTGCCAGCGTGCTCGCTTTTGCGTTGACCGCCGCTCCGCTTGTAGCGGCATTATCCATCCCGCGCGGCCGATTCACTTTTGGAGATTCCGGTTTGCTCAACTACGCGACCTTCGTGAGCCCCGCCGAACCGACGATCCACTGGCAAGGCCAGACACCCGGCGGCGGAACGCCGAAGCACGCCGAGCGCCTGATTTCCGGGCCTGTGCCCGTCTATGAGTTTAATGGTCCGTTGGCCGGCACTTATCCGCCATCTTATGATCCTTCCTATTGGAACGAGGGCCGTAAGCCAACCTTCAATCTAAGAGCCCAGATTGTCGTTTTCTTACGCCATATTCCGTATGTGTTCGAGCTACTATTCCTGGCTCAGCCTCCGTTAACTGCTGCTTTCATCTTCCTTGTTCTCTGGAGCGGGACAGGATTTGTGCGGCGTCTTGCCTGGCGCTGGGACTTATTCGCAGTTTCGTTTGCGATTATCGGTCTTTATATGTTGGTTCATTTCGAAACGCGCTTTGCGGCAGGGTTCGTCGCGCTCATCTGGCTCTCGGCCTTTGCGTCCCTGCGCATTGCCTCAGACCCGTCGTCGCGGCGAACGGCCGGCATTTGTGTTGTCGCCCTGGTTTGCGTCATCGTACTTTCCATCACGGCTGAGATCGCCCGCAGATACATCAACGGCTGCCCCGATTCTGCTCTTGTAGATGTGCGGGTAGCGCAGCAGCTCAACCTTCCGCCTGACACTTCGGTCGCAGTCATCGGCGCAGGAAATTTCGCCTACTGGGCGCATCTGGCCTCCGTTCACATCGTCGCCGAAGTTCCGGATGCCTACCAAACTGCCTTCTGGCGCCTTCCGGCCGACAAGCGGCAGCAGGTCTACCAGACCCTTGGCAGGACCGGAGCGGCTTGGCTCATCGCCGAGCCACCAACCGTGCTCATCGACGGTCTGGACGATGATTGGCAACCTATCGGCGACACCGGCCATTACCGTTACCGGCTCCGATAAACGCATCTCAAATCGAAAATTTGTCGCGTCCGAATAAGATTACTACTCGGTACCCCTACCCCCCTTTTAAGACCGGTCTATTAGAATCATGGACTTGGGATAACTATGCTCGCAAAGTATTCCAGACATTGCAGTTAGACTTATGTCTGACAACTCCATTTTTTACATTACCTTATCTCGGATTTTAGGGGGATTGGCCGCAAAGTATTCAAAATAGTTGAGTTGGATCTTTGTATGATAAGGTATTTTTTTCAATAAGTTATGGCTTACTTCATAAGTGTAGACCGCAAAGTATTCAATTTTAAATACTTGCTTGTATACTATTGATTCCATGATGGATGACTGGGCGCTCGCTCGCGTTTTGTGGCTGGGCTATGATTCCTGCACACTTAGTCTGTTTTTACTCTTGAGTTAACAGTAGCTGGGTCGGGAGGTTAGGTCAAGGAGAAAAATGGCGGCTCGTTTTTCTTCTCCCTTGGCGGAGGGCCATTTTGGGAAACTTCGGATTTGGAGCGTGAGGTGTTGGTAAGAATGTATGTACAAAATAAAGTTTGGAATACGCATATGTACGTACAGTGGCCAGAAGTAGAACAAGCGAATTGGTTTGGCGGATTTTTGTGGGGCGAGAGGGACTTGACAAGGTGTGGTATGGAGCCTCGGGACTCTGACTGGCACCTTTCCCCATGTTAGCGTCGCCCAGACAGCGGCGCGAACCTGGGGCACATGCCATGGCACGCCCTGTCGAGTGCTGTTTCGCTGCGGCAGAACGCATAGATCCTTCGCTCGCGAACCCATCGCGCGGGGCTTCCGGCGATCATGCTGGCTCACTCAGGATGACAGACTCTTTCTTGAGGCGAATCTCAGTTACAGAACGCTAATGCGTTTTCCCGCCACGACGTTAGTGGGATTCGCCGTCGCCGGGGGCTATGTCGGGGGTGTCTAGCTTCTGATTCGGGCCTTTGGATTGCGCCTGGGTCTGACCTTGGGTGGGGGCTTCCTGCTCGGGTAACGCGGGGAAACTGCCTGCATCTTGGCCGGACAGGGCGGCGGTCATGAACTGCATCCAGATGGGGAGAGCGGCGCGAGCGCCGGTTTCTTTTTCGCCCAGCGACTTCTTTTCGTCGTAACCGATCCACACTCCACAGGTGAGATTGGGTGAAAAACCGATGAACCAAGCATCCGTGAAGTCGTTGGTCGTACCCGTCTTCCCCGCTAGCGGAAAGGGCATTTTCGCGGCGGCTGCCGCGGTGCCGTGCAGGACGACTTCGCGCAACATCGAAACCATGATGCGCGCGGTGTGGGAACTGATCGCGTCTTTGGCGTCGGAGTAATCCTCTTCGAGGATGCGCCCTTCGTAGTCGGTGACTTTGGAGATGTAGCGCGGAGCGAGGCGCAGACCGTCGTTGGGGAACACGGTGAATGCGGAAGTCTGCTCGAGTGGCGTGATCTCAGCCGAGCCCAACGCAACCGGAAGATAGGCGGGAATGTTCTCGCTGACTCCGAGCTTGTGCGCGTATTCGATCACGGTCCTGATGCCAAGGCGGTCGGCGAGTTTGAGTGCCGGAATGTTTCTCGATTGCGCGAGCGCACGGCGAAGCGTGATCGTGCCCTCGAACTTCTCGTCGTAGTTGTGGGGAGTGTAAGGACCGGAGACAGTCTGAAAGGTGGTGGGGGCATCGAGAATGGTGTCATCGGGAGTGGCGCCGCGATCGATGGCCGCGGTGTAAACGTAGGGCTTGAACGACGACCCGACCTGACGCAAAGCCTGCGTGGCGCGGTTGAACTTGGAGCGGTTGAAATCGCGTCCGCCGACCATCGCCTTGATCTCGGCGGTGGCATTGTCGATGGCGACGATGGCGCCCTCAACGCCGGAATCCTGCTCCAGCGTGACATGGGCCTTGCCACCAGCGTCGAGCGAAAGCACTTTGACGTAGACGATGTCTCCCGGGCGGAGGAGCTCGGAAACCTTGCCCTTGGCTTTGGATGGCATCCACGGTGCGGCATCGGGGGGCGTAAGTGTGGCGGTGTGCTGACCGAACTTCAACTGCGCGGCGGTCGGCGAAACCTCGGCGACCAGGGCGTGCGTGTATCCGTTCAGTTCCGGTTCTTCATCCCAATCAGGATCGGAATATTGGGAGATGGATTGGCGGTCGGCGCCGACATTGGCGAGTTTGCCGCGCCAGCCATGACGGCGCTCGTAAGCAGCGAGGCCATCGAGCAAGGTCTGGCGCGCGGATTTTTCCAGGTCCATGTCGAGCGAGGTATAGACGCGCAGGCCGTTCTGATGGACCTGGTCGGCGCCGTATTTGGCCTCGAGATAGCGGCGGATTTCTTCCACGTAATAAGGCGCGAGCGAATTGGGATCCTTTTGCAGGTTGAGAACGATGGGCTTGCTCCTGGCGTCGGCGGCTTGCGCGGAGGTGATTTTGCCATCCTCGAGCATGGCGTTGAGGACAAGGTTACGCCGCTTGACGGCGCGGTCGGGATGATTGATCGGCGAGTAGTACTGCGGCGCTTTGGGCAGCCCGGCAAGCAGCGCGGCTTCTTCGAGTTTCAACTGGCGGGCGGGCTTGGAGAAGTAGTATTCGGAGGCGGCTTCGAAACCATAGGCGCCGTGGCCGAGAAAGATCTGGTTGGCGTAGAGGGTGAAGATCTGCGGCTTGGTAAAGCGGCGCTCGATCTGAATGGCCAACACGACCTCCTGAGCCTTGCGGTAAAAAGAGCGGTCGGGAGAAAGAAAGAGATTGCGCGCCAACTGCATGGTAAGCGTGGAGGCGCCCTGCACTCTGCCGCCCGATTCGATGTCGCGATAAGCAGCTCCCAGGATGCGCCAGAGGTTGATGCCGGAGTGAGTATAGAAATCCTTGTCTTCGATGGAGACGAGGGCGTCGCGCAAAACCTGGGGATAATCGTCGTAGGCGGCGATGACGCGGCGTTGCAGCGCGAAAGTACCGATCACGCGGCCCTTCGTGTCATAGAGTTCGGTGACCGAACTGGGCCGGTAGCGCTCGAGTTCCTCAACCTGGGGCAAATCGGTGGAATAAACCAGAATCATCCCCACAGCGGCGCCGACGACAGCGGCGAGCAGAGCCAGCAGGCCGTAGAGGACGGCTCCGACCAACCTGTGGCGGGCCGGTTCCTCCCGAGGAGGGGGTTGATCCAGGAGATAAGGCTGTTGGTCCAGGAGTTTCACGGAGCTGCTTTCAGGATAGCGCAAGAGGGACGAGGTGAACCTGGAAGCTCAACACTTGGACCGGGGCTTGACTTGGCTCTGTCGACGTCGTTTTCTCCTCGAGTCGCACGGGCAAGGTAGGGGTTCTTCGACTGCGGTTGAGCTTCGCGTTCGCGAAGCTCAATCCTCGCTCAGCATGACTCGGTTGGGGGGATATCAACGGAGCCAGACTTCGCTCTAGCTTTAACTTTTGGAGCCGCCGCGATTCTTGAGGATGTCGAGAGCCTTGTTCAGCTGATCGTCTTGTTGTGTTTTGGGCGGGGTGGCCTGGTCGTCGGGAACGCTCGGTATCTCGTCATCCGGCAGGGCAGAATCCTCGTCGCCGTCGGTGGAGAGCACGTTGGGCGTGACGCCGTTATCCTGGATGGCCTTGCCGCTGGGCGAGTAGTATTTTGCGACGGAGAGAAGCAGCGCGGCGCTATCGGGGAGTTCGATCAGTTTCTGAATCGAGCCGTCGCCAAAGGTTTTCTCGCCGATCACGTCGCCGCGGGCGTTTTCCAGAAGCGCGGCAGCCACGATTTCCGCGGGCCCAGCCGTGCTGTGGTTGACGAGTACTGCCACGGGCAACTTGGTGATGTCCTTGGCGGGATCGGCATTGAACGCGTTGCGGGGATACTTCTGACCTTGCAAGTAGGTGATGGTGCCGTGGTCGAGGAAAAGGTTGGCGGCGGCAATCCCTTCGGCTTCGTCGCCGGCGGCGCAGTTGCGCAGATCAAGCACGAGTTTCCTGGCACCCTGTTTTTGCAAATCGCGGATCTTGCTTGCGATCTCCTGCGACATGCCGGCAGTTAAGGCGTCAGTTTTCACATAGCCCACGTCATCGGCAAGCATTTTTTCGGTGGCGGGAGGGATAGTGACCGTGTCGCGGGTGATCACAATCTTCTGCGGCTCGGCGCGCCGCGAGCGCACGACCGAAACGGTGACCGTCGAACCCGGTTCGCCGAGCAAATCGCTGCGAATCTCGGCAAGCGACATATCATGTGTGCTCTTGCCTTCGATGGACTCGAAAATGTCGGAATTCTCAACGCCGGCCTTGTCCGCCGGGCCGCCCGGGATTACGGCAACCACGTCCGCGTAGCCAAAGCGCTTGGAGACAGTCGCTCCGATATCCGCCTTGCCTTCCGGCTTGACTGATTTGTAGTGCTTGTACTCGTCGGCGGTTAGATAACTGGAGTTGGCATCCAGCGCTTCGAGGAGCCCATGCAGCGCGCCATCGGTGACCAGGGCAACGTTTGGCTCTTCCACGTAGTCGTTGTGGATGTGCAACATGACTTCGCTGTACACCTGGATCTGACGATACGCGCCGTCGGTGGACGAGGCCCGGACTTTGACAAAGTTCCCGGCGATGGTGAACAGGACAATCGCCAATGAGGTGGCAAGAATCGTAACTTTCAGCTTGGTTGACATGTCGGTAATGTTCGCTTCCTTGAGTCTGACCCCTTGCTTGCGGCTAGTTTCGGTCTGCGCTGAATGGGTTCCCGGCTTGCAGACAGGCTGCTTTCCACGAGCTTTCTGACATTATAAACGGTTTGATGCCGGAATCGGGGGGTTGGATAGCAGGGATGCACGAGGGTAACCAGGTATGGCCGGATGACCATCCTGGCGTTCGCCGAACCACGGCGATGGCTTACAATCTCACTTCCTGATTTTCACGTATGACTGTCGCGGTTCGTTCGTTTGCCAAGATCAACCTCGGGCTCTGCATCGGTGGAAAGCGGGCGGATGGCTTTCACGATCTGCGGACTATCTATCAGACGATTGCGCTGCACGATGTGATCCGGGTGAGCGTCGATCGACACAGCGACCATGCGGGGCAGAGCGGGACGCAGATTGTGATTCGGTGCGACGACCCGCGGGTTCCGCTCGACGCCTCGAATACGTGCTATCGCATGGCGGCACTGGTGATGGAGCAGTTTGGCAGCCAAGGCAAAGTCACGATCGACATCGAGAAAAAGCTGCCGGTGCAGGGCGGGCTGGGCGCCGCTTCGTCTAATGCAGTGGCGACGATGCTGGCGCTCCAGAGCGCCCTAAAGCTGCCGGGGACGAAGAAGAATCGCGGTAAGTCGAGTCTCGCTAAGCGCAGACCCCATGGCCATGGGTTGCCTAATTCCGAGCAGTTGCAGACCGCGGCGCAGGTAGGGTCAGACCTGCCGTTGTTTGTCATCGGCGGGACGGTGCTTGGGGTGGGCCGAGGCGAGGAAGTATACCCACTGCCGGACCTTCCTGTGATTCCGATGGTCATTGTTACTCCGGAGTTGGGCGTTTCTACGCCGAAGGCATTTGCCGATTGGGATGCGCTGGTGGGTCAGCAGAAGTCTAGAGTTGTTGAACCACGGAAGGCGCAGAGCAGCGGGGATGAAACACAAGGTCCCTCCACTCCACGGATGCGCTCAGAGCGCGCATCCGTTCCGGTCGGGATGACAGGGTGGAGCAATGCGGAATTGACGCATTCCGAAGGCTCCGATAGACTATTCGAGGTTGGCTGCGCGTTGTCGGCGTGGCTGCGTGGAACCTCTCACGCCGGTGCTCCCGCTGGTGCCGGGGGCCGGGCCGGAAGCCTACTTTCCGACCTTGTCCGAGCCGGGATTGGAAACGACTTCGAAGAAGTAGTCTTTTCGCAACTTCCCGAACTGCGAGACAACAAGCGTGCGCTGGAGCGAGCGGGATCGAGATACGCGTCGCTCTCGGGGTCTGGAGCGACCGTTTACGGTTTGTTTGGGTCGAGGACGGAGGCGGTGAAAGCGGCGGAACGCCTGCGGAAGCAGGGGTTGAAGGCAGTGGCTACGCGGACGCTGACACGGCGGGAATATTGGAAGAGAATGCTGGTGGCCGGCCGTTAGTCCGCGGGCAACGGTTTTTGGTTGGACGAAACGTCTCGAGCGGCTTGGAGGAAATTTTCTGTTTGCCGGGACGCCGAGATTCGGCATACTAGAAGCAGCGAAGGCTAGTGAATAGCCGCCAGTCACTGACTTTTGGGCCGTCGACTAATGGTAGGTTGAGGCGTTTAGCGGGCGTGAGGAGCGCGAGCGACGGGAGCCTGCTGCCGAAATCCTGAGCCCGAGCGAAGCGAGTGGGCGAGGGATCTCTGCCATACGTGACGGATTAAGCACACTGGGCCGTCGACTAATGGTAGGTCAAGTGCCTTTGGAGCACTTTGTCTAGGTTCGAATCCTAGCGGCCCAGCCAAAACTACAGTTCTCAGTTGTCAGGTATCAGGTGTCAGGAAACCTGACGGAGCCCTCTGAGACTGCTTGGAATCCTGAGACCTGACACCTGAGACCTCACTATGGCCATTGCGACTGCAACTACGACCGCGGAGAAAACGGAAAAAAAGCCGATGGCGGACGAGAAGCCTGAGCGCAAGCCCCAGCGCGAGCGGAAGGACGACAAATTCAAGATCTTCAGCGGCACGGCCAACGAGCCGCTGGCCGACGAAGTTTGCCACTTCCTGGGCATGCCGCGCGGGCAGGCGCAGGTGACGCGCTTCGCCGACGGCGAGTGCTACGTGCAAATCCAGGAAAACGTGCGCGGCTGCGATGTGTTTGTTATGCAGCCGACCTGCCGTCCGGTGGATATGCACCTGATGGAATTGCTGCTGCTGATTGACGCGCTCAAGCGCGCCTCGGCGCGGCGCATCACGGCGGTGATTCCCTATTTTGGGTATGCCCGCCAGGACCGCAAGGACAAGCCGCGGAGCCCGATCTCGTCGAAGCTGGTGGCCGATCTGCTGACTTCGGCGGGCGCGCATCGGGCGCTGATCGTGGATTTGCATACTCCGCAGTTGCAGGGTTTTTTCAATATTCCGGTGGACCACCTGTTTGCCTCGCCGGTGCTGGTGGATCACTTCCGCAAACTGAACCTGCCAAACCTGACGGTGGTTTCTCCCGATGCGGGCGGCGTGGAACGTGCCCGCTTTTTTGCGAAAAAGATCGATGCCGCGCTGGCGATCGTCGACAAACGGCGCGTGGAAATGAATGTGGCGGAAGTCATGCACGTGATCGGAGACGTAGACGGGCGCACCTGCCTGATCATCGACGACCTGATCGATACCGCAGGCACACTGGTGAAAACTGCCGCGGCACTGAAAGAAAACGGCGCAATCTCGGTGTATGCCTGCGCCTCGCATGCGGTGCTTTCGGGGCCGGCGGTCGAGAACATTGCGAACTCGGTGATCCAGCAGGTTGTGGTCACGAATACGATTCCGCTGACCGCCGAGGCCGATGCGGCGAGGTCGGAAAAAGGCGGCAAGATTACGGTGCTCTCGATTGCGGGCCTGATTGGGCGCGCAATCCAGGCAAATCACGAAGAAACATCGGTGAGCAAATTATTCATGTGATGTCAGGATGTGTATTCATCTGATTTCAGAATAAAAAGGAAACAGGAAGCGAGTGTATGGCGACAGCAACGGACATCAGCATATTGGAAGCGCAGAAGCGCGAGCCGGGCAATAAGAACGCGGCACGGCGGGTGCGCGCGGACGGGAAGATTCCGGCCGTGGTGTATGGAGCGGGTAACCAGGCGGCTGCGGTTTCGGTGGATCCGCGGCAGGTGATGCGGATTCTGCGCTCGGAAACCGGCCACAACACGATTTTCGACCTGGCGCTCGACAGCGACCGCGTCAAGGCCATGATCGTCGACTGGCAGTTCGAGCCTTTGAAGGGGCGCTTGCTGCACGTAGACCTGCAGCGCATCGCGATGGATAAGAAGCTCACGGTGACGGTGCCCATCGTGCTCAAGGGCGAGGCGGAGGGCGTGAAGCAGCAGGGCGGCATTCTGGAACAACTGTTGCGCGAGGTCGAAGTCGAGTGCTTGCCGACGGATATTCCGAAGGCAATCGAGGTCGACATCAGCCACCTGGTGTTCGGCGTGGAGGTGCGCGTAGAGAACTTGCCGAAAAGCGACAAGGTAAAGGTTCTCAACGATCCGCAGCAGATGATCGCGCACATCACCGCGGTGAAGGAAGAAGTTGCGCCGACGCCCGAGGCTGCGGCGGAAGCCGCGGCTGCCGCTCCGGCCGAGCCTGAAGTTATCAAGAAGGGCAAGCAGGAAGCGGAAGGTGAAGAAGCACCGGCCGAAGAGGGCAAGGCCAAAGCCGAGCCCAAGGCGGAGAAGGCAGAGAAGAAGGAGAAGAAGTAGCTGGCAAAATCGTCGTTCGTCGTTGGTCGTCAGCCGTTCGCAACATCGGCAGGGGCTGCGGTCAGGGAAAAACTCCCGAGTGACTAACGACGGATGCGGCGCTAGTTTTTGGCTAGAAGCTAAGAGCTAACAGCGAAGAGCTGACTTTCGTGAAACTGATCGTCGGTTTGGGCAATCCCGGGCCGGAGTACGAGTCGACCCCTCATAACCTCGGGTTCCTGACGATCAACTTGATCGCGCATCGGCTCGGGATTGAAGTGCGAAACCGCCAGTGCCGCGCGTTGACGGCACGGACAGTGATCGCCGGCACGCCGGTCGTGCTGGCAAAACCGGAAACCTACATGAACCTGAGTGGACTTTCGGTGAGGGAGTTGGTGGCGGAGCATCAGGTGGATGTGAAGTCGGACCTGATTGTGATTTATGACGAACTCGACCTGCCGTTCGGGGCGATTCGCATCCGGGAGCGGGGGGGGACGGCCGGGCACAACGGAATGGAGTCGATTCTGGGTGCGCTGGGTACAGACGAGATTCTGCGGATACGGTTGGGAATTGCGCCGGAGCGAAAAGTGAGCGATGGCGCCAAGTATGTTCTGACGCCTTTCCGCAAAGCGCAGGACGCGGTGGTAGATGAGATGCTCGACGCGGCAGCGGAAGCGGTCGAGTTGATTTTGAAGGAGGGTCCGGCGGCGGCGATGAATCGCTTTAACCGCAAGCCGGAGGAGTAAGTTTGAGTCGTTAGTCGATTGTCGTTGGTCGTTGGCAAAACTCTCACGGCTACCGCCTAGTGGCGAACGACTAGCGACAACGACAAACGACGGTTGCAGAGATTTTGGAGACAACGAATGAATCGTAGCTACGAAGTAATGTTTATTGTCCGTCCCGACATGGCGGAAGAGGATCTGAACAAACTGATCTCGATGCTGGAGTCTTCGGTGACTTCTGCCGGCGGCACGGCCAAAACCGAAGTATGGGGCAAACGCCGCCTGGCCTACAAGGTCGCCAAGTTTTACGAAGGCATATTCGTGCTCTTCATCATGGAGGGATCGGGCGCCGTTGTTCACGAGGTGGAGCGCCGGTTGCGCGTGACGGAGCAGGTAATCAAGTTCATTACGGTGCGTACCGACGAAGAACTCAAGCGGCTGGAAAAGGTGAAGAAGATCCGCGAGTCGCGCAAGAAAATGAGCGCGGTCACGCCCGCAGCGGTTACTCCGGAAGCGGGCGCGGAGCCGGCCCCGGCGACGGCTCCCACAGTCTAGGTTCGACGAACCGCGCTCGACAAACAAGGTTCGGCGAACAAAGTGGAGATGCGGTCTTTGAGCGAGTTGAAAAGTCAGCCGCTCAAGCTGCCGGTTCCACTGCATCATGTTCCGCAAATTTTTCGTGGTTTGAAGGAGCAATATGGCAGAAGAAACGAAAGCACCAAGCGCCCCTGCGGCGACATCGGGCGGCGAAAGCCGTCCAGAAGGACGCTCCGAGCGCCCCGAACGGAGTGATCGCGGCCCCCGCGGACCACGGAGCGGGCCAGGCGGTCCACGCGAAGGCGGCGGGCGAAAGTATTTCCGGCGCAAGAAAGTTTGCAAGTTTTGCGTAGAAAAAATCGAAGCTGTGAACTACAAGGATGTGCGTTTGCTGGCACAGTTCATCGCAGAGAGTGGCAAGATAACGCCGCGCCGCCTGACCGGCGTGTGCACGCCGCACCAGCGCCGGCTCTCGAAGGCAATCAAGCAGGCTCGGAATATCGCTCTGCTGCCGTTTGCCGGACGGGTACAGTAAAAAAAGTAGCTTCTAGCTCCTAGCTTCTAGCCTCTAGCTAAATCGGGCTGGGAGTTCTGCTTGGCTAGAAGCTAACAGCTAATAGCTAGGAGCTATTCATGGAAGTCATCCTGAAAGAAGATGTGCCCAAGCTGGGCAACCGCGGCGAGGTGGTAAGGGTCGCCGAAGGGTACGGGAGAAATTTTCTCCTGCCCAAGAAACTCGCCGTCGAGGCGACGCTTTCCAACAAGAAAGTCATCGAGCAGATGAAGGCTGCGGCTGTCCGCCGCTCGGCGAAGGAAAAATCCGAGGCCGAGGAGTTGGCGAAGCAGTTCGACGGGCTGGAGGTGTCGTTCACGCGCAAGTCGGGCGAGAACGATCAGTTGTTTGGGTCGGTCACTGCGGGCGATATCGCCGAAGCTCTCGAGAAAAAGAGTTTCCACATCGATCGCCGCAAAATTCAGCTGCATGAGCCGCTGAAGACGATCGGCGAGTTCACCGTGCCCGTCAAGTTGCACAAAGACGTGGCCACGCACCTGAAGGTTGTGATCGCCAAGGAAGCTGTGGAAGAGTAGAACTCGTCTCATCAATGTAGACGGGGACAACTTCCCTCAGGGGCTAAAGCCCCAATGTTTATGCGGGTCGTAGCGGCACGACTAAAAGAGGTTGCGGAAAAAGTCAGCGAACGGCGGAAAGCGACCACCGGGGCTAAAGCCCTGACTGATGGGAAGCGACTTACGCGGCCCTGAAGGGCCGCTCTTCCACTGTTGCGCCGACATTTGTGAGTTTTTCCGCGACCTCTAAAAGTCGTGCCCTTCCCCATTTTAGGAGACTCCTGTGCGCTGCCCGATCTACCAGGTCGATGCTTTCACCGGCAAGCTGTTTACCGGAAACCCAGCGGCCGTGATGCCGCTGAGAAACTTCCTCGCAGACGCCACCCTACAAGCGATTGCTGCCGAGAACAACCTTGCGGAGACTGCGTTTCTTGTCCGCGAAAACGGCGACTATCGTCTGCGCTGGTTCACTCCGGGCACAGAGGTTCCTCTGTGCGGACACGCCACGCTGGCCAGCGCCGCCGTTGTGATGGAGCGACTGGAGCCGCAGCGGAAGCAAGTTGTATTTCACACGGCGAGCGGGGCGCTAACCGTGACTCGCGCGGGCACGGGTTATGTAATGGACTTCCCTGCGCGGCCGGGCGAGCTGGTCGCGCCTCCTGCCAAACTATTGAGCGCTCTTTCAATCGCTTCGGCAGAAACGTTCAGCAATGACTTTAACTACATGGCGGTGCTGGAAAGTGCTCAGGCTGTGCGCGGACTTGCCCCGGACATAGTCGCAATCAGCCAACTCGATCGTGCCGGGCTGATTGTCACCGCGCCGGGCGATGCCGGCTACGATTTTGTCAGCCGTTACTTTGCTCCGGCCAAAGGGATTCCCGAAGATCCAGTGACTGGATCGGCGCATTGCATGATGACGCCTTACTGGGCCAAGCGATTGGGCAAAACCGAATTTCGCGCGTTTCAGGCTTCGCAGCGCGGGGGCGAGGTTATCTGCCGCCTGAAAGGCAATCGCGTGGAGCTCGAAGGCACGTGCGTCTTTTATCTCGAAGGCGAAGCCGAGATCTGACGTCCTTGCAGGCTTTCGGCCAGTTCTTTACAGGAGTTCTCAGTTCCCAGTTCTCTGTTCTCTGTTCTCAGTTAAACCCATCAGCCACTGAGGCCAAAGTCCTCAGTTCAGCTAGAACTACTCATACCGAAAAAGTCCTCGACCTTTCTTAAATCAGTTGTCTTTTTGTAGTTCGGCAGGCTCTCTACAAACACTCGGCCGTAGGACTTTTTCAGAATGCGGTTATCGAGCAGAGCTAACAGGCCGCGGTCGTGGAGCGAGCGAATCAGGCGTCCGAAGCCCTGTTTCAGGGTAATGACCGCGCTTGGCACCTGGTAATCGCTGAAGGCGTTGCCTCCGCCGCGATCGATTGCCTTGACGCGCGCGGCGACCACCGGATCGCTGGGCACGGCGAACGGCAAGCGATCGATGATTACGCAACTTAGTTGTTCGCCTTGCACGTCCACGCCCTGCCAGAAAGACGATGTGCCGAATAGAACTGCGTTGGGCGTGAGGCGAAATTCGTCGAGCAGCGCTGATTTCGGCGCGTCGCCCTGCTTGAGCATGGGGAACTCGATGAGGCCGAGCAGGCGCTCGTAGATCTCGTTCATCTGCGCATAGCTGGTGAAGAGGACAAAGGCACGGCCGCGCGTGATTTCGAGCAGGCGGCGCACCACATCGGTGGCCTCGGCGGCAAATTGCGGCGTGCGCGGGTCGGGCAAGTCGGGCGGCACGTAGAAAATCGCCTGGCTTTCATAATCGAAGTGCGAAGGGATCACGGCTTCGCGGGCATGATCGAGGCCGAGGCGTTGCCGGATGTAGCTAAAGCCGCCTCCGACCGCAAGTGTGGCCGAGGTGAGAACCGCCGTCTCGAGCTTCGACCAGAGGCACTCACGCAGGATCTGGCCGACCTCGATTGGCGTTGCCTGCAGGAAGACGTGGCTGCGGCGACCCTCAGGGGCTGAAGCCCCTTCTTCTGGAGACGCTCTTTCGGCGCGGCTAAAGCCGCGCCCCTTCAAAGCTTGCTCGTCTTCGATCTCATGTGCCTTATTAAAGCCGCGCCCTTTCCGGACCTGGCGGGCGAGGGCGCCCGCCCCGCCACGGCCGCTTCGGCGCTCGATCCAGAAAACTGTGTTGGGGTCCTCATTCTCCATCACGAAACCGAGCTGCACCTGTAACTGCTGGGCTCGCCGCGACAGGGTAAACACATCATCCGGCTTCTGCGGCATGCGCTCGAACTCGGATGCCAATCGCGTCAGCGCATGATTGAGCGCGATGAATTCGTCTCCATTCTCCTCCAGGAATTCGCGGCGAGCGTCGAAGGCGACGCGTCCTTCCTGCGCCGGCAGCAGCGAGAAGAACAACTGCGAGGACTGCCGCAGCGACTGAATTGCGCCTGACATTTGCGGCGTGTACAACTTTTCGCGTTGCAACAGGTGCTCGGTATCGCGTGCCAGTTCTTCCATCCGCGAATTGCTCACGGAGATGCCGAAATAGTTGCCGGCGACTTCTTCGAGCTCGTGCGCTTCGTCGAAGATCACCGCGCCGCAATCGGGGAGCACGCCGGCATCGCGAGCGCCGTCGGCTTCGAGCTTGATGGCGAGATCGGCGAAGAAAAGGTGATGGTTGACGATAATGATGTCGCTCCCGGCCGCGCGCCGCCGCATCTCCGTGATAAAGCAGCGGTCGTACTCTTTGCACTTCTGGCCGAGGCAGGTATCGGCACGCGCATCGAGCTTGTGCCAAAGGGCGCTTGCCTCGGGCAGTTCGGCGAGTTCGGAACGGTCGCCGGTGCTGGTGGTTTTCTCCCACGCCGCGATGGCGCGATATTGCTCGATTTCCTCAAGGCCGCTGAGAACGGGCTGATCGGTGAGTTCGTAAAGCTTCTTGCGGCAAAGATAGTTGTTGCGGCCCTTCATGTAGCAGACGGAAAGTCTCGTGTGGGGATGGGCATTTTGGCCGTCCGGCTCAGCATCTGCTCCAAATAGCACGCGCTCCAGAAACGGCACGTCTTTGAAGAACAGTTGCTCTTGCAGATTCTTCGTGCCCGTTGAAATGATTACGCGCTTGCCCGAGCGAATGACCGGCAGCAGATAAGCCAGCGTCTTCCCCGTGCCCGTTCCTGCTTCGACGATCAAATGGCGCTTTTCTTCGAGCGCCTCTTCGACGGACTGGGCCATTTGTAATTGTCCGCGGCGGAATTCATAGGCGGGGTGCGTCTTCGAGAGCACGCCTCCGGGCGCGAAGAACTGGTAGAGGGTCGCGCCCTGGCCGCCTGTGGACCGCGTTGGAGTCGAGGAGGACACGGAATCTCTATAATAGAGCCTCTATGCGCCGGATAATTGTTTCACTCTCGCTGCTGTTTGCATTCTCCATCGCGGCGGCCGCCGCCACACCTTCGGTTCGCATGTGGAGGCTCGATTGCGGCGCCGTTCAAGTAAACAACCTCGACGTCTTCTCCGACGTTTTTGCTTACACGGGGAAATCCAAACGCCTGACGGCGAGCTGCTACCTCATCCAGCATGGCGATGTGTACATGCTTTGGGACACGGGTTTCCCGGAGACTCTGCTGAACTCGCCGTTCAAATCCTCCGAGGCAATGAGCGCAACCTTGACGCGCACCATCAAGGATCAATTGGCACAGATCAAGGTTGCGCCCGAGTCCATCTCGATCATCGGCATCAGCCACTACCATGCTGACCATACCGGGCAGGCCAGCGACTTTCCGCAGGCAAAGCTGCTGCTGGGGAAGGGCGATGTGGATGTGTTGCGCAGCAAGCCGGGCGACTATCGCGCAAAGCCGCTCGATCATTGGCTTACGGGCGGCGGCGCGCTTGAGGAAGTCTCGGGCGACAAGGACGTGTTCGGCGATGACAGCGTGATTATGCTCGATCTGCCCGGCCACACTCCGGGCCATCACGGGCTGCTGGTAAGGCTTGCCAAGACAGGCCCGGTGCTGCTCTCCGGTGACGTTGCGCATTTCCGCGAAAACCTCGAAAACAACGGCATCCCGATTTTCAACGATGACCGCGCCAAGTCGTTGGCGTCACTCGACCGCTTCAAGAAGATTTCCCAGAACCTGAAAGCGGTCACCATTATTCAGCACGAGCCGGAAGATATTTCCAAGCTGCCGAAATTCCCGGAACCCGCCGACTGAATGGCCTCCACTTTTCGCACATCGCAAACCCCGCTTGTGGCCATCGTCGGACGGCCGAACGTGGGCAAATCGACGGTGTTCAATCGGCTCACCGGATCGCGCCGCGCCATCGTTGGGAATGAGCCGGGCATCACGCGGGATCGCCTTTACGGCAATGCCGAATGGCGTGGACGCGAGTTCCGCGTAGTCGATACGGGCGGAATCATTCCTGAGGAAAAGGATCTGATTCCGGCCGAGATTTTCCGGCAGGCTCGCGTGGCGCTGGATGAAGCGGCGGCGATCGTGATGGTGGTCGACGGGCGCAGCGAAATCGCCGGACCTGATCGCGAGTTGGCGCGTCTTTTGCTACGTACAGGCAAACCGCTGTTCCTGGCCGTCAACAAGATTGATACGGATAAGCAGGCGTCGCTTGTCGGCGAGTTCCACAGGCTTGGAATCCGTGAGTTGTTTCCGGTTTCGGCCGAGCACGGAAATGGGCTAGATGATTTGCTGGATGCGGTTCTCGAGACGCTGCCGGCAACAAAACCCTTCACCGCCGAGCACGCCGAGTTCGCCGAGAAACGCGGGGAGAGACCAGTTGCGGAGGGCGTGGCGAACGACGACCAGCGAACGGCGAGCGACGCGCCCAACGACAAACGCCTAACCTCTGACGACGAAGTCCTGAACGACCGACGACTGACGACTGACGACGGTTCATCCGAAATTCGCGTTGCCATCATCGGCCATCCTAACGTCGGGAAATCTACTTTGCTGAATCGACTGACTGGCTCTGAGCGCGCCATCGTGTCGCCCATCCCTGGGACCACGCGCGATGCGGTTGACGAGGCCGTCGAATACAACGGGCGCTCGATTCGCTTCATTGATACGGCGGGAATTCGGCGCAAGGGCAAGACGCGACTGATGGCGGAGAAGCTTTCGGTGGTGATGTCGCGCAAGCATCTGGAAGAGGCCGATATTGCGCTCTTTCTGGTGGATGCGACCGAAGGTGTGAGCGCGCTCGATGCGACGATTGCGGGGTACGCGCACGAGAGCGGGCGCTCGGTGATCATCGTTGTCAACAAATGGGACCTCGTGGCAAGCGGCGCCAAGCGGGCAATCAGCCAGTCGAAGACGGCGCGGATTCAGGACTCGAAACGTCCGGAGGATCGCGCGGACTACGAGCAGCGGCTGCGCTATGGGCTGAAGTTTCTCGACTACGCGCCAGTGGTGTTCATCTCGGCGGAGACGGGCAAGGGCACGGATAAGCTTCTGCCGCTGATCGAGCAGGCAGCCGCCGAGCGGCGCAAGCGCGTTTCGACCAGCGAGATGAACCGCTTCCTTAAGGCCGTGGATTTCGACCGCGCCTCGGTGCCCGCAAGCAAGCGCGTGAAGATTTATTACATGACGCAGGCTGCGGTCGCTCCGCCGACGTTCGTGCTCTTCACCGACCGCGCCGTGAAGCTGCATTTTTCCTACGAGCGCTTCATCGAGAATCAGATTCGGCGGGCGTTTGGGTTTGTGGGCACGCCGATTTGGATTAAGAGCAGGGCGAGCGAGTAGCCTGGAAGGCTAGAGGGACTATTTTGTTGGCGCGGTTCCGTGCGCCATCTTTATGATCTTTTGCACCGCTTCGATGTCATTGTTTCGTACGCGTTTGCCTTGATCTAGGTCGGTTACTTCCGCCGTATGCTTATTCACACTAAAATAACCTACAGTGACTGAGCAGCCTTTCGAGCATTTTCGTGCCGCGTTGTAGACAAAGAAACTGAATGCGTCCTCCTTTTCACGCACATCCCATCCGACCGCGAAGCCCTGCCTGCGAAGCTCCTTGGACGCGGGCATTAGATAGATGAGTATTTCCGCCTCCGCCTTAGTGACCGTATCTTGGCTCTGCGCATTCAGTTTCACGCCAATTGAAGAAAGTGTGATCGCAGCAGACACAATGTAAACGTATAGCCTTCTCATGCCGGAATTCTAGCGTGCCCGTTAGGGGTTCAGCCATCTGACGGGCAAAGAGTAATATTTCCTTGTGGAACAATCTCCTCATTGGCGGTCGCTGATTGTTGCCGCGATCATTCTTGCGGCGTTCCTTGCGGCCGTCAGCATGAACATGGAGCGGTTGCAGGGGTGGAGCTTCGTACTGGTCTGCATTGTCGCGGTCGTGCTCGGCGCCGTGGGATACATCTGGGCTCGGGAGCGTGTGCTTCCGGCTTGGGAGCGACTGCCTGCGGTTCGACGCTTCCTCCTGATTGCAATGACGGCCGCCGTCGTTCTTGGCGCGCGACTCATCGCAAACCGGCACAGGCCGAACCAGGCGCTCGCTGACGTCCTGGCAGGCGTCGGCGTTCTCGTCGCACTCGCCGTACTGGCGCTGTATCGGACCATGTCTCATCGCGGGACCTCTTCCGATGGTCTCACGCCCAAACGCTAGCCTCGAAACCAATCACCCGATCTCAGAAACGACTAGAATGCTCCTATGCTGACCGCAGAGACAATCTCGCCCGCTTCGCTTGATCTCACCTGGGTTCGTTCTCAGTTCCCCTCCCTTGCCCAGACCGTTGACGGACAGCCTGCCGTCTTCTTCGATGGTCCGGGCGGGACGCAAGTGCCGCAGAGGGTAATTGACGCCATCTCGGATTACCTTGCCCGCCACAACGCCAATAGCGGTGGGGCTTTTGCCACGAGCCGCGAGACCGACCGCGTGCTCGCCGAGGCGCGTGGCGCGATGGCGGACTTCTTGAACTGCGATGCGGACGAGATCGTCTTTGGGCCGAACATGACCTCGCTCACCTTTGCCATCAGCCGAGCTTTGGGGCGGGAACTGGGCGCGGGCGATGAGATCGTGTTGACGCTGCTCGATCATGACGCCAACTTTGCGCCGTGGAAGGCTCTCGAAGAGCGAGGCGCGACCATTCGCGCGGCCAAGTTCCATCCCGCCGATTGCACGCTTGATATGGACGATCTGGCGCGGCAGATCACGAGCCGCACGCGGCTGGTGGCGGTTGGATATGCGTCGAATGCGGTGGGATCGATCAACGACGTGGCCAAAGTTGTGCGGCTCGCGCGGCAAGCGGGAGCGCTCAGCTACATCGATGCCGTGCATTACGCTCCGCACGGGCTGATCGATGTGCGCGCAGTTGGCTGCGACTTCCTGGTGTGCTCGACCTATAAGTTCTTCGGTCCGCACATGGGCGTGCTCTATGGCAAGCGCGAGCATCTGAAGCGGCTGCAGCCGTACAAGGTTCGACCATCCTCGAATAAGGTTCCGCATCGGTGGGAGTGGGGCACGATGAATCATGAGTGCCTTGCGGGGATTACGGCGTGCGTGGAGTATTGGGGGGAGTTGGGAAGGCGGGCGATGGAATTGGGGGCAGCCATCCCTCAGGGGCTAAAGCCCCAACCAGCGGGTGGCTTTTTCGGCACGGCTAAAGCCGCGCCCCTTCAAAACACGCGGCGGGGAGCGATTGTGGCGGCGCATGCGGCGATCCATCGGCATGAGAGAGAGCTGACGGAGAGGATGATTGCGGGACTGCTTGAGATTCCGAGGTTGAAGCTGTATGGGATCAGCGATCGGCGGCGGTTTGATCAGCGCACCGGGACGATGGCGGTACGCATCGATGGACACACGCCCCTGGAACTCGCGACTAAGCTGGGCCAGCGCGGCTTCTTCACCTGGGATGGAAATTACTATGCACTCAATGTGACCGAGCAGTTGGATGTGGAGCGTTCGGGCGGCTTTTTGCGGATTGGGCTGGTGCATTACAACACGCTGGAGGAAGTGGAACGGTTCCTTGCCGCGCTGCGGGAGATTGCAGACGCGCTCCCCTAAGGCCGGATCTCCTCGACAGAGCCTTCTTTGCCAATCAGCGCCATGCTGGCCAGGCCGATGAACAGGCCGTGCTCGACTACGCCTGGCGTATCGCTTAGGGTGCGGGCCAGCGTGGCGGGGTCGAGGATTTTGCCGAAATGGCAGTCGAGGATGGGATTACCGTTGTCGGTGAGGTAGGTAGAGCCGTCGGGCCTGGTGCGGAGCTTGACGGTTGCGCCGAGGGATTCGATTTTGTTTTCGACTACGGCGCGGGCGAAGGCGACGATTTCTACGGGCAGGGGAAATTTGCCTAGCACCGGGACGACCTTCGCTGAGTCGGCGACCACGACCATTTTTTTCGAGGCCGCGGCTACTACTTTTTCGCGCAGGAGCGCTCCGCCTCCGCCCTTGATCAGATTGAGGTGAGGACCGATTTCGTCAGCGCCGTCGATGGTGATGTCGATCGAGGGGTGGTCGTCGAACGTGGTGAGCGGGACGCCGACTTGCTTTGCGAGCTCGGCTGTCCCATTTGATGTGGGGATGCCGACAATCTTCAATCCGGCTTTGATGCGCTCGCCGAGGGCGACGACCGCGAAGTAGGCGGTTGAGCCGGTGCCGAGACCGACCACGTCTCCATCGTGGACGAGTTGGGCGGCAGCGCGTCCGGCGAGTTCCTTTTCGTGCTTAGCTATTGCGGAATTTTCTGTCACTGTTTTAAGTAATGAAGCGCAACAGATCCTGATTTAAGAATCTTCGAGTCAACGAGTCTCAATTGTAGTCTCTTCGGCAGGCTGACATCTTCAAACAGGCGTCTCCCTTCTCCGGCAACGATTGGCTGAACGACAAAATGATATTCATCAACGAGGTCAAGCTCGATCAGTTGTGAAGGAATATTTACGCCGCCGACTAAAATATTCTTGCCTTGCTCTTGTTTCAGTTTAAGTATTTCGTCCTGGAGATTCGAACGTACAATTCTCGTATTTTTCCCTTCAACGCCGGCTAATGATTGTGAGAAAACAATTTTGTTAATGGAGTCAAATGCCTGAGCAAATTCTTTGTCCGCTTTTGTTGCCGACTGATCTCTTGCAACATCAGGCCAATAAGGGACCATCAATTGGTAGGTTTTACGCCCAAAGACTTGCAGATCAACGTCTCCCATGAGGCGCGTATAATGTTCAAGTAGTTCGTCATCAGCAATCACTTTGGTGTGGTCGCAGCAGCCGTCTACGGTGATGTTGATTGCGAAGATTACATTTCTCATTTGATTGCCTCTTAGTTCTGATTGTCCTCAAGTTCAACGCCATGGTTGGCCGCGAACGCCAGTCACTTCTTGAACAGCTCGATGTAGATCAGATATCCGGCGAGCGCGAGCCCAAACAGCCCCAGCAAATAAGAAACAATGTCGATCACGAACCCAGCAGGTTCGAACGTGTCTGTGTCGATCTGAATGCGCGCCTCGCGATAACGGGACAGGCCAGCAAGAATCAGCAACACTCCTCCGACAATTGAGATCACTCCAAACCATGCGGATACGCCGGTGGAAATTGAAGCTTCGTGTCCTGAGAGCCGCATGAATTCGCGCAGAGCGATGGAAAAGCGACCGATGGCGAAACCGAAAATGATGGTTGCGATGCCGGTTCGGACCCAGGCAAGAAACGTCCGCTCGTTCGCAAGGTGGTCGCGGGCGCGATTGGGATTGCCGGGCATGTTTGCAAGTTCAGTCTCCCACTCTAAACGCGGCAAAAAACGCCGCGTTTAGGATGGGGCATCCTCGGTTTCTTTTGGGACCCTCAGAGGTTTTGGCACCCAATTATTCCACAGCCTTGCGGAGCATCGCAGCCGGGCCAGCGATGTTTTTCATCAGATCGGCTGGAATGCCGTGACGTTCGCCGAGATATTCGGGCGCATTGTGGGAAAGCCAGACCTTGCCTTGCGCGTCCTGCCAGGCCAGGGCTTTCAGCGGAAGATCAATGGCCGAAGTCGGCGCGGCGACCATGAGGGGCGTGCCTGCTTTGGGATTGCCGAAGATGAGCAATTGCGTGGGCCGCATTTGTAGCCCAACTTTAGCGGCTTCGCCGCCGTGGTCGACGAGGGCGAAGACGGTGACTCCGTTCTGCTTGAGGATCGATTGCAGGCGGGCAAGCGTTTCCGGGACAGAGTATGGGCTGGGGAAATCGACGATGCCTGGGATCATGGAGACCCTCCGGTAAGTAGACGATGGGGAGGGGAGGAGAGACGCAGGATTTGTAAAGGAAGTCAGACAGCAGATCCTAGGTGTCAGGTGTCAGGTCTCAGGTGCCAGGAAAATTAAACCCAAAACACAGAGCATTCGTGGGAAGAGCTTTTCCTGATACCTGATACCTGACACCTGAGACCTGAAGTCATCCGGCAATCATCTTACCTAAGATTTCCTTAAGCAATTTGGCGGCGACCGTGGCGGTGATTTGCGTTGAATCCTGCGCGGGGTTGAACTCTACAATGTCGGCGCCGGCGATGCGGCCGGTGATGGCTTGTAAATGGGCGATGGCCTCGCGCACCGACATGCCTCCGGGCTCGCGATGCGAGATACCGGGAGCGAAGGCGGGGTCGAGGACGTCCATATCGAACGATATGTACACGGGGCCATCGACTTTCATGCGATCGAGTGCGGGCAGATGGCGCATCTCGATCACCTCGACGCCGAAGCGCTTTGCCTGCTCGCGCTGGTGCGCGGTCATGGTGCGAATGCCGACCTGGATGAGGCGCTTGGCGGCTCCGGCCTCCATGATGCGGGCGAAGGGGCAGGCGTGCGAGTGGCGGTTGCCCTCGAGTTCGTCGTAGAGATCGGGGTGGGCGTCGAAGTGGAGGATGGTGAGGTCGGGAATGTGGTGGCCAAAGGCGCGGACGACGGGCAACGTGATCGAGTGGTCGCCGCCGAGACAAACGGGGCGAAGACCGTCGTCGAGCAACTCGCCGACTTTGGCTTCGATGGCGGCAAAGGGCTCGGCGAAGATGAACTTGAGGTCGCCGGCATCGCAGTAGGCGCCGGGGGTGTCCAGATCTAATCCGGTTTCGGTGGTGAGATTGCCGGAATCGGAGTGGAAGGCAACGCGGATGATGGGCGGCGCGCCGGCCGCGCCGCGGAGCCAGGAAGAGTTGGCGTCGAAGGGAATGCCGAGGAGAACCGGCGTGCCCGGGCTGGCGGATTTGGGATTGAGTGTCATTGGGCGGTTTCCTCACGTGAATCTTTAGTCATGGATGCGCATCCCATAAGGCGTGCCCTCTACCTTCGTTGCGCGGCCGGCCGAGGGCGACTGCTCCGGCGTGCGTTATTCTAATAGAGACATATTATGGCAACTTCTACCACTCGAAATCATGCATCGAGCGCGACTTCTCGCGCCGCGGTGAACGCGGAGCGCGAACACGTGTTCGGGCTATTCCGGCAGTTTGGGTATCTGGAGGCGGAATTGAACCCGCTAGGCTTGCTTCCTCCGCAACCGCATCCAGATTTGCGCTTTGAGGACGACAACGAATGGGCGCGGGAAGCGCGGGCGGTTTATTGTGCGAGCATCGGCGCCGAGTTCATGCACATCGCCGACCCGGAGCGGCGGCGTTGGATTCAGGAACGGCTGGAAGGCGGTGCGGAAGAGGACGCGTATTCTGCCGCGGATCGCGAGCGCGCGCTCGATCTGCTGATGCGCGCCGACCTGTTCGAGCAGACCCTGCAGTCGCGTTATCTGGGCACGAAGCGGTTTTCGCTTGAGGGCAACACGTCGCTGTTGCCGGCCGTGGATGAGATTCTCGATGTGGCGGGAGAACACGGCGCACTCGAACTGGTGATGGGGATGAGCCATCGCGGGCGGCTGAATGTGATTATTCATGTGGCGAGGCGGCCGGCCGATCAGGTCTTCGCCGAGTTCGAGGATGTAGACCCACGCAGCGTGCTGGGCTCGGGAGATGTGAAGTACCACATCGGGGCGACCGGCGAGTATGAGACCAAGAGCGGCAAGAAGATCCACATTCATTTGGCGTCGAATCCCAGCCACCTGGAGGCGGTTGACCCGGTGACCGTGGGGCGCACGCGCGCCAAGCAGGATCGCACGGGCGAAGACGGCAAGGCGAAATATCTCCCCCTGCTGGTGCACGGTGATGCGGCGTTTGCGGGGCAAGGGATCACTGCCGAAACGCTGAATTACGCCGACCTTCCCGGCTACACGGTTGGCGGGACGATTCACATCATCGTGAACAACCTGCTGGGATTCACGACCAATGCCCGGGAGGAACATTCGTCGCGCTTTGCCGCGCAGTTGGCGCGGCGGCAGGCGATTCCCATCTTCCATGTGAACGGCGAAGACCTGCATGCGGTGTTGCGAGTGGCGCGCATGGCGGCGGAGTATCGCTATATGTTTGGCACCGACGTGGTGGTGGACCTGATCGGCTACCGGCGGCATGGTCACAGCGAGGTGGATGATCCGACCGTCACGCAGCCGCTGATGTACAAGGCGATCAAGGAACATCGGCCGCTGTTTGAGATCTACGCCAAGCAGATCGGAGTGGAGAACCTTGCCGAGCGCGTGGCGGCCATCAAGGGCGAATTCGAAGCGGCGCAAAAAGCGGCGGTGCAGATCACGAAGAAGCCGTCGCTGCGAGAACTGCCGAAATATTGGGACAACTATTTTGGCGGGCGCTATCACGCGGAGTATGAAGTGCCGACCGGAGTAAGCCGCGATGAGCTGATGGAATTGACGGAGCGGCTGACGACGTATCCCGAGGGATTTCACATTCATCCGAAGGTAAAAAAGCTGTTGGAGCAGCGCGCGGAGATGGGGACCGGGAAGAAGCCGCTCGACTATGGGATGGCGGAAGCGCTGGCGTTCGCCAGCCTGCTCAAGCAGGGCATTCCGGTGCGGTTGAGCGGGCAGGATTCGCGACGCGCAACGTTTAATCAGCGGCATTCGGTGCTGATCGATGTCGAAAACGAAAACGAGTATGTGCCGCTGGAGAACATTGCGGCGGGGCAGGCGGCGTGCAACATCTATAACTCACCGCTCTCGGAAGCGGGCGTGATGGCATTCGAGTACGGGTACAGCCGCGATTATCCAGAGACGCTGGTGTTGTGGGAAGCGCAGTTCGGCGACTTCGCCAATGTGGCGCAAGCGGTGATCGACCAGTTCGTGAGCGCGGGCGAAGACAAATGGGGACTGCTGTCGGGGTTGGTTTTGCTGCTGCCGCACGGATACGAAGGGCAGGGGCCGGAGCATTCGAGCGCGCGCATTGAGCGCTACTTGCAGCTCGGGGCACGGGACAATTTCCAGGTCTGCCAGCCGTCGAACGCGGGGCAGTATTTCCATTTGCTGCGGCGGCAAGCGCTGCGCAAGTGGCGCAAACCGCTGGTGGTGTTTACGCCGAAGAGCATGCTGCGGCATCCGGACGCGCTATCGCCGCTGAATGACCTGACGCATCAACGCTTCTTGGCGGTGATTCCGGACACGGAAGCGAGCGAGGCGAAACGCATTCTGGTGTGCACGGGGAAAATCGGACACGAACTGCGCACGGAGCGGCAGAAACGCCAGGACATGAACACGGCGATCGTCTTTCTGGAGCAGATGTATCCGTTCCCAGAGGCAGAGCTGGCGGCGGAATTTGAGCGGCATAGCGGAGCGCGGGACATCGTTTGGGTGCAGGAGGAACCGTCGAATATGGGTGGGTTGTTTTATATGCTGCCGCGGCTGCGTCGAATTTCGCGCGAACGCCCGGTGCTAACGGTCAAGCGTTCAGGCAGCGCGAGCCCGGCGACGGGCTCGGCCAAGGCGCACGAAGTGGAACAGAAGACGCTGCTGGCGCTGGCGTTCACGACGCAGGGGTAGTGGAAAGCGGAAGTCAGAAGTAAGAAGTAAAAAGTCAGAATTCAGAAGTTGAGGGCAGGGGTTAGAGGGCAGAAGGCAGAGGTAGGTGAAAGATTGCAGAAGACAGAAGTTAGATGCAAAAGTCACGGGCGTTTGCTCTATGAACAAGAACGATATTTTGATCGATCTGTCCGAATCGGATAGGACAAGTTTCGGGAAAAAGGATTTTGCCGCCCAGCCCGTGCCGCAGAAGGTGTTTTCCGCCATTTGGGCGGCCGAATCAGAGGTCAACAGCGGCGGCTTCTCTCAATACTTCCTTAACAGCAGCGCCGAGACTGCGTCGTTTGTCGCGGAAGCCCTCGAAAGGATTGGCGCTCCGAGGACCGCAGACATTTGTCGGCGCGCAATAGCCGCCGCGTTCCCCGGCGGGCTACCTAAGTCAGAAGAGGCGATCCGATCGACTGCCAGGGAATTCCCTGATGAGGTGCTCGCAGCACTTGAACCTCTTGATCAAGAATTTTTTTCGTACCCCCACAACCTTACGGACTTGCTGTTTGCCTACGTATCCGGGCACCCAGAGGAATTCGGCAAATTGCCTTTGCCTGACCACCTCTAACCATTTGCCCGCTCCCAGTCGACGACGGGTCTGGGACGCGACAACCACCAGTCAAGAGCCGTTCTGATAAAAACAACAAAAGCCCGATAACCAAGTTTCGGGCTTGTTGAGCGGCGATTTATTTTTGCATTACGGCCAGCGTTTGGCTGCGTCTTCCCAGCCGGCGGCGCGGGCGGGAGCATTGCCGGCCTGGGCAGCGATGGGGGCGGGAATGCGGATGGGCTGTTGTTGTGTGCTCACCGGCGCCAGCGCCGGCTTGGCCGTCTCGGACACCTGCTCCTTTTCTTCGGACAGCAGTGGAGCGGCGATGCGCAAGGCTTCTACCTCTTTCTCCAGACGTGCCAGTTCCTGCTCTTTCTGCCGCAAAACTTCGTAAACATTTTTCATGTTCAGCACCCTTCTCTGACGTGAGAGCGTTAAGCGCAGGGTATGTGTTTTGCTTGCGGTTTGTCAAGGAAAGCATGAGGCTTGTTTCTGGCTACGGAAGTGGTAGGACAAGGTTTCAAGGTTTCAAGGTTTCAAGGTTTCATAGGTTTCAAGGTTCTAAGGTCACGGAGTCACCGGCCTTAGCGAAAGATGACGACACAAACCACTACCCCCAGGATCAATACGGCTAGGGCCAGAAGGTTGACGTGATCGGCAAGCCAGGACGGCTTCGGAGGTTTGGCGTTGGCGAGAAACGCCGGCAACATCTCGGCACTTGCAACCTGCACCTCGCTGCCGCGTCGTCGGGCTGTTGCCCCACTCCGGGTGAGTTCTTCCCTCTCGACTTCGCGCCTGCGCTCACAATCAAGGCATAAAGTGCGGCCTTCGGAGACGGGAAAACCGCACCCCGCACATTTTTCCACCCGTAGCGCCGGAGGCACAAAAGCTGCCGCGGGAGTTTCCAGGGAAGCTTTCTGCTCCGGGGGTGGCGCCAGCGGCACCTCGGCCCGAGCCATCCGGGCTGCGGCCGCCACTCCAATCTGCTGACCCTCGATGCTAATGCCAGGTCCGGCCGGGCGGGTGGTTGCGGAGACAGCGTTCGTCTCCTGGCCCCGAATGGCTGGCTCTGGCGTTCCTTGCGATGAGGGTCCGGTTTCTATCGCCGGCGTGTCTTCGTTCTTGCCCCTGTCGTTGGCAACCGCATCTTTGGCAACCCTAGAGGCCGCTGTCGCGGGCATCGCCGAAATCTGCTCGTCCGGCGGCATCGCATTTCCTTCTGTGCCTGCCAGCACATCCCCATCTGTTCCTGCCAGCGGCAGCGGAATCGGCTCATGGCGTTCGGCGAGATCGAGCGCGGTGGTGGTGAGGGTGGCCATGCGTTCGAGGGCGATGAGGTCGCGTTCCTCAAAGGCGTAGGGGTGATCGGCGAAGAGCTCGAACAATCCGCGCACCTCTCCATTCGGGCGGAGGAGCGGCAACACCACAATGGATGCAATCCCGAGGGCGCGGCAGGCTTCAAGGTTCACGCGCGGATCGGTTTCGGCGTTGTCGCAGCGCAGCAATTGGCGGCGCAGGATGCTTTCGCCCGTCAGCCCGGAGCGCACCTGCAAACAGGCGCCGATCTGGGGAGCACAGGAGCCGGCGCTGGCGCGGCACACCATGTCGTTTCCGCGGGGCAGGGCAAGAGCGGTTCCGGTAGCGCCGGTAATATACTGCGCGCGCTCCACCAGGAGCTGAAAGGTGGCGTCGAGCTCACTCTCGTTGAGTAGGCGGGCGTCACCTGGGTCCGTCGAACTGGGCGCTGGGCGCTGGGAAGCTCGTTCTGCTCGCGCGCTTGCAGGCGAAGCGCAGGATGGGGCCGATTCCGGCATGTAAGAATCTTACCTCGGCATCGGAGCAAGTATCTTGCGGACGGACCGCCACAGCCCATCCTTATGCGCCATGCGGAAGGGGTTCCACCAGAGTCTCAGGCTCATGGCCTTTTCTGTCAAGACTAAAACGGTCTTTGCACCCACCAAAGGATGGCCGGCCGGAGCTGGATCCCCTAGGAGCGACCCAGCGGCCGCGAAAAAGCCGCGATTCCAACGCGGGCTTCGGGGCGGCCTTAGTGGGCGGCGTTATCTTTGTGGCGCAGCCATTCGATAAACATCTGCTCGCGCGGCCTGTCGTAGGCCATGAGTAAGTGGCGGATGCTGCGTCCGCTGACAAAGTGACATACTTCCTCGGCGAGGTTTTTGGCGTGGTCGCCGGCGCGCTCGAGGGACTGCGTCATGAAGATCACCTGCAGGCTGGAGCGACGCTCGACGTTTTCCGGGTTCTCAATGTGGCGCAGAAAAATCAGGTTGCGCAGCCGGTCCATTTCCGCGTCGGCGCGAAGAACCTCGATCGCCTTCTTTACATCGCGGTCGGAAAATGCCTGCCCTACATCGGCCAGCATTTTCTCGAGTACGGTTGCCATTTGGGTCAACTCGCGCGCATCCTGAGGATCGATGCGGCCTCCCGCCGCCTGCCCGCTGGTGGCAAAGCTCAGGAGCAGATCGCCGATGCGCTCCAGGCCGATCATGAGCTTCATGCAGGCGAGCAATTGCCGGGTTTCGGTCTCGGGAACGCGCGTGATGGTTGTGGTCACACCGGAGTCGACTTCCAGGTCGATCGCGTCGAGGTCCTTTTCGCACTGGCGTATGTCGTTCAGGCGGGACATGGAACCGGTAGCAATGCCCTCGGCGGCAATCGCTGCCGCCTGACGCGCCAGTTGGCATGCTTCCACAGTTCGTTTTACCAGTTCGGCGTAGGAGGGATCGGGTGAAGGCGTTTTCAGGCTAGCAGTGCTCATAGTCAAGATCGCACACCTGTTTCTTAGGATGCCGGATTCCCGTCCGCAGACGCAACCCGGCTTGCAACATATCAGTAGCGCTCTGCTTGAGTTTACTGTTTCTTCACCCTGGACAGGTTAAGAAGTAATGAATTTTAGGGGTTCCAGAGCTACGCGGCGTGGGCGTCGGAACGCGGCAGCACGAACAGGAACGTGGTGCCGTGATTCAGTTCGCTCTCGGCCCGGATGGTTCCGCCGTGAGCCAGAACAATGTGCTTGGCGATGGCCAGGCCGAGTCCGGTGCCGCCGGACTCGCGCGAGCGCGCTTTATCCACGCGGTAGAAGCGCTCGAAGAGGCGGGGCAAGTGCTCGGAGGAAATGCCGGGGCCAAAATCGCGCACGGAGAATTCGACGCTTCCTTCCTCGGCCCTCGCTCCCAAAACCACCTTCTTGCCCGAGCCAGCGTATTTCAGCGCGTTCTCGATAAGATTGGAAAAAATCTGCTGCATGGCTTCGCGGTCGGCATCCACATGCACACCCGGAGCGCCGTTTTCCACCCACAATTCCACTTCGTAGGAACGGGCGATCTCGCGGAAATTTTCGAGGGCCTCCTGCAGGAGTTCGTCCGTGCTTACCTTCTGAATGTCGAAGCGATGCTCGCCCGATTCCACCCTTGCCAGCGTGAGCAGGTCTTCGGTAAGGCGGGACATCCGGGCTGCGTTCTTGCGGATGATTTCCAGGAATTCGCGAACGTGCGCATCGGCGAGCGGGCCATCGAGGAGGGTTTCGCTGTAGCCCTGAATGGAAGTGAGAGGCGTGCGCAGTTCGTGGGAAACGTTGGCGATGAAATCGCGCCGAGTTTTCTCTACGCGTTCGGTTTCGGTGAGATCGCGGAGCACGGCGACGGCGCAGCCTCCGGGCATGGGGGCGGCAGTGACATCGAAGGTGCGTCCGGCGGCGATGGTGTTGGCGCGGGCGGAGCGGACGACGTGATCCTTCGACGCCGCCTTCACCACGCTGAGGAAATCCGGGTCGCGCACGCTGTCGACCAGAGGGGCGTCGAGGCGCGGGGCGCGCAGCAGCAATCGATTCATGCGGCGATTGGCCCACTGCACGCGGCCGTCGGAGCCCACCGCGATCACGGCGTCCTGCATGCTGTTAAGCAACGTTTCCAGCTCATTCTGGCTGGTCTTCAGCCGGTCGAAGCTTTCTTCGACTCGCCGCGCCGTCTTGTCAAGGGCGGCGGCGACCTGGCCAATCTCATCCTTGGACGTAGAAGCAATGCGAGCGGCGAGGTCACCGGCGGCGACACGCTCGGCAAACCGGACGATCCTGTGGAGACGCCATCCCACGTACTGCGACACGGTGGCCGCGATCAGCGCGGCGATCACGAACGCGGTGAGCGATCCCCAGAAAAGAACGCGGGAAAGCGGCCGGTCGGTGATTTCAATTTCCGGCAGGGGATAGGCGAGCCGCACGGCTCCCCCCGAAACCGGGGCGGCCACGTAGATGAACGGCACCGCCACGGTACGGCTCTTGCGTTCGTCGACCCCAATGTGTCCTGCCAGGGCGGCGGCAAACTCCTTGCGGTTGGCGTGATTCTCCATCGAGGCCGGATCGGCCTCGGAATCGGCCAGCACTTTGCCGGTGGGATCGATGACGGTGGCACGGGCGCCAGCGGCTTGCCCTTGCTGCGAGGTGATGTCGGCCAAGGTGTGCCGGCGGTCGTTCTCGACGCTGTAAGCGAACATCTGGACCTTCTGCGTCAGGTCACGCTCGATCTGCGCGCGTAAAGTGCGCTCCCAAACGCCATGCACGGTCCATTGCAGGGTGACCGCCGTGACCGCAATCACGACGAGAAACACCAGCATCAATTTGACGAAGATACGGCTTCTCAATGAGGAACCTCGAAGCGGTAGCCGGCGCCGCGCACCGTTTTCAGGTAGCGTGGGTTTTCCGGATCCGGCTCGATTTTTTCCCGGATGCGGCGCACATAGACGTCGACCGATCGCGGGGTCACGTAGGCGGTATCGCGCCACACCGAGTCGAGCAATTGGTCGCGGGTAAACACCCGGCCGGCATGCCGCATGAAGTAATCGAGCAACCGGAATTCCGTGGCGGTGGTCGGTACCTGCTTGCCGCGAACCGTCAAAGTCATGGCGGCAGGGTCGATGTGCACCTCTTCGATTTTGGTCGGCATCGCGGGCAGCGGCCGCTCGAAACGGCGCATCACGGCCTTCACGCGGGCCACCAGCTCCCGCGGGCTGAAAGGCTTCGGGATATAGTCATCGCCCCCGAGTTCCAGCCCGAGAATGCGATCGGCTTCGCCGCTCTTGGCGGTGAGAAAAATGACGGGAACCGGCGCCAGCGTGACCGATTGGCGAATCTGGCGGCACAGCTCCAGGCCGTCTTTGCCCGGAACCATAATGTCAAGCAGAAACATGGCCGGCCGCTGGCGCTCGGCGTCGGCAACGACAATGTTGCCCGTTGAGTACAGCCGCACGTTGTAGTTCGCGCCCTCGAGATGATGACGCACCAGACGAGAAATGTCGGGATCGTCTTCTACCACGAAGATCGTCGGTTTCACGCTGTTCATTGTAGCTACCCAATGTAACAGTTCTGTAACAAAGAAGCTGCGACCTACGAGCCGCGAGCTGCGAGCAAAATGGGTGATCCACGCTGCAAACCAAACCCATCACTTATCCAAACGTCCAGGCGCCGTTCCCGCTATCTCAGTGCCATTCCGGCTTCGGCAGAAAAGTCCATTGGCACAAAGTCGCGGCGCGCGAACTTGGGGTAAGCGGCGGCGGCAATCATGGCCGCGTTGTCGGTGGAGAGCCCGCGGGAAGGAAAAAAGACGGGCAGGCCTTCCCTTTTCGCTTCGCGCAGAAACGTGGCCCGCAGTTCCTGGTTGGCCGCCACGCCGCCGCTGACGAACAAACTCCCAGCCTCATACTCGCGCGCCGCCGCCAGAGTCT